>Ga0265297_10005825_pt1 | contig 18393 bp, 28 predicted proteins | sample Munlanlwell13791_FD_192502 | JGI IMG/M metagenome (GOLD analysis project Ga0265297, IMG submission 192502) | Leachate microbial communities from a municipal landfill in Southern Ontario, Canada - Leachate well 137-91 | ecosystem: Engineered > Solid waste > Landfill > Unclassified | place...
GTCAGTATTGTCTGCATAAATAGTACTACTCCAATAGTAATTACTTTGTGTATTTGGAAATGCGGTCGCATTAATTGATGGAGAAACCAGACCATAATCCACAATACTCATTAATTCTTTAACATTTGGTAGTTTCCAATCAGTGTATCCTGCATAATTTAGATTTTTTGACATTTCTAAAGCATTAACACTGTTATAAGTATTATCCCAAACCATAGTTCTTGGAGTAGTCAGGTTTGCAGCCGAAGAAGTCCAATTCGTTTCTCTCCATTTAGTAGGATACATTGGATCTGTTGTAAAAACTGTTCCAGCGCCTCCACTTGTTCCAGCTACAATACATATAAAATAAGATTTAACAACAAGAGGATTAGAGGCGGTGGTCCCTGCCGTGGTAACAACCACGTGAGTTGAGTCTGTATATGTTTTTACAGTTCCTTGCGATACTCCGTTTATAAATATTTCTCTTCCTATATCGGCAGCAGAAAATACAGCGGCACTTGCAGTAACAATGCCAGTCGTTGCTGCACGGCTTGCGGTAAAAGTTCCAGTTTCTACAACAATAGCTTTTACCAAATCTCCTATAAGATAATCTGTTGAAATTGCCCAATCTGATTTTGCTCTTTGAATTTGGTTTGAAGCAATAACAGAAGCCCCAGGGATTATAAGCTCTGGTTGTTTTACCCACATTAATCTTGTTGCCCTGTCTGAAATCGTACCATTACCATTATCTACAAAACGAGTTGCCACTAATCCACCCTCTTGTGGCCAACCCTCTTGATAATATCCATCATCATAATCTTTAAAAGAAGTAACTTGCCCTGTTTTTGGCAAAATGCCTGGCGTACCAAATGGTTGTATAATTTCCATATATTTATTTCAATTTAATATTAAATTTCTGTGACTGTATATCTTGGAGAAGTTCCAGCAATTGTTATTATGCCAGTATATACAACTCCCATTTCTTGAGAAACCATTCCACCAGAACCGTCATCGTTTACTATCCCTCCTTTTAATATGACATGAAAGACTGTTGTCGATGCTCCACTACCAAGCAAAATAAATAGAGGATTTACCCCTAAATTTTGTATAGCCCATGCAGCACGAGCTGGGTTAGAAGCCAGAGCTGTTGCATCTGACATTATTGATGGAGTATTTGCCTTGCCCTTTGGGCATATTATACCTTGTGAATCCATGTTTTTATATTTAATTAATAATATTAATTATTTTTTTGTTCTTTTATAAAACTTTCTCGATCTTCAATAAGATTACTCATTAATTCTGCAATATGTTTTTCCTCTCTTATTATAGCATCTTCCCTTTTATCGAGAAACAATTTCTTATTTTTAAGTAAATTTTCAAATTCAACCAATTCTCTTTTTTTATTATCAATATTGTCTTCCTGTGATTTTAATTCAGAAGATTTTATTAAATTATCTTCTTTTGTTTTATCAACACTTTTCTTTAATAACTCAATCGGTTCTAATAATCCTATTTTTTCTTCTTCTAAAGATTTTCTTATAGAATCGTTCGCCTTTTTTTCATTGGCAACAATTTTTAACTCTCTATTTAAATCGTTCCTTTTTTGTTTTAATTCTTCTATTAATTTATTTTTATCAATCTCAACTTTAATATTAGATTCTCGCAATATTCGTTCTTTTTCAGAACTTTCCTTTTCCAAAGCATCATTTAATCTTTTAACTGATGCTTTTTCTTCATCTTTTAATTTTTGTATTCTAATAGTATATTCTCGCTCTTCACGAGATATTTTTTCTTTGATTTCTTCGGCCGTTAGAAGTTTCATAATTATGCAGAAGCTACATTACCGTCTTCACTGATTGGAGCCCACATGCAGTAATATGTCAATTGACCAGCTGTTAAAGCTGTCGATCCAATAGTTTGGATTATATCTTGACCATTGCCTATAATTAATTGATTTGGCAGAGCTTCCACTTTTGTTGTAGGCGTGGCATCAACATATATCTCATCTGTGGCAAGATCTGTTGCATTGGCAATTTGAGCCAATACAATAGCTGTTGCACCGACAATTCCAACTTCCAATGTTGCTGCACCCTCTAATGTTAAACCGCAAACTCCAAACACTCTCACAGAAACACACCCTGTTACTGTGAATAATGTTTTAGCGCCAGTTGCGCCAGTTGTTGCGGCAACATAAGTGATTGCTTTTGATTCAATCAATCCATTTAATGTAATTGGGACCCCATTTGCATCTCTATGAAATCTTCCTAATATTTGTGTCATATTTGTTCTTCGTTAGGTTTACCACCGAACTCTGATTCTTCATCTTCATCAGCATCGGGAGGAGTGACTATTTGTGGCTGGGTTGGATCTTGTTTTTCAGATTTTTCAGATATCTTTGGAGTTTCGGTTTTTGTTCGGTTTTTATTGGCCACATTAATTAATGTATCGAGATCATCTGCCTTTTCACCTAATTCATCTGTTTCATCTGGCGTGTATGCTCTGTTAAATAGCTCCATAAATGCTGGCACTTGTTTTGGAAACTTTGGCGAAGTAGCTGTTTCGTTTCCTTTTTTTATCAATTCACGATTTGTTAAATGCTTTGCAAAATGCTGGGCTAAATAATCAGGCATATAAAGTGACTGGCCTGGTGCAAACTTTTTAGGTTTGCCATTCCAATATCCGATGAATTCTTCGTTTGAGAAATTTGTAAATAAAGCTGTTTTCATTGTTTTATGGCAGAGAGGGAATCATCTGCTCTTTTTAATCCCTAAGCCCCACAGCGATTGGGCGTTATTTATTTGCGCTGTCTTTCTTTCCCATCCTCATCACTGGCCCCCATTCTTGGGAGCCAAAGTGAGGACAGGAACGTCTTTTAACCTATTGTTAAATAGATCATTGCGTACTCTCCTGTAATTCCAGTAGCCATATGGTAACCAAGTATGTTGGTTGCGGCAATGGCTGGAGCAGAAGAACCTGCAGTACCTCCTGTTAGAGAACCGACGGCTTTTCCTGCTAATCCTGTTCCTGTGAACAAAACTGCACAGGCGCCTTTGGTTTGTAACCATCCGTAATATAGGGCTGTGATGATTGTGGTAGCAACTCCTGCAATTGCTGCAGTAGGAGTACCTGGTTCAACAACAACTCCATCATATGGATGTTTTGTGAAGATGATATTCGAAGCTGTCGTGATGGCAACTTGAAGTGGATCTTCAAGAGTGACTACGCACCCTGCGGCGGCGGTAACAGCTGTGTTACCTTTGACTCGGTAGGTATATCCTTGCCCTGGGGTCACAACAACAGACATATATGCTCCTGCGAGATAATTTGCTGTTAATGTGATTGAATCTGAAATTGTTATTTCAGTTCCACCAATGGCAACATTGGCAGATGGAGTCAAACCACCTGATGGTTGCATATTTGTTGCATCCAATGCTGTGCCCTGATAAACCTTACCTGGAACTGTTGCGGTTGCTCCGCATTTGCAGTATCTGAACCCTCTTCCATCTGGGGTTTCCATGTAGGCGCCCAATGGATGAAGTGCAGTTGAAGAATCTTTTAAGATTGCTTGCGCTGCGATTTGCGGAAATCCTGATAATGATGTTTCCATGATAATTCTTTTAACTTATTTAATTAATATTTTATCGACTTTTATGTTCTGAAGATTTCTCCTGACTCCATTGTTCCGTCTAATCCTGTTTCTCCGTAATTAGCACACATTCTTACTGTGGTTGGGATAATCGCACCTGTTCCAGCAGCACCGAATGTTATTTCAGTGGCAGATTCGTTTGCAAGGCAAGCAAATCTATTTCCTGAAACCATTCCATTACTACCTGCGGCAAGTGAAATATATCTACCAATTGTAGCAGAAGCCAATGTTGGGACATCTACTGTTGCGAAGTCGTTGTTTCGGATAAGAATACCCTTAACACCTGACCCTGCGAAGTAAATATCTGCATCAACTTCTGTATTAACAGAAGAACTAAATGTGTTGTCCTCAATAACAACATCTTGAGGAACTGTGTTTGATGTTCCAAGACAATTAATTCCTGCAACATTTTTATAGAACCTATTCCCTGCAATTCTGACTCCCCAAGAATCACCGTTTGCTGGCCAAGAAATTGCGCCACCAGATGATGCTTTGCTTGTTGAACCTTTGCAGTTCTTGAAGTGGCAACCAACAATAGTTGTGCCAGAGGCATCTTTTGTTGATCCATCTCCGTCAAGTAGTATTCCACCACCTGTTGAAGACGCTCCGTTAATACCAAGATTTGCGACAAGGCAACCCATTGATTGAATCTTCAACATAGCAACTGCACCTGCACCAATCTTGATTTGTGGAAGCCCTCCTTGAGCTAATCCTCTGCTAACACCAACCAATGACAATTGACTTTTTGCAACTGGAATTGTTAGTGTTTCGGCATAACTTATTGGATCTGTTGAATATACTCCAATTGTCCTTTCAGCAATTAAAATAACATCTCCAGCGATCGCAGCATTTATACCTGCTTGGATAGTTGCGTATGCATCTGCCCAAGTACCTCCTGCGCCTCCTGTTGATAGATCTCCGTCAACGAATATTACTCTCCCAGTGGAAAGTGGCAATCCGCCTCCGTCAGCCATATCTTCAGGATAGATTTTAGCTCCATATTTCAGAGCTGGGATATAATCCCTTAATTTAGAACTCATAATTTTGTGAACCCTCTTGCGTAGTCATTGGCTCGCAGTGAAAGGTAATTATTGGTTAATAATACTAAATACCCGTGACGCCTGTTAATTTACCGTGCCTCTTTGGGTTTGTGGTAATAAACTGACCTCCGAAGTATATATGGCCGACGACTGCTCCTGCGTTAGCAGGAATAATCCAGTCAGACCATGAGAAACCCAAACCTATTGGAGCCTCATAGTCATTTCCTTGAATTTGGCTCTTGTAGGCAACTGGTTTTGCGTTAAAGAATGGCAATGCGTACCAATCAATAAAGTTTTCGTTTACAGCGACCAATGCTCCTGATGTGCATTTTTCGTCCATCAAGATTGGCTTTGCATTATATTCCAATGCTGTAAATCCCGTTCCGCCAGTCATTCCTTTCATCGAAGAAGCTTCTTTCATTATTCTCTCTTGTGGTCTTAATAGTTGACCATAAAGATTAAAGATGCTTTCGGTTGTGTAGAATGCTGTTGGCTTTTGGGCGCCCGATGTAACTGCAGCCCATAAAGTATCAATTTTAGCCAATGTGACAGCTCCGCCCGATGCAGTGACTGTTGAAGCTAAAGTTGCATATGTTCCTCTGGCCAAACCTCCGATAGAAGCTACTGAATTTCCGTCATCGACTAATGCAGCAAGACCCAATGGATCTTTCGAACCGTTACCAGTTCCATCTGCATAGAAAATTGTACCTAAATCATCAGCCATATCTTCTGTGTCTGATTGAATGGTCAATTTCATTAAGTCGAGAACTTTATCTTCAGTATCAGCAACAGATAATTCATCGCCTGGCAAAGCACATGGGATCTGATAGAAGCTTGGAGTAAACTCCATATACTGACGATTGTCAGTTGCAGCAACAGAAAATGTGTCGAAGCCACGAAATGATTGACCTGTGACGTTTTTACTTACTTTGATAGGAACTCTTAGAGTCCTACCACTCCATTTCTTTCCTGCTCGAACTACTCTTTGCAGTAAGACATTGGAGTTTAGGATTGTATCAACCACAAAAGGCAGATACTTTGTCTGCACTGTGGTTTGAACCCTTTGTCCATATAATTCACTCATGGTTTTAAGTTTTAATTATTAATATTAACTACCAAGGACGAGCACCTGGCTTTTTGAAATCATCACTCGTCATGAATGTCGGGACCTTGGTTTCGGAATGTTTATCAGAGGTACTTGCACTGGCAATTTTCTTTTTTTCATTGGTAGCATCGGCATTAACCTGTGTGACACCTGCTTTCATAAGCAAATATCCTGCACGATAATTCCATTGTCCTTTACTATCAACGAGATCATTGTCCAATACAAATTTTAGAAGTTTATTTCTATCAATTTTTTCACCCTTTGGATTAATAATTTTATCAGCTTCCATTACTTTAACCTGATCGGTAAAATATGTGGTTGCATCATCAATCCTTTTTTGTTCTTCGGCGCCTTTAGTTTGTATTTCACTAATGGCCTCAGATTTTGCATCGGCTTTCGCCTGATCAATAAGGGTTTTATTGTATTTACAAAATTCTTTCCACTGATTTTCATCACCTCCAAACCAAGCAGGAACTTCAACGGGTGTTATGTCTTCGGTTGCATTTTCTGCACCTTTTCCAAAACGCTTATCAAAGTCCTCTCTTAATTTAGCAATCTCATCGACATGGCGCTTCTCCTGATCGTTGAAGCGTTTATCCCAGTCGGATTCTCGCTGTTTCCAGCGTGGATGATTATCTAAATTATCCTTTCCCGCACCGTCATCTTTATTTTCTTCACCAGAGTTTTGTTCCCCCTCTTGTGATTGGGTCTGATCGGCGTTCGTTTCTTTTTCTACTGTTGACGAATCAGCGGAGTTGTCGTTCTCCTTGTTCTCAGCTGGAAAGGCTGGTTCGCCCTCCGCTTTGAACTGCGTCTGTATTTCTTCTGGCATGTTTTTAATTGTTTTATAGGGGTGGCGATCTCCCCATTAATTAGCGCCAACTATTTTTTTTCTTCTATTTTTATTTTTTTCTTTTTAATTACATGTTCTGGCAATGCTTTTATACTCAATGTTTTTGATGCCCACTCTTTAGCTATTTCAGGATGGTGGACGAACATATAACCTGCTTGAGCTTTAGATTTGAAAGGCATGTTATTATAATTTACTTTTTATTACTTGTTTCAAATCCTATTATATCAAATTCTGAATCATTCTGAAACTTACTGATTGACAATCCAGTCATTTTGACTTGTAAAGTAATATTATATTCTTTACCAACTTCCCATTTTTTAACGTCTGGAAAGAACTGATGTTCTAATCGTAAACGAGGATATGTTTTTTTTGGCTCACTTTTTTTAGATGATCCACAGCATTCCATCATCTCATCTACTTTTGGTTCTATTTTTTTCATTGTTATTTTGTTGGCACCGAAGAAAGAGCAGGAATACTTAATCTTTTATTTGCCTGTTCACCTTTTGCGGTGGCCTTTAATGCTTCTATTTCCATTTTTTGAGAATGGTCTTGCGTTGATTGATCTGTTTTATTTTGTTTGTCGGCCTCGGCTTTTTTAGCTTCTGCATCTGCTTGCGCCTGTGCATTTTGTTGTTGCATCATAATCGCTTCTTGAATCAATGGATTATTTTTATAAAGCAAATGAGGAGCATTAACTTCAAGCCAAACATTTGCCGCTAATTCTTCTGCATTTGGGTATTCAAGCCGTTTATACATATCGACAAGAGCCATTTTTCCAGCTGTACCCAACTCAATTGCTTGATTGGCAATAGTCATACTATCTTTTGGAAGCAATGAACCCTCTTTCACGGATATTAAAATCTTTGGCGGAACTGCGCCAGCAATAAATTGAAATCCTGAATCATAAACATAGAGTAATTGCACAAACCAATTGTAAATATCATCGGCAAATTGTTCAAGGTATTCTGATACGCCTCCACCAATTCTATCAGAATCAAAAGTTCTACCCATAATCTTTCCACGAACTGTTTTCTCTGTTTCAAGACCAGCTTGTGATGATCCTTTCACTCCGAAAATATCTCGCATTCGAGATCTTGTGTCAAGTAATTGATTATATACATCAGCTGGCAATGCTGGGATTGTTGGGAAGTATACTGCTTCTTGTGGGGCCCCATCTGGTATTAAAACTGCACCACCCTTTCTAATAGCGTCCACAACTCCTTTTGCCTGTGTTTGCGATAGACCTGATCGACCTAAAGATACAACTGCGCCACCATTCATTTTATCGGCATTTTTATCAATTTGTCTATTTCGTTTGTTTAATAAATCTTGATTTGATAGGTTCTGGCCAATAAGAGAAGTTTTATCCATTGGCTGATCGCCAAGGTTAAATACTGACAAGAATGTATATGGCATTAATGGCGATGGGAAGTGATTGATACCTTTTACTTCTTCCTGTTGTTGTGTTGTTGCGCCATAATCATCAACTTTTTCAACTGAGTTTGTTTTATCGTAATTCCAATGAGGATTTTTCTTTTTAAGAAGAATTGTTGAACCAAGGCGCCACACCATAAATTGTGGAGTCCACCATTCAATAAATTGTATGTCTGTTCCCAAATCTCCTTTTGTTAATTCTTCAATTTTCTTCAATCCATCAGTAGCCGTTGGATCATCTTTTATAATTGACTGTAATATTGATGCTTCAATTTTTCTATGTTCTCCAATTCTATTGCCAGTATATCCATCTTCATCGATGGTTGATTCAGGATCTAAAATAAGTTTTTTAGGTCTGATAATCCTAACGATTGGAATATCTTTATCTAAATCCCAACCGAACTTTGCAACTCCTAACTGATAGATAGCCCAGTGACGGCCACCTTTTTTTAATTTTAATCTTATTTTATTTTTATCAGCCAAATCAGCCAATCTCTTTTTTACTTTTGCAATATATTCTTGATTAACAGGTAAATCTTCTTCTTCGGTTGCATCAAGAGTCACCAAAGGTTCAGGATTGCGCCTTGTAACTTGTGGTAAATATGTTTCTACAGATTCAAATATTAAATTATCAACATTCGGCCGTCTTTTTTCTAATGTTGCGTTTGGTAAATCAAATTGTTTTCCTAACCAATATTTTTCATTTTCTTCAATTTGTTTTTCCCAATCCGCTTTTGATGGAGAATCAAGCCAAGATTTTTCCCACTTATCTGTAAGCTTTATAATATCTGCATCAGCCATTTCCAGTGTTAATTCTGGAAGTTTATCAGAAACAACACCAACATTTGTATCTTGGGTTGTTTCTCTTTTTGTTTTATTTACATCAGAACCGAGGGATTCTGCTGCAGTTATTCCTGTATCTTCTGGCATAAAAGTTTAGATTAATTTATTATACCACTTTTTTTTGTCAACTAATAATATATGATAGGTTCAGGGTTCGAACCTGATACTCTGGGGGTCGACTCCCAGCGAGTTCCCCAATACTCCAACCTATCAGAAAGGCACGATTTTCAGCGTGCCATTTCTATCTACTTTTCTTCCTCGTCTTTTTTTTCTGAATCTTCAGAATCAGATTCATCAGATTTTTCTTCTGATGCACCCTCTTCTTTTTCTTCAGATGAAGTGTCTTCAGAATCGGTTGATTCTTCTTTTTCCTCTTTTTCTTCTTCTTTAGGAGTATCAACTCCCATTTTTTCTCCGTCAGACATGGTTTTAATTATTATTTTTATTATTTAATTTCATGTAAAGCTCGACTAGACCTTACTCAATTGTTGCGCCAATCTTCATTATCTTCTTCATTTTGTTCTATGGATTTATTTACTCCTTTAATAAACATTTCTTCTGGGTCAAATGATACTGTTTTATTTGGATCTATAACATAACTATTTGGCATTCTTTGTGTTGTTGGAGATTCAATAAAACCTGTGCCAGAGAACCTCATCATACCAACTCGCCAGAATACTGTGGCCATTGCTCTGTGATCTCGACCACTGCGAATCCATTTATATCCTTTCAAAACATTCGTATCAGGATCTAACACTTTCATTTTAGCAAGATTATTCCAATCAAGCCAGTATTCATACCATTCATTTTCTGTTCCATGCACTGGAATTCTTTTTGTTCTAAACTCATCAATAACTAATTGAATTAATTTATTTCTATCAGCAGTGACTGAACCATGTTCATCTCCTTTTCCCCATTTTACCAATTCTTTACCTTTTTTATCGCCAGATAAAGCACATAAGAATACTCTGCCTGGCCACTTTTCAAAAAACTTTCTTGATCCGATTAAATCTCCGCCTTGGTCTATAACTGCTATTGCCTTTGGCCAGCGTGTCATTTGATTATCTAACTCTCCATAATCATTGCATTCGCCGTGATAAAATAATCCTTTTGAATTTCCCATCACATAATCAATTCGCAAACCTGTATCGATTCCTATAATAATTCTTTCATCTACTGATGGCGCCCATGGTGCATTGGTTAAATTTTGAAAGAATGCTTCACGCAATAATTTTGATGTTGCATCTGCATATGGCAATCCGAGTATTTTTGTATAAAAGAATTCTGCTGTTGTATCTGGATGTTGAAACTTGGCGACAATATCTTGCGCCGTCACCCATGGTGCAATAAGCAATGGGACCCAATAACCACTCCATTTTTTGTCAGGATATTTTGCAACCCATTGACCGTTTCGCCTTGCAAAATTTGGCAATTCTTCTCGACATCTTTTGCATATAAATATCTTTCGATTAATATCAATCGACATTTTTTTCGGATCTTCTGTGTTCCATGATAAAAATTGCCAGTGATTGCACGATGGGCATCTTATAAACCAATGCTTTTGATCTGATTGGAGCCAATCTGCATGCACACCAGTTTCAGGTAATGATGGATGACTGAATGTATGTATTTGTTTGAATTTAGAATGCTGTAAACGAGCTTGATAATCTGCAATAACATCTAATTTTGAACTATCTTTTTCATCATGGACTAATCTATCGGCCGTTACCATAATTGCTGCCTTTTTTGTCCATGTCCCTCTAAAATAAATCATCGAATTGCCAACTTGTTTCTGTTCGATAGAATCCTTATCGGCCACATCTTTAAGCATTGATGGATTGTTGGCAATAATACGATTTACTTTTCCGCCCACGAATGTTCTTACATCACCATCTGTTGGGAGAGTATAAATAATATCGAGTTTGAAATTTTTAGCATCATTATGATTTTTCAGAATGGCCATCGTAGATAATCCAACTTGTGCCGCTTTCATTATTGTCATTCGCTGGGATTGATCTGCGTAGATGTCTTCTAAAAATGGATGGGAATCAAACTCTATCGGATCTCCTTTTTCGTTCTTTATGACTTCTGTATCAAGCCAATTGCGAATGTTCGGATAAGTTTTCGAGGTGTTTAATTTCTCCATGTTCCTTTATTATTTTAATGACTCCATCACATCCTATTATTCGTATCTGACCACAATAAACACAAACCACCTTAATGCATCCATCGAGCCATGGTTCTGTTCCTTTTTTAGGTTCTACTTTGAAAAAATCGTGATCACAATTATGCATATTTATGGTATTAAATTATAAAAAAATCTTTGGATATAATATATTATTTTTCTCCACCATGATAATCTATCAACAAAGGATATTGCAGGCGAAGAAATAGGAGTAATAATTTTAACATCAAATCTATGAAAATAAATCTCTAATAATCCTCTATTTTTGAACCAGAGATATTTTTTGTGTCTTTTTCTTTCATATGCGCCACTCTTTGTTTGAATTTGTTGTAATTTATCCATTTTATGTTTTTTTAATTAATTTTCCATCTTCAGTTATTTCGCCATCCTTTATAGCCTGCTCATTACTACGTTTTAATCGATTGGCTCTTAATTCAGCATAATATTTTTTCGTTGCTTCTAAATCTTCGGGGTGAGTAGGAACTCCATCACCGATTGATCCGCTATGTTCTATTTTTAATCTGTCACCATATACTTCTGGTTGGCGCTTTGATAAATATCGTTCTGATAAACCAACATCTCCTTTTTGAATACTATTTGCAATGTTATGTTTGGACTTCAATGGTAGAGTTTCTCTCATGTGCTCAAACTCCTGTAAAAGCTCGGGATTTTTCTTTATCCAATTATAATATGTCTTTGGTGTAATTTCGGCATAAAAACAAGCTTCTGTAATATTGCAATCAATAGCAAAGGCTTCTTTAAGCTTTTTCACTACCTCGGGCGTTAATTTTGTTACTTTTAAGCTTATAGCTTTACGCCATTGCTCGTGTTTTGTTGGTCTGGCCATAACTTGTTTCTTTTATAAATTCTTCTGATTTAACTCCGATATTTTCAAGACCTTTAGCAAGTATTTCTCTTTCATGATAACTCATAAATCTTACTGCAACATGAGTGGGATCTGTTAGGATTTTAGCCATTGATTGTCTTGTGATAAAAAATCCACATTCTTTGCACTTAAATCCCTTTGACTCTATTTCCATTCTTGAATCGCAATCTGGGCATTTCTGATGTATTAAGTTTTGCCAATGTCTTTGCGCCATTTTTGTATAGTAACATATGTTAACTTGACAAATTGTCTATTAATATATATTAAGCAACCCATTGTATTTCTTCTCCGTTTTTAATGACTGAATAATCTTCTTTATATTTACACCATCTTCCAACTATTGCGTCAATATATTTAGGATCTAACTCTATACCTCTAAACTTCCTGCCGAGCTGGTCACAGGCAATCATTGTGGACCCTGAACCAGTGAATGCGTCTATGACTATATCTCCTTTCTCGGTAGATCGTTTAAGTGATCTTTCGGCCAATTGAACAGGTTTCTGCGTTGGATGTATATATTTGGCCGTATTATCTCTTTTTGCATACCATACATCAAGATATTCTGCGAATGTTTTTTGATCTAATGTCCATAATTCACTGAATGCAGAAAATGTTCGGCTTTGATAATGTATTAATCCTTGTTTCCATCCAACCATACAAGGTTCATATATTCTGTGATAAAGTTGACCTGGAGAAAATATTAGACCATTTTTAAGCCAGAATACTGTTTGACTATAATGCCAACCAGATTCTCTTAATGCCTGCATATTTATATCTGTCAATCTTGTAGCAAACCACCAGTATATCGATGCATCATTTGTTGAATACGTATATAATAAATTAAGCGCCTTTTTATAAAATTCTAATGCTTCTTCTGGTGTTTTATCATCATTGAAAATACGACCACCAGTTCCGCCGAACTTCTCATCATCATATGATATTCCTTTTCCGTCTTTCTTCTTATTTACAGAATGATAATCAATGGAATATGGAGGATCTGTAAAAATCAATCTGGCTTTTTCATCTCCCAACAAAGATTTATATGTATTTTCATCACAGGAATCTCCACAAATAATTTTGTGTTCCCCTAATATATATATATCGCCAGTTTGACTTCTCGGAACTCCGATTAAACTCAGGTCTGGTTTATCTTCTTTTGTTTCAAGGATAATATTTGAATCAAATCCAGTTAAATCAATCATCTGCAATGAGATTGATTTTAATTCATCTATCACAATATCCATATCCCAATCAGATTCGTTCAATTTATTATCTGCAAGACGATATGCTTTTGCGTGTTCTTCATCGAGATCTATTGCAAGAGTTGGAATTGTTTCTCTACCAAGAAATTGTGCGGCAAGATATCTACCATGGCCAACAATTATCACATCTTTTTTATCAACAACTACTGGCTGATTAAATCCAAACTCCCTGATTGAATCAGCAATCTTTTTTATCTGTTTTTCAGTGTGTTCTTTTGCATTTTTGAAATAAGGAATAATTTCTTCTATTTTTCGTTCTATTATTTCCATATAATTATTCTGCCGATACATCTAAATCAACTGACACTTCTATCCCGCCAGATGAAAATATTAAGGTGTGTTTTCCTACTGTTTTAAAGTCGTAATGATATGGATAATATGAAGCAATTTCTGATACTTCACCATCCTCGTTTCTCATTTTCTTTGTGATTCCAGTTCCAACCAATTCTTTATTTTGTGTATTGTCTGTTGCCTCGATAGTTAATGTTGCATCTTTTACTGATTGTCTTTTACTATCCCTAATAATAATTCCTAAATCAATTGAATTACTTTCATCAGGAAATACAAAATTAACAGGTCTTTCGCTATCTGGAATATTTTCACTGTTAAATTTATCCCAATCGTATGCAATATATTTTCTACCGAGTCCTTTACCTGGGATAGCATCTATTATCTCAATTATAGCCGACTCTGTTGGAATCGGTTCTACAATTTTTTCTGATGATATTTTATTTATTGGCATAGTTTGTTCTTCGATATTAATAATTATTTGTTGAGATTCTTCTTTTTGTTGAGTGTGACATGCGCCATCATACAAATATAGACCGATTGATTCGCATATTTCATTAATTTTCGGTTGTGGCGTATAAACAGGAAGTTGTATTGTTGTTGGTTGTGGCACAATGGGGTCAACCTGCTGTTTTTCTGGCCGAGATGGAGTAATCTCTTGGACTGGCATAGAAGACTCCACCTCGGGCGTGATTATTGGCAAATTTATGCGATCAACAGGACTATTTTCGGGACCTTGTGGCAATTTCCCTGCATATTCTTTAAAAGGGAGGAATACACCGAATATAATTATTGCTGATATTATTGCGATTATTGCCAATAATTTTTTCATATAGTTTTAATCTTTTGGATCTATTACCTCATCTATAATCATACCACTTGAAGTCACTAATATCGAGGCGATTGACACTGCACTTTCTACTCCTGCAATTAAGACATCGACTGGATCTATTACTCCGACATCCAAGAATTTACCAACCTTTTTTGTGACGACATTTATGGCCTCATCATCTTTAAGTATTGTTTCATCCATTCCCATATTTTCTCTTAATTGTCTGGCAGGATATTGAAGAGCTTCATTTAATATTGGACTGGATGTTTTAATTTTTGATAAAGCGAGCCCAGCTCCGCATACTACACCATTTTTAAATGCTACTTTTACAGAGTTAACTGCATCTTCAACTTTGTATTTTAATGCTTTCTGTTCATTCTCTGTTGGCGCTCCAACTTTAATTCTTGCTAATTTATTAGTAAATAATCCCAAACGATTCTGTAATTCTTTCTTTTTAGATTCATTGGTTTCGAGAGCAATGGCTGTTTGGATTGAAATTATAGCACTTGTGATTCCTGATTTTTTTCCTTTTGGCTGAATAATTATCGATTCATCTCTGCGACAGATAAATTGTTCAGCTCGGCCGAGATCTGCGATTTCTACATTTTCAAGTTTATCTCCTTTTGATTCAGTGAATAATTTTGCGCCAGTTAATAAAGCTAAATCTTCCATCATTTGCTTTTTATCGGAGTTATATGGTATTTGAACTGCTACTGTAAAGATTCTACCTGGTCGGCCAGTTGCACTATTAACTACATATGGACTATTAACGATTGCCGTGGCCAATGCATGTTGTTCCATATTCTCGCAGATAACTACCAATTCAAACTTGTTGGCGGCAACCATTTTATTTAATATGGATAGAATATCGTTAGCTTCAACTAATTTATAATCAGTCAATAAAATATATGGCTTTTCTACAACAGATTCTATTCTTTGCGGATTAGTTATCATGTATGGACTAATAAAACCTTTATCCAATTTAATTCCCTCATTTATTTCAATAAATGTTTCCATTGTTGAGGATTTATCTATTGTAATTATTCCATCTTTTCCGAGTTTGAAATATGTATCAGCAAGAATATCGGCAATCTTTTCATTATCAAATGCAACAAGAGCAACTTTTTTGAGTTCTTCTTTTGTCTTTATTTGTTTTGTAGATTTAAGAAGCTGTTTTTTAACTTCTTCAAGACCTTTCTTTAATTCAAGTTCTACTTTTCTACCATCTACTTTACTTTTTCGAGCCACCTCATTAATAATAGATTGAAGAATAATTAGAGAGCTGGTCGTTCCATCTCCTACTCTATCATTCGTTTTAATGGCCGTTTCTCTCACAAGTTTGACAATCGCATTTTCAGATGGATCTTCTAATTCAAAATCTCTGGCGATCTGAACACCATCATCAATAACCATTCTATAAATACCTTTATCGATTATTACTTTATTAGAAGCGGGCCCGAATGTCGGCCTGATTAAATCAACCATTTTATTAACAGCTGATTTAATTACTTCAAATGTTTTATCTTTAACTATAATTGTTTCTGTTTTTGGCATGTTAGATTTTTATGATTAATTTTTCTGGTTGATAAATACGGAAATAAACTCTTTTTGTGGCGCCAAACCTTTGAGCAAAGTTTCTAATGTGGGCTTTTAAATATTCTTTGTTATCAATTCTACCTTTATATCCTTTATTCCATCTAAACTTTTTATTGCAAATTTGGCACACTTCGCATTTTTGCGATTCATCTTCGTAAATAATTTTAAGGTCATGTGGCAACCCATATTTACATCCATAATTTTCTATCATAGGATTCCTAATATAAATTCTTCATGAACGAATTTGTAATCGACCTCATCAAATTTTATTGGATCTCCTGCAAAGACCCCATAAACTACCCTATCGCCTTTCTTTATATCTTTAACATCGGTGCCGACAGCAATCACTGTTCCAATGGCCTTTTGCTCTTGTTCAACATTAGATGGAGTGATTATTCCATTTTCCGACTCTCTTGATTTTTCTGCATCTGGTTTAATTAAAACTTGTTTTCCTCTTGGTTTTATAGTTATTTTTGACATATTTTATAATAATTCTGAAATTTTAGTATCTCGACCATCTTTACGATTTCTCGCAATTATTTCTGATCTGGCTTCGTCTGCCTCTTCTGGGGGTTCTACAATATACCCCTTTGGCCGTGGACCCGCATTGCTGATATTTTTCTCAATAATCGTTATCTTTTGTTGAATTGGATTTTTTAAGAATACCAATAAAACTGCGATCAATATTGAAATTGCGATTCCACATACTATTCCAATCAAAAATAGAATAATATTTATCATATTATCCCTCGGATAAATCGTTTTTCTTTGGTTCGACCTTTTGTTCTACTTGCTTTTGTGTTGCATCAATCCAAATAGGTTGAGCAACTACTCGACCATCTGGAGTAATCATTGGAACTGCACTTAATCCTAATTTATACTTCTCGCATAAATATTGGACTTTTTCATCTATTTCTTTTGTTCTCTTTGCAAAACTTTCCATCATTTCTTTCTGTTGTTCTGGCGTTAACTTTACAGGTTGTTGATCGTTTGCCATGTTATTAAATATTAAATGTTATTGCTTTTACTGCCCACATTTGAGCTGTTTGTGCTTCCGTAATTGCAACCGAGAATAATCTTGCTTTTTCACCCTCTGTATCTTTATCCAAATTCAATCTTTTATTATTACAGATATCAATTATCTGTGAATAAAGTTCTTTTATTTTTACGACATCTGCATCTCCAGCTGGATTAAAAGTTAATCCGACTGCTTTTTCTCCGTATGTCATAGGAGATGAAGCACCTCCCGTTGTATTTTGATTTTCCATTTTTTTATTTCTTAATTTTATTATTTTTATTACCCCAACGAGCAACAGAACCAGCAAGGCCGATTCGTTGCATATACTTTTTACCTTTCTTTTTCACAACCGCTTTTCCCCCAAGTCGACCAAGGGTAACGGCTGCGTTGTTTTTTTTATTCATGTATATTTTTTAATAATTTACTTTGTGTTAAGTCGGAGTGGAATCGGTTAAGGTATGTCAATGGGATTTAGATACCTCTTGGCCACCACTCTTTAAATCCCTTACGCTTGAACAAGGAATGACCTCGTTCCCGACTCAACACGAAATAAACTATACTTTATTATATCCGAGCAGTTGGTATTATGTCAAGATGTGAATAATTTTTAATTTTCAATATAAATCCTCTGAAAATAATGTATCGTGGCGATAACCATCTTTGTCTGATGATTTTATTTCAGCTTCTTCCTGTAATTTTCTGGCAGTTTTTCTATCTACAAATCTATTTTTAGAAGTAATAAATCCTTGATTCATTCCAACTTTTTTACCCATATTATTTATAGCAACCATACAATCTCCATGTCTATGTCCTCTCACAATAACTCCATCTGTAGTTTCAACTGCTGAACAAATACAAATCTCTTTTGTTTCTTTTTTATATATTTTATCCATATCACTTGCAATCGATTCTATAATTTCAATGATTTTATTTGTTAAATAAATTTGTGCAGGATGAAAATTTTCACAATCTCCACAAATCAAATATTTGATTTCCTTTTTCCAATCATCCATTTTTTTTAATTTTAGCAGTTTTAAATATATAATATTGATCTGCTAATTTTAACAATTTATCCTGTCTTCTTATGGGAGATTGCATCTGTTTGTCTAATTCTTTTAACTTTTGGTATAAATCATTCAAAGTCATTATCCCACTCTCTTGAAAATTTATCACACCAAATCTATCACTCAACGGAGTGTCTGCATACATTTGATAAAACATTTCTTTCTTCATTGTGTTTCACTTTTTTAATGACGAAATAACCAAATTTTAATACTGGCGGACTGGGCGGACATAGTACTCAAAGTAGCGGCCGTCGTAGTTGACATTGCCATCGTTGAAGTCCACGATCCAGGCGTCGTTGGACGGGTTGTCGGCGTACGGGGTGCTTGTCCAGTAACCTGCAGGCTCGCATTTAAATATTGGA
>Ga0265297_10005826_pt1 | contig 18393 bp, 17 predicted proteins | sample Munlanlwell13791_FD_192502 | JGI IMG/M metagenome (GOLD analysis project Ga0265297, IMG submission 192502) | Leachate microbial communities from a municipal landfill in Southern Ontario, Canada - Leachate well 137-91 | ecosystem: Engineered > Solid waste > Landfill > Unclassified | place...
TGATCCCGTAGAGGGCCGAACCGCCGGAAGTCGTCACGTCCTCGACCAGCAGGACATCTTTGCCTCTGACATCCCCGATGATCAGGTCTTTCTTGCCATGGCTCTTCTCGGAGGCCCGTATGATGGCAAAGGGCACGTTCTTTTGCAGGGAGATAGAAACACAGAGCGGGACGCCCCCGACCGCTACACCGGCCACCACGTCAAATGCGTGGGATGATGCAACCGATCGTGCAATCGCAGAGAGCAGATCCGGGTGGGTGACGGCGGTCTTCACATCAATGTAATACGGGCTCTTTGCACCCGACGCAAGGGTGAAATCGCCGAATTCGATGGCCTTATACTGCTTGAGCAGGTCAGCATGTTCGTTTGTTACCATGGTACCTCCTTGACCCTGACCAGGTAGCCGATAATATTAACCGCACGGTGAAGGATCGGCGTGATGATCAGGATACAGATGAATGCCCCAAGGGAGACCTGGGTGAAGAGCCAGGCCGGGTCGAAGACGAGGAGAAGCAGGAACGCTCCTGCCACGAGATCGTACTGGTCAGCCACCGGCCATTTCGATCCCCGCTCCTTGCCAAACCGCCGTTTGAAGAAACTCTTCACGAGATCGCCCACTAGTGCCCCAACAGAGAGCAGGGTGACCGACAGCAGGGTTTGCCGGGGAAGCATGTCGAGGGAAAGCGTGCCGGATGCCCAGATCTGGATAAGGCCTATCAGGACCCCTGCAAGGATACCAACGATGAGGCCCCGCCAGGTCTTGCCATCGCCAAACAGGCGGCGGTTATCGGAATAATTCCGTTTAAAATCGATGGGAGTACCTCCTCCACAGAGCGCCGCAACCGGATTGGGCAGGTACGCCGGGAGCATAATCCACAGGGCTGAAAGCAATGGTATTATGAAGAACTCAAAACTAATAATGTAGCACTCCAATACCTGTAATAAAGAGCAGGCGGAAACATTAAGGTTACTAAATCCTGTATCTTTCTATCGTGTGCCAATCGTACTAACATCGGGTGGACGTTAATGCTGATAAAAAAGACAAGGGGCCTGTGCCCCACTTGCAGTTCCGTCGTGGACGCAGATATCGTCGAAGAGGATGGCAAGATATGGATGCAACGAACGTGCCCGGTACACGGGAGTTCGAGAAATCTGTACTGGTCGGATGCTCCCCTGTACCACCGTTTTCAGGAATACGATGCGGTGGGAGATGGTGTAGCCAACCCGCAGAACCAGGCTTTGCCCGACAGTTGTCCCACGGCCTGCGGTCTCTGTAATAATCATCACTCGGCGACCCTGCTTGCGAACATCGATCTCACCAACCGCTGCAACCTGGACTGTGACTTCTGTTTTGCCAATGCCAGGGCGTGTGGGTTTGTGTACGAACCCACCTTTGACCAGGTTGTCGGTATGCTCAAGGTGCTCCGTGACGAGAAGCCCGTGCCTGCACCGGCCGTCCAGTTCTCCGGTGGCGAGCCCACCATGCGGGACGACCTGGTAGAGATCATCCGAAAGGCAAAAGAGATGGGATTTCCCCAGGTCCAGATTGCCACCAATGGGGTGAAGATCTCAAAGGATCCGGCCCTTGCCCAGCACCTGAAGGATGCGGGACTCAACACGGTATATCTCCATTTCGACGGGGTAAGCCCGGAGACAAACCCGTTTCTGGCAATCCACATAAAAGCCCTTGAAAATCTCAGGAAAGTCGGTCTTGGCACCGTGCTGGTCCCGACCGTGATCAAGGGACGTAATGATCAGGAACTCGGGAAGATCATCCAGTTTGCCGTTGATAATATTGCCGTGGTCCGGGGCATCAACTTCCAGCCGGTGGCCTTTACCGGGGCTGCAAGCGAGGACGATCTCCAGAAGTCCCGCATCACCATTCCGGATGTCCTTGCAGGAATCGAAGAGCAGATGGGAGGCGTCATCCGGAAGGATGATTTCTACCCGATTCCGTGTGTCCTTCCCTTCTCGGATCTTGTCGAGGCCTACACCGGTCGGCCGCAGGTTCGGTTCACCGCCCACCAGCACTGCGGGGCAGCAACCTATATCTTTGCCCGGGAGGAGGGGATCGTCCCGGTCAACCGGATGGTGGACGTGGACAGTCTCTTTGAGTCGATCGAGCAGATGGCCTTGACCCTGAAAAAGGGTGGTACCATCAACAAGTACAAGGCACTCCTGGAAGGCGTCAAGAACATGCACTCCTCCGTCAGCAAAGGCGAGCAGGCAGCAACCACAGAGTTCTGGAAACTGATCAGCAAGGGGCTGATCGGTCAGAACTTCGAAGCCCTGCGGGAGTTCCACTGGAATGCCCTCTTCATTGGTACCATGCACTTCATGGACAAGTACAATTACGATATCGAGCGGGTTCAGCGGTGCTGTATTCATTATGCTACACCGGACGGGAAACTGATCCCCTTCTGCACCTATAACAGCGGGCCGGTGTACCGCGAGCAGGTCTGGAAGAAGTATGCGAAGGAGCCGGAAGAGTAAGGGCTTCTGCTTTTTTTGTTTTTTTTTATGTTTTTTTGTAATGTGCACCTGAAACCTGCACAAAAAATTGTTTTACCTGATTCTTCGTTCTCCAAAATCTCCCTCCGGCACGGTTTCACCAATAACCCGCACCCGAAGAAACTTCAGTCCCAGTCCCTGAACCTTCAGTGAAATGGCACCGGTGTCAACGTTCTTCCCGCGTGCTCTTACCAGGTAATGGTAATATTCAGCGGTGATGGAGTACCGTTTCTCTTCCAGAAAACTCTTGATCAGATCCCGTTTCCTCCCGGAGATATGCACGAGGGTTTCACTGCCGGCCCATTCTTTCATACGGATATCGTAGTCCTCTTTCACGGCATTGTATTGGGAATCAGGAATGATCTGCCCTGCGCTGAAATGGCCGGTCGTGTCAAATTTTATTTCGTATTCAGGTCTTTTTTTAGGGGCCACGCCACATCCTCCTTTGCTCTGTGATACGGATCTGATGCGCCCCTTCATGAACTTTCCTTACCCCTCTGATGCTGGTGAGTTCTCGTTCAACGCAACAGCGGTACGTGGGGGGGGTTCAATCCCAGACCCCCCCTCCTGCAATCGCTCCGTAACGCATGTCACCGTCAGAGGCCCATGAGAAATTCCGCCCCGGACAATGCGCCCTGGGGGGGTACCCCCCCTCCCTGTTTCCAGAAGGGTGGGGGGGTCAATACGTTTTAAAAATAAGATGGAGGGGGGGTCGACCGCTGACCCCCCCATCAAAAATGGGATGTACGCACTATTGCACGCGTGATCTGTCACGATCTTTTGGGATCGTTCAGACGGAGCATCCTGCCCGGCAACCTACCCATACCTGATAAGGGGGGGTCGGATCCGGCAAAAGGGGGGGAGGGGTCGACCGGTGACCTCCCCCCCATGCGGGTGGGGGGGTCGACTTGGTTTTGAAGACAAAGGGGTGGGGGGGTTGGCAGGAGACCCCCCTTGCACGTGGGTAACCGTTCATGGAAACGGCAGGTTGATCCGCGTCCCGTGCTCCATTGCGATCTTCGCAATGGCCAGATCCTGGATGGCAAGGCCGGTCGAGTCAAAAACCGTGATGGCATCCGTGTCCCTCCGCGTCTTCCTGCCAATGACCACCTCGCCAAGCGTCCCGGCAAGATCGGTTTCATGATAGAGACCCCTGCTGATCGGCACATTGATCTCCCCGGAATGGACTGCCTGCGCCGGGTCGTCAACAAAGACCTGTGCCCGGTTCAGGATTGCCGGGTCGAGTTCTTCCTTTCCTGCGGCATCCGCCCCGATTGCGTTGATATGCGTACCCTCGTGGATCCATTCGTCGTGTATAATCGGCTTTTTGGAGGGCGTCGTGGTGACAAGAACATCGCAGTCGCAGACCTGTTCAGGACTGGCCACCTTGCAGGAAAACCGTTGGAACCGGTCGGCAAAGTTCCGGGCATGATCGGTGTTACGGCTCCAGACCTTCATCTCCCGTATGGTCAGTTCCCGCGAGATGGCTTCGACCTGCGCTTCAGCCTGCCGGCCGGCCCCCACCATCCCTAAAACGATCTCCTTTTTTAAGGAGAGGTATTTGCAGGCTACCGCCCCGGCAGCCCCGGTCCGCATGTCCGTGAGCCGGGTTGCATTGAGTAGTGCCACCGGTTCACCAGTCCCGATATCGAGTATCACCGTGAGAGCCATCACGGTCGGGAGACCCCGTGAGGGGTTGCCCGGATGGACGTTTACGATCTTCACGCCGGCAATCCCGAGCGTGGGGAGATACGCCGGCATGGTCCGAAAATCGCCGTCAGGAAGCGTGATATAGGTCTTGGGAGGCATCTGGACGAGCCCGTTCCCGTGATCCGCAAATGCTGACTCCACCGCCCGGTTGACGAGACCGATATCCAGCCCGGCATCCGTATCCATGATATAGTCCATGAACGGCAATGCTCGTTAAAAGGTCATGAACATTGGTATCGGACCCGGGCAGAAAAAAAACAAGAAGGGAAAAAAGATTAATTATTCAATATCTGAATCCATCTCTTTCAGGGTCTTGTCGGCCAGTTCCTTCATCCGGGCCGATATCCTGCTTGACGAGTTGTAATCCACTTCCTTCATCGCGTTGGCGATCTCGGTACCCAGAACGAAGATCGCATATTTATGCTCCATCTTGCTCTTGTGCTGCTGGGCAGGGTTGATCTTCAGGGCCGTGTATTGGGAGAATTTCAGATCCGGGTTGATCTCTTCAAAATAGTCTTTGACTTCGGCGAGCATCTGGTGAAGATTGATCAATTCCTCTTTGTGCATGCTACCACTTCAGACACTAACATGAGCCGATGCAGCATAAATAAATTTGTGTGAAGGAGAGGTCCATCAGGACCCCGACTTGGAGAAGACGACGGAAAGGAGTCTTCAACTCATTACGATCCCATCTTCAGCAGACGGATCGAGAGCGGCCTCTTGATGATACCCTTGAAATCCTTTGCCGCCACATACGAGAGCCCTTTTGAGACCATCCTGTCAAGGAGTTTCTGGTCAACGGGACGATCGAGAACCAGTCCGGTGGCGGCGGGATCGATGGTCTCGATCGCCTTCTCCACCTCGTCCGACCGCATCTCCCGGACAACGGTCAGTTCGTCGCTTAAGAACCGTGCCGTGTTCTGTCCCCGGACATCCTCAATATGGTCGTGCAGGCTGAGCGGACCGCCCGGTTCACGGGTACGTTTTGCATGAGAGGTGCCCTTTGCCTTCCGATCTGAGGAGTCTTCCGTCTCTGATGTGGAGTGCGTGCCCCGCAAATCTCCCGGAAGTTCCGCTGAGGTCTCGAAGTACTGGTCGCGGACATACTCAACCGGCACCTTGTTGCGGAGCGTCTTGATGACCTCCTTTTTGGACATGTCCTCGACACTCTTCCCTTTTGGGGAGAAGGCGACAAAGTCGATATCCGCCACCTGGAGAAGTTCCCGCAGGATCAATTCGCCGCCCCGGTCGCCATCGAAGAAGGCAGTCGTGGTCTTCGTCCCGCAGAGGTCCACGACACTCTTGGGAATATTGGTGCCTTCAACCGCCACCGCATTTTTGATACCATACCGCAGGAGGTTCAGGACATCGGCCCTGCCTTCGACAATGATGATCGCGTCTGAATCCAGCACGTTTGGCCCGGCAGGGACATGTTCTTCGCCAATGGATCCGATCTTCTCGACCCGCAGGCTCTGACGGACATCGTCCAGCAGGGCATCGGAATCGATCGTCCCGTCGTCGAACCGCTCGATCAGGATCTCTTTTGCCCGCTCAACGATCAGCTTCCGCTTGCTGACACGGATGTCCTCGATCGATTCCACGGTCACGTGCGCAACGCAGGGACCGACACGGTCGATGGTCTCAAGCGAAGCGGCAAGGATCGCCGTCTCCGCCCGGTCGAGCGAGGTGGAGATCAGGATCTCCCCTTTTGTCTCGCCTTTCTTGCTCGTGATCTGGACGTCTATACGTCCGACACGTCCTGTTCGCTGGAGATCCCGCAGGTCCAGATCTTCGCCGAGTAACCCTTCAGTCTGCCCGAATATGGCGCCGACTACGTCAGGTTTCTCGACCACCCCCTCTGCTGTGAGGCTGATGTGAATAAGGTACTTGGTAGTATCCGGTGAATACACGTAAATGCACCCCCATGTATCATGCGATAACTGTAATGCCTGATCATAGGTATAATAAAATATATCGTGGGAAATTACTTAAAGTACAGGTACCTTGACAAGTGTCCGGCACCAGTGAAAAGAGCGGGTTTCCCCCGGGATCATTATGTTAAGAATCATATTCCCCAGAGTTCATAAGGGAAATTTGTCCAGCAAGCGAAGGACTTCTTCTTTACCGATACCGGCAATGTGGAGCCGTTTCTGGGATGACGTTGCACCGGACACGATACTCACCGATGCTGTCGGCCGATTGAGTGTTCCGGCAACCAATTCAACAACGGCACGGTTCGCCCTGCCTTCGATGGCGGGAGCAGATACACGGCACCCGATCATCTTACGCCAGGTATTGTAACCTGCAGGGAAGACCGCTTTTTTCCCCCCGGCCGTTACTTCAAGAGCGATGATGGTACCGTTCTCGTCTTCAGAAAGGGCATCTGCAATGCCGGCCATATCGATTCACCAGAGAGAAGAAATGTCGCCCGGCATTAACGCACGCGGATCACAAGTGGCTGCTGCCGTACTTCTCCGGTGTTTAAACCCTGCCGGGCTGTATGCCTGTCGCGTATCCGGGTTGTCCCATGGATCATATCCAGACGCTTGTCAATCGATCACCCGGGGACCTATGGACACGCATGTATCGGCATTACAGAATCGACGTCTTGGATGATGAGTGTTTGGGACAGGACACCGGAATTACCGGGGATAGTATCCTTTTCCCGGGAACCATGACGGCAATCCCGGGAAGAATTCCCCTTCATCGTACACCACATCCCCGCCAAGGATGACGGTGCGGGGCAGGACCACCGGCTGGCCCTCAAAGGGCGAAAACCCGCACTTGCTGTGGAGCAGGTCAGGGTCAAGGGGCTGTGTCTGCCGGGGATACAGGGCAAAATCCCCGCGATCGCCCGGTGCTAACCCGGCGGGTGTGATCCCCAGCAGGTCTGCCGGGGCACGTGATGTCTTCCGGATGACATCGGCAAGAGAGATCCGGTTTTCAACAACCTGCGCAAGCAGGAGCGGAACCATGGTCTCAACACCCGGGATACCGGCAGGTGCTTCAGCAAACGGCTTCTCCTTTTCAGAAGAAGTGTGCGGGGCATGGTCGGATGCGATCACATCAATGGAATCCCACGAGGTCCAGAGTTTTTTCCGTTCTTTTTCGCTCCGCAAAGGAGGATTCACCTTGCCGTGGGCATCGTCAGGTTTGAAAGAATCACAGGAAAGGAAGAGATGGTGGGGCGTTACTTCGACACTCCCTGCTGCCGCAGCAGCAATGACAGATGCCCCGGTGCTCATGTGGCAGAAGTGGAGCCGGCACCCGGCCGCATTGCACCCAGTCACGGCATGAACCGCCCGCAGTTCACCCGCAGCGGACCGTATCAGATCGTGGGTTGGGAGGGTACTATCGTCACCGCTGCCGATCTCTTCTGCATGGATTGTTGCAAGCCCGCCACAGGAGTGGATCGTGCGGAGTGCCGCTTCCAGTTCCAACGGGGTAATTGCCTCGCCATAACTGGAGGGGGCAAAGAATGTCTCACCGAACGCCATCGCGCCGGTGCTCCACATCGCAGGGAGGGGCGTGTCAAAGGTCACCCCGCTGTTGATGGCAAAACTGCACAGTGAATGGTCTTTTGCTTCAAGAATGCGGGCCCGCAGGGCATCCGGGGTGATTACCGGAGGAATGGTATTGGGTTGGTCGACAACCACCGTGACGCCACCGGCAAGGGCGCTTTTGCTCCCGCTTGACCAGTCCTCTTTTTCCGACTGGATTCCGCCGCGCATATGGACATGCATGTCCACGGCGGCCGGGAGAACAAAGAGACCGGTGCAGTCGATCTCCTGATCGCAAGATCCCCCGGCCCCGGCGTGGGTGACCATACCATCCTGTACGGTGATATCCGCAACACGCCCGCTTAGCGAGACGTTACGTAATACCAGCGTCCGGCATGATGGCATACTAGTGGATTTTATTCCGGAGCATAAAGCGATAGTGATGCCCGAAAGGAACCGTAAACTGCGCACGGGAGTGCATCGACAGGTTTTCAACCCGGATCGATCAATAGTCCACGTAGAACCGGACCGGTTGTTCCGGTGTCGCGATTCCGATACACCGGGCCGGCAGGATGTGGCAGCGTATGGACAGAATAATTAAAATTACCCTTGGCCTCATTGTCATTATACTGGTGGCATTCGTGGGCTTTACATCGTATACCGGCTATACCGAGAACGCATTCCGGGCATCGCTCACCGGCACCTATACCTATACCTTCTCCTTAACCACCGATTCAATGCTGGGTAACCTGACCCTGTTTGTACCCGTGCCGGCAGATCCCCGCGGGAACTCCCCGGTGATCGCAAAGATCAGCGCTCACGAGATATCCGGGGTTCCTGCATCATGGAAGACCGAACTGTATGATACCGGGAAGGCAACGCTGATGAAAGTGACGACCGCTTCGCTGGTTCCCCCGGAAGGTACTTCTAAAAAGAATCCGTATACCGTCACCATCTCAACCAATATCGTAACGAAAGAGTATATCGACACCCAGAACCCCGTGGAGAACAGCCCGATGTTCCGCCCTGTCACAGATGTCATGCCAACGGACTGCCGGAGCAACGCGACCATTGCTGCCGGGGGCACCTGTTATTTCTACCAGACCGCATTATTTGCGAGATATGATGCAGATCCAAACGCAAAAGTGACGATCAAATCCACCCTGACCGGTAAGAACCAGTGGACGATCTTCGAATCGCAGGAGAATGAATACCGGACAGATATCTCCCTGTTGATGTTTGGCGAGCAGACGGGATGGACATCCTTCGCCGGCTATCTTGAGAAGGGTATCGGGGCATACACGATGCCGGGTCTGCCCTCCACCCCATAACTCTTTTTTAGCTATGACCACCCTCCCAAATCCCCATGACCGGGGATCGATACATGCAGGACTCGTTGTCGATATTATCCAGAAGAACGACCAGCGCACGGGAAAGACCGTACGAGGTACCGTTCAGGAAATTCTCACAAACTCGCGGTTTCACCCGCATGGCATCAAAGTGCGGCTTACCGATGGCCGGGTGGGACGGGTTGCAGCGATACCGGGGCCTGTGAACGGAAACGATCCGTAAATTACAACACACAGAAATACTGCGATACTCCCGGTTCCGATTTGCAGATGCCCGAATTCCTGCGGGCAGGAAGGTATAAATGATCGCATACCCTCCATCTCACTGTCTGCAGGCGCGAAGACCAGCATTTGCTGATACATAATACCACCGTGATTTCACTGCCTGCGGGTAACCTCAAGGGGAGGGTCAGGGGCCGTATGGAGTTTTTACCAAACCAGTTGGATGCATTGCAGGAGATGGCAAATATCGGGGCTGCCCATTCTGCAACAACGCTCTCGGAGATGCTCAATACCAATATTGGCATGAGCGTTCCTGAAATCACTATCGTGGACATTTCGAAGGTCGGGCACCATATCACCGATGAACTGACAACGATGGTCGTCTTTGAACTGCAGGGCGATATTCCCCACGGGGGGTTTCTGATCCTGCATTTTCCCCGGGATTCCGCAGTCAGGACCGCTGGGATCATGCAGGGATCCTCAGGCACGCTCCATACCTTCGATGAGATGGACCAGAGCACCATTCTCGAAGTCAGCAATATCATGATCTCCTCTTTCTTAAGTGCCACCTCCGATCTCCTCGGGTTCATGATGCTCCCGTCTCCCCCGGTTCTCATTGTGGATATGGCGCACGCTGCAATCACGACCCTGATCGCCCAGATGACGATTGATGTGGATGACGTGATCCTCTTCCAGGTCAGACTCGTATCTGAAGAGCACAACATCGCAGGAAACATCCTCATCTTCCTGGAGATCTCCACGCTCCAGCGAATCGAGGCGCGCCTTGAAGAGATGGTCAAGGCACCTCCGCCGACAAGACCGTGACGGGAAAGGTAACTGTCATATTTCCGGACCGGGTGGCGCAATATCCATCAACCTGTAACTCATAACAGATCATCCGGTTACCATGAAAGTACTCATTGCAATTGCTCCTGAAAAATTCCGGGATGAAGAACTCGCCGAGCCGGTTGCGGCATTGACGAAGGCCGGGATCACCTACGATATTGTATCCACGCGCCGCGGAACCTGCACCGGCATGATGGGTGCAAAAGCAGTTGCATCACTATCGTTTGAAGAGATCGATCCAAAACCCTACGACGCACTGGTGATTGTCGGGGGCACAGGTACCCAGGCACACCTCTGGGACGATGAACTGCTGCCCATCCTTGTGAAAAATTTCCGGGCTTCACGAAAGGTCGTGGCGGCCATCTGTCTTGCACCGGTAGTCCTTGCCCGTGCCGGCATCCTGAAAGGGATCAAGGCCACATACTCGGAGAGTCCAACCTCGTTCCGTGAGATGAAAGGCGGGGGTGCGATACTCGTGAACCAGCCGGTGGTTGTGGATAACCGCATTGTTACGGCAAACGGCCCGTCGGCATCAAAAGCCTTTGGAGAGGCCATCGTCAAGACCATGACGGCGGTAGAATGGTAACATCCTGAACGTTCGTCAGGACATTTTTTTAATGGGAGGATTGGGATTTGAACCCAAGAACCACTAAGGACCGGATCTTAAGTCCGGCGGAGTTGGCCAGCTTTCCTATCCTCCCGCTGACACTCATATGATTTTCACGACAAGGAATTAAGCCCGGCAACATTCACCGGCACATCTGCCCTCGCGCTCTCCAATAGTTGGCCCTTGTATGCAAAAAATGATTTCCCTCCATCTGAATCAAAACCAGAGTGAAGAGATCGGGGATTGATCGTTAACACAGCATATGCGTGTCACGGAAACTCCGGTCATGCGTAGTTACCGGCCCTATGCACGCAGGAGAGGGATTAAAACCAACGCAGCGCAACAGAATGTGAAAACGAAACGTGCGATAAACCATGACATCACATCACCTGGCCGGCTGGGTCGAACTCGATGGAACGCGACTCAGCCCTGAAGCGATTGATACGATACTTCTGACTACACCGGGGCAGGTCTGCCATTTCGGGGGGGAATTCTTCCTTGCATGGAATACATGCAGCGCCCGCGATCATTTTGGTCTCATGGAGGGCGCCGGGCCGAAAGGTGCGATTGTTTGCGACGGGGAGATACGCGGAGAGATTGTTCCCCGGGCACCGGAGATGCCCCTTGAGGAGGCAATTGTCACGGCAGTCCGACTTCGCAGCGATGAAGGTGTCGTTGCGCTCTCCGGTGGCGTTGACTCAACGCTTGTCGCGAAACTGGCAGGCAGGGAGTGTGTTGCCGTGGGTCTTGCTGACTCCCACGACCTGAAGCAGGCACAACTGGCTGCCGGAACCCTGAACCTGTCCTGCACCTATGTCACAATCACCGAGAATGAGATCGAGTCGGCCCTTCCCGAAGTCCTCCGGGCGATTCCCCAGAAGAATCCGGTCAATGCCGGTATTGCACTCACCCAGTACTTCATTGCGCGGTGGGCCGGCAAACACGGGTATCGCCGCATCATCACCGGGCAGGGCGCGGACGAGCTCTTCGGGGGCTATTCCCGGTATCTTGAGACTACAACGCTGGAGACTGACCTTGAGCGGGACTTTGCCGGTCTCGAAGCACAGGCGCGGCGCGACCAGGCAGTTGCAGCGCTCCACGGCACCTATCTCTCGATGCCCTATCTGGATATCCGGGTTGTGCGCGCTGCCCGGGCGATCCCCGCGGCCGAGAAAGTGAACAACGGCCGCCGTAAAATTCCCTTAAGGACGGTCGCAGAACGCTACATTCCGCAAGATCTCGCATGGTACGAGAAGAAAGCCATGCAATACGGGAGCGGGGTCTGGCCCGCACTCAGGAAGCTGGCCCGTAAAAACGGTTATAAAACGTCCATGCAAGATTACATAGACCAGATCATCAGGGTGGAACATGGTCTCTGAAAAAGACGTACAACATATCGCGGAACTGGCCGATGTCGGCATCAGTTCTGAGGAACTGGGCACTTTTACGCACCAGTTCAACGCAATTATCGAATATTTCGATACGCTTGACCGGGTCAAAGGCGATCCAACAATAACGCACGAACTCCACACAATCCTGCGCGAGGATGAGATTGAACCCTCCCTCCCACAGGAGGATGTACTGCGAAACGCCGCTGCAAAAGAAGACGGGTTCATCAAGGCACCACGGGTGATGTGATGCCGGCCCGCACGATCACGTTCGAACCGGACGACAAATATAATGCATTTCTCACGGTCTGTAACAAACCCGCGCATACTGAAGGAAAACTCGCCGGTGTGGCTGTTGCCGTCAAGGATAATATCTCGACAGCGGGAATTGAAACCACCTGTGCCTCGAAGATCCTCAAGGGCTACGTGCCACCCTATGATGCCCACGTGGTCGGGCTGCTGAAACAGGCAGGCGCCGCAATTGCCGGCAAGACCAATATGGATGAGTTCGGCATGGGGACCACCACCGAGAACTCTGCCTTTGGCCCCACTCTCAATCCCTGCGATACCGGGCGCGTCCCCGGTGGCTCCAGCGGGGGCAGTGCAGCAGCAGTTGCCAGCGGCATGGTCAGGATGGCTCTTGGCACCGACACCGGCGGGTCGATCCGGTGCCCCGCCGCTTTCTGCGGTATCGTTGGCCTGAAACCCAGTTACGGGCGCGTCTCCCGTTACGGTCTGATCGCATACGCGAACTCACTTGAACAGATTGGCCCCATGGGAAAGACCGTTGCTGATGTCTCTACTCTCATGTGTGTCATTGCGGGATACGACCGCCATGATACCACCTCGCGCGATAAGCCATATTCCCACACGCCCGTCGCGGATATCAAAGGCCTGAAGATCGGCATCCCGCAGGAGTATTTCGGCCAGGGTGTTGACCCGCAGGTTGCCGCGGTTGTGAAAAAAGCGATCGGCCGTCTCGAAGAACTCGGGGCAACCACGGTCCCGTGCAGCATCCCCTCCATGGAATATGCACTCGCGGCGTACTATGTGACCTGCACCTGCGAGGCCAGTTCCAACCTTGCCCGGTTCGATGGTGTGCGGTATGGCCCGGCTGCGGACACGAAGAAGTCGTGGCACGATGCCTACCAGGAAGTCCGGAGCGCCGCATTCGGTACCGAGGTCCGGCGCCGTATCATGCTCGGCACCTTTGCGCTCTCAAGCGGGTATTACGGGAAGTACTATGCGAAGGCGCAGGTAGCCCGGGAAAATATCAAGGCTGACTTCAACCGCATCTTTGCCGATGTGGACGTAATTGCAGGGCCGACCATGCCCACAATCGCGTTCAAACTGAGAGAGAAGAGCGACCCGCTCTCCATGTACCTTGCCGACATCCTCACGGTGCCGGCAAACCTTGCCGGTATCCCGGCCATTTCAGTACCCTGTGGGAAATCAGAAGGAATGCCTGTCGGTCTCCAGCTCATGGGAAGGATGTTTGAGGACGAGCGTGTTGTCGATGTTGCCTATGCGTATGAGCAGGCGGTGATCTGACATGGCGGATGCTGAAGACCAGGTCATCGTCGGCCTCGAAGTCCACTGCCAGCTGGACACGAAGAGTAAACTTTTCTGCGGCTGCGATACCGATTACCGGAGCGACGGCCCCAACACCCACGTCTGCCCTATCTGTCTCGGCCTGCCCGGTGCCATGCCGGCCCTCAACAAGCGGGCAATCGAGTACGCGATGAAGGTGGCAAAGGCCCTGAATTGCGAGGTTCTGGAGGAATCCGAGTTCTCGCGGAAGAACTACTTCTATCCCGATCTTGACAAGGCCTACCAGATCACCCAGTATGACAAGCCGCTGGCAGAAGGCGGATACCTGGAGATCGAGAGCGATGAAGGCGGGGAGCGGAAGATCCGGCTCACCCGCATCCACGTTGAGGAAGACCCGGGCCGGCTCGTCCACATGGGTAATGTCGAGCGGGGAAAATACTCCCTCGTGGACTATAACCGTGCGGGCATCCCGCTCATCGAGATCGTCTCCGAGCCGGACATGCGGTCTCCCAAGGAGGCCCGGAAATTTTTAAACAAACTCCGCGCAACGCTCGAATATCTCAGTGTCTTTGACTCCGAGAAGGAGGGATCGCTCCGTGTCGATGCCAACATCTCGATCAAAGGAAACGAGCGCGTGGAGGTCAAGAATATTACCTCGTACAAGGGTGTGGAAAAGGCGCTCTTGTTTGAAGTGACCCGGCAGAAGAACCTCATCCGGCGCGGTCAGAAGATCGAGCGTGAGACCCGGCACTATCTCGAAGCCCGGGGCGTCACCCAGTCCGCTCGTAGTAAGGAGATGGAGAACGATTACCGCTACTTCCCCGAGCCGGACCTCCGTCCCCTCCGCGTGAAATCCTGGGTTGACGGGATCGTCCTGCCGGAACTCCCGGATGCCCGCCGCGAGCGGTTTATCGCAGAATACGGCTGCTCGCTCAACCATGCCCGGACCCTGACCGGCGAACTGAAGCTCGCGAACTTCTTTGAGAAGGTTGTTGCATCCGACAAGTCAGGACTCTCCCCGCTTGCATCCACCTGGATCGCCGACACCCTCATCGGGGAGCTGAACTACCGGAACATGGGCCTTGACAAGGTCGAGCCGACTGCCATGACGGGTCTCGTCCTCCTCTTAAAAGCCGGAACCATCACCGACAAGAGCGGTATCGAGGTACTCCGCGTGATGCTCGATCAGCGGTTAACGAACGAAAAGACGGAGACGCCTGCCGGGATCGTTGAACGCTTAAACCTCGCCAAGACCACCGGGGATTCCAGCGCTATCGCCACAGCGGTTGAGGAGGCTATCAATGAAAACCCCAAGGCCCTTGAAGACTACCGGGCCGGAAAATCCGGGGCCCTCAACTTCCTCGTGGGACAGGTCATGAAAAAGACACGCGGGAAAGCCGACCCTGCCGACCTGAACCGTATACTCACCGAAGCGCTGAAGAAACGGGAGGCGTAACCCCCGTGCACCTGATCGTTGCAGAAAAGAATATTTCAGCCCGCCGTATCGCAGAGATCCTATCTGACGGAAAGAGAGTCACGGAGAACAAGGATGCCGGGGTCTCCCTGTACACATTCGGCGACACGGCATCGATGGGTCTTCGGGGCCATGTTGTCGAGATCGACTTCGAACCGGGATACTCAAACTGGCGCAGCGAGACGGCGACCCCAAGAAGCCTGATCGATGCCAGGACCATCAAGATCCCCACCGAGAAGAAGATCGTCTCCCTGCTCCAGAAGATGGCAAAGAAAGCAGACCGCGTCACCATTGCAACCGACTTTGATACCGAGGGGGAACTGATCGGGAAAGAGGCGTTCGAACTGGTGCGGGCGGCCAATGCCAAAGTCACGATCGACCGGGCCCGTTTCTCCGCCATTACGGCACAGGAGCTCAGGCAGGCATTTGCCAATACCACCGAACTCGATTTTGCCCTTGCTGCGGCAGGCGAGGCCCGCCAGTCGATCGACCTCATGTGGGGGGCGTCCCTCACCCGTTTCATCTCGCTTGCTGCCCGCAGGGGCGGCCAGAACATCCTCTCGGTCGGCAGGGTCCAGACCCCCACCCTCTCCATGATCGTGGACCGGGAGAAGGAGATCGAGGCATTCGTGCCGGAGAAATACTGGCAGCTGGCTCTTGATTTCGAGAAACGCGCAGAGGTCATCGAGGCCCGCCATACCAACGGGCGGTTCCACGAGAAAGCGGTTGCCGAACAGGCACGGGACCGGACCAAAGCGCCGCTCGTGGTAACGGACGTGAAGTTCGGTACCAAGCAGGACCGGTCGCCCTCGCCGTTTGACACGACCACCTATATCGTTGCAGCTGCACGGCTCGGGCTTTCCGCGGCGAACGCGATGCGTATTGCCGAAGATCTGTACATGAACGGTTTTATCTCGTACCCGAGAACCGACAATACCGTATACCCCCCGTCGCTTGACCTGAACGGGATCCTCTCGACTCTCCGGGCATCTCCCTTTAAGAAGGATGTCGAGTGGGTGATCGCCCACCGCCGGCCGGAGCCCACACGGGGAAAGAAGTCCTCAACCGACCACCCCCCGATCCACCCCACCGGTGCAGCCACCCGTGAACAGCTGGGCGATGACACCTTCAAAGTATACGAGCTCGTGCTCCGGCGTTTCCTTGCCACGCTCTCCCCCGATGCCCAGTGGAAGACCCTGAAGATCCTCTTCGATGCCAATGGCGAGGAGTACACAACCACCGGGGGCCAGCTCACAGAACCCGGCTGGCATACGGTCTACCCGTTCAGCGAGGCACGCGAGACTCTCCTTCCGGAATTTACCGCAGGAGAAAAACTCCCCATCAAAAAAGTCACGCTCGATGAAAAGGAGACCCAGCCTCCCGCACGCTACACCCAGAGCAAGCTGATCCAGCGAATGGAGGAACTCGGCCTCGGCACCAAGAGCACGCGGCACGAGGTGATCGCCAAACTCGTGTCCCGGAAGTACGTGGAGGGAACACCCCTGCGCCCGACCCTAGTCGGCAGGGCCGTGACCGAGACGCTCGAACAGCATGCCGATACCATCACAAAACCCGTGATGACCCAGACGCTGGAATCCCACATGCAGCTGATCAAGCAGAGCCAGCGGACGCGGGAGGACGTGATCAAGGAGTCGCGCACCATGCTCCACCATGCTTTCGATCAGCTCGAAGCAAACCAGCAGGTGATTGGCGATGACATCCGGGACAGGACCGCAGAAGAGATGAATCTTGGGAAATGCCCGGTCTGCGGCGGGACCCTTGCAATCAAACACCTCCGTGGCAACACGCAGTTTATCGGTTGTTCGCGCTATCCTGACTGCACATTCAATATCGGTCTTCCCATGGCGCAGTGGGGATTTGCCGTCCGGACCGATGAGGTCTGTGAGAAACACGGGCTGAACTTTGTCCGGCTCATCAGGAAAGGCGCCCGCCCATGGGACATCGGGTGTCCGCTCTGCCACCAGATCAACTCCAACCGGGAGTCACTCGAAGAGATCCCTTCAGCGGACAAGGCACTGATTGACAGGATCCAGGCCTGCCATATCTATACCGTTGCCGAGCTGGCCCGAAGTACCCCTGAAGTCCTGACAAAAAAACTCGGGATCTCGTCAGACCGTGCTGAAACGCTCATTCGGGATGCGGGTATCGGACTTGCAAAACTGCGCCGCCGCTCGGAGTGCCGCAAGTTCATGCGCGACCGGCTCATCCCCCGCCGGGGACGGAGTTCCGCAAAAGTCCTCAATGCGCTCAAGGAGGCCGGGATCACCGATCTCGCCATCCTTGCAAAGGCTGATCCGGCAATCCTGAAAAAAGCCGGGGTGAGCGATGCCGAAACCGAACAACTCCTCACCGAAGCAAGAATCGTGTACAACAGCCAGATCCTCAGAGAGATCGGCATTCCTGCTGTCAGCCTCAAGAAATACATTGCTGCAGGTATCATTGAACCGGAGGCCTTTTGTGCCACCACACCAGCGACCTTAAGCGAGAAGACCGGGATGTCCGCGGGAACCGTACAGCGCCACGTGGGGCTGGTCTGCGCATACTTCAACAAACCCGTCCCGAAAAAGATCTCAAAACTCCAGATCGAACGCGGGAAAAAAGAGCTCCTCGCGATCAGCGGTCTCGGGTCAGCGGCCGTTGAAAAACTCTTCGCAGCGGACATTATCGATGGCGAAGGTCTTCTTGCCGCCGATCCTGTCAGGGTGGCCTCAGCAACCGGGATCCCCGAAGAGAAGATCCGTAATTATCAGAAGGTCATACAAAGAAAGAGGGATACCGCGGTCATCCAGCTCTGATAACCAGATTTTATTTTTTCAGCGCAAGTTCGATGGCAACCCGCAGGTCGTTGTCATCGAAGGGCTTGATGATGAACCCATCGGGATGCGTAGCCTTCGCCCGCTCTAAGGTTGGACCGTCCGAATGGGATGTGACATAGATGACCGGGATACTGAACCCTTTCTTGATCATCTGCGCCGTCTCGATCCCATCTACATCCCCCTGAATGTTAATGTCCATCAGGACGAGATCCGGCTTGTGTTTCACCACCAGTTCCATGGCTTCTGCACCGGTTGATGCCCGCCCGCATATGTCGTACCCGAGATTTTTGAGCCGCCAGTCGGCAACTTTTGCGATGATATCGTCATCTTCAACCAGAAGAATCGTTCCTTTCGACAACCTTTCTTCCTCCCTATATCTTCATCAACGATCCGGGTGA
>Ga0265297_10005827_pt1 | contig 18391 bp, 17 predicted proteins | sample Munlanlwell13791_FD_192502 | JGI IMG/M metagenome (GOLD analysis project Ga0265297, IMG submission 192502) | Leachate microbial communities from a municipal landfill in Southern Ontario, Canada - Leachate well 137-91 | ecosystem: Engineered > Solid waste > Landfill > Unclassified | place...
GGAAGCAGATGCCAAGATGCTGGTGAAAAACGGATGTATGGCTATCGGCGAAGGCGCAAATATGCCTACAACTCCTGAAGGCGTAGAAGTATTTCAGAAGGCAAAAATATTATATGCGCCGGGCAAGGCTTCTAATGCCGGCGGAGTAGCTACTTCAGGCCTGGAAATGACCCAGAACAGCATGCGCCTGAGCTGGTCGCGCGAAGAGGTTGATAATAAACTGCATGAGATTATGATTGCTATACATGAGCAATGTGTCAGGTATGGCAAAGAAGGCGGTTATGTTAATTATGTAAATGGCGCCAATATTGCCGGGTTTGTAAAAGTCGCTGATGCGATGATTGCTCAGGGGTTAGTTTGATTTTACTTGAAGAATATCTTTAAATCCGTTAGAATGTTCCGTAGGAGGAACATTTATGAATATTACCATCGGCCTGACTTTTCCCGGCGAGCTTAAAGATGAAGCGATTATCTGTTATCTTTGCAAGAAGTTTGAAATTGAATTAAGCATTTTAGAAGCGTCTTTTTCGGAATATTCCGGCTGGGCAATATTAAGTTTTGCAGGCGCGGAAGAAGAGATCAAGAAAGCTTTTGAGTATTTAAGAGGCAAGGGCATTAATATTCAGAAAATTGAGCCGATGAAATAAATTACCCGCTCACCTTGACAAGGGTTGCTGGGTATGCTATATTTTAAGTGTAATGTGTAAAGTGACAAACTGACAATTTGGTATTTTAGCCTAATGATAAAGGCAAACCAAGAGTAATCTTGGGACGCAAAGCTACCTGTCCCGCCTACGGCGGGATAGAGGGGTTGCCAAAAGGGAAGTTTTATAATAGCCCCTAAGCTTTGCTTGGTTTGCCAAGTAGGCTTAGGGTTTTTTATTTTTTAGGGGGGAGGTGAGGATGATGAGAGAGAAAGCCAGGGATGCCCTCAGGGGGATAAAACACCGGGTAATCACTCTTCTAAACCGTGAGGAAATGGATTTTTTGGATAAACTAGGTAAAGACGCGCTTTTCAGCACCGGGCGTAAACTTTCCTATAATGAGATTTTACGCGGCTTAATTGATTTCTCCCGGGAAATCGGCCTTTCCGGAGAGAAAATAGATTCAGAAGATGCTTTAAAGAAGAAAATATTACAGCAAATTATCTACTATACGCACCAGAACAGGCAACAGGCGCATTAAAAAGGAGGTAAGTATGAAAGCATTGCTCGTATTAATCTGTATGTTAACCTTGGTGCCTGCGGCCTTTGCGCAGACAGGCGAAGAAGCGGGTTTAGTATCGCATCAGTTGCGTGATTTTCAGCAATATAATATCCAGGCTGTCAAGCCGACTATCATTTCTTCGGATTTCCTTAAAACTATAAATAGCGAAAAAATCACTTATCAGGACAGCCCGATGGAAAAAGGAGGAGTGGGAACAATTAATACCGTGACTGCGTGGACAGATGTCCCCCGGGAAATGGTAAGGACCAGTGACGAATCAAACATGCTGATGGGAGCAACTCTCGGTTTTGGTAAAGGGTTGATTTACGGCCTGGCGCGCGGGGTTTCCGGAGTATATGATATTGCTACTTTCGGCCTGCCTCCATACGATGAGCCGTTAATGAAACCGGAATATAAAGTTAATAAGCCGCAGCGGGAGGGGTTAAAACTGACAGTTTTTGAGTGGTAAAAAATTGAAAAATTCAAGGGACGACAGTGGGTTTTAAAAAATCGCTGCCGTCCCATTTTTTGTTTACAAAGCCCGCCCGATGCATTATAATATCTTTCAATGAAAACAATCGGTTTTGATAATGAAAAATACCTCAAAGAACAGACCGCGGCAATTCTTGACCGGGTAAAAAAATTCAATAATAAGCTTTACCTGGAATTCGGCGGCAAGCTTTGTTTTGATTATCATGCCAGCCGTGTCCTGCCCGGATATGACCCCAATGTCAAGATCAGGTTATTACAGCTATTAAAGGATAAAATAGATATTGTTCTTTGTATTTATGCCGGCGATATTGAAAAAGGCAGGGTGAGAGGCGATTTTGGGATAACCTATGATGCTGCCACTTTAAAATTAATCGATGACTTGAGAAAATGGGGCTTGGGCATACACTCAGTTGTAATTACCCGTTTTGCCAACCAGTCATCAGCAGTTATGTTTAAAAATAAACTTGAACGCCGGGGAGTAAAAGTATACCTGCATTACCCGATAGAAGGATATCCTGCCAATGTAGATTTTGTGGTTAGCGATAACGGCTTGGGGAAAAATGAATTTATTGAAACTAAAAAACCGATTGTTGTAATTACCGGCCCCGGCCCGAACAGCGGCAAGCTTTCTACCTGCCTTTCTCAGTTATATAATGAGCATAAGCGCGGAATAAACGCAGGTTATGCCAAGTTTGAGACTTTTCCTATCTGGAGTATTCCGCTGAAGCATCCGGTGAATGTTGCTTATGAAGCAGCAACTGCCGATATTATGGATTTTAACCTGGTAGATCCATTCCATCTGAATACTTATAACGAGGCCGCGATAAATTACAACCGCGACGTGGAAAGTTTCCCCATCCTGAAATTAATTTTAGGAAAAATATTTGACGGAAAAAGCAATGTCCCGATGTACAGTTCTCCTACGGATATGGGGGTTAACCGCGCGGGGTTCGGAATAATTAATGATGAACTGACAAAAGACGCTGCAAAGCAGGAATTGATCAGGAGGTATTTCAGGTACAACGGAGAATATGTCCTGGGCATTGAAAAGAAAGAAACCGTTGACAGGGTAATGCTTCTGATGGAGGAGCTGGGCGTAAAAGTTACGGACAGGGCAGTAGTTGAAGTGGCGCGCAAGAGCGCTGATGAAGCAGAAGCAAAAGGCAAAGGCAATTCCGGTATTTATTGCGGAGCGGCGATAGAGCTGCATAACGGAAAAATTATTACCGGAAAGAATTCCAAATTAATGCATGCTGCTTCAAGTTTAGTTTTAAATGCCGTAAAAGTTTTGGCTAATATACCTGACGAGATACTCCTTTTATCCCCGCATATTATGAACCAGATCGCTAAGCTTAAGGAGGGTATTTTTGACGAAGATTCCGAGAGCCTTGACCTTGAAGAGGCGCTGATTGCCCTATCCATAAGCGCTACTACAAACCATACTGCTGAATTAGCGATGAAAAAATTATCCGAGTTAAAGGGCTGCGAAGTGCATATGACGCATATCCCTACTCCCGGAGATGAAGTTGGTTTAAAACGGCTGGGAGTCAACCTGACTACCGACGGTAAATTTTCTTCCCGCAATCTTTTCGTTACCTAACTTCATGAAAAAACAGCAAGTTAAGTTTTTCATTTTAGTTGCCGCGCTCGCCCTGTTATGGTTTGCAGGAAGCCGGTTTTACCTTGATACCGGCAGGGTAGAGGATTTTCTAAAAAAATTCCCCCTTATTTTAAGCGCGCCGCTTTTCGTCATACTCTATTGCTCGGTTACTTTTTTTATCTGGCTGGCTAAAGATATTCTTAAAATTACTTCAGCGCTTTTCTTCGGGGCGTATCTAAGCACCCTGCTTATTTTAGCCGGAGAAATTATTAATGCGGTTATTCTCTTTAATCTCAGCCGCGGTTTGGGCAGGAGTTTTGTGGAAAATTCCCTGCAGGGAAAATTCGGCTCTTTGGATAAAAGAATCGCCAAAATGAATTTTTTCTGGCTGATTATGTTCCGCCTCGCGCCGTTAATACCGTTTCGTTTCCTGGACCTGGCTGCCGGCCTGACTAGTATTTCTTTTAAAAAATACATGGCTGCGGTAATTTTAGGCTCGCCTTTAAGGATTTTCTGGGTGCAGTATATTATTGCCGGAGTGGGAGCGAATGTTTTAGGCAATCCCCCTGCTTTGGCGACATACCTGCAGCTGAATAAGCCATTATATATCATATCATTCGCCTATTTAATTTCAATTATTGTAGTTATAATGAAAATGAAATTTAAGGATTAACCTATGCCAGCTACTCTTAAATTTTTAGGGGGCGTCAGGACAGTTACCGGTTCGTCGCACCTGGTAAGATGCCTTAAGTCTGAGGTGCTTTTAGATGCCGGGTTGTTCCAGGGGCACCGCGATGAATTTTATAAAGTTAATACTACTTTTGAATACAATCCGCATAAGCTTGATGCTTTAGTCCTTTCGCATGCGCATATTGACCATTGCGGGAATATCCCCGGTGTAATCAGGAAGGGCTTGAGCTGTAAAATTTATACTACGCATGCCACCAAAGATTTATCCAGGCTGATGCTGGAAGATTCGGGAAAAATCCAGGAAGAAGACATAAATTATGTAAATAAAATCAACCGCCGGCTGGGCATGCCTTTAAGAAAGCCGCTTTATACCAAGAAAGAAGCAAGTAAGGCAACAAGAAAATTCCATCCGCTTTCATATGGCCATCGCTTTTGCGTTGCCAGGAATATTTTTGCCACTCTTGTTGATGCCGGGCACATCCTGGGTTCAAGTATTATTGTGCTGGATATAAAAGACGGTGTTAAAACCATCCGCCTTGGCTATGCCGTGGATTTAGGCAGGTGCGGCCTGCCGCTTTTAAATGACCCGGTGATCCCCAAGGGGCTTGACTATTTAATTTTAGAGAGTACTTATGGCGGAAGGCTGCATGCGCCTATTCAGGATGCTGAAAGCAGGCTGCGTGATGCGATTAACCGCACCATAGAGCGTAAAGGAAAAATCATTATTCCTTCTTTTACTTTGGAGCGCGCGCAGGAAGTGATTTTTTTCTTAAATAAACTGGTCAGAGAAAAGCAAATCCCGGCGATTCCGATTTATGTAGACAGCCCGCTGGCTACTGATATAACCGAGATATTCCAGTTTCATACTGATTATCTGAATGCTGAATCAGCTGAAGCAATAAAAAGGGGGGACAGCCCTTTTGAATTTCTTAACCTGCGCTATGTGCGCGACCAGCGGGAGTCAAAGAATTTAAACAGCGATAAACGGCCGATGATTATTATTGCCGGAAGCGGGATGTGCGAATCAGGCAGGGTGCTGCATCATTTGAAAAATAATATTGAGGATTCCCGGAATACGGTTTTGGTTGTCGGATATATGGCTAAAGATACTCTGGGCAGGAGAATTGTTGAGCGCATGCGCTACGTGCGCATTTTCGGAGTGGAGTATGAATTAAACGCGGAAGTAGTGGTAATTAATGCTTTTTCCGCCCATGCTGATAAAAACGGGCTGGTGGATTTTATTAATAAAACTTTACCGCTGAAACGCATATTTTTAGTGCACGGCGACGAAGAGCAGTCGCAGGCGCTTTTTAATACTTTGCAGGCCATGGGTTTAAATGCCTATCTGCCGGCGAAGAACGAAGAAGTCTTGCTTGAGTAAGGATTATGTGGTAATATAATACTCAAATCCGGATTGCGATATTAGGATTTATAATTTTATCAATTATTTTACGGAGGTTAATAGCATGACAGGTGGATTTTCAACAACAAAAAAAGATGAGGCGCTTAAGGCAACAGCAGGGCAACCGGTAAAAACCGGACAGATTTTATGCCGGCATATCAATACTTATAAGGCCGGAAAAAATGTTAAGGGGCAGGGTTCGATGTTTGCCGCATGCTCCGGTACGGTTTATTTCACCAGAAAAAAGACCCCGCACGGAAGGTTCAGGACCTTTATTAACGTAACGCCTGAGGCAGTTAAAAAAGCCAAATAATGGACGCAGCAAGGAATTATTCGCGGGAAAAATATACCCTGTCTCTTATTGAGACAGGGTATATTTTTGTCATTTTGTTGTTATTTGCTGCCAGCGGCCTGTCGCAATCTATTTCCGTAAGCATTTTGTTATGCTGCCATCAGTTTCTTCTTATTCCTCTCTATCTTTTGACAGTTTATATCCTGTATTATGCTTTGAATTTCCCGCTTAATTTTTACCACTCGTTTGTTCTGGAGCATAAGTATAACCTTTCATCCCAGAAGATAGGCGATTGGCTGCTGGATCAGCTGAAATCCGGGCTTATATCTTATCTAATTCTGCTGATATTATTTGAGGCGTTTTATGTTTTGCTAAAAATCAGCCCGCAAGCATGGTGGCTGGCAGTTTCCATATTCTGGATATTTTTTAATTTAATCTTAGCCCGGCTTGCTCCGGTGATTATTATTCCTCTGTTTTTTAAGTATAAAAAACTTTCTGATCAGGGGTTAAGAGAGAGGATTATTCATCTGGCGGAAAAGATGAATTTAAAGATACTTGATGTGTTTGAAATAGATTTTAGCAAGAAGACTCTGAAGGCAAATGCGGCATTTGTTGGCTGGGGCAGGACAAGGAGGGTGATTTTAGCGGATACCCTAAAAGATAAGTATAGCCATGATGAAATTGCCGTGATTTTGGCGCATGAATTCGCGCATTATAAGTTAAAACATCTGATTAAACTTATACTGATTAATTCTGCAGCTACTATTCTGGCGTTCTATTTTATTTATAAGACAAGTAGCAGTGTCTTAAGTTTTTTTAATTTGTCTTCATTGTCTGATGTCGCGGCATTTCCTGTGGTCTGTTTGTATTTTGTGTTATTCGGAATAATCATGCAGCCGCTGAGTAATTTTATCAGCCGGATTATGGAGAGGCATGCTGATAAAATGGCGCTTGAAGTGACAGGCAGCAAAGAAGCATTTGTTTCAATGATGGACAAGCTTGCTCAACAAAACCTCGCCGATAGATCTCCGCATCCTCTAATCAAATTTTTCTTCTTTGATCATCCGCCAATCAACGAGCGCATTCAAATGGCAAAAAATTCATAACAGTCTCGCGTCTGCCTTGTCCGGTTTCTCGCGCGGACGCTTGCACCGCCCCACCGTGGCGGTGCTTATCGCTCGGCGGGGCTAGGGGACGTTTCACTAATAAATTACCTATTGTAGGGCAATAAGTTACAATACCCAGATTTAAAATTTATGAATTTCTGGAATAGATTGAGTTCGCAGAGTATAAAAGTATAGAGGTTATAATTTATTATAAATGAATGGGTTACATACTAGTGAAGCGTCCCCTAGGTTTAGTGAAGCGTCCCCTAGGTTTCTGTAGTTGAATTGTAAAATAAAAATCCTTGCCTTAATCTTACTCGCCATAGTATACTGGGTACATCTACATGGAGGTCCGAATGTTTAAAACCCTAAAACTCATCAGTATTATTCTTTTTTTCTTCAGCCTGTTTCCCGTAGCTTTTTCCCAAGCTGACAGCCTTGACTCTATCCGTATTGTCACCTACTATCCTTCACCTTTTGGTACCTACCGTGAACTGAGGACTAAAAGATTAGCCATTGGAGATGACTATATTAAAACAGGCGCTCCTCCTGACAAATACGACTGGCAGGAATATGCTACTGATCCTATGCATAATATTGGTTATGATGCAGATCTTGTAGTCCAGGGCAATGTGGGGATTGGGACGACGACGCCATCAGGTAGGTTACATCTTATGAGCAATACCGTATCCGGAGCAGACTACACTTTTAATATTCAGGCGGTAGATGCGGCTGGAGGTGTAAATAATAATTCTCCCGGAATAAGTTTTATTAATAGTGATGGGACTCATAAGGGGGCATTGAGTTTAGCTGGTTGGGATGGTGCTTGGGCTGTCGGTACCGTTGTTGGTGATATAATATTACGGGCCACAAATGGCGGAAATATTATTTTTGCCAATAGTATTGCGGGATCAGGAGTGGGGAGTGTTAATCCGCGGGTATGTATTATTAATAACGGCAATGTCGGCATCGGGACGATGGAGCCGCAGGCAAAGCTGCATATTAGCGGAACCGCAGGCACAGACGGAATTAAGTTTCCCGATGGATCTCTTCAAACTACCGCAGCCAGCGCAACTCCGCGATATAGGGTTAAATATAAAACCAGTACTTCAGTATATACGATAGCGGGATTCTCTACTTGGGATGCACAATTCAGCTTAAGTTCTTTCGGGAGTATTCAATGGGATGATCAATCAACGCGGGATGGTTCTTATTTACTTGAAATGCCTGTAAGAGTAGTCAATGCAACTACAAAAACATTCTATTTGGGTTATACGGATAATACTTTTCGTTTCTTTCTGGACGGCTCTTTGATTGCGGGGCCGTGGGATGTGCAAGGCCCGTACACTTTCAATTGTAATTTAAGCGCAGGAAACCATACGATCCAGATTATTTTTACTGCCGGAGGCGGCCCGGATTATATAAGCCTATATGGGGATATAGTAGACAATGTAGATGTGTTTTATAGAAATTCCTAAAAGAGAATTCGGTGATGTTTCCCTGTTTCATTTAGAATCCCAGATTTCTTAAAAGAGGCAGGGTCGCAATTCGGGGGACGTTTCCTCTGCATCTTAGCCTTTACAACGCAATAAGTTACAAAGGCTTCATTTTATAATAAGGCTTAAAATGACAAATGTCAAAATTCAAAGCACAAAATAAACCAAAATTTCAAATGCCCAATATCAAAACAAGGGTTTTGTCATTTGGATTTTGTTATTTGAATTTATTTTGAATTTTGTGCTTTGTTATTTGAGCTTGGAGTTAATTAAAAGGAGAGCCTAAGATGCCTAAAATCCTAAAACTTATCAGTATTATTCTTTTTTTCTTCAGTCTGCTTCCCGCAGCTTTTTCTCAAACTGACAGCACTGACTCTATCCGTATTGTTACCTACTATCCCTCGCCTTTCGGCACTTACCGGGAGCTGAGGACTAAAAGGCTGGCTATCGGTGATGACTATATTAAAACAGGTGCTCCTCCTGATAAATACGACTGGCAGGAATATGCTACTGATCCAATGCATAATATTGGTTATGATGCAGACCTTGTAGTCCAGGGCAATGTGGGAATTGGGACAACAGCGCCAATAAATAAATTAACCGTAGCAGGTGATTTTGGAATTCAAGGAAACTCTGAATATTCCCATGGTGAGTATGGAGATTCCTTCAGATTTTTCAAAAATGACAGAGATTTTATATTTGAAAATACAGATGGCGATGATCTTAGTCCGGATGATGATTTTGTATTTGTTAATACCGGAGTTGATGGCGTTCCTGAGCCAGCAATAACTATAAAAGGCTCCGGCAACGTCGGCATCGGGACAACAGACCCGCAGGCAAAGCTGCATATTGGCGGTGCTCCGGGTCCCACAAACGGAATTAAGTTTCCCGATGGGTCAATGCAAACCAGCGCTGCATATCTCTATGTTCGTGATGAAAAAGCAAGTGGTACAGACGGTGGGTCAGCTGTCTCTGGAACGCAAACTAGGACGTTGAATACTGCGATCAATAATACTATATCGGGAGCAAGCGTGGGGTCAAATCGGATTACACTTCCAGCGGGAACTTATAGAATATATGCAAATGCAACTGCGGCAGAATATGGCGATGCTAACAACCCTCTCCGGCACAAAATCAGGTTTAGGAATATCACAGATAATGTTACGACGAGTGTCGGCTCATCTGAAATTTGCGCCTATTATACTTCTAGTCATTCTTTTATTAATGGTGCTAAATTTACTATCGCAGGGCAAAAAGTATTTGAATTACAACATTATTTTTCAAGAGGACAAGCAACTAATGGTTTGGGTTACGCAACAGCTTCCGGCGAAGTAGAAGTTTATGCCGAGGTGCTTATTGTGAAAGAATAAACTAGTAAACTAGGGGACGTTTCCTCTGCATCTTAGCCTTTACAACGCAATAAGTTACAAAGGCTTCATTTTATATTTATAATCCTTTAAATATTTAAAATTGCGTTGTCGTAACATTATGATATATAACGCGTTAGAAATAAGGGGACCGTCCCCAAGTTTTACAATAATAAGGAGAGACTAAAATGCCTAAAACCCTAAAACTTATCAGTATTATTCTTTTTTTCTTCAGTCTGCTTCCCGCAGCTTTTTCTCAAACTGACAGCACTGACACAATCCGTATTATTACCTATTATCCTTCACCCTATGGTAGCTATAGAGAATTACGCTCAAAAAGAATGGCCATTGGGGAAACTTATATGAAGATGTCCGAAGTTACTTGGGCTGATGAATGGTCAGGAGCTTCAAATCAGGCAACAAACCCCACAAGTAATAATGCAAGCCTTGTAGTAGAAGGCAATGTCGGCATCGGGTTGACGAACCCAGATGACGCCGTAAAGCTTACAGTGGATGGTGGTGCTATTATGCCGCTTAGTGTTAGTGGTATGCCAGCTATAGATGGTGATAATCGTGTTTTGGTTAGCATACTCGATAAAACCCCATACGCGGCAGGAGTTGGTAGTGGAATTTCCCTAGGGGGAATGATTAACAGCACTACAACAGGATGGGTTGCTTTTGGTGGTATCAAAGCCATAAAAGAAAATGATACTTATAATGATGTAGCAGGCGCGCTTATTTTTAATAGTCGCTCAAGTGGTGGCGGTCCTACAGAGCGCATGAGGATTACGAGCATGGGCAACGTCGGCATCGGGACAACGGCGCCGCAGGCTTCTCAGGATAGCCGGACAATAAAACTTGATGTTGTCGAGAATATTAAGGCAAAGGATGTTTATTTGAGTAATCCTAAATCTGGTAGTCCAAGATGGGCAAGTGAAAGCGGTGTTAAGGTTTGGGACAGTGGTTGGGTTTTACTATCGGGTAATGCGAGAGGAACAATTCATTCTTTTAATCATACTCTTGGAGCTTTTCCTCAATTTGTTAATGTGTATGTATCTAAGAGTAATAATGCCGCTGGCGGGACGATGTTCCAAATGGAAGGCTACCACTCCTATGGCTCTGGAAGCAGCACTGCTAGCGAAGTTAACTATGTATCTACTACACAGATTAAAGTAAGATTTGGCAAGAATGACGGAAGCGGCATGGTAGTAGATTCATTCGATGAAAATAAAAATACCTATCAGATAAGTAATGGAAGTTTTTATGTCCGCGTTATTGCAATGTCTGTGAGTTAAGCATTGTAGAAAAATAGGCGATAATAAAAAAAGGGGACGTTTCTGGTTTCTATGCATCAGAAGCGTCCCTTTTTATTTTACTAAAATCCTAAATTACGTAATAAAGGTATAGCGTGTTCGGTAACTTCGGGATCAAATTGTTTTCCGGCAAGGTTTTTGATTTCAGTACAGGCTTCTTTAAAAGTAAGCGGCCGGCGATAGGGCCGGTTGGAAGTCATTGCATCAAAAGCATCACAGATTGCTAAAATCCTCGCGCCTACAGGAATCTGCCTTTCTTTCAGGCCAAAAGGATAACCTGTCCCGTCATAGCGCTCATGATGCGCCGCAGCAATCGGAGTAATCTCATAAAGAGTAGTAATTAAATTCATAATTTTATAGGTTTGCGCTGCATGCTGCTGAATTTCTTTGTATTCACGCCGGTTAAGAGGCGTGGGTTTATCCAGCAGCCTGCGGGAAACATTGAGTTTGCCGATATCGTGAATTAAGCCTGCCCATCTGATTTGCGTGACTTCATCATGGGGCAGTCCCATAGCTAAAGCGATTGCCATGGCATAACGCGAAACACGCAAAGAGTGGCCGGAAGTAAAGGGATGTTTCATATCAATAATCTGCGCAACAACTTCTAAGGTTTTTCCGATAGCATCGATCTTTAATGGAATATATAAAAGCCCAACTTCGTCATGTACCTCTTTGAATATCGTCTCAACATTCCTGGCAAGGCTAATTTTAGAAAATAAACTTTTTTTCTGTAAGGCTTTAAAAGTGCGGGTAAATAATTCTTTAGTATATTCCCTGCCGATATCCGCAGACATTTTATTTTTTAATTTTTTCAAATTATTGACCCTGCCTATCTGCAGCAAGATATCAATAGTATCAGAGATGCGGATAATTTGTGAGCCATAAGGGATATTGCGTTTTAATTTTGCCCGCGGATAACCCATGCCGTTTATCCATTCATGATGATCAAGGATAAGCTGTGCCGCGGGATTAAGCCGCGGGATATTGGAAATAAGCTGCGCGCCGATAATCGGATGCGAAAGAAGGACATTACGGCTGGTTTTATCAGTACGTTTTAAATAGTGGATTATATGTATGGGAAATCCTACTCCGCCTATGTCATGCAGTAAGGCAGAATAGAATATGTATTTTAGCTGTTGGTGGGATACGGAATTCCTGGCGCAAAGCGCGGATATAATTGCCACTCTCCAGGAATGGTAAATTTTTTTCTTTTCATCAATATCTATGATGTAAGGTAAAATTGTTACCAGCTCGTTAACAGTTTTTGTCGGGTTGACTTTCATTGCCTGTCTATAAAATCTAGTATTGCCTGCGCTGCGCGCCTGGCAGCGCCTGTTTCGCCGAGTAAAAGGCGGATATCCCGTAAATTACTCTGGATTTTTTTTGCTTCAGCAGGGTTTGTCAGTATCTGCAAGGCATATTTTGCGATTTCTTCCGGAACAGCCTGGAATTGAATAAACTCAGGGACAATTTTTTTCTCCGCCACAATATTAACCATCCCGATATAAGGAAGCTTTACCTGCGGCCGGTAAAGTAAATAATTCAGAAAATCCATTTTGTAAATGATCGCAAAAGGTTTTTGCATTAAAGCAGTTTCCAGGGTAGCTGTGCCTGAGGCAACAAGAGCAAAATCAGCGCTATTCAGGCAATCGTAAGCCGAGCCTTCAATTATCCGTATATCTAAATTAGTCCCGGCAACCAGGCGGTTATAAATATCCCATTCTGTTTGCGCTGGTTTTGCGATAATAAACTGGATATCATGTAGTTCTCTTTTAATCAGCGAGGCGGTTTTCAGCATAATCGGCAGGATATTTTTTATTTCCTGTTTGCGTGAACCGGGCAAAAGAGCAATAGTGGTTTTCCCGGGGGCAAGGCTGAATTTCATCAGAAATTCTGCTTTATTCATTTCCGCCCTGACAATTTCCAGCAGGGGATGGCCGACAAACTCAGCGTCTATGCCGAATTTCCGGTAGAATTCTTCTTCAAAGCGGAAAACAACAATCATTTTACTGATATATTGTTTTATGGTATTCACGCGGCCCTGCCGGGAAGCCCAGATTTGCGGGCTGATGTAATAAATCACCGGGATTTTCTTATTGATTGCTTTGGCCAGCCTGAGGTTAAAGCCGGAAAAATCAATCAAAACTACAGCATCGGGCTTTTGAGAATTAATTTTTTCTAAAAGCAGTTTTTTTAATGCGAAAAACCGGGGGAGTTTTTTTAAAACATCAAAGAGGCCGATGGCAGATAATTCTTTTATGTCTTGATAAATCTCTGCGCCGGCTTCACGCATCATGCTGCCGCCGACGCCGGAGATTTTTACCTGCGGGTTAATTGCTTTCAGGCTGCGGATTAAGAGGGACGCATTCAGGTCGCCGGAAGCTTCCCCGCAGACGATTACAATATGCTTTTTTTCTGCCATATTTGTTTTTGGATGGTGAGGGCAACTGCCAGTGCTTCTTTGGCTACCGTGCCGGACACGAGGGGCTCTTTGTGCCCGAGCACGCATTCTATAAAGGAGCGCAATTCTTTTTTTAAGGGCTGTTCTTTTTCAATCGGCAGGTCTTCTTTAACAATCTCCATGCCCCGTCTTTTATAGACACAAGCTTTAGCTTCTTTATAATCCAGGGAAATATAGGTATCTTTCTGAAAGATGCGGATTTTCCGCATTGCTTCATCCGATACCCGGCTGGCAGTGAGGTTTGCCACGCAGCCATTTTTAAAAGTAAGGCGGGCATTGGCAATATCTTCAAATTGAGTGAGTACATTAACTCCGACAGATTCAATTTTTTTTATTTTAGAAGGGACAAGCCCTAAGACGATATCAATATCATGGATCATGATATCCAAAACTGCTCCTACATCCAGCGAGCGGTTGGGAAATGGGCTTAAGCGGTGGCATTCAATAAATTTAGGTTCCTGAATCAGCTTCTTTGTGGCGCTGAAAGCCGAATTAAAGCGTTCAATATGCCCCACCTGCAGGATGAGGTTATTTTTTTTAGCGATTCTGATTAAAGAAGCAGCATCCTTTAAAGTAGTGGTAAAGGGTTTTTCCACCAGAAGATGAATTTTATGCTCTAAGCAATCGCGGGCAACCTGATAATGCAGTTTTGTCGGTACAGCAATGCTGAGAGCATCAACTTTACCGAAAAGTTTCCGGTAATCACTCAGTCCCGGCACGCCTAAGCTTTGGGATGCCTGGCTGAGTTTCAGCTGGTCTGTATCGCAAATTGCTACCAGAGAACAGTTTTCAATCTCTTTGTACAGCTTGGCGTGGATGCTGCCCAAATGGCCTGTACCGATAACGCCTATATTCAGCTTTTCCATGATAAAAATAATAGCAAATTACTCGACAAAAGTCAATGTATATGATAAAATGCTTCCTTTAAGAGAGGGATAAAAGATGAAGGATTACTTCAGGTTACTGAAATTCCTGCGGCCATATTCAGGCAAGCTTTCTTTTGCCGTTATTTGCATGGCTTTTTCGGCAATTTTTGACGGCGTGCAGCTGGCAATGATTGTGCCGGTGGCAGACAAGGTCTTAAGCAATAAGAAAATTATTATTCCCGGTAAATTGCCGCCCTTTTTGGCAAATTTCATTGATGCGATTAATAATACCCAGCCGGAAGTTCTTCTAAATTACATTGCTTTTGCCGTGGTAGCAATGTTTTTATTCAAAGGGATTTTTAATTTCCTGCAGAGTTATCTGATGTCGGACATCGGCCAGCTGATTGTCCGGGATATCAGGGCAAAGCTTTATGCCAAGCTTCAGACTTTGTCCTTAAGTTATTTTACCCACAAGCGCGGAGGAGAGTTAATCTCGCGTATTACCAATGACGTAAAGATCGTCGAGAATGCCGTGATTTACGGTTCAACGGACCTGGTTTATCAAACCCTGCAGATCGTCATATTCTTCGCCATATCTCTGTTTATTTATGCCAAATTTGTGCTCTATGTAATTTTACCGCTGGGTTTAATCAGCGTGATGATTATTCAGGTCGGTAAAAAACTAAGAAAGCTTTCCCGGAGTTCGCAGGAAAAAATGGCAGATATAAATTCCCTGCTTTACGAAAGCATTATCGGCACGCGCATTGTCAAGGCATTTAACATGGAAGGCTATGAAATAAATAAATTTAACCGCGCCAATAATGATTATTACAAAATTTCTATGAAGTCAATTAAACGGCTTTTGGTTTTGGGCCCGGGCACGGAATTTATCGGCTGTTTGGCAGGGATCGCGGTATTTTTCCTGGGCGGGAAAGAAGTAATTGCCGGCACGCTTTCTTTCGGCGTATTCGGGTTATTTCTGGGGTCCTTATTATCATTAATCCGCCCTTTTAAAAAATTGAGTCAGGTGCATTCCATGAATCAGCAGGCAGTTGCTGCGGGCACAAGGATTTATGAGGTTTTGGATACGCAGCCGAGCGTAGAAGAGAAGCCTGCTGCCGGGGATTTGGCGGGTTTTAACAATAATATCTTTTTTCAGGGCGTAAGTTTTAAGTATGCCAATAATGAGGTATTGAAAGATATAAATCTAAAAGTGGATAAGGGGCAGATTTTAGCAATTGTCGGGCCGTCAGGCACAGGTAAAACTACTCTCGTGGATTTAATTCCGCGTTTTTATGACCCGGTAAAAGGGATAATCCAGATTGATGGCAGGGATATCCGCGAATTCAGCCTGAAATCGCTGCGCCAGCAGATTGGGATAGTTACCCAGGAAACCATTCTTTTTAATGATACTATCCGTGCCAACATTGCTTATGGCAGGCCGGAAACACCATTAAAAGATATAGAAGATGCAGCTAAGCAGGCGCACGCGCATGATTTTATCAGTAAATTACCCGCAGGTTATGATACGATGATCGGCGACCGCGGAATGCGGCTTTCCGGCGGAGAACGCCAAAGGATTGCCATTGCCAGGGCATTGTTAAAGAATCCGCCTATCCTGATTCTTGATGAAGCAACTTCTCAGCTGGATACTGAATCAGAGCGTATTGTCCAGTCCGCGCTGGAGGCGCTTATGCAGGGCAGGACAGTATTGGTAATTGCGCACCGGCTTTCCACGGTGAAGAATGCCCAGAGGATTATTGTCCTGGAAAAAGGCACGATTGTTGAAGAAGGCAGGCATAACGATTTATTGAATAGAAACGGTTTGTACAAAAAGCTGTATGAACTGCAGGAATTGCAATAATTTTATTGAAATTTAAAATATTTGTGTTATATTACTTGTTTACTTTGGGTGGTATTTAAAAATCACGGTTTCCGCTTGTCGCTAAGCTACAATAGACAAATAGCTTTGTTTTGCTTATAAGCTGCAGAGGCGTATGCAGTTTAGGGCTTCGTCAGAACAGGCTATGCATCCTAAGCAGCAAATCAGTGCTGCCGGATGAAAAAAAGAAGGGGGAAATGCAGTGCCTACAGAATTAATTAAACAGCTTTTAGAGGCGGGGGTCCATTTTGGCCACAAGACTTCGCGCTGGAATCCGAAAATGAAGAAATACATCTTTGGCCAGAGAAGCGGAATTTACATTACCGACTTAGAAAAAACCGAGGAATGCCTTAATAAGGCGCGGGATTTTCTTCTGGATATTACCGCAAAAGGCGAAGTTGTGCTTTTTGTGGGGACAAAAAAACAGGCACAGGAAGTTGTGCTGCAGGAAGCTATCCGCTCCGGTATGTATTATGTTACTGAGCGTTGGCCAGGAGGCTTACTGACTAACTTTGCCACCGTAAAAAAGAGCATTAACCGTTTAAAAGAGATAGAAAAGATGAAAGAAGACGGCACCTTTGAAAAATTTACCAAAAAAGAGGTAGCGCGCATGGAGAAAGAATTAGCCAAATTGAACAAGAATTTCTCCGGCATTGCCCAAATGGAGCGTATGCCCAAGGCAATTTTTATCGTTGATACAAAAAAAGAAGATACCGCAGTCAAAGAAGCGCTGCGTTTAAATATTCCTATTGTCGGGCTGCTGGATACAAATTGTAATCCTGATCCGGTAGCTTATCCGATTCCGGGTAATGACGATGCTACTAAAGCCATACATCTGATTACCAGGTTAATCGCTGACAGTGTAATTGAAGGCAGGAAGCGTTTCTTGTCGTATCTTTCCGAAACAGGCGCTGCTAAGACCGAAACAAAAGAAGCTGAAGCAGAGCAGGTGATATTACCTGAAGAAGAAATCAAGATTAAAGAAATTGAGGAGATCGTAGAAACTGAAGTTATTCCTGAAGAAGGCGCAGGCTCGGTAAAAAAAGCTCATGTTAAGCCAAAGCCGGAGGAAAAAGCACGGCCGAGAAGAAAGGTGTAAATAGAATGACTAAAGTACCTTTAGAAGCAATTAAAGAATTAAGGAATCTTACCTGTGCCAGCATCGCGGAATGCAAAAAAGCGCTCCACGAAAGCGACGGGGATATAAAGAAAGCAACTATACTGCTGCGCAAGCGCGGCCTGGAAATTGCCGCTAAAAAACAGGAGCGCGCAGCCAAAGAAGGCAGGGTTGAGGCATACGTGCATTTAGGCAATAAAGTAGGGGTTTTGCTGGAGGTTGACAGCGAGACGGATTTTGTGGCGCGTAATCCGGAATTTGCCCAATTCACTAAAGATGTGGCAATGCAGATTACTGCTTTAAGTCCTACCTATATAAAAAGGGAAGATGTCCCGGCTGATATTATTGGCCAGGAGAAGGACAAGGAGCTTTTTTATAAAACACATTGCCTGTTAGAGCAGGCGTTTGTCAAAGATCCTTCGATGACGATTAAAGATTATTTAGGCAGTTTAGTGGCTAAATTCAGCGAGAATATTTGTATCCGTAGGTTCATCCGTTATAAAATCGGTGAAAATTAAACCTGTCTATAAAAGAATAGTCCTGAAATTAAGCGGCGAAGCCCTGCAAGGGAAAAAGCCCCATGGTATTGAAAACGCGGTTTTGGCTTCTATTGCCCGCCAGATCAAAGAGATTAGGGATTTAAATGTGGATGTGGCAATTGTCCTCGGCGGAGGGAATATTTTAAGAGGCCAGGCGAATTCCGATTCACAGGGCCTTGATATGGACAGGTCAGTTGCTGATTATATGGGGATGCTGGCAACGGTAATTAACGGCCTTGCCCTGCAGAATGTCCTGGAAAAAATGCAGGTAGCTACTCGCGTGATGACCGCGATTGAAATGCAGCGCGTGGCTGAGCCTTATATTAGAAGAAGGGCAATCCGCCATTTGGAAAAGGGCCGGGTGGTGATTTTTGTTGCCGGCACAGGCAATCCGTATTTTACCACTGATACCGCAGCAGCATTGCGGGCGATGGAAATTCACGCGGATGCAATCTTGAAGGCAACACGGGTGGACGGCGTATATTCGGCAGACCCCTTTAAAGTCAGGGATGCCAAGAAATTTTCTAAATTAAAATATATAGACGTATTGAAAAAAGGCCTG
>Ga0265297_10005828_pt1 | contig 18389 bp, 13 predicted proteins | sample Munlanlwell13791_FD_192502 | JGI IMG/M metagenome (GOLD analysis project Ga0265297, IMG submission 192502) | Leachate microbial communities from a municipal landfill in Southern Ontario, Canada - Leachate well 137-91 | ecosystem: Engineered > Solid waste > Landfill > Unclassified | place...
ACCGGATCGGACGGGACCCGGCCCAGCACCGGAAGCCCGTGCCCTTCTGCAAACGCCGTGACCGCCTGATCCTCGCGGGCGGTCGTGGTCCGGTTGGAAACAAGGCCGGCAACCGGGATCGCCGCCGCCTGTGCGAGCCGGCAGATAGTTGCGGCAGTGGCAAGCGACTTTCTGTTTGCATCGGTCACGGCAAGCAGCACATCGACACGCGTTGCCGTCCCCCGGCCAAGGTGTTCTATCCCGGCCTCCATATCGAGGATCACAATCTCATCCCGCTCGACAACCAGGTGGCGCATCAGCGCTTTCACCACCGAATGGGCGGGGCAGGCGCAGCCGGAACCGGGCGCCCTGACCGTCCCCATGACCAGGAGGTAGGCGCCGGAGGGAGTCCGCACCGCGTAGTCCGCGATGATATCGTCGACCGAGAACGAGAGCCGGAATACCCCGGGATGGTCGGTCGCGGTCTTCAGCCGGATGAGGTCCTCGTTCTCGGCAACCGGCCGGATCCGCGAGGCTTCTTCCTCGGTCAGTCCCAGGCTGAGCGCAAGGTTGGGGGACGAGTCCGCGTCAATCGCGATGACCGGGCGGCCGGATGCAGCAAAGTACGCTGCAAGGCTCCCGGCAAGGAACGTCTTTCCCACGCCGCCTTTCCCGCAGACCGCGATCTTCATGGTAATGGAGTACCGCTTTTTGCACACATAGACCCTTGCCTTAAAGACGGTTTCCTCAACAAAGAAGAGCGGATGTTTTTAACTGATTGGGGTGATAGCGTACTATGCTCACCGGGACCGGGGGCAGGGTTGACGGGCTGCCATGAGACTGCCATGGTCGAAGAAAGAAGCGGAGGCAAAAGACAGGATAATCTCCTGCCCGCGCTGCAATGCACCCGCACCTGCCGACAAGCCCTTCTGCGATGCCTGCGGCGCGCGTCTTGCCCCGCCACCCTCCTGCCCGCTCTGCGCCACGCTCCTTGAACCGGGCTCGCGGTTCTGTCCCTCGTGCGGGACCATGATCGGGAGCGGGAAGGAGAAAGCCCATAGCGGGAAAAAAGCCGAGAAAATCCCGACAGCGCCAGAGAAAACCCGGGCTGCCGGTCAGGGAAGCGGCAGCGGAACCGGAAAAACTGATGGACAAGGAGAGCCGGCCCCGACAGGACTGGCCCCGAAAAAATCCTGCGAGACCATCCCCCCGGGCACGGGCCGGTGGGGTCTTTCGGGCGGCAGTACACCGGCTGTTATCGCGATTGTTGTTATCCTCCTCGTCATGGGAGCAATTCTGATCGGTTCCGGCATTCTCACCATCCCCTGCCAGAATTTCGTGCAAACCGCTGCCGTTACCGAAGTGACTCCGGCAACGACAACGACCATACCCGTCAACGCATCCACGGCCGCTGCCGGGGAAACGACCGCACAAGCCATCGTCATGGTACCGGGCCCGACCCAGACGCTCCCGGCACATCTCAATATCGTGCTGCAGGAGGAACGCGACCCGCGGACCCGTGTGGTCTCCGTTGAGTACATGGGGGGCAAGGGCCAGTCCGCTGTCCGCGAGATTGCTGTCCGGCTCACCCGGTCCGATGGCGAGGTCCTGACCGGCTCCTTCAAGCCCATCCAGGTCGGGAGCAGGCTCGAGCTCCAGGGTACCGAGCAGGCGGACCGGGTGGAAGTGACCGTGCGGTACTATTCCGGCAAGGAATACACCGTCATTGACCGGGTATTCGAGTACAAGGTCCGGACCGCGTAGGAATGCCTGCCGGACGAAAAAAGCGGGATTGAGATTATTTGTGTTTCCTGATCGCGAGGATCTTCAGGTAATCCACGGAAGGGCAGAGTTGCTTTCCCTCGGCAGCACCCTCCGCGGAATCTGCAATGCAGTAGTTCCCGGTCTCCTGCTGCTTTGCGCACGACCCGATGCCGGACTCCTGTCCTTTCCCCGGAGCGGTGCCCTTCAGGTTCCTGCAGATATACGAGAAATCGGCCATGTGTCTTCACGTTCTGTTGCACACGGCAGCTGATAAAGGGATGCACGTTTGAGCGCACCCTTTATGGAAGCCGATAAATGATAATGAGACCAAAGTACACAGCAGCCAGTGCTGGAGCGGAGAAAGAAGGATGCTCGATATTCGGTTCGTCAGGGCAAGCCCGGACGTGGTGAAGGCGGATCTCAGGAAGCGCAATGACCTGGAGAAGGTCGCATGGGTCGACGAGCTGCTTGCAAAGGACGCCCGGTCCCGCGAACTCAAGGTGGAGACGGACCTGCTCCGCCAGCGGAGAAATACCATTGCCCGCGACATCAATGCGGCAAAGAAGGCCGGCGAGGATGCAAAACCCTTAATGGAGGAAGCCGCGTCGCTCCCGAAGAAGATCAAGGACCACGACGCCGAGCAGGAAGAGATCCGCGACCGGGTCCGCGCCATCTTAATGCGCCTCCCCAATATCCTGCACGAGAGCGTCCCGGTCGGGAAGGACGATTCGGAGAACGTGGAGGTCAAGCGGGTCGGCACGCCCCGGTCGTTCACGTTCGAGGTGAAGAACCACGGCCAGCTCGCATCCGAGAAAGGCTGGGCGGATTTCGAACGCGCGGCCAAGACCTCCGGGGCCGGGTTCTACTTCCTGAAAGGCAACCTCGTCCTCATGGACATGGCGCTCCAGCGCTATGCGATCGACCTCCTTGCACGGAAAGGCTACACGCCCGTCATCCCGCCCTACATGATCAACCGGACCTCGTACGAGGGCGTCACGGACCTCGGCGACTTCGAGAAGGTGATGTACAAGATCGATGGCGACGACGCGTACCTCATCGCGACCAGCGAGCACCCGATCGGCGCCATGTACCAGGACGAGATCTTCGAGGAAAAGGACCTCCCGCTCCGCCTCGCCGGCATCTCACCCTGCTTCCGGCGCGAGATCGGCGCCCACGGCCTCGACACCAAGGGGCTCTTCCGGGTCCACCAGTTCACCAAGGTCGAGCAGTTCGTCTTCTGCAAACCGGAAGATTCGTGGCAGATCCACGAGGAACTGCTCGCCAATGCCGAGGAGATCTTCTCCGGTCTCGGCCTTCCCTACCATGTTGTCAACATCTGCACGGGCGACATCGGCACCGTGGCGGCCAAGAAGTACGACATCGAGGTCTGGATGCCGCGCGAGAACGCGTACAAGGAGGTCGTCTCCTGCTCGAACTGCACAAGCTACCAGGCGGTCCGGCTCAATATCCGGGTCCGGGACAAGAGCGATTTCGAGTCAAAGCAGCATGTCCACACCCTCAACTCGACCGCCGTTGCAACGTCCCGCGTGCTGCGGGCGATCCTCGAGAACAACCAGCAGGAGGACGGTTCCGTTGTCGTGCCCCAAGTTCTCAGGCCGTACATGAACGACCGGGAGATCCTGTGAACGCAGGAACATGCCGATTTCGCGGTTTTTCCCCAAATCCTTTTTTTATCCGGATGACGCAGATATATTCAGGAATGTGGTCGCATGGCATATCCTAACCTCTATAGTGACGAGTCTATCGTCCTCAATGCACAGAATGTCAAGGTAAAGTCCGTATCGTTCGAAGCGGTGCTCACGACCCGCAGGCTCATTCTTGTCGACAGCAAGAAGCACCTCATCGCCCCGCAGGAGATCCTGCTGGCGACGCTCAGGGAGATCGAAGCAGGAGAGAATGCCATCCGCGACCCCACCATCACGCTCTCCATCATCACGAATACCGGTGCAACCCGCCAGATGATCCTGACCTTCTCCAAGCAGAGCGGCGGCGACCGCCACCGCGAGTGCGACGAGTGGGTGAAGGCCTTGAAGCAGAACATGGCTTCTGCCGGCCAGCACCCGATCATGCCCGGCCACGCTCCGTCCGATGATGCCTATCCCTCCGGTGCGGGCGAGCCGGGACGTGTCGGCATGGAAGCGGCTAATGTCCCCTCAACGCCGTCGTCCCTCAAGAAGAAGATCGAGATCGCCCGCCCGGGCCCGATCAAGAAGATCGTGGATGCGCCGCCCACGGTGCCGAAACCGGTGGAGACCTCGAGCCTCCCCTCGGGTTCGTTCTGCAACAAGTGCGGCAGCCGCGTGCCGCCGGACTCCGCGTTCTGCAACAAGTGCGGGACCCCGGTCGTGACCGAAGCCGAGATGGAAGCCCGGCTTGCCGCCGCTTCTGCCCCGGCCCCTGCCGTGCCCCAGGTCCAGGTACAGACCCCGTTGTCATACGGTACGGGCGATAAGAAGGAACGGCCCATCGAGGATGTCATCCACTCGATCGAGCCGCTCATCGAGGACTCGGTGCCCCGCACCACGCCGTACCCGCTCGTGGCAAAGCAGGTGTACCATCCCCCGCAGCAGCAGGCTTCAGCACCGGAACAGCCGGCTGCTGCCCCGGCGCCCGAAGTCCCGGCCGAGCAGTCCGCAACGCCCGGTGTGGCCTGGCCGGTGCTCGGCTCAGCCGGAGGACCGGTGGAGACACAGGTCTCGATACCGTCACCGGCAGACGGCGCCCCGGCCGGGGCACCTGCCGCGCCGGCAGTACCTCCCGTCCCGCCCGTGCCCCCGGCACCGGGCAGGAGCAAAAAGTTCCTCGTGATCGGTGCCGTGGCGCTGGTCCTCGTCATTATCATCGCCGCGGTCTTCATCTTCGCAAACCCGCTGGGCGGGGGAGAGTCAGTCACGACAACGCCGGCACCGACAACGGTGACCACGACCACTACTACCCAGGCCCCGTCAACGCCTGCGAAGACGTATGTTCCGACCGCGACAACAACACCCGCTGCCACAGAACCCGCGACCACCTCATCGGGAGCGAGCAGTTCAGCCGGCGGCCAGCTGGTGGTCCCGGAGCAGAACGTCTGGATCCACATCCTCTATGACGGGGAGTATACCGGTACGTACGGCATAGCCGGTTCGGTCAGCAGTGTTGCCGACAAGGGGGAGAAACTCCTCCAGGTCCCGACATCGGACGGGATCGTTGTTGCATCCATCCAGAAAGTGGACGGTTCGTCCGACAAACTCACGGTGGAAGTGTTCAAGGATGGCGAGATAGTCCAGCAGAGGTCCACGGTTGCGCCCAAGGGCATTGTCGAGATCCAGGCTGACTTAAAGCCGGCTGCGACCCCGACCCCCAAGGCAACCGCTACCAAGATCCCGGTCCCCACGAAGACTGCGGCAGCGGCAAACGCGACGGCGAACGCGACCGTGACAACCACTGCCGCAGCAGAATAAGATCCTCCTTTTTGTACGGATTTCTTGTCCGCCCGGCTGCAGCCCGGTCGCATCCTTTTCACCACGGGCAGAGATCGGGGAACGGGATGGAACCATAAACGACCCCCCCGATAGCGAATGTGGACAATTCGTGGGTTTCTTCAATACGGTGAATGAAACCGGTCCGGTTTTTCCCTGCCGTTCCGGTTTACCGGATAATTACAGGATACCGATCCGGTCCAGCTTTTCCCGGAAGATCGTTAAGCCCTTCCGGATATCGGCGATGTTTGTCCCGCCGGTGATGACTGCTTTCCCGGAAGAGAAGAGGAGGAAGACAACCTTCGGGTCGGAAAGCCGGCAGACCAGCCCCGGGAAGCATTCCGGTTCATACTCGACCCACTCGGTGTCCATGAGTGCCGCGACCATCCGTACAAGATTGCATTCGCGGCCGAAATTGCAGGTGCAGACAATGTTCCGGACCGACACACGAGGAGTGTCAAGGCAGACGATGCCGGCCTTTCCGAGCATGGCAAGAAGATTTTTCCGGGCAGGATCGAGGTCTTCCTGCCGGGCAATACCGGTGATGACAACCTTTCCCGAGGCAAAGATGAGGGCAACGGAACCCGGATCCTGCATATAATATACCACACCGGGAAACCGCTTTTTGTCGTACCTGCATTCCGGTATAGTATTGAGGAGGTGAGTTATGTCGATGGAATCCGCAACCGATCCGGCAGCAACGATGTTCTGGACCGTGAGCGGATCATCCGGCATTTTTTTCATGGTACCCGGTTTGCATGGAGGTACCTATTTATCGGTAACCCGTACCGGGCATACTGCAGGAACGCCCGCATTTTAAACCTTTCCGCGCAGGGAAAGGAATCCGCGCAGGGAAATTCCGGAGCATGGTCATGCGCAGGGAACGAGCGGGCTCTGCATTTCGATCGGGAACAATGGAAACAGATCTCTGTTATGGCAGGGGGCCTGATATCCCCATACCGTCGTATCAGACAGGTTTACCGTCGGTACTCACCCCCCGCCAAAACCCCCTCCCGGACCGTTTCGCGTGCTCTTGCCAAGAAAAACGGGAGATCCTTTGTACAAAGAGCAATAAAAAGGTTTTTCAAATTGCCCCTAAAAGCCCCCGTTTAACCAGATACCTGCGTAAAGGGCGTATTTTCAAACCACTGAGTGATAATTCGCGAAAACGTGCGAAGTATCGGAAAGTCGGTCTTTCAGATTGGGGCCGGATTGGCAAACGGGGCATTTTACGGGGAGATCAATTCCGCAGGAATTGTCTCTGGAGAAGAGTGCCCCAAAAGGGCAGTCTTCGACGGGAGATTGGTTGCGGGGAGTCCGGCTCTCTGCCCGACCATGATTTTCCGATTGGAGGATGTTTGAAGTATTCCGGCCCTGAGCTGAGGGGGTTTCGCATTGTGTACACCTGTTTAACTTTTCACAAGACCGGTCACGATCGGTTTTGAAAAAAAATAAAACCGATCGTAACCGGTCTTGAAAATATTTCATTTCGATCACAATCGGTTTTGAGAATGAAAAAACCCGGTGCCGTAAATGGGGAAGGTTCTGACGTAAAGACTGCATGAACGATGTGCCTGATCGATTTTAATATTTTTACAAACCGATCGAAACCGGTTTTGAAAAAAATAAAATCCGATCAAGATCGGTTTTGAAAATTTTCAAAACCGGTTGCAACCGGACTTCAAAGACCCGCTGTCTTCTCATCCTCCAGGTCTTACGACCAGTCGGATTAGTAAATGTTAAACAGGTTTGCCTTTTCTCTGGTTTGCGATGCCTACGCGCAAAAGGCCTGCCGGCTTTTGCGCTACGCACTTACCTGTACGCGAATTTACATAAGGCCGTTGCCCAGCGGGGGCCCGACAGGGATTGAATGTCGCATCAGCGAGGTTCGATTGAAGAAGCCATCAGGCTTCGACTCGCCTGAGCGACTCCCCGCATCAGCGGGGAGGGGGAGGTATCGCCTTTTCAAAAGCAATTTTTCATGATGAAAAAATTCGCAAAATCAGAGTGCTGCTATGGAGCTGCCTTTTTGCTGGTTAGAATCCGCTTCATTCCAGCTTTTTTTCATGAAATCCACCCCAAATTGGGATGATCTCTCTTTACGCGCGATATCATGATAAGACTTTTGAATGGGCGGAAATTTCTGGTAATTTTGAAGCCGGGTTACCGGTGATAAATGACCGTATTTCGTCGTATCTCAAGTAAATTTTCCGAGTTTTTGAGTATTCTATGGATTTCTGGTTTTTTTCTGCAATAATCATTTTCTCGGGATCTGAGTAGTCAATAAAATAGTCTATACTTGACAAAAATACTAAAATTTTGACTCATTTTTGGATCTGACAGTCCGACGTGAGAAAGACGGAGAGATACGGATAACCACAATCCTGAAAAACAAATACTGGTTTATTCCATTTTTCAGCGGAGTGTCTGGATAAGCTTCATGATTTACCATATGTTGGAGGAGAGAAAAACGGACGCGATGATAGAAATTGTCCTCAACACCCTAGGTTCTATTACACCACGCCTCATGTTTCCTTTACTTAGTATGTGAATCTGGTTTTTGTCCTGACTGGAGGGCAATTAACCTATAGTTTTCTTATCAAATTCCAAAGGGTTCCTCGACAATCATTACAACAAATACCATTACAGCCGTTCGTCAAGCCAGTCGAACAGATACTCTGTCGCAGTGGCGTAACCTCCTATCTGGCAATGGGACTGTGCGGTAGTAGTCTTATCGAACACCAGGTAATGCTTGGGGCACTTCAGGGCATCAAAGAACTTCTGTGCCTGGCCCGGTATGATCTCTTCCGTTCCATCCATGACCAGTGTCTCGCAGGTGATCTGGTCGATGATGGATGTGTTGTCATATGCGAGAAGAACAGGGAACACTTCCTTTGTCGATACACCATGTTTCCACGCATAGTCTCTCAATAACCAGCTCATGAATGGCATGCTTTCAACAATCGATGCCACCGATCCCTGGAGGAACTCTCCATATTCCCCTAAAAGGATCTGGCGGACGGGAGTCGGGAAGTGACCGATGATGGATTTCCCCCAGCTGATGTTCCCGGGATCGGCGATACATACTTTGATTCGTTTGTCGAAGGCAACAGCCCGCGGCACCAGAAACCCGCCGAAACTCAGACCCATAAGACCAATCCGCGATGGATCAACCCCGGGAATAGTCAGCGCGAAATCTACAACCGGTTTCACGACGTTCTCCCAGTCCGGTCGGAACCGGAGATTATTGAGTCGTAGCGCATATCCCTGTCCGGGGCCATCGTACACAAGACAGTGGATACCCCTGCGGATAGCGCCATCGTACACCCAGCGCGTATCTTCGGCCCAGGTATCCCGGCCCGGTGTGATGATGAGCAGCGGAGCTTTGTCTCCTGCAATGGGAGACCGATAGAAATGCCCGTGAAGAAAAATGTCCTCATACGGGATCTCAACATACTGCCCGGGATAACCCGACAATACAATGTACCGCTCATAACACGCTGAGCTTGCTCGGGCATAATCACCGATGCGCGAATCATCGGGATGGCTGAAATACATCAGGGATGCACGCCAGTACGTCGATGCGCGAAGGTATGCTGATGAGGCAGAAACTTTCTTATTAGCCCGTTCCGCTTCTTCAGCCCGGGATTGTAGTCGTTGTGCCATGGTGCCCCAAGCAGTGATCCAACACTCTTCATCGCCCGGTTTTATCTGTCCCATTACTTCGAGAACCTCCCCGAGGTCTGTCATACCGTATGGCATCAGGCCGAGGAGGTGTTTTGCCAGGGCATCCATCATCATGTTACTGCTATACTTTGTGGATGTCCAATGGGGTCCAGAAATTAAGATTTGTGAAAGGTCCGCAATCGGTTGTTTTTCATTCATTACTGTTCTCCTTTGTGAGGTTTTGTTCTCTTTTTTCATAGGCTCACCAATGGCTATTTCAACGCTTTGGTCTCGTGCATTGAGAGGTCATTGTCAGGTGTGCGTATCATAATCCCACCATGGTTTTGTTGAATTCATCATCATGCTCACGGGGTAAGCGGTTTAGGCTGATCCTTCGGCTGGTCCTTCTTATGATTTGAAATCCAGATGTTCAGGTTCCCAATGATCGAAAGTACTGCGGGCATGATGAAGATTGCACCGATCAGCGAGAATGCCACGGCGATCAGCGTTGAGATGCCGAAGTTGCTGATGAGGGGGAAGGTTGCGAGGCAGAGTGCCGAAAATCCGAAGAACGTCGCAAGACCCGACACGGTAATTGCTGTACCAATCTTCCGGACACTCTCCTGAATGGCTGCAACGGGATCGTGCAATCGCTCCTCCTCTTCAGCGTATCTCTCCATAACGAGGATGGTATATTCCGCAGCAACACCGATGGTCATGGACCCGAGTGTCGCGGTCAGGGGATTGTAGGTCAGGCCGATGAGGTACATCATCACGGCATTCCAGCCGACGATAAAGATGATAGGGATTATCGGAGAAACTGCATGGATGTGCCGGTAAACCAGGATCAGGAATACAAAGACAAAGATGAATCCGAGTATAGTCATCGTATCCTTTGACTCTGACATTGCACCCAGGAGGGTGGTCATTGTCTCGAAGTCCCCGATCGGGTTGAGCTGGATCCCGATGGGTGGTTCAAGGAATTCAATGTCTCCAATCATCTGCTCCTTGAGGGTGTTGAGCTGATCCATCGAGAGATCCGTAGTGCTGAAACGGATGATCCCGCACATTGGATCCCTTAGCACAGATGCCTTTATCTCATCGGGGATTATTGCCAGCACGCTGTTGAGTTCAGCCTGGGTTTCCGGCATCATTCCTCCATTATACTGGAGAATATACGTAACGATGCTGGTTGCTCCGGTCAGCTCCCGATGGTGCGACAACTCATAGTCCTCGAACTCTTTTATCCAGATAACCGTATCGAGATCCGTGACCCGCGATCCCTGGACCAGCAGGTCAGCAGTGCTGGTGGCACCGATAACCCGGGTGACTTTGTCCATGTTGACTTTTGCCGGCAAATCCGAGGGGACAAACGCGGTCTCATCCGAAATTACCGGGATTGTCGGATCAATCTGGAATCCTATCAGGGCAACAAGACCCGCGATAAGGAGGACCGGTATCGGGTTCCTGGCAATCCTGACCGAGGTCTTCGTGAGGAACTCCCCGTACGAAAAGCCGCTTTTCTTCTTGTTCCTGGCCCCATGATCCGTTGGGGCTATGATGGTGTTGCACGCATCTTTTCCCACGGCATAACATTCCCCGGTCTGCTGCTGTTTGGGTTTGTACTGGACCAGCAGGCCGATTGTGGGCATCCCTAGACAGGAAACCCAGAAACAGATGTTGATCCCGATCATGGACACGATCCCAAACGAACGTATCATCGGAACACTCGATACAAACATTGCTGCAAAACCCATGCTCGTAGCAAGCATGGCGTACATCACGGCCGGGCCGGTACGAGTTACTGTCCTGAAGACCGCGTTTTCGAGGGATCCCATTCGTGCCTCTTCGTCGAACCGGGCATGGAACTGGATCGCGTAATCGATTCCAAGACCTATGAGGACCGGGAACGCTCCGACCACGGCCAGGTTTAATTTGATCCCGGCAAGACTCATCAGCCCAAGAGAGATGACGAGACCAATTGCTACGAGAAGGACAGGTATAAAACGGTGACGTACATAGGCAAAGAGGAGTCCCATCGTAATGATCATTAGGACAAGCGCACCGCCAATCAGGACTCCCAAATTACTCATAAGCCCATCACCCATCTGCTGGACAAATGCCGGTGTCCCCGAGATCTTTATCGTCACGCCAGGTGGTGGGTTGGAGGAGTCTACAACGGAATCCACATTGCGAAGGGTAGACTCCAGAACCGTATCCGATAAACCTGAGGTAAGTTTGAGCTGAACGAGAGTAAGGACATTGGACGGATATACCTGGTCACGGGTTTCCTTAGGAAGGGAATCTACGATGCGTTTGGCATCCGCTTTTGAGGAGGGCAGCGTCCCCCCGTTATAGGCTTTCAGGAGATCGGTGATACTGATTACGTTCTCGATATTTTGTTGCTGCCGGAAATCTGATTCCAGATAGTCGATATATGAAAGGATTTCCGGGCTGAGCGGATCACCGGCTTCTATGATGAGGATGATCGAATCCGACTTGAAGTAATCGTCATTGATTTGTTCGCGTGCTCCCGCAGCGGAGTCCTTGTTCATGTAGGTCTCCCACCCCGTCTGCATAGAGAGCATGGTCATGCCATACATTCCGATAAGAAGCATGGCAACAATACCGGCAGCCACCAGTTTAGGTCGTCGTATGATAGTATTCGCTATTCCTTCGAAGATCTGTTGAATCATGAATTTCTCACCGGTTATCGGGACGTATCCGTTGGATTGAAAATGGTATGCACAGCCTGAACTGCTGAAGGTGGATTCTGTGCCGCATTGCGATTTGAATACATTTCCGGCGTAGCCGCCGGGTCTTTCATCCTGACATAATAATAGGAATTCTGGAAATTACTCCGGTAAAGATATCCTCCCGTCAGAGCGATTATCTGGAAGCTTGCACATTCCGGATAACCGAGTACATCCATGCAAAGAATCTCCTTGTTGATAAGGTCCAGGAGCCATTCCGCACCAGATACAGAGAGATTCTTTCGGTGAATCCTTGACCACACCATATGGTATTTCCTGCGTCTGAACAATCTGTTCGAGACCATACTACCCCTCGTCCGGAGTGATTTTTCTCTCCCGGTACAACCGAAAGGCCACGTAGATAATGAGAATGAGGAGGGCAATCGCAGAGATACGTGCAGAGTCCGAGACCCCGGCTACTATCTCGGGTATTCTGGCAATACTCTCCAGATTCATGATATCCTCATTCCTCATCGTGTCTTTGTGCGGGAGACCGGTCACTAACCGAACCCTCAATCATAACGTTTTCCGGATTATTGTTTGGTGTTTGAACTATATTATTGTTTACTAATTGAACAAAAAGGAGCACTGAAAATACCTACACGCTCTTTCGCCCGTGATACGTATCAGTGAACTACAGATTCTGGCAACGACGAAAATAAGCGTAAGAAAAATAAAAAAAGAGTACCGGGCGAATACAATATGAACTGCCGGATTTTTAGTATCTTGGTTCTTTTTTATTCAGTCTTTGAACAACCCATTCCGAGGTCTTCTCTACGCCTTCGTAAACCCGGATCAGGGTCAGGGTCTCGTCTGATGACAGGGGACCGATGTTATTTATTATTTGTTCCTTAATTTTTGCATGGAACTGTTCGTGACCGAGAAACGCAATCTTTCCGCGGGGAGTCAGGGCGATGAGGATCTCCTTGTCATTACCGGGGTTCTGGTATTTATGGACGAGGTTCTTTTCCGAGAGCCTGCTGATGATCTGGGAGATACTGCTTTTTGAAAGCCCTCTCTGTTCCGCAAGGTCTGTAATGTTAAGTCCCGGGGTGTGCCCGATAACATCAATGGTGTTGATCTCGGTAGAGGTGAGCAGGTCCCCAGTCCCAAAATCCCAACTGCCACCAGATTCGGCGGCTTCCATTTTTTTGAATACTTTCATTAAGTTATGAAGAAGTTCGCCTAAGTCTGGAGCTTCATGAAGTGCCTGTTTTTCATGAGATTTATTCCGGCTTTTTGGGTTCATTGTCTGAATTATTGTTTATTGAGTAAACTATAAAAAATATGTCTTCCAACAGATTTCTCAGGTTCCATCGGAATTTCTTCCTTGATACCGGTATTGATTACCATCGATGGACCGGCACTATGCCAATGATGAGAATCGTTGAACGGTGAGTAAAATGAAGACGTTGATCATTTACCAGTCTGTCCATCAGATGAATACTGAAAAAGTGGCAAAGGCAATGGCAGAAGCAATAAACGCGGACCTCCGTAAGGTTGGTGAGGTCGAACCGGCCATGCTGGCGGAATACGACATCATCGGATTCGGGTCGGGCATTTTCTTCGGTAAACACCACGAGACTCTGCTAAAATTCGTGTCTGGCCTGCCGCGGCAGGGCAAAGCGGCATTCATTTTCTCCACGAGCGGCGGTGCTCTGAAAATCATGCACCGGGATCTGCGGGCAGCCCTAATGCAGAAAGGGTTCGCGATCAAGGGTGAATTCACGTGCCCCGGGTTTGAAAAATACGGGATATTCAATCTCATCGGCGGGTTCAGGAAGGGGCGCCCAAATGCCAAGGATCTGGAAAAAGCCCGGGCGTTTGCAAAGGGCCTACTCAAAGCGCCATAATTGCGTTGGAGCAGTGTAACAACTCGCGGTACCACACCCAATAAACATTCTGCCGAAGAAAAGTGCGATGATTATCGGATACGGCCGAGCGTCAACGACTCGGCCCCCAACTGCTGACCGCTGCTTGTGTCGTACGCCTCCCCAATACTTACACCGCTCCGCGACTGGCTCCAGACCATTTACAAATTCTATCTTGCAAATTGTCCTGATAGTGTCTGGGAAACCTTGTGTCTCACAAAAACAGAAAAATGAGACACAACAGCATCTTGTGTATCACGGGTGAGACACAAGACTTCTTTGTGTCTCACGCTGATATGATTCTGATACGCATCTGTCCTGGGAAATTACCAGCTGCTGCTCTCGGTGATCGCGATCAGACGCGAGAAGCGATAAATCGTCGGGCTCTTTCCTTTTCCCTCCCGGCTTACCGTGAGGATATCCGCTTCGGTCAGTCCCCTCAGGACCCGGTGGGCGCTCGGCTTGGGAATTCCAGATTCCGCGATAAAATCAGCGCTCTTGAAGATCGGGCGCGAGAAGAGCGTGTCGATTGCCCGGACCGCGTATTGGGAATGCGTTGCCTCAGGGACTTCCTTTTTCATCGCTTCGTACAGCTCGATGATCGCCGTTGCTTTCTGATTATTATCTGTTGCCTGCTCGATGAGGGCTTGCAGGAAGAATCCTATCCAGCCGTTCCAGTCATTCTCCCGGGAGACTGCAAGCAGCCGGTCGTAATACACCTCGCGGTGGGCTTCGAGATACGCGCTGATGTAGAACATTGGCGTTGACAGGATCTTTTTGTTATAGAGGATGATGGGGACCAGCATCCGCCCGATTCTTCCGTTCCCGTCGCGGAACGGGTGGATGAGCTCGAACTGCGCCTTCAGTACCGCAAGCTGCACAAGTGGATCCCGCTCTTCGCTATGCAGGTAATTCTCCCAGTTCGTGAGGGCATCCGGCACAAGGTTTGGCGGGGGAGGGATGAACGTGGCCCGTTCAATGGGAGTGCCATAAGGAGCGATGTAGTTCTGGATGCGGCGGATCTCCCCGGGCTCCCGGTCACGACCGCGGACACTGGTCAGAAGGATGCGGTGAAGGTCACGGATCATGTTTGTGCAGATCGGTCGTCTTCCCAGATCCTCGACAGCAGCCCGCATTGCCGTCCGGTAATTGATGATCTCCTGAATATCCAACCGCTTCTCCGAAGTGATCTTATGCGATTGGTCCGCTTCGTACTGCAGGACCTCTTCGAGAGATGCCTGAGTCCCCTCTATCCGGGACGAAAGCACTGCTTCGCGGATGGTGAGTGGGGAAAGAAGGATCTCGGGATTGATGATGCCCTGGAGCAGGCCGTCATACCGGGCAAGGGCCGCATTCGCTTTCCCGATACGGGGGATATGCACCATCCAGTCGATATCATCGAGCGGGAGGGTCCGAGGCGTGTACGGCTCCATTTCTGGTTCAGTATAGTGTCCCGGAGAATATTAGCCTTGGCAGAGTGGGATTCCCGACATTTGCCCGACACGTCCCGGGATTCTCACCGGAGCAATCCCGACATGCTTGCTGGAAAATGGCAAAGGGGCAATATGGGCAGTGAAGGGGCGGGATTGGGGTGATTCGCTGGTTTACGGCTGTGATGGCGATAACGCGGCAAAGGGATTTTATGAGATGCCCTCGGGGATTCCCCCATGAAAATGTGCAGGAGCCATGGTCCCGCAATAATCCTGTCAATCACTTTAACGTCGGAAGATTGTAATGGTTTGAAAATAGAGCAATTATAATATGGGGGTCAAGTGAAATGACCGATAAAGAAAAAAACCTGATTAATCCCGCATCTTCAGGATCATTGGGGGCATTTTTTGAAACACGTGTTCAGTCTGCATTTGTAGTCTTCATGTTAACGAGTAGAATTTCACCTTGTTTACCCCAGTGGCCCATTCAAAAAATAAAACTGCAAGGACGCTATGCGGGATTCAATATTGATGATTTCATTGTCTTTACAAAAGATGAATCTACAGGACAAGAAGCAAAACTTTTAGCTCAAATTAAACGTTCAATAACGATAACGGAAGAAAATGACACTTTTAAAGAAGTACTGCAAGCGGCTTGGACGGATTTTAACAATCCGGATATTTTTAATAAAGAAATGGACGCTTTTGCCCTTATCACTGCCATCTCCGATACAAATCTTAGAACAATTCTGGATTGGGCACGACATTCTGAAGATGAAAATGAATTTCTCTATAAGATTAGTAAGGAAAAATTTAGCAGCGAAAGGAAACAAAAAATTCTCAAAGCATTCAGGACACAATTGCAAAATGCAAATGGGGGACTCGCTCTCTCGGATCATCAACTTTGGGTTTTTTTAAAGCATTTCCATCAATTAGGATATGATCTGGATTCGGATTCCAGCAGCATTCTCCAGTTAGTACTATCCCTGATTTCAAAAAGTTCTAATAATGACCCGTCGTCAATCTGGGAAAAAATCCTTGGGGAGGTACAATCATTCGATCCAGATGCGGGAACAGTTTCGTTATTTACAATTTCGAAAGAAATACGTGATTCAATCGATACAAAGAAAAATCCGCACTTCGCTCACGACCTCAAAAAATTGAATGAAAGAAGTAAATACATCATAGATGGGATACAGTTAGAAATTGGCGGGTTTCATGTCAAGCGTCCGGAACTCCTTGCCCAACTTATTGAAACCAGTGCAGAAAATAAATTTGTCATCCTTTTAGGGCAGAGGGGGTGTGGAAAGTCCAGTCTCGTTCGAGAATTTACTGGTGACTTGATCGGAAGGGAACCCGTATTTTGCCTTCGAACAGAGGATCTTGACAACCCTCATCTGGATAACGTTTTTTCAGCAATAGGTCTGACAAGTTCTCTCGGAGATCTTGAAGAAGGTCTCGCCTTAATTCCTAAAAAATACCTTCTCATAGAGTCTTTGGAAAAATTACTCGAAATTCAGAACAAAACGGCATTTAACGATCTGATTCAATTTATTCAGAAACATCCCGAATGGACCGTAATCGCAAGTTGTCGGGAATATGCTTTTCAACCAATATCTTTCACATTTCTTCAACCATCCGGCGTAGATTATGTTCCTATACCGATCAGTGGATTTGATGAAGACGATATCACACAATTATGCGAAAAAATTAAAATTTTAAAACCCTTTGCAGAAAATCTCCGTCTCAAACCGTTGCTGAAAAATCCTTTCTTAGCGGACCTAGCTTACCGGGTTATCAATAATGGCAAGACTTTTTCAAAAAGTGAGGGAGAACGGGAGTTTCGGGAAACCGTCTGGAGTGATATAATCTCAAAAGAATCTGATAGAACAGACGGCATGCCGATAAGACGACGACGAGCGTTTATCGCCGTTGCAGTGAAACGTGCGAAACAGATGGTATATGAGGTCTCTAGCGATGGATTCGATGCGAATGCGTTGCTTAAACTTGAAGCGGATAATTTGATCGATCGGAACCGAGTAAATTCCCGTGTCCGGCCAGATCATGACGTTTTTGAAGATTGGGCAATTTGTGAATATATTGAAGAGAAATTTCAGTCATCATCCGGGGAAACCAAAGAATTCTTAGATTCGATAGGTCACGAACCAGCAATGAATCGTTCATTTCGTTTATGGCTTGATCAAAAATTAAAAGATGATGCGGATGTCAAGCCGCTGATTCTGTCAATCTTGAATGACGAGAAAATTGAAAGAATCTGGCAGGATGAAACAATAACTGCAATTCTCCAAGGCCAAAACCCACTCGGGTTTCTCTGTGAATTAAAAGATCAGTTATTTGCGAATGATAGCGAACTCCTCAAACGATTCTGTTTTATCCTGCGAACCGCATGCAAAATTCCCAACCAGGAGTTATTGAGACAACTTGCAATCAAAAAAGAAATGGCAGGATATCTTTCCAACACTATTTTCCTTAAACCCTATGGCTTGGGATGGGAAGCAATAATTCATTTCATATTTACTGAGAAACAAAACATTTCAAAAGGTCTTTTACCTCATGTTTCTTCAGTTCTCGAAGAATGGTCCTCGCAAATTAACATAAATAACGATCTGCCCTCCAATTCCCGTGAAGTTGGCCTTCTTGCACTGCATTTGCTAAGTGATATCAAGGACTCACATCGAGAGGATGAAGAAAGAAAAAAAATACTAAATGTCATTGTCCGTGTAGTTCCAGCGATTCAGAACGAATTCCACAAACTTCTGGAAACCGACTTGTTTCAGGAAGATAGTAAAAAACGTCGACCGCGCTATATCGACGATCTTATCGCCATCGCACTACGAAAGCAAGAATCCAAGTTCTTGTGCAAATACGTTCCAGACACAGTCATCAATATTGCCTGGCACGAATGGATCAGAGTACCATCAGACGACGATAATGACAGAGGGTATGGATATAGAGATGTAGAAGAGTGTTTTGGGTTAGATAAATACAAGACGGATATGAAATTTTTTCCGCCTAGTGGAGAAAAAGGGCCGTTTTCTTCCCTGCTTCGGTTTCCTTCCGCAAACGGATTGGATTTCATCTTAGGATTCCTTAACACAACTGCGGATAGTTATGCCCATTCTGAATTCGATGATCCTGATAAATTCCTGAATTTGCCAGACGATATGAAATCAACGGGAATTCAAGAAGTAGAAATTATCCTGAACGACGGATCCAAAATTAAACAATATTGTTCGAAACGTCTGTGGGTAGGATATCGTGGGCAAGAAGTAATCCCGTACATTTTACAATGTGCCCTGATGGCACTGGAAAACTGGATGATCGATCTTGTGACGATTTTTGATCGTCCTGAAATTTTTGAAGCTCTTTTCGATAAGGTTTTACGACGAAGCAACTCTGTCATGCCGACTGCCATACTGGCGT
>Ga0265297_10005829_pt1 | contig 18388 bp, 18 predicted proteins | sample Munlanlwell13791_FD_192502 | JGI IMG/M metagenome (GOLD analysis project Ga0265297, IMG submission 192502) | Leachate microbial communities from a municipal landfill in Southern Ontario, Canada - Leachate well 137-91 | ecosystem: Engineered > Solid waste > Landfill > Unclassified | place...
ATTTTGATGGGCGCGCCGGGGGCAGGCAAAGGAACACAGGCAAAAAAACTTTCCTCAAAATATAATCTTGCCCATATATCAACCGGTGATATGTTTCGCGAGGCATCGCAAAGTGGCAGTGAGCTTGGCAAAAAGCTTCAGGAATATATGTCTGCTGGTAAACTTGTGCCGGATCAACTTGTAATTGAAATTGTTGAACAGCGCCTTTCAAAGGCCGACTGTACCAATGGTTTTTTGCTGGATGGGTTTCCAAGAACACTTGCTCAGGCAAAGGCTTTAGACGAGGCACTAAATAAAAGCGGCAGAAAAATTGATAAAGTAATTGCCTTGATAGTTGAAGAAGAAGAAGTTGTAAAGCGTTTGTCCAACAGAAGGGTTTGTGTAGCTTGCGGCGCAACATATAATACCGCTGGGGACATGCCTAAAGTAGCCGATACTTGTGATGCTTGCGGCGGCAAAGTGATACAGCGTGCCGATGATAATGCCGGCACAATTAGAAACAGGTTAAAAATTTATAATGAACAAACAACTCCTTTAATTGAATATTACAGCTCGTGTAAAATATTAGACCAAATAAACGGCACACGGCCGGTAGAAGAAGTTTTTAAAGACACCTGCGATGCTGTCTCAAAGTAATTTTCTGGCAAAACAAGTTCTTATAGATTTAAAGTCCAAAGATGATTTAGCAAATTTAAGGGTTGCGGCAAGGGCCGTGGCAAGTGTATTAAAAACGCTCTCTGAAAACATAAAGCCGGGTATCTCAACCAAAGATCTGGATGATATTGCGTTTAAAGAAATAAAGGCACTTGGAATGAAACCGGCCTTCCTTGGATACCGCGGGTATCCCGCAACAGCGTGCGTGTCAATAAACGATGAGTTAGTGCATGGAATACCTAGTGCAAAGCGTTTATTGGCCAAGGGTGATATAGTTAGTATAGATCTCGGAACAATATATAATGGTTTTTATGGTGATGCGGCTATAACCGTTCCTGTCGGTAAAATTTCTTCGCAGGCGCAAAAACTATTAGAAGTTGGTTCCTTAGCGCTTGAACATGCAATTGAAAATGTAAAGCCGGGCAATCGATTAGGCGATGTTTGTGCGGCAATACAAATGGTTATTGAAAAAAATGATTTCTCCGTAGTGCGCGATTATGTGGGTCATGGAATAGGCAGAGCGCTTCACGAAGAGCCTGCAATTCCAAACTTTGGAAGGTCTGGTAGTGGTCCTCGGCTTTTACCGGGAATGGTTTTGGCAATTGAGCCCATGTTAAATATGGGAGACTGGCGCGTAAAAACGCTCAACGATGGCTGGACAGTGGTAACGCAAGATGGTTCGTTGTGCGCTCATTTTGAGCACACGGTGGCGCTAACAGAAGATGGTTGTGAAGTTCTTACGAGAATATAATATGACAAAAGAAGATAAGATACTTGTGGCAGGTAAAATTTTAGAGGCCTTACCCAATGCAATGTTTAAAGTTGAAATAGAGGGTGGGCATGTTATTCTTGCGCATATTTGCGGCAAAATGCGTATGAATTATATAAAGATACTTCCGGGTGACAAAGTTAAAGTTGAACTATCTCCGTATGATCTTACCCGTGGAAGAATAACCTACAGAGAAAAATAATAGAGGAAGTTTATGAAAGTAAGAGCGTCGGTAAAAAAGATTTGTCAAAAATGTAAAGTTATTAAACGCAAAGGTGTTGTGCGTGTTGTTTGCGAAGAGCCAAGGCACAAGCAGCGTCAGGGATAGATTAAATATAACTAATAAAGCCAGCCCAAGGCTGGCCCCGCCTTTGGCGGTGGAGGAATTAAATGGCTCGTGTTGCTGGTATTGATTTACCAAAAGGTAAAAGAGTGGATGTTGCATTAAGGTACATATACGGTATTGGTCAAACATTAGCGGATATTATTATTGCCGAATCTGGTATAGATCCGGCCAAACGCGTGAAAGATCTTTCAGAGGAAGAAGTAAATAAACTTAGTACAATAATCAGCAAAACTTATAAAGTTGAAGGTGATTTGCGCAGGGAGATACAAGCTAATATTCGCCGTCTTATGGACATAGGTTCTTATAGAGGTTTCCGCCATAGAAGAAGTTTGCCGGTAAGAGGCCAGCGCACAAAAACAAATGGTAGAACAAGGCGTGGCAAGAGAAAAACAGTTGGCGCTAAATCTGCACAGGCGGCAAAACCTGTTACTGATACTAAGTAGTGTCCGATAGTTGATAAAATTTTGGAGGAAATTGTAATGGCAGAAGAAAAAAAAGTTGTGCGTGTTCGTGGTAAAAAGAAAATACGTTTTGTAGGCGGTATAGCAAAAGCGTATATTAAGTCGTCATTTAACAATACAATAATAAGTATTACAGATGATAAAGGCAATGTAATTTCTTGGGCTTCTGCTGGTGGAAGTGGTTTTAAGGGTACTAAAAAAGGCACCCCATTTGCCGCGCAAATGACTGCCTCGGCCTGTGCGAAAAAAGCTGTTGAGGCCGGAGTTAAACAGGTTGTGGTTTTGGTAAACGGACCAGGCCCTGGAAGAGAAACTGCCATAAGAGGGTTGCAGGCAGCAAATCTTTCTATAACGGCAATAAAAGATATAACACCTGTGCCGCATAATGGTTGTCGTCCGCCAAAGCCAAGAAGAGTTTAATTAAAATAAATACTAACACCCGCCTCAATGGTGGGACCGCCTTTGGCGGGGAGGACTTAGAATAATGTCTCGTTATCTCGGATCAGTTTGTAAATTATGTCGTAGAGAAAGGGAAAAACTTTTTCTTAAAGGTGAACGGTGTTTCGGTAAGTGTACCCTTGAAACAAAAAGAGGGAAAAATTTACCAGGCCAGCATGGGGCACAAAAAAGTAAAGCAACTGAATATGCAAGGCACTTAAGGGAGAAGCAAAAAGCGCGTCGCCTTTATTGTCTTAGCGAAGAACAGTTTGTTCACTATTTTACTCGCGCCGAAAAAATTAAAAAAGGCCTTACCGGTGACAATCTTTTCAAACTTTTAGAGTTGCGCCTTGACAATGTTGTTTGCAGATTGGGGCTTGTTACTTCCAGGCTTATGGCAAGACAGTTTGTTCGCCACGGAAATATTTTGGTAAATGAAAAAAGAGTTGACCTGCCTTCTTATGAAATAAAGATTGGCGACAAAATTGAGCTTAAAAGTTCAGTCAGGGAAAATGTTTTCGTAAAAAAAGCTTTAGAATCTGGCGCAAAAGCGCCTTCATGGCTCGCACTTGATGCAAAATCATTTAGCGGGTCAGTGGTTTCTATGCCAACTCCGGAAGAGTATTCTGCTAAAATAAACAGTCAGTTGATAGTTGAGTTGTACTCAAAATAATTTGTCTGGAAAATAAAAAGAGAGGTCATATAGCATGGAAACTACAGAATTAGAAAAGATACGCACCTTAACCCTAGATGAAAAAACAGCCACACAGTATTACGGTAGTTTTGTTGCTGAGCCGTTTGATAGGGGTTATGGGCAGACAGTAGGCAACGCTCTTCGCAGAGTGCTCTTGTCAAGTTTAGAAGGCGCGGCTATCACATCTGTTAAAATAAAAGGGGCATCGCATGAGTTTGCATCTCTTAAAGGTGTAAAAGAAGATGTTGCAAATATTATATTAAACCTGAAAAAAATTCGTTTAAAAATGTTTACAGATGGCCATGAAACATTAATACTTTCGGTTGATAAAGATGGTGTTGTCAAGGCAAAAGATATTGAGCCAAACTCAAATGTAGAAATTCTTACTCCTGAACAACCAATAGCAACGCTGGATTTTGGTGCAAGCATTGAAATGGAGCTTCAAGTTTCAAAGGGCAAGGGTTATGTGCTTGCCGATGAAAATAAAAGCGGTAAACAGGCGGCAGGTTCAATTGTAATAGACGCGCTTTTTTCTCCTGTTGTAAAAGTTAATTATGAAGTTGAAAACACGCGCGTGGAACAAATAACCGATTACGATAAATTGATAATACAAATATGGACAGATGGTTCTATCTCTCCGGCCGATGCGCTTGCATATTCCTCAAAGGTTTTAAGAAACACATTTTGCATCTTCACCGGCGAAAAAGCAGAAGCAGCACAGCTTACTACGCAAGAGAGCGCGACTTCCATTGAAGATAAAGCAAAGCTTGCCCTATCCATAAATGATTTAGATCTTTCAGTTCGTGCAAAAAATTGTTTAATTAGAGCGGAAATACAAACTGTTGGGGAACTGATTTCTAAAGAAGAAAAAGAGTTGCTTGCTTATAAAAATTTCGGGAAGAACTCCTTAGATGAAATAAAAACGAAACTTGAAGAACTTGGGTTTTCGTTGAAGGTAGAGGAGCAAGAAAATGATTAAGAACTACGGTGCAAGAAAACTCTCAAGAACAAGTGCTCATAGGAGATCTTTGTTAAGAAACCTTGCAACCTCACTATTTCTTCATGAAAAAATTGAAACCACTCACGCAAAAGCAAAAGAACTTTCAAAGTACAGCCAGAAACTTCTTACTTCCGCAAAGCCTGGTGACTTTAATGCCAAAAGAGCGGTTTTTGCGGAAATAAAAGATGAAGTTGTTAGAAAAAAAATATTTGATGTTTTGGTTCCCCGGTACAAAGACCGTGCTGGCGGATTAACTAAGATATTCATAGTTGGTACAAGGCGTGGCGATGCAGCTTCCGTTGCCATAATAAAACTACTTAGTTAATGGATCTATCTAAAAATGTTTAATTACCTTTTAAGTTTGTTTTCTAATGATATGGGAATTGACCTCGGTACTGCGTCGGTTCTTGTATATGTTAAGGGTCAGGGCATTGTTCTGAGAGAACCCTCGGTTGTGGCTATTGAAAAAGACACAAAAAGGGTCCTTGCTGTAGGTGAAGAAGCAAAGAGAATGCTTGGCAGAACCCCTGCTAATATAATTGCGATAAGGCCATTGCGCAATGGTGTAATTGCCGACTTTGAAATTACAGAGCAGATGATAAGATACTTCATAAAAAAAGTACACAATCGCAGAAGCTTTTTGCACCCTCGTATAGTAATTGGTGTGCCTTCAGGTATAACCGAAGTTGAGCGCAGGGCTGTACGCGAATCAGCTGAACAGGCAGGAGCGAGGCAGGTTTATTTAATTGAAGAGCCCATGGCGGCCGCAATTGGCGCGAATTTGCCAATACAAGAGCCAGAAGGCAGTATGATAGTTGATATTGGTGGCGGCACAACAGAGGTTGCGGTAATATCTCTTGGTGGTATGGTGGTTTCAAGGTCATTAGGCATTGCCGGCGATGAAATGAACGAAGCGATTGTTCAGTATCTTAGAAAAAAATATAATCTACTTATTGGTGAAAATACCTCGGAGGAAGTAAAAATTAAAATCGGTTCGGTTTTTCCGATGGTAAAAGAAACAAGCATGGAAGTAAAAGGGCGCGATCAGGTAACGGGATTGCCTAAAATTATATCTATAACTTCTGAAGAAATTCGCTCGGCGCTTGCTGAACCTATGAAAGCAATAATTGATGTAATAAAAAGCACACTTGAAGAAACTCCCGCTGAGTTATCAGCCGACTTGGTAGATAGGGGTATTGTGCTTGCGGGCGGCGGTTCTTTGTTACATGGTCTTGCAGACCTGCTTGCTCATGAAACAGAACTCCCGGTAGTTAACGCAGAGGACCCATTAACATGCGTTGTGCGCGGCACTGGTAAATATCTTGAAGAACTTGATAATATCAAGTACAGCAGAAAAAGTATAATTTAAGAACTTACTCCCGAATTAAACCTTAAAAATTATGGGGTACAACTCCCCACAGGGAAAGATGCAAAACCCTTCCACAATTCATTCTAACCCAATTAAAACCCTAATAGTACTTTTGCTAATTGGTTTTCTATTATTAGCTTCTCATCTCACAGAAAAAATAGTTGTAATGAAGAAATTTATGTTTTATGTACTTGCTCCAAGCGCTACATCTGCTTCTGTAGTTGTTAATTTTTCCACAAAGTCGTTTGAAGGTGTAAAGACAATTGTGGCGGCAAGGCAAGAAAATATAGTACTTAAAGAGATTATAAATAAACATCTTGGTTCTTGGGTTGAGCTTGACCAATTACGCCAAGAAAATGCGCGCCTTCGCGAGCTGGTGGGTTTTAAAAGTCAACTTGGGAATATGGCACTTTCCGCGCAAGTTTTATCGCGTGATTCTGACGGCTGGTTCCAATGGATTACGGTTAACAAAGGTATAAAAGATGGTGTTATAGCAGATGTTGCCGTGCTTGCAATTGCAAACGCACAGCCCTGTGTGCTTGGCAGAATTTATGAAGTTTTTGAAAACTCATCAAAAGTTATACTTATCACAAATCCTCTTTTTTCTGTTCCCGCAAAACTAAAAAATGCAAATAGAGATGCCTTAATAGAAGGTTCAAACAACGGCTTTTTGTCCGCCCGTTTTTTAAAAGATGAGTCGGTTGTTGTATCTTGCGGCGATGATGTTATAACAAGCGCGTTAAGCTCGGTGTTTCCTCAAGGGTTTAGAATAGGCACTATATCTTCCGTGCAGGAAAGTTCTGAAGAGTCAACTCTTGTTGCCTTAGTAAAGCCGGCAATAAACCTAAACACCGTGTCTGAAACAATAATTTTATTGCCAAAAGGAAATAAGTCAAAAGATTGATGTAATCATAGACGCAAAAACCTTGCAATCGGTTCTCAAACCTATTATAAAATACGGGATAACAATAGATTATTTTATTAATTGCATAGAATATTTATGAAAAAAATAATTATTTACACCATTGCTTTTTTTGTTGTAGTTTCAATTCACCTAATTATAAACACCTATCTTGCCACATTTGGCATTGCCCCAAACATTGCGCTTTTGGCGGTAATTTTTTTGGCGGTTTCTAAAGGGTCAAGGATGGGCATGTGGGCCGGCTTTTTACTTGGACTATCGTTAGATGTGCTTTTATCAGATATGTTTGGCTCACGAACTATCGCGCTTACAATAATAGGTTATAGTGCTGGTTTGCTTAGGGGTGAGTGGGACGATTCCAGTGGTTTAAATCAGGCGGTGCTTGTTCTTTTGTGCTCTTTTACGTATCTAACATTGCTTATAATTGAGTATGCAATTTTTTCAACAATCCAAGCGAATTTATTACTTAACCACATTACACTCTTACAGCCGGTTCTTAATGCGCTTATCTCACCGGCAATATTTTGGGTTTTCGGAAGATTTATAAATAATAATTAGGTTGTGATTTTTTAAATATAATCTCAAGATTAAAGCCCTGTCGTTTTGATGAACGACAGCGAAGAGATATCCTACAAGGGAAGGAATGTCCGCCCCGCTCTTATGAGCGGGCGATATTTATGTGGCAACAGGAAAGTAAGAGTGTTTATGATAACTTTGTTTTGCGCAATAAAACGCTTATTTTGTTTTTTGTGTTTGTGTTTTTTTTGCTTGCCACAAGGTTGTTTCAGCTTCAGATAATTTCCGCGAAGTACTACGCACTTGTATCAGAAAAACAGTGCTTGCATATTGTTTTAGAACGCCCTCAACGCGGCAAAATATATGATGTTAACGGCGATATACTTGCAAATAATGAAATTTCATTTGCCGCTTACTTTTACCCATTTTTTCAGCGAAATGCACCATCGCAGGAAACAATTAATAAGTTGCAAAAGATATCAAGAAAAAAGAATCTTGAAGAGATCATACAAAGAGGTTATAAAATAGGTAAGTCAGTAAAAATAGCAGGCAATCTGTCGTTTGAAGAGATGCTTCGTTACAGCGAGCAAAAGGTTGCCTTGCCGGGTTTATCGGTTGTAAAAGAATCAAGGCGCAAGTATCTTTCGGCAACTCAAAATGCACACCTAATAGGTTATGTTAACGAAATAAGCAAAGAAGAGTTAGATACCACTGCGGAAGAGTATGCCGATTACCAACCTGGCGACCTTGTTGGCAGAACAGGTATTGAACAATCGTTTGACTCGTACTTGCGTGGTAATAATGGTGGTTGGCAGGTGGAAGTTAATGCGCAGGGCAAGCAAACACGGGTGCTAAACCGTATAGACCCAGTTGCAGGTTCAGATGTTTACATTACAATAGATAATAAATTGCAAGAAGTTGCCACCCAGGCAATTGCTCAAACTGTTAGTGGGCGAGGTGCATTGGTTGCACTAGATACAAAAACAGGGGCAGTGAAAGCTTTTGTTAGCGCGCCGAGTTTTAACCCAGAGTATGTGGGTACGCCTAAATTTTCAATATATTTAACTGATGATACAAGCCCATTATTTAACAGAGCATTAAAAGGTCTTTATCCGCCAGGTTCAGCTTTTAAAATTATTTCTTTGCTTGGTGCACTTGAAAATGGGAATATATCTGTTGAAGGCACATTTTTTTGTAATGGGTCTTTAAAAGTTGGCGATAAAATTTTTCATTGCGAGGGTAAACATGGTGAAATTAGTGCTATTGGCGCAATGACCCATTCATGCAATGTGTATTTTTACAACCTTGCGCTTAAAACTGGTTCTGCTGTTTTAGAAAAATATGCCCGCTACTTTGGTTTTGGTGAAAAAACTGGGATAGATCTTTATGACGAAAAATCGGGTTTAGTGCCAGGTCGTGAGTGGAAGTTTAACAAGTTTAAAGAGCGTTGGCAAACCGGAGATACGCTTAATATGGCAATTGGGCAAGGGCAAGTGCTTTGTACACCACTACAGCTCGCGCAAATGATATCATGCGCGGCAAATAAGGGATATATTTATAGGCCTTATATTGTGCAAAGCATTAAAAATAAACAAAGCAATGAGGTTCTTTACAGCGCAACTATAGATAAACGACTTTCGGTAAAAGCAAGTGAAAAAAATTGGCAAATTTTGAACAAAGCATTAGAGTCAGTTATAAGAAATGGAACTGGCAAAGGTTGTTATTTGGGCTCAATAAGGGTCGCAGGCAAAACAGGAACATCGCAGACTTCTCATGGTACTGCTCATGCAATTTTTGTATGCTTCGCTCCGGTAGATGACCCTCAAATAGCCATTGCCGTAATTGTGGAAAATGGCGGCAGTGGAGGTACGGCGGCGGTACCTGTAGCTAGAAAAGTGCTAGAAGAGTATTTTAAAATTGTTGAAGTTAAAAAAGAAAAAGACGATAAAAAACAATAAAATGGAAATTATTAAAAAAGAAAAATCAGCTCTGAATGGTTTCATAGAAAAAATTGACTGGATTCTTATCGCAACAGTCATATTTCTTTTAGGGCTTGGTTTTTTGGGCATATATTCTGCAACTATCAGGTATGGTAACGCCGAAAAATATTTGGCAACTCAACTTGCCGCCATTGGGCTTGGTGGTTGCGTGTTGATTGTTTTTTTCGCGTTAAATTATCAGGTTTTTAAAAGAATACCATGGTTTACCTATGGTATTGCTTCTTTCCTGCTTATATCAGTACTTATTTTTGGCAATGTTGTACGAGGCACAAAGGGCTGGTTTTATCTAGGCGCGTTCTCATTTCAACCGGTTGAAATTGCAAAGATATTTTATATTCTTTCACTTGCGGCATTTTTAACAGCTTTTAAAAGGCAGGCAAAAGACCTTAGTACACTTCTTAGTGCGTTAGGCCTATTATTTGGGCAGGTAGTGCTCGTTTTACTCCAGCCAGATTTTGGTTCATCTTTGGTATTTTTTCCAATAACTATAGCGTTACTTTTTGTGTTTGGCGCGGAACTTATGTATATTTTGGCAATAATTCTTTTTGGTACAATAACTATGTGTTTGCCCTTGTTTGCAACTTTTTTTCGCTTACAACCGGAGCTTTTAGCAAAAAGTGAGTTGATAAAATTTTTTGTTGCGGCGGCAAATGGCGCGAACCAGTTGCTTATTGTGCTTGGTGTTGTGTTGGGGTTGATATTTTTGCTCTGGTGGGTTTCAAGGCAGTTAAAAACGCGTATTTCTATAATATTTCCAATAGTTTTAAGTTTGTTAATTGTTTTTGGCAGTTTTGCCTCGTTTGGTGTTCAAAAAGCTATAAAACCGTATCAGCAGAAGCGTTTAATTGTTTTTTTAAATCCGTCTATTGACCCGCTTGGTTCGGGCTACAACATTATACAATCAAAAATTGCTATAGGTTCAGGTGGCGCATTAGGCAAGGGACTATTTTCGGGCACTCAGTCTAAGCTTGGATTTTTGCCGGAACAGCACACCGACTTTATTTTTTCTGTTTTGGGTGAAGAGCTTGGGTTCTTTATAACTTTATTTGCCTTATTTGCTTATTTTTTAATTGTATGGCGCGCCCTTTTGATAGCTCGCGACGCCAGAGACATTTTTGGCTCGCTTGTTGCTGTTGGTATTGCAACAATGTTTGCCTTTTACGGCATAATAAATATGGGTATGGTAATGGGAATGATGCCTTGCACCGGATTACCGCTTTCATTTATTTCTTACGGCGGATCAAACATTGTTTCATCGCTTTGCGCCATTGGGTTATTGCTTTCAATACATATAAGAAGACACACACATTGATAAAATCTATGAAAGCTAAAATTGAAAAAATATTACCATTAGTGCAACGCCCTTCGCGTTACACCAACGGCGAGTGGAACGCTCTAAAACCAAAAGAAAATGCTGCGATAAATTATTGCTTGTGTTTCCCCGACCTATACGAAATTGGCGCATCAAATCTTGGCCTTGAAATACTTTATCACATAATAAACCAGGATGAGCAAAGTTCGGCGCAGAGGTGCTTCGCCCCGGCACAAGATTTGGAAGTAATTTTGCGTGCAGAAAAAATACCATTATTTTCACTTGAAACGCAAAACCCGCTAAATAACTTTGATGTAATAGGGTTTGGTTTGCAGTATGAATTATGCGCGAGCAATGTTTTAAATATGTTAGACCTCGCGGGTGTTCCTCTTTTTTGCTCACAAAGGAGTGAAAGCGACCCCATCATATTGGGTGGCGGGCCGGTAACTGCGAACCCAGAGCCGCTGTCAGATTTTTTTGACGCGTTTGTTTTGGGAGATGGAGAAGAGGTAATTTGCGAAATAACACAATGTTTAGTAAATGCAAAAAATAAAAAACTCACAAGAGAGCAAAAACTATTTGCTCTTTCACAAATCTCCGGTGTTTATGTGCCATCGCTTTATGAGGTTTCTTACAACGAAGACGGCACGGTTGCAAAGCTAAGCGCTATAAAAGATGGTGTGCCAAGTACCGTACTTAAGCGTTCAATAGATGTAAACAATGTGTATTTTCCGTCTAAACAGTTAGTGCCATTTGTAAACACAGTGCACAACCGTTTAAATGTAGAAATTGCGCGAGGATGCCCAAGAAGGTGCCGCTTCTGTCAGGCGGCAAAATATTATTATCCATGGCGCGTGCGTACAAAAGAAAAAGTTTTGGAGCTTGTAGATAAAGGCCTTGCGCAAACCGGTTATGAAGAAGTCGCGCTCTCATCGCTATCTTGCACCGACCACAAAGAGTTAGAAGAAATAATATCAGAAATAAACGCTCGGCACAGTTCAAAGCGAATAAGCATATCGCTGCCGTCGTTGCGGTGTGACCAATTTTCAATAAAAGTTGCAGCAGGGCTTGGTGAAGCAAAAAGAATGAACCTTACATTTGCGCCCGAGGCCGGCAGCGACCGCTTAAGAAATATAATTGGCAAAGATTTAAACGAACAGCAGATATTTGACACATTGCTAATGGCATGGGAGTGTGGTTGGCGGCAGATAAAGCTATATTTTATGACGGGCCTGCCTTTTGAAACAAAAGAAGACATAACAGCAATAGTAACGCTTGTAAATGCTGTGCGTGCCAGAGCGAGAAACTTAAATTTCACCGTAACCGTATCGCCATTTGTGCCAAAAGCCCAAACTGCATTTCAATGGGTGCCAATGGAAAAAGCAGAAACGCTAAGCGCGCATACAAAGCGCTTAAGGGCAACATTGCCGGCCGCGGTAAAGGCGCATCAGCTTGATGGGAGCATTGTGGAAGCTCTTTTAGCTCGGGGCGATAGGAGGCTTGGTCAGGTTATATTTTGCGCATGGAAGCTTGGCTGTAAATTTGACCAATGGAAAGAGTATCTAAAGTTTGATTTATGGAAAGAAGCACTAAAACAAAATAACCTCACATTAGATTTTTTCGTAAACCGCGAACGAAGCGAACATGAAATTTTGCCATGGGAACATCTTATATTTTCTTTACCAAAGGAAAAACTATTAGAGTCGTATAATGAAAGCAAAGCCATAGTCCAATCTGATGTTGCAATTAGCACGGTTGGCAGTAACCGCCCTGCAAAAATAACAACCGCTTCGCTTAATGCGCCAAAAGCATTTCCGTTTAAAACAGTGCAAAGAACACGGCTAAAGTTTGCAAGGAAAGGCAACGCCAGGTTTATTTCGCACCTTGAGCAAATTGAGTTTTTTCGCAGAGCTCTCAGGCGCACGGCTTTAAGCGTATCGTACACCCAAGGTTTTAGCCCACAGCCAAAAATTTCATTTGGCCCTGCCATATCGGTTGGTTACGAAAGCTGTAGTGAGTACATAGAAGTTGAGTTTTATAAAAGCGTAGAGCTTACAGAGTTAAAAAGTAAGGTTTCAAAAGAGTTACCCGCGGGCTATATACTTGAAAGCGCAAAAAACATACCAGTTTTTTTTCCTTCAGTTGACGCGCTTGCAAATCTTGCGGAGTATAGCATAGAATTGCCGGTGACAGAAGAAAAAATAAAAGAATTTCTACAAAGTCCCGAAATACCAATAGTAAAAGAAAAAGACGGTAAAATTATAACAATTGATGCAAAGCCGCTAATAAGGGAATTGAAAATTGATGGTAATATTGTAATAATGCAACTTAGGTTTGGCCCTAAAAAAAATATAAAGCCAGAAAAAATTATGCAAAAACTATTAGCACTTAGCGACTATGAAAGCCGCTTGTTAAAAATAACAAGAACAGCATTATATGTAGAAAAGGCAGGTGGATTATTAAGTGAGTTGTAAAAAGTTACAAAGTAAAACGCTAAATAGCGGGGGAAAAATGAAAAGAGAAATAATGGTAAACAGCAGCGTAGGTCAAACGCGCGTGGCAATAATGGAAGACGGAGTACTTTCAGATATATTTATTGAAAGGAGCGAGTCGGCAAAAATAGTTGGTAATATTTATAAAGCAAGTGTTGAAAATATTTTGCCGGGCATCTCCAGTGCTTTTTTAGATGCAGGCCTTGAAAAAAATGCCTACATATTTGTTGACGATGTAAGGGTCAATTCAAAAGAAAGAAAAATAGAAAAACTGCTAACGCGCTCTCAGGAAGTAATGATACAAATAGATAAAGAACCAATATCCACAAAAGGCCCTAAAGTAACTATGGATATTTCCCTGCCTGGCAGGAACCTTGTTTATATGCCATTTAGCTCAAACATTGGCATATCCAAAAACATATTTAAAAAAGATGAAAGGGATCGCCTGCGTTCTATAGTAATGGCCGCTCGCCCGGACGATGGCGGTTTCATTATCCGCACAGAGGCGGAAGGAGCAAGCGAAAAAGAGTTAAAGAGAGAAATAGTTTATTTGCATCGCCTATGGGGCTCAATAGGCGCGCGGTTTAACAAAGCAAAAGCGCCTGCTCTATTGCACAAAGACCTTGGCGTAACATTTCAAACCGTACGTGATTATTTAAATGAAGATGTAGAGGTCTTATTAATTGACGACGAAGAAGAACTCAAAGATGTTAAAAACTTTGTAAATATCGTCTCGCCCGAGCTTATAGAAAAAATAAAACTTTATAACGCTAAAACACCCTTATTTAAAGCATTTGGCATTGAAGAAACAATTAAAAAACTTCGTTCGCACCGCGTTTCATTGCCGTCGGGTGGCTCAATAATAATTCAAGAGGCCGAATCGCTCTGCGCGATAGATGTAAACACAGGCAAATTCGCTGGCAAAAAATCGCAAGAAGAAACTGTAACCGCAAACAACATTGAGGCGGCAAAAGAAATTGCAAAGCAACTGCGGTTGCGTAATATTGGCGGTATAATTGTAATTGATTTTATAGATATGAAAAAATCAAAAAACCGCGCCAAGGTTTTAGAAGCCATATCGGTTGCCGTAAAAGGTGACAAGGCAAAAATTAATATACTGCCAATAACCCGTCTTGGCTTAATTGAAATGACGCGTGAACGCAGGCGTGAATCGTTACTTTCTCAAATGACGGAAAACTGCCCGGAGTGCAGCGGAACAGGGCTTGTGTTATCTCGGGAAACACTTTTTATACACATATGCGATGAGCTATCAAAAATGCGTTTAAGCGAGCATAACGGGAAAGTTAAAATTCGTTTAAGAAAAGAAGTTGCAGAGTACTTTAAGGAAAGAATACCACGTTTAAAAAAGATTTCCGGCGGCAATATAGAAATACAGCACGCGCCAGAACTTTCTTGGGAAGATTATCAAATAATTGTTGAGTAGTGCGGGGCTTTCTGCCTAACTGAGTACTTTAATATTGATATTTTAACTTGATAATTCCGCCCAGCTTGCTGGGCGGTTACCAAATAATTCCTTCTCCCCTTTGGGCGGGTAAGTTTCTGGACCCCGTGAAGTCTGGGGAAGAAGGTTAGGATGAGGGGGTCAAATGAGACCTGTTATCGAATATCCACCCTCACCTCAATCCTCTCCCATCGAGGGAGAAGGAAGAAGAATTAGCACCATTGATACCGCCCAGCTTACTGGGCGGAGGTTCATTAAATCATCCCACTTTGGCTGATAATGAATGAGTATTTTTTGGAGTTTTCGGCGAGGACTGTCTGAGCCTGATTTTGCATTATGGGCGAGTTCCACAGCCGCCAAAAAATGCGAGTGAATAGCCACCGTGGGTGCATTTCTTTTGGTTACTTTTCTTTGGGTATACAAAGAAAAGTGATACGGGGGTGCAGGGGCAAAAAAGCCCCGCGACTTAAATCAATTCTACTTCAGTGCTTCTTCAATTCTATCTAAGCCATTCTTAATGTTATCCATAGAAGTCGCGTAAGACAACCTGATAAACCCATCGGCTCCAAATGCCGCACCTGGCACAACGGCAACTTTTGCTCTTTCCAATAGATATTGCGCAAGTTCAGTGCAAGTTGCGACAACTTTGCCGTTATAAGTTTTGCCAAGCAGTTTCTTTATATTTGGGAAAACATAAAACGCACCCTGTGGGGAAGTGCAAGATATACCTTTAATTTTATTTAGGCGATCAACAATAAAATCTCTGCGTTTTTCAAACTCCGCTCGCATAACTTCTACGCTATCTTGAGAGCCATTTAGCGCCTCTGTTGCGGCTTTCATTGCAATTGATGCTGCATTTGAGGTTGACTGGCTTTGAATAGTAGTCATTGCATTTATTATTTCTTTTGGACCGGCGGCATAACCAATTCTCCAACCGGTCATAGCGTATGCCTTAGAAACACCATTAACAACCACGGTTATGTCTTTTATTTCTTTTGAAACATTGGCAATAGAGTAAAATTTGAAACTATCGTAAATGAGTTTTTCATAAATTTCATCTGAAAAAATTAAAATTTTGTGCTCTAAACAAATTGTGGCAATTTTTTGCAGCTCTTCAAGAGTGTAGGCACAGCCGCAAGGGTTTGACGGTGAGTTTAACATAAGCGCCTTTGTTTTTTTACCTATTGCCGTTTTAAGTTTTTCTGGTGATATTTTAAAACCCTCGCGCTCTTTTGTTTTAATTACTTTTACTTTTGCACCGGCAAGTACTGCCATATCAGGGTAAGATACCCAATAAGGCGCAGGCACAATAATTTCGTCTTTTGGGTCAAGAACTGCTTGGAAAAGATTATAAAGCGAGTGTTTGGCGCCGCAAGAAACAATTATTTGATTGCTTTTGTATTCAAGGTTATTTTCTCTCTTAAGTTTTGTTACTATAGCTGCCTTAAGGTCGGGCGTTCCTGCAACAGGGCAATATTTTGTAAAGCCGGAGTTAATAGCACTTATAGCCGCATCTTTAATGTTCTGTGGTGTGTCAAAGTCAGGTTCGCCGGCACCAAAGCTTATAATATCTTCTCCTGCGGCTTTAAGAGCTTTTGCTTTTGCCTCAATTGCAAGTGTTGGCGAGGGTTTAATGCTTTGTACTCTTTTTGAAAGAAACATCTGTTAAACTCCTTAAATCCTTGACAAAGAATAGTTTTTTGTGGTATTATTTTACGGTTTAGAAAGGAGAATGTCAATGTACGCAATATTTCAAACTGGTGGCAAACAGTACAAAGTTAGCGCCGGCGATGTAATTAAAGTTGAAAAGATAGAAGCCCTAGAGGGCGCGGATGTTGTACTTACCGATGTGCTTTTGGTTTCTGACGGTGAAAAACTTACCGTTGGCAGGCCTCATGTGAAAGGCGCAGAGGTTGTAGCAGAAGTTATAGAGCAGGGCCGTGGCAAAAAAATAATTGTTTTCAAAAAGCGTTCAAAAAAGACCTACAAAAAAACAATTGGCCACAGGCAATGGTTAACGGAACTTAAAATAAAAGAAATTAAAACGGCTTAAGTTTCGCCGGTAGTACTTTTGGGAGATTAATATGGCGCATGTAAAAGCACAGGGATCAAGTTCTAACGGTAGAGATTCAAAAGGCCAGCGGCTTGGCATAAAAGTTTTTGGCAGTGAGCTTATAAAATCGGGCGCGATAATTGTGCGTCAGCGCGGCACAAAAATTCACCCGGGCAAAAATGTTATGATTGGCTCTGACGATACTTTATTCGCTTGCATAGCGGGTGTTGTAAAGTTTGAAAAAAAAGCAAAAGACAAACGTTTCGTCAGCGTTTATCCTATAGAGCAAAAAGCCTAACTCGCAACAAATAAAAAATGTTTATAGACAAAGCGCGTATTTTTGTTACAGCTGGTCGCGGTGGCGACGGCTGTAATTCTTTTTTAAGGGAAAAATTTCGGCCTTTTGGCGGCCCCGATGGCGGCAATGGTGGCGATGGCGGCGATGTTTATTTGCAAGTTGACAACAATATGTCAACCCTTTTGGACCTTGTGCATTGCCCGAACTATAAAGCACCTTGCGGTTCGCCTGGTGAAAGCACCAATAAGTATGGTAAAAGCGCGAAAGATTTATTTATAAAAGTTCCGCAGGGAACAATTGTAATAAAAAACGGTTCTATAATTGCCGACCTAAAAAAGATAGGTGAAAAACTTCTTGTTGCAAATGGCGGGCGTGGCGGCAGAGGCAACGCATCATTTAAAACAGGCCGAAATAGCGCTCCACGGGTTTATGAAAAAGGCGAACCAGGCGAAGTTGCAACATTAGATTTTGAACTAAAACTAATTGCCGATGTGGGTTTAGTTGGGTTTCCAAATGCAGGTAAGTCAACATTCCTTTCAGTTGTTTCTTGCGCACACCCCAAAATAGCAGATTATCCATTTACCACACTTGCTCCAAACCTTGGTGTGGCGCATTACTATGGAAAAAGTTTTGTTGTAGCAGACATCCCTGGTATTATTGAAGGGGCTCATGGTGGAAAAGGGCTTGGCGATGAATTTTTAAGGCACATAGAGCGCACCCGCGTGTTGGTTCACCTTATAGATATTTCAGGTTTTGATGATAAAACTGCTTATGAAAACTATAAAATAATAAACAAAGAGCTGAAAAAATACTCGGCACACTTGGCAAAAAAACCAATGATAGTGGTTGTAAATAAAATGGATTTGACAGATTCAGATAAATTATTCGCAAGTTTCAAAAAACACTTGAAAAATAAAAAGGTATTTAAAATATCCGCAGTTTCAAAAGTGGGCATAAACCCGCTTATGGCCGAGTTGATAAAAATACTTGCAAAGCCAATGGCAGAAGAAAGCGAATTAGTGCTTGAAAACGGCCGAAAAAAATATATTTATGAGCCCGAGTTTAAGGTTGAATATGAAATTATTGATGATACAAATGTATTTACGGTTATAGGTAAAAAAGTGGAAAAATTACTTGCAATGACCAATATGGATAACGACGACACACTTCGCAGGTTTCAAAATATCCTAAAAAAAATGGGTATAGAAAGAGCCCTAAAAGAAAAAGGCATAAAAATTGGCGACACAGTTCGTATAGCAAACACCGAGTTCTTCTTCCAATAAAACACGCCCACAGATTTAACCCGTATTTTGCCTTAAAAAACTTACAGAGAAATAGTGATTGTGATTTTGGTCACACATGGTATGTGTTGAAAATCAAGTGTGTTGTTGCTATAATGCGGGCGGAATAATAGTTAAGGGGAATCAAATTTAGATAATAGCTCGGGTAAATTAAAGGGCAAGCTGGTTATAGTTCGTTAAAAATAAGTAGTGTTTGTCATTGCGGGCATAATACTCAAAAAGTGTTGCTAAAAACAAGGGATAAAGTCTTAAATATAGACGACAAGTAAAAACATTTGATACTCTTTTATTGAAACGGTTC
>Ga0265297_10005830_pt1 | contig 18388 bp, 21 predicted proteins | sample Munlanlwell13791_FD_192502 | JGI IMG/M metagenome (GOLD analysis project Ga0265297, IMG submission 192502) | Leachate microbial communities from a municipal landfill in Southern Ontario, Canada - Leachate well 137-91 | ecosystem: Engineered > Solid waste > Landfill > Unclassified | place...
CTGAAAATACCTATAGTCTGGAAAAAGATAACCTGTTCATCAAGGAGATCCGTTCCGACGAAGGCGTGATGCTCAAGCGCTGGATGCCTCGGGCGCACGGTCGGGCTACCTCAATCCGCAAACGTGGTTGTCATCTTAGTTTGACGCTTAGCGAAATTAAGGACAGCGGCCCCAGAGAGAAGAAGAAGGTGAAGGCCGAAGAGCCGGTGAAGCTCGAGAAGCTAGCCAAGGAAGGGGAGAAGATGGCCAAAGCTGCCCCAGTCGCCCCTAAGGATAAGGTCAAGAAATCATCCGGCGAGAAAACTAAGATGTTCCGCCGCAAGGCCGGCTAAGCGGATAAATAAAGTAAACTAATAATATGGGTAAAAAAGTAAATCCGAAAATTCTCCGCATGGGCATCACCAAGACTTGGCCGTCTTTGTGGTTCGAGCGTGGCGAAAAGTACATTCAGAATATCAAGCAGGATGTCGCCATCCGTAAATACATGATTCGCGAGTTTCGGGAAGCGGGCATTGATCAAGTGGAGATCGTCCGCAGTTTGTCCAAGATCGATATCAACGTGATTACCGGTAAGCCAGGCGTTCTTATTGGCCGCGGCGGTAACGGCGCAGAAGAACTGAAGAAAAAATTACATGACAAGTTCCTGAAGAATCTGCGCCTGGGCGAGATCAACCTGAACATCAAGGAAACAAACCGCCCCAACCTGAGCGCCCAGATAATGGTCCAGAATATGATCATGGAGATCGAGAAGCGCTTTCCGTTCCGCAAGGTGATGAAGCAAGGACTGGCTAAGATTGAGCGGGCCGGTGCGCTGGGCGCCAAGATCGTCATTTCCGGACGCCTGAACGGCGCCGAAATTGCCCGGACAGAGAAGCTCGTTTGGGGTAAGTTGCCGCTCCAGACCCTGCGCGCCGATATCGATTACGCCCGCGGCGTGGCCCATACCACCTACGGCACTATCGGCATCAAGGTTTGGGTTTATAAGGGCGAAGTTTTTAAAAAAGAGAAAGAAGCCCGCGGCGAAGTGATCGCCGAGCAGTAAAAATAATCATTTTCAACAAAAGGTATGTTAATGCCCAAGAAAACCAAATGGAGGAAAGATCAGAAACGCCGGCGGGGCGGTAAAGCCAGCCGTCATCTGACTATCAGTTTCGGCAGCTACGGCCTGAAAAGCCTGACGGCTTCCTGGGTGTCTTCGCGCCAGATCGAAGCGGCGCGCCGTGTCATGACCAAATACGTCAAGAAGGGCGGCCAGATCTGGATCAGGATCTTCCCGGATAAGCCGGTGACGGCCCACGGCGGAGAGATCCCCATGGGTAAAGGAAAAGGCGCGGTTGATTACTACGTGGCGATTGTTAAGCCCGGCATGATCATGTTCGAGATGGAAGGACTGGATAAAGCGACTGCCAAAAAAGCGATGGAACTTGCCAGCTACAAGTTGCCGGTCAAGTGCCAGTTTATCACCAAGGAATAAGATTTAATTTTCAGAACAAAGGTATGGATTTCAAAGAACTGAAAACCAAGAGCGTCAAGGATTTGCAGGAACTGCTAGTGGCGGTTCGTGATAAGCTCCGTGAGCTTCGTTTCAAGGACGCCAACAAGCAGCTTAAGGATGTCCGGGAGATCCGGATCACCCGCCAGCTGATCGCCCAGATCCTGACCTTAATCAATAAGCAAAAATAATATGGCTACCGAGAAAGCTACCGCTTTGGAACAGTCCGCCGCTATCCACCGTCGCTTTACCGGCGTCGTGGTTTCGGACAAGAGCGACAAGACCATCGTGGTTCGCGTGGAAAGCGTCAAGAAGCATCCCAAATACCAGAAACGCTACACGGTGAGTCAGAAATATAAGGTCCACGACGAAAAGAACGAGTTCAAGACCGGCGACAAGGTGAGTTTTGTCGAATGCCGCCCCTTGAGTCGCGATAAGAGATGGCGGGTAATTAAGCCGGCCAAGTAAGTCATCACCCATATGGTCCAAGTCCAAACTTATCTTAAAGTAGCCGATAACTCCGGCGCCAAGGAAGTCCAGTGTATCCGGGTGCTCGGTGGATATAAGCGCCGCTATGGTCACATTGGCGATATTATCGTTGTGGCTGTGAAATCGGCCGTGCCCCATGCCGCCGTCAAGAAAGGCGACGTGGTTAAGGCGGTCGTCGTGCGTACCCGTAAGGAAATCCGCCGCGTTGACGGTTCGTATGTCCGTTTTGACGACAATGCCTGCGTGATCATTAACGATATCGAAAAGAAGGAACCCAAAGGAACTCGCATCTTTGGCCCGGTAGCGCGCGAGGTGCGCCGCGCCGGTTTCGTGAAGATCGCTTCGCTGGCTCCAGAGGTATTATAAAATGGCCGACCAAACATCCCGAAAAATATGAAGATAAAAAAAAATGACAAAGTGAAGATCCTGTCCGGCAAGGACCGCGGTAAGAGCGGTAAGGTCCTCCAAGTCCTGCCCGCCCAGAAGAAGGCGAGCATTGAAGGCCTGAATCTGTCGATCAAGCATCTGCGTCCGCAGAAGAGTGGCGAGAAAGGCCAGCGGATCGAATTCCCGGCTTTCATGGATGCGAGCAACCTCGCGGTTATTTGCCCGAAGTGCGGCCAATCTGGACGGATCGGCTACCAGATAATCAAGGCCGAAGGCCAGCCGGAAAAGAAGTTGCGGATGTGCAAGAAATGCCAGGAAATAATCGACTAAATATTATGCGTTTAAAAGAAAAATATTCTAAAGAAGTAATCCCCGGCCTTAAGGAGAAGCTCGGCTTCAAGAATGACAAGCTGGCCCCCCGCCTGACGAAGGTGGTGTTGAACGTGGGCTTCGGCCGCCATGTCAAAGAAAAAGAGCTGATTGCCGCTATCGGACGCAGCCTGGAAAAGATTAGCGGCCAGAAGCCGGTTTTCACCGCCGCCAAGAAGTCCATCGCTGCTTTTAAGATCCGTGACGGGCTCCTTATTGGCGCTAAAGTCACCTTGCGCGGCCAGCGGATGTACGATTTTACCGAGAAGCTGGTCAATATCACCTTTCCTCTGGTCAGAGATTTCCGCGGTATCAGCGAGAAATCGGTTGATCGGGGTGGCAACCTGACCGTCGGTTTCAAAGAATATACAAGTTTTCCGGAAATCAGATTGTCCGAAGCTGATCACGTCTACGGCCTTGAGGTCTGTCTGACATCAAGCGCCCGAACCCGGACAGAAGGGCTGGAATTATTCCGACTCCTGGGCTTTCCGTTTAAAAAAGAGAGTAAATAATTTCATTACATAAATATGGCCCGAGTTGCATTAATCGTTAAATCTCAAAGAAAACCTAAATTTTCCACCCGGAAAGTCAATCGTTGCTGGCGTTGCGGCCGCAATCACAGTTTTATCAGCGATTTCAAACTGTGCCGCATCTGTTTCCGGGAGCTGGCGGATAACGGCGACCTGCCCGGAATTACCAAGTCCAGCTGGTAACCCTTAGAATTTATCAAAGTAAAAATATGATGGATCCCATCGCAGACATGTTTACAAGAATCAGGAACGCCTCGGCCGTCAAGAAGACGGAGGTTGTCTTGCCGCTCAGCAAAATGAAATACGAGATTGCCAAGATTCTCGAAACTGAAGGCTGGGTCAAGAGGGCGACGATTATCACCGGCGGTTTGGCCGGCCGGCGGAGCCGTTTTGACGAACTTCAGATCACCCTGAAATACCGCCGCAACGGTAAGCCGCAGATCTCTTTGATCAAGCGCGTCAGCCGCCCGGGCCTGAGGATTTACGTCTCAAAGGATGAGATCCCGACGGTTCTTAATAATCTGGGCCTGTCCATCATTTCTACTTCGCGCGGTCTTATGACCGGACGAACTGCGCGTCGACAGAAAGTCGGCGGCGAAGTCATCGGCGAAATCTCTTAATCATATTAGTCAAAGATCACTCATACCCATATGTCACGTTTAGGAAAACTTCCCATCAAACTGCCAACCGGTGTTACTCTCACCACCACCCCCAAGGAAATCGTGGTGAAAGGACCTAAGGGCGAATTACGTCTGGCCCAGAATCGGCTCATCGAAGTTACGGTTGAAGGCGACGGGGTCGTGATTAAGCCTTATGATAAGGAGGCCAAAGACTCGAGCGCGATGTGGGGTCTGGTCTGGAGCCTGACTAGGAACGCCGTCATCGGCGTGAGCGAAGGATTTATCAAGAAATTGGAGATAAACGGCGTTGGTTATCGCGCGACAGTAAGCGGCGACAAGCTGAATATGAGCCTGGGCTTCTCGCACCCGGTAGAATTTCCGCTGCCAGTCGGTATCAAAGCTTCGGTAGCCGCTAACGTCATCACTCTCGAAGGTTTTGATAAGGCGCTTGTCGGCGAGACCGCTGCTCAGATCAGGAAGATCCGCCAGCCGGAACCCTATAAGGGCAAGGGTGTCAAATACGCCGATGAGATCATCCGCCGCAAGGCCGGTAAGGCCGCTGCGAAAGGTAAATAAGCGCTTTGCCTAAATATAAAAAACAAAAACCGATATGGACAAGAATAAGAAAAATAATATCAAGCAGGAGCGGCGCCACAAGCGCGTCCGCGCCAAGATCAGAGGGACCGCGGCGCGGCCTCGTTTGAGCGTCTTCCGTTCTAACCGCGGCATGTTTCTGCAGCTCGTCGACGATGAGCGGGGTGTGACTCTGGCGAGCGCGTCTGTCTTAGAGATTAAACCGGCGAATGGGGTTAAGGATGAGGGGGGTAAGGTGGCCCGCAGCCAGGAACTCGGTAAACTGCTAGCGTCTAAAGCCAAAGACAAAAAGATTACCAAAGTGGTGTTTGACCGCGGTGCTTATAAATATCACGGTCGCGTCAAAGCGGCGGCCGAGGGCGCGCGCGAAGGCGGTCTTGAATTTTAAAACATATGTCCGAAGTGAAAAAAAATACCGCCGGTGCGCCGGCGTCTGGTACCGATACTAAAGCGGCGGCCACCGTCGCCAGAGACGTCTATGGTGCTCGTCCTGCTAAGGGAGGCGGGTACCGTGGCGGATCAGGTGGTGGCGCCGGCGGACGAGGCCGCAGCCGCGGCCGCGACGACCGTCCCAAAGATGAGTTTGAACAGCGTATTCTCGAGGTCGCGCGCGTGACCCGCGTCATGGCCGGTGGCAAGCGCATGAAATTCCGCGCTTGCGTCGCCATTGGTGATAAGAAAGGTAATGTCGGCGTCGGCCTCGGCAAGGGCGCTGATGTGACCATGGCAGTCAATAAGGCCGTCAACCGGGCAAAAAAAGACATGGTTAATGTACCGATCGTCGGTGAGACCATCCCCCATGCCGTTTTGGAAAAACAGGGCGCGGCGATTGTCATGCTCAAACCGACTAAAAAAGGCCGCGGCGTCATTGCCGGCGGCGTTACGCGCGTAATTCTTAATCTGGCTGGCATCAAGAATATCACTTCGAAAACCCTGGGTTCCAAGAATAAAGTTAATAACGCCCGCTGCACCATGGAAGCTCTTCGGGCTCTGCGCCGGACTGAAGTAAAAGATAAGGTCAAGGAACCGGCTAAAGCCGAGACGGTCGAGGTAAAAAGTAAATAAATCCATATGTTGTCACAAAGCTCTATAACCAAAGGACGCGGCAGCGCCAAAAAGATCAAGCGGGTCGGGCGCGGTAACTCTTCTGGTCACGGCACTTACAGTACGCGCGGCCTGAAAGGACAGAAGTCGCGTTCCGGTGTATCCGGCCTGAAGCGTCTCGGCATGAAGAAGCAGCTGCTTCAGATACCGAAGCTGCGCGGTTTCAAATCGCTGCGCGCCAAGAATCAGGCGGTTAGTGTTAAATCCCTCAACAATTCATTCAAAGACGGCGAGATAGTCAGTCCGGCTTCGCTTCTAGAGAAGGGCCTGATCGGCACCGTGAATAATCCGGTCAAGATCCTGGGTAAGGAAAAATTGACCGTCAAGGTCAAATTTGAGAATATTAAGATGAGTGAAGGCGTCCGGACCCAATTAGGTAGTTAAAAAATTAGCTTACAAGGTATGTTCGAGAAACTTGAACAAATTTGGAAAGCGCGTGATCTCAGGAATAATATCCTGTTCGTCTTAGTCATGCTCGTGATTTTCCGGCTGGCCGCCCACATCCCTGTTCCCGGCGTTAACGCGGCCGCTCTAGAGAGCCTGTTCGCTTCCAATCAGATCCTCGGCCTGCTTAACCTATTTTCCGGCGGTGGACTAGAAACGTTCTCGATAGTCATGATGGGTGTCGCTCCCTATATCACCTCCTCGATCATCTTCCAGTTGCTCGGTATGATCATCCCTTCTATCGAAGAGATGCAAAAGGATGAAGCGGGCCGCCAGAAAATTAATATGTGGACTCGTTGGGCGACCGTACCGCTTGCCATCATGCAGTCTTACGGCATGATCACCTTACTGCGCCGCAGCTCGGCCGGGCTGCTAGGCGATATCAGCCCCTTCGATTTCGGCCTGATGATCCTCACGATCACGGCCGGTTCGATTTTCCTAATGTGGATCGGTGAACTCATTACAGAGAAGAAGGTCGGTAACGGTATCTCACTCCTGATTTTTGCCGGTATCGTTGCCAGCCTGCCGACCATGCTTCAGCAACTCATCGTCACTTTTGACCAAACCCAGCTCTTTACCCTGATCGGTTTCTCGATCATCGCCCTCATTACTGTAGTCGGCGTCGTCATTATCAATGAAGGCCAGCGCAATATCCCGGTCCAGTATGCTCGTCAGATCCGTGGTAGCCGCACTTTTGGCGGCTCAAGCACGCATCTGCCGCTGCGCGTCAACATGGCCGGCGTCATCCCGATCATCTTTGCCGTCTCAGTCGTGCTTTTTCCGTCGATGATTGCCCAATTCTTGATCCATGCCCGCACCGCCTGGATCGCCAATTTTGCCCAGCAGACCATCACCCTTTTCAATAATCAGCTTTTCTACGGCATCATTTATTTTATCCTGGTCGTTGCCTTTACCTACTTTTATACCGAAGTTGTCTTCCATCCTGATCGGATTGCTGAGAATCTTCAGAAGCAGGGTGGTTTTATTCCAGGCATCCGTCCTGGGCAGAATACTAGTGAGTATTTATCTTTCACCGCTCACCGAATCATTCTGGTTGGCGCTCTTTTTCTGGGTATAATCGCCGTCCTGCCTCTTGTTATGCAGTATTTTTCCGGCATCCAGGCGCTGGCGATCGGCGGTACTAGCCTGCTCATCGTCGTCTCAGTGGTTATCGAGACGGTAAAGCAGGTCGAATCCCAACTGACGATGCGTGAATACGACGGGCTCTAGAATCTTAAATTTACTGCTCAGGATCTAAAAGCCGGCTGGTCAGCCGGCTTTTTTTGTGATAATATGTTAATATATGGACCTCCAAGACGTCACAAAAGACCTGACAAACCGTGAAAACTGGCGCATCGAACGCCAGCTGGAAGATCTCATCCGTCTCAACCCGCGCTATAAGCACTTGGGCACGGAGAACCGTGAGCTCGTTTTAAAACTAATTAAGAAATATAAGGAAAAGATTCGCCGGGGCCTGAGGCCGTCCCTCATGACCGTCCGGGAAGACAAATATTATCTTTATCAGAACCGTTTGAAGCTTGGCCTGACGCCGGAAGATCTGGCGCAGATTGGCAAGCTGCTCGACGGCTTTAAGAAATAAACCCGCCCATTATGGATTTAAAAAATTTGCCCGCCGGACGCAGTTTTCGCGTAACGACTGGCCCCAATAATTTTACCAAAAAATTTAACCGAGCGACCCGTTTTGGCGCACTTAAGAACCTGCGGGATAATAAGGACTCGATTATCAAAGCCCTTAAACCCATGGAGCGTGTCATTCGTCTGGGTAAGTTTGGCCGTCTGGCCAAGCTCCAAACGATGAGTAAGATTAAGAAACTCGAAGGCTACAAGCTGACTAAACAGGATAAGGGCGATATCAAGAAAGTCTTTGCCCAACTATCGGGTAAAAAGTCAGCGGCATCTCAGCCAAGCTCGCCGCCTCCGGTGGTTCGGGCCGCGGCGCTGGCTCCGGAAAAGGAGGCCGTCTTATCTCGTCGCCGCCTGACGGATCGTTTTAAAGGCGGCCGTCTAAGGGCCACCAATCGCGATCCCAATAATGAGCTGGAGTGTAATGGACTGCGCATCCAAGGAGGGAAAAGGGGCGAGACCAGAGTAGTCCGTTCCCAGATGGAATCCCTCCCTCGGTTCCAGCCTGGCCCGGTGCCTTCCGGCTCGCTAATGCGCGGCGGTATCCGCAGCGGTGAAGTATCACGGGCTGCCATGAATTATCAGAGGATGGCCAGACTCGGGAGCGGCGAAGCAGCCACGAAGCTGCAGAAGTCAACCTATGGCAAGCTCCAGTCGGTCGGCGACGGTTTGTCCGGCGGGAAATCTCTGGCCGGGCGCCGTTAAATTATCCTATGGTTTATATAAAGTCCGTCGAAGAGATCAGGATAATCCGTGAGGGTGGCCGGCGACTGGCCGCCATCTTGTCGCGCCTGGCGCTCGAGGCTAAGCCCGGGACAAGTACGGCTTATCTAGAGGATCTGGCTAATCGCTTGATTACTCAAGCCGGCGGCTGGCCGGCTTTTAAAGATTATCCAATGGGCGGGAAGCTTTTTTTCCCTTCGGCTCTGTGCGTATCTATCAATAATGAAGTCGTACATGGCGCGTCGCTACCGGATCGGCTGCTAAAGACTGGTGATATTGTTGATCTGGATATCGGCATGGAATGGCCGGTGACGGAAGCACTGCGCCGCGAATTTAAGGCTCCGACCAATACTTTGTCGCCGCACGGCGGCTACTATAGCGATACCTGCCGGACCGTACCTATAGGCAAGATTAGCGCGTCGGCCAAGAAGCTCCTGAAAGTAACGCGTGAGTGTCTGGAGCGGGGCATTGCGGCGGCGCAAGCCGGAAATTTTATCAACGATATCGGTCGGGCCGTAGAAATCCATGCCAGCAATCACGGTTATGGGGTTGTCGAGGATCTGGTCGGCCATGGCTTGGGTTATTACATCCACGAGAAGCCCGACGTGCTCAATTTCATAATCAGTGATAAGGCGCCAGAAAATATTCGTCTTGAACCGGGTCTGGTCATCGCCATTGAGCCGATGATCAATTTAGGCGGCTGGGAAGTGAAGACTGGTCAAAACGGCTACACCATCCTCACCGCTGACGGATCGCTGAGCGCGCATTTTGAGCATTCAGTCGCCATCACGACGGAGGGACCGTTTATCTTAACCGAATAATATGCTGAAATATAAAAAATACCTCGCGATTGATTGGGGCGAGAAGCGGATCGGGCTGGCCACCGGGGATGACGAAGTCAAGCTAGCTTTGCCGCTCAGGACGGTGGGCACCTTAGCCGAAGTACTGACCGCTATGCGAGAGGAAGAGACCGATATCGTTGTCCTCGGCGACCCGCGCAAGATGGACGGCGGCGCGGCCGATAGCGCCCAGTGGTTGATTTTTCTGGAACAACTTCGGGAAAGAGGAGGCCGACGGGTGGAACTGGTCGATGAACGTCTGTCCAGTCTAGCTGCCGACGCTCTTGAAGGTAGCGACGAGGAGAAAGCAGGGCGCGATGAGATCGCGGCGTCGCTTGTGCTCCAGCAATACTTGGATAAACTTTGATATGGAAGAAACCCGCCGCACGCTGGCCCTTATCTTGAATCGTCAGGACTATCGCGAACACGATTCTCTGGTCACTGTTTATACGCCGCACGCCGGTCGTCTGAGCCTGCTCGCGCGCGGCACCAAGAAGCCCTCAGCCAAACTCGTCGGGCATATTGAGCCGCTTACACTCGCTGACATCATGATCATCCGCGGCCGCGGCTTCGATTATCTGGGTAGCGCTGTTACGAGGAATTCTTATCCGTTAATCCGTCACGACCTTAACAAGCTATATTACGTCGGGCAAGCGATCAGCTTGTACCTGCGCCAGACCGAGGAGAATCCCGGTGATGAGAGGCTATTTGATCTGCTTGCCGAGTGGCTGAGTCTAATCGAAAATTTTTTTTCTGGATCGGAACTGGCTAAAGAAAGAGGCAGCCTATTTTTAGCGGCTCTCCGCCTGAAATTTCTGTCTGAAACCGGCCATCGTCCAGAAATGAGCCGCTGCCTGGTCTGCCGCCAGCGGGCTGAACCAGGAGAAAATTATTTTGATCTTTTAAACGGCGGGCTTACTTGTGGCAGTTGTCGACGAGAAAGACTGAGCGGACAAGAGCCGGGGAAGAATTTATTGACAATATCAGATAATTGTGTCAAGATGGTAAGATTTATTTTGAATTCTGACCTAGCCACCGTTTTCCGGCTTAAAGCCGACAAGAAACTCCTGAAAGAATTGGTTGAGCTGACCACCGATTTTTTAAACTTTGTTAAATCGCGATAAATAATGTAAAATAAGAGTAAATATTTTATTTATTCTCCGGCCTTGAGGCCGATATAAAAAATATGACTAACCTCGCCAGTTCGCCGGTTTTCGAACAGTTCGTGAGCCGACTGCTTGAAGAAAAAAAGTTTCTGGATCTGGAACCGGCCATCTTGGCCCAGATGAAGGAGGATCTGCTGCGGGCCGCCGAAGATCGCGTCAAAGCGGCAATTTTTGAGAATATTCCCGGGGAAAAATTGCCGGAATTCAACCGTTTACTCGAAGCGGCTGATGACGAGTTGCTGCAGAAGTTCGTCGCCGAGGCGATTCCGAACTTGACAGAAGTCACTGCCCAGGCTCTCTTGGATCTGAGAACCTCGTATCTTAGCTGATCTTATGAGTCGAGCGCAAGCCGAAAATATTAATCAATTGGCGGACGAGATTTACCGCGAGTTTTTGCTTAAAGCCAAGATGATTGAGAAAGACCGAGACCAGAGGATCGCGGCCCTTTTCGAGGATAACGATGCCCAGCGTGTGAGCCAGATTTTAAAAGACATTAAGGACCGGGCCGACCATAGTTAGCCGAGTTTTTCAATTTTAAATATATGTTTAGCGAGTACGCCAGCCACTCCCTGATGAGTAAACAGAAGATAAAGGAAGAGGAGGAACGCCGCCTTAAGGCTGGCCAGCCCGTCGTTTCCGGCGCTCAGATATCCGAAGCGGACTGGAATAAATTTGTGAAGGACGATAAGGTGTCCGAAGTTTTATTGGATACGGTCGTTGACCGCATCGTGAGCGGCCAGAAGATGTCTGATCGCGAGCGAGCGATCTATTTGGCGCGGACTGCCGAAATAGAAGCCCGTACTCAGAAGAAACAGCAAGAAATCCTATCTGAAAAAAAGTTACAGATCAGCTCCTATCAGATGCCGGAGGCGGATATGACGGGAATTACCGCTGATAAGGAGACTCCCGTGGCGGCTATCGCCCAAAAGGCCGGGGAAGACTTGAGCGGAGCGAAAGATAAATCCCTAGAAAAGCTAGACAAGGCTTCCCAGCTGGTCTTTACGGCGGGGATCATTGACACGACGGATATCGCCTCCGGGCGCGCGCGTCGCACCGCTCACGAGCAGATGACAGCCGAGAAGAAGGAGCTGACTGGTGTTAAGGGATTTTTTAAGAAAGTTTTCAAATATAACTACGGTGAACAGCTGATCCATGAGAAAAGGCGCGTGACGGCCAAGGAGAAAATCCTCACGGCAGGGAATATCTACTCCGGCGAGAATTTGACCGACGCGGAGAAGACGGCGGCAGGCCGCAAGTTCAGTGAATTGACCGTTGGCCGCTTCCTTTCGGAAGCAAGAGAGATGATTGAAGAGAATTTGGGCGAACGTCGGAGCGAGCTCGCTAGTGTTACCCCGGAGGAACGTAAGGTCAAGGCGGAACTCAAGAAGATTATCGATGATTATGCGGACGGACGGCTCGATGAAGCCGGTTTTGAGGGTGCCAAACGCCAGGTATTTGTTGATATCGAAAAACTTGACACTCAAAATACTCTGAAAAAAAGCGAGATGCAGGTTGATAACCTGCTGGAAATCGCTAAGCAGGTGAAGGAACTCAAACAACGGATGGCTGGCGTGGCCGGGCATCAGGCTGGTTTGGATAAGCTGGATTACGATATTAACATCGTCCTGGGTAAAGCTAAAGAAGGCATCAAGACAGAAGCCCACTACAATTGGGCTGAGAAGACGGTTGAAAATTTGCGCCGCACGAAGCTGGGGAGTCTGGTTAACGAGACGACTCTGGCAGTCAGCGTGGCGGCTGTCTATTCAGCAGTCGAAGGAGTCGGGAAATTTCTCGGTTCACGCACGGCCGCGGCCGTGACTTTTGGCCTTTCAGCCGGTGTGGCCGGCGTGTTCTCGGCCGTCAAAGAAGGACAGATGCAAAAAAGGGAACGCGAAACTCTGGAAGCCAGAGAAACGGTTGGTGTCGGGCAGATCCGGGAGCGCCTTGCTGAGACGCGGCGCGAGCTGAGCTCACTTGAGGCAGCCCGCGATAAGACGACTGACAAAAAAGAACTTAAAAGTTTAAAAAAAGAAATAAAATCACGGCGAGCGGAAGAAGAGAAATTGAACGCTCAGGAGAAATTTATCTATGAGCGTCGGACGGCCGGAGAACTCACCTCTAAACTCGAAGAAGCGGCCAAGGGTTCTGATCCGGATGAGCTCATCAGCCATCTGGCCGAAATTGAGTCTCGCCTCGGCCTGTCCAACCAGAATAAGATCGATCTTATCGGTTATTCTGGAACTGGGGCGGTCGAAGAAGAGCGGGCTGCCCTTTTGGCGGCGCGCGTGAACGCCAAGCGACGGCTGGCTGAATTACAAACCGGCGGAGCGGCCGGTGGACGCGACCTGGCCGCTATCCTGAAGACCGCTGCCGATCTCAGGATTGATCAGCTGACCAAAGATCGCGGCGGTTTGAATGATAGGGACAAATCGTTTAGAAAATATAAGAATAAAGCTGTTTTCAAGAAGATCACTCAGGTCGTAGGTACGGGCCTCGTCTTGGGAGCTACCATCCAGGAAGCGATCAGTTTCTTGAGCGATCACCAGGAAGGAGTTGTCGAGCACCTAATAAAGGGCGACAACCGAACCCTGGGCGCGCATGATACGGCTCTTGAAGCTTTGAAGAATTATATCGGCGGTGGATCGGCCGCTACGGAACAGTTGCAGGAAGTGGCAGTCGTGGGCGGGACGGTAAAATTACCGGCGAGCTGTAGCTGGCTTCAGAATCCGGACGGCTCCTATAGCGTACTGCGCGGTTCCGATGTCTTAGCCGACGGCCTTCATTTTAATCCCGATGGCTCATTAACCGATCAGGCCAAGGAAATTCTAGCCGGTAACGATATCGCTATCACTGAAACCCAGCATTTAATCGATCAGGGAACCGCCACCGAGACTGTTACCACCACTCCTAACGATTATATCGCCAAGCACCCGGATCAGTTCGAAGAGATCTCCCGCCAAAGATGGAACGCCAATGATACCCCCATGTATCAGGGCGAAGACGGTAAGTGGTATGGTGCCGATCTTAACGAGCGCCTCCTTGATTGGGGCGGTGATAATAGAACGGGCATCAACACGGAAACCGGCGCCTATGAGATGAGCGCTTTTCGCATGACGCCGGATGGGTCTTTCCAGACGATAAACGGGCTAAAACTTAGTGATAATGCTACAGAAATGATCAAGGAAGGAAAGATGAGCATCCTCTTTTCTTTGTCGGCGGAAACACAGAATCAGGTTATCGAAGTGCCGATCGATCCGGCGACCGGCAAGATCAGCATCCCGCAGGATAGCGACCTAGGCAAACTTTTGTTCGCGGATGAAAACGGCCGGGCCGTTTTGAAAGCCAAGTTTGCGGAAGTCGCTTTCACGAGCGGGGAACTGGAAAATGGCGTGAAGCAGGTCCGCCTGTTTGCCACAGCGGTCGGTGAGGGTCTAAAGGAAGTGACTGATACGGTCACCACGGCAAAACCGCCGCTTGTTACGACAATCAGCGGATTGGGTGTGGATCGGACTTGGATAATGCAGCCCTTCGTGCCCTTTGGCATGCGGACGCCGCTTACCCCGATTCCGGAGATTGCCCCAATTTATAACATATATAATGCCCAGCCGGTAGAAGGAGCGGCCCGGGAAAAAATGGATAAGAGACGCTCTGAAACTTTGGAGAAGAATCCGCGAGCGAAACTGGATCATTATAAGGAGGCAGAAAAATATTTAGGCAAACTAGATAAGGCATATTTAGACGAGGTGGAAACCCTCGCTCAGGCAGCCGGACCGATGTCAGAGAAAAATAAACTTTCGGTCTGTATCCCGGTCGCCGGCCATCAGGAAGGTAAAAAGATATATGATTCTTTGAAGAATTACACTTACCAATCTGCTGATAAGAAAAGCTTTGAAATTTGTCTTCTTGTCAATCATCCGGATCGGGATATGCAAGGACGTAAAGTTAAGCCAGATAAGACTTTATCGGAAATCAAACGTTTTAAGAAAGATTATCCTGACGTTCAAGTAAAAGTGATGTACAAGGTCCTGCCTAGGGAGCAGGCAAATATCGGTCTGGTGCGAAAGCTGCTGAGTGATTCTGTTTTATGTCGCCATCATGATCGAGGAAAGGATGCTCCCGATCTGCTCATGGTTTCTAACGATGCTGATAACTTGGGGCTTGATCCTCGTTACGTCCAAAATTTCATCGATCGTTTTTCTGCTAACCCCGAATTAGACGGCATGCTGGGACAGCTGGACTGGGATCCCGAGGCTTATGTTAAATACCCCCTGGTTCATGTCGGCACCCGCATTTTTCAATATTATTCTGCTTATGGCCGGGCAACTCGAGGCGGGATTGTTTCAAGTGGCGCTAACTTTGCTTATCGTTCCAGCATCTATTCCGGAATTGGCGGATATCTGGACGATGTCCCTGGCGGTGAGGACGTTGCTTTGGGACAGGCGATCGCATTAGCCCGGGGAAGTGTAAAAAATGGCATACGGGGCACATCCTACGAAACCCAGGGTCACGGCGGTTCTGCCTCTCGCCTGTTTACTTCGGCTCGGCGGGCGATTGATGTCCTGAAGAAATACGGGCTCGCCCCCGTTGAGCAGTGGGATAAGGGATTTAGCCCCTTTGATGATGAGATTAGGCGGATGGATCTCAATGATTCATCCGAAAAGGAGATTGATTATAAGAATAAGGCTTGGCAAAAAAAGTTTAAGGAAAATTTAGAGCATATTATTAATCGGACTCTTGATGTCTACGAGAGAGGCGAAAAGATAGGCAAGAAGAGATCACTTTATCGCAAGGAAATATTATCGCGTCTCGGTATTGAATATAATCTCGATGCCAACAAAAACGTAGTCATTACAAATATGTCTAAGCTTATTGAAGGCTTGATATTATACCAGAAGGAAGGAGTGCTTCAGAGAGATGCGCGTTCCGGAAAGCCCGAAGCAGCTGCTGAGTTAAAAAATACTCGGCAGTCCAGGGTTGACTTGGAAAATAAGCGTCGAAAAGAATTTGAGAAGCAGGCCGCCAAGGAAGCGGAGGGAGAGCGGCAGGTTATTGAGCAGAATGATTTAGCTCTTGGTGACTTTTATAAGAATGATAAGCTGGCCTTCAAAGTCAGTCCGGACATGCAAGTTATTAAGCCTGAGGATAATGGCGAAGATACGACTGACCTGGACGGTGAGTATGTCCGGCGCAACAAAGCGGTAATCACGGACACGGAGAATGGCAGGGTGTCGGCTGGTTATGAGAAAAATACCAAGAAAGCTGTGGTTATCAAGGAGAATCCTAAGAGTGGTCTCTCTAAGAAAGGTCCGGAGCAGTATTTAGCTAAGCTTAAGTTTCAGGACCCCGCGCTCCTCTTGCCCCTCAAGACCATAGACTCGAAAGACAAGGTGACAAGAATCTATGAGGCTGCGGAGACCGATCTGGACCGCTACTTGAAGAAACAGGCCGATTACCAGTTGTCGCCTAAGGATGCCCTGTCAGTAATTATCCGTTTGAGCGATGTTACTGGTAAGCTCCATAAGATGAATATGGTCCACGGGGATATCCATCCTGGTAACGTTTACCTGTTTAAAGAGGGAATAAAATTAGGAGATATTGATGAAGCTTATGTCGGAAAATTCGTGAAAAAAGGCATGGGTGGGAATCGTTTCATAATGACTCCCGAGATGTTCGTAGAGGAAGATCGAGGAGTTTCTTTTGAGAAAAATATCGACATCTATGCTCTATGCTCCAGCCTGTATAAGATGATTGTCGGGCGGTGGCCGCATCAGATAGTCGATAATAAGATGACAATCGAAGAGAAGCAGGCGAAGTACAAGGATTTGCACGAAAACGAGAAGGTGGACTATCCGGATAGCGTACCAGTCAGTCTTAGACCGATACTTGAGAAAGGCTTAGCGGTCAAGCCTGCTGACAGATATAAGAGCATAAATTATTTCTTGCAGGATCTCCTAAGTATCTATAATAAGCTATAAGTTTCCTGAGCAATCAAAAGGCCCGGTCTTAATTTAGGGCCTGGTTTTTTGGTAATATTCTATAAGAAGGTGTGCGCTGGATCCGCTTTTAGTTTTCTACTAGAAACTAAAGCCAACTTGTTTTTATAAGTTGGCACAGCCTATTAGTAGATTGTTAAGGAACATGCCCAGTTTTTGATTGCCTTTCTCGCCAAAATAAGGTAATATTTAGATATAAAATTTATATAAATTAACTCTAATAAACGACGGGTTTCGTCTAGTTTTTTATGTTAAGAACGCACACTTGTGGTGAATTAAACAAGGCTAACATTAAACAGAATGTTAGTATCTCCGGCTGGGTGAATAGTGTCCGCAACCACGGCGGTTTGATTTTCGTTGATTTGCGCGACCGTTACGGCCTCACCCAGGTGAAGTTCAATCCGGAATTAAACTCCGCGGCCGCGGCCGTTGCTGAACAGCTGCATAACGAATGGGTGATCAGGGTGAAGGGCGTCGTCCAATCCCGTCCGGATGATATGGTCAACCCCAAGCTGGCGACTGGCGAGATCGAAGTGGAAGCAGCGGAGATGGAAATCCTGAGTCAGGCCAAGACTTTGCCGTTTGAAATTAACGAAGACAAATCAGGTGAGGCTAATGAAGCTATCCGCCTGAAGTACCGCTTTTTGGACTTGCGTCGCCCCAAACTCCAGAAGATGTTGGAAACCAAAGATAAGTTTATCTCCCACGTGCGCCAATACTTCCAGTCCCGCGGCTTCGTCGAGGTGCAGACGCCGATTCTGGCCAACTCCTCTCCGGAGGGCGCCCGTGATTTTCTCGTCCCATCCCGTCTTTATCCGGGTAAATTTTACGCTCTGCCGCAAGCACCGCAGCAGTTTAAGCAGCTGCTCATGGTTGGTGGACTCGACAAATATTTCCAGATCGCGCCCTGTTTCCGTGATGAAGATCCGCGCATGGACCGCCATTATGGTGAATTCTATCAGCTTGACATGGAGATGAGCTTTGTCGAACAGGAAGATATCTTCCAGATAATGGAGCCACTCATGATCGAACTCACAGAAAAGTTCAGCACTAAGAAAAATTGTAATCTTCTGAAAGATGGTCGCTTTGCCCGGCTCTCTTGGCACGAGGCCATGGAAAGATACGGCTCCGACAAGCCTGATTTGCGTTTTGACCTGCCTATCCATAGCATTAGCGATATCGTCGCTTCCTCTGGCTTCTCGGTGTTTGAAGAAGTCCTAAAGAGCAAGGGGGCGGTCCACGCTCTGCGGATTGAGGGCGGCGCCAAGTTCAGCCGGCGTGAAATTGATGAACTTATCGACCTGGCCAAGAAAAAGGGTGCTTCCGGATTGTCCTACATCCTCCTTAAAGAAGGAACCTTCAATTCCGCTCTGGCCAAGTTCCTAAAACCAGAAGTTATCCGACAGATCGTCGAGACTTGCCAGGCCAAGGAGGGCGACGCCGTCTTCATCGCCGCCGATAACTGGCGGACGGTCTGTAACGTGCTGTGCACGGTTCGAATCGAAGCGGCCGAACGTCTGGGCCTTAAAGATAATAATCTGGCAGCCTGGGTTTGGATTGTTGATTTTCCTATGTTTGATTATTCTGATATCGAAGAAGGACGGATCGACTTCGGCCATAATCCCTTTTCCATGCCTCAAGGCGGTATGAAAGCGCTTAAGGAACAATCACCGCTCGATATCCTCGCTTATCAGTATGACCTTGTTTTGAACGGCTTCGAAGTTTCAAGCGGTGCGATCCGTAATCATGAGCCAGAGATAATGTATGAAGCGTTTGGCATTGCTGGCTACAGCCACGAAGATGTCGATCGACGTTTCGGCGCGATGATCAACGCTTTCTCTTATGGCGCTCCGCCTCACGGTGGCAATGCCCCCGGCCTTGACCGTCTGCTCATGGTTTTAAATGATTGGGATTCTATTCGGGATATCTACGCTTTTCCCAAGGACGGGCAGGGACGCGACCTGATGTCCGATTCGCCGCGTGAAGTCTACCCA
>Ga0265297_10005832_pt1 | contig 18382 bp, 18 predicted proteins | sample Munlanlwell13791_FD_192502 | JGI IMG/M metagenome (GOLD analysis project Ga0265297, IMG submission 192502) | Leachate microbial communities from a municipal landfill in Southern Ontario, Canada - Leachate well 137-91 | ecosystem: Engineered > Solid waste > Landfill > Unclassified | place...
GCCTTGGCAAACAGGACGGCGGCTCCACGCCGATAAAGGCGCTGGGCGCGACGGATCAGCACTCGCAGGTCCAGCTCTACATGGAAGGGCCCAGGGACAAGGTCTTCACCTTCCTGGGGGTGGAGAAATTCTCTGCCGACGATTCGGCCACGCGCATCTCGGAGGCCGACGGCGCATACGAGTATTTGAACGGCAAGGACATGGGAGAAATCCTGCGCGCCGAGCAGGCGGCGACCACGCGCGCACTGGCGAGCCAGGGCCGGCCGAGCCTCACGGTCGCCTTCCCCGCGGTGGACGCGCGCCACATGGGCGAGTTCTTCATGCTCTACGAGACGGCCACCGCGATCGCGGGCGCGCTCTACGGCGTGAACCCGTTCGACCAGCCCGGTGTCGAGCTCGGGAAAAAGCTGACCAGGGAGATACTTGGAAAAGAATGACACAAAAAAACCGTTCCTCACCACGGCCTGGGTCGCCTCCACGTACTTCGCCGAGGGCCTCCCGTACATGCTCGTGCGCTTCATGTCCTCTGTCTTCTTCACAGACATGGGGGTGCGCGAGGCACTCCTGGGCTTCCTCAACTTCCTGGGGATACCCTGGAACCTCAAGTTTCTCTGGGCGCCCTTCCTGGACATATTCGGCACCAAGCGCAGCTGGATGCTCAACATCCAGCTCATCATCACCGCGCTCACCTTCGCGATCTCGGCGGTCGCCGGCTTCTACTCCAAGGGCGGACCCACTTCCGCGCTCTCCGTCATAGCCTTCATCTTCGTGGGGCTGGCGTTCGTCTCCGCGACAAACGACGTCGCGATCGACGCATACTACCTCGAAGGGCTGACCGAGAAGCGCGACCAGGCGGCGTACTCGGGTCTGCGCGTAATGGCCTACAGGATCGCGGTCATCTACGCGCGCAGCGTGCTGGTCGCCGTCGCGGGCATCGCGAACTGGGTCTGGGGCTTCGGCGCGGGCGCGGCGACCATGCTAGCCCTGTTCATCCTCCACAATGCGATCCTGCCCCGCTTCGAGGTCGAGCGCGCTAAGAAGCGCATACGGGTAAAAGAGGTCGCCCGCCAATTCATAGATTCGTTCTCATCGTACCTGAAACAGGATCGCATCCTCGTGGTCCTCATCTTCGTGGCGAGCTACAAGCTCGGCGACGAGATCCTCTTCTCCATGAACACGCCCTTTCTCATGCGCGAGCTCGGCGTCACCAAGACGCAGCTCTCGCTCATCGCCGGCGTCATAGGCTCGGTCACCGCGATCGCCGGCGCGATGCTCGGCGCGTGGTGGATCAAGAGGGTGGGGCTCCGCAGGGCCATCTGGCCGATCACGCTGCTCATGAACGTGAACATCTGGGCGTACGTCCTGCTCGCATGGGTCAAGCCGTCCGCGGCGGACCCCTTGGGACTCGCCTTCATCGCGGCCGTCCACGGCTACGAGAACATCGCGGCAGGACTGGGCACCGCCGCACTCATGGTCTACCTCATGAGGCTCTGCAGCCAGCAGTACAAGGCGGCGCACTTCGCGATCGGGACCGCCATAATGAGCATCGGGGCGACGTTCATAGGCGGGTTCAGCGGGATAATAGTGGAGAAGGTGGGCTACACGAACCTCTTCATACTGGGTTTTATCGCCGCCATCCCATCCATCCTTCTGCTCTTCAAGATCCCGCTCCACGAGGAGGACGAGAAAGCCAAATAAAAAGGGCCCCCGAGGGGGCCCTTTTATTGTTGATCACGCCGATACCTGAGTCATTCGCCCTTTTTCTTCTCCTGCATCTGCTCCATCATCTTCATCATGGGGCAGTTCTTCATCATCTCCTTCATCTGCTCTGGATTCATCCCCTTGCCGCCCATCATCTCCATCGGGCCCATGCCGCGATCCCAACCGCGATGGCCGATCTTCGCGATCTTCCAGTAGCCGCCGCAGATGATGAGCAGGATCGAGATGATGACCACCGCATGGCCCACTATCTTGTAGAAGAGCTTGCAGCAGACCTCCTCCTTGCAGACCTTCATGAGGAGAAACGAACCCGCGACCAGCGACAGCATAGAAACAGCGATCAACATCCCCGCTTCACCGTGCATCATATGGCCCCCTTTTTTGATTGTTCAGGGCCGGATTATCGCCCATGGGAAAAATCTCGTCAATGCCCTTGCCCTTGTTTCTTCAAGCTCACCACGTTACTCGCCTCCTCCGCCTGTTTGCCGAGATCTACCACCGCCCCCAGATATTCCTTTATCCGTCTGTCCTTTGGGGCGATCCGCCTGGCCTTGTCGAGCTCGGCTATGGAGTCCTTGAACTGCCCCAGGGTCGCAAGCAGCGCCCCCATCCTCGCATGCAGCACCGCTATCTCCTCCCCGCTCTCGTCCGCCATCTTTATGGCCTCTCTCATGCAATACATAGCGCTGCGAAGGTATCCCAACGCCGCCTCATCGTTTCCGATCTGAAGATGGTAGTCGGCGAGGAAGTGATAGACGTGCCCCATCTCACCCTTGAGCCAGGCGTCGTCTCCATTGACCATTGCCGCCCACTTGAGGTCCGAGAGCGCGCCCCTGAAATCCGCAAACTCCAGCCTGGCCTTGGCCCTCTGCAACCTCGCTTCAATATCATCGTCTTTCTCTATCCTCGAGTCCAGCGGCCCGAGCTCCTCGCGTATCCGCGCAGTCACGATCCTGGCCAGGCCCTCGAGCTCCTCAAGCAATTGAGCCGTATCTTTCGAGACCTTCGCCCTTCCGTACGCCCCTATCGCCATCCTGATCGAGTCCGCGATGCGCTCCCACGATTTGGCATCCCCCTTGAAGTTCGTAATGTGGTCCATCGTGATCCTGAGATAGTCCTCCGCCGCCTCCTCGTGCCGGCCGGCCGCGTTGTGCACGCCGGCAGAGAGCATGAGCAGCTGCCTGCGCTGATCGATCGCCTCATCCCCTGCCATGTGGCTCGTGAGCAGGCCTCGGTACAGGGCCACCGCAAGCCCGGCGCCATCCTTTGCGGCGAGACTCTTCGCAGCCTTGAGCCAATAGTTCATAGCTCTCCGGGCCGTATTTTGCGGGGTTTCAAACGCATCCGCCGCATTCGCCTCGATGAGGGCGGCCACCTCGGAGACGAGCGCCGCCGCCACGTGCATCCCGCCTTCCACGTAGTAATTGGCGGAGCAGACGAACGAGGAGAGGACCTCCTTGGCGTCGAACTCATCGCCGACCATAAAGAGGATGCCCGAGATGAACGAGAGACGGGCCGCCTCGCGGCATCGATCCCTGTCCGCCGGATTCCAGGCGAGAGTGGCGGCAAAAGCGGAGTCCAGAGCCGTTTCCGTGAAGAAGCCGCCGCCCAGGCGTATCGGTTTGATTTTATGACTCAGGGGCGCGGGGTTTATGATCTCCCTCATCTTGCTGCCCTCGAGCATCTGCGCGCGCCTCATCATCGCATCGAAATCCGCCTTGTTGTGCACTGAAGCGGATTCGCGCCTGAGCACGTCGGCGATACTGCGGGTGCTCATGAAGAAGATCGACTCTATTTCATTCGCCTCAGCCACGAATCCCGCGTCGCTCAACGGGTCGCCGCCTGCCTGCTCATATAAGGCGAGGGCTTTGGATGAGGTGTCCTTGACATCCACGAGCGGCCTGAAAGAACCGTGCGAGGATTCATAGGATATGACGCCCCCTGCGCCGAGTGCACCCGGCATCAGGACCTCGCGGTTACAGAGCACCCTCGTATTTTCGAACACAGCCCCCATCTGGTTTACGAAGGTGGCGAGCGCCGGCCTGGCCAGGAGCGGACCTATGCTTAAGCCCCGCGATGTCATCGGCATGAAATTCCCTTTCTCAACGCCGCTATAGCGTCAGCCGATTATCGTCAACCGGGCTGATTTGTTGCTAAAAAAAACAGCCCCCTCATACCAACCCTGTCGGGCGCTATCAAGGCTTGAAAAAAACGGCCAGGACTGCAATAAGGCCCATATGACGCCTCTGGCTGCACATCCTCCTTTGCCGGTTCAGAGCGCGCCCTTTCACCTGCTCACGCCGCCCAAGGTTGAGCCCGCGGCCATGCAGCAGGAGATAACCAAAGCTTGCTCCCAGGCACAGATGGTTGGCCTGAATATGGTCCCAGAGCTTCTGCCGCTCGTGCAGCAATTGGGGAGGCTCAGCAGCGAATGGAACGCCCCTTATTTCGACAGCATCCTCTATGAGCATATCAGACACTACAAGGACCCCGCCAAGGTGAAAGAGCGCCTTTCCGCTGAGATCGATTTCTTCCATGCGCTCTACAGGCCGGCCAAGAGGTTCAGGATATATCCGGTGGATGAACATTGGTTCGACGACCACTCGGTCTTTCCCACCATCATATTCGCGTCAGGAGGAAGGGTCTTCGGGTGCGCCGATTTCGTGAGTCTGCCCGAGGCGATGGTCCTCGAATATATACAGGGCGCGAGTTTCTCCACGTCGAGCGAGCAGAGGGCGATGATCGGCAGACCCTGGTTCGAGGCCTTCATGGAGCGCGCGATAGAATCACATTCGCGCCTCCATAACTTAGGGATCCGCATGATGCTCAGGATCGAGGAGGGCCATTATCTCCCCAGGATGGTGAGGGACCGCTATTTCGAACGGCTCCCCGCATCGGGCCGCCTGCACGCGCTGGCCACGAACAGGGAGAGGGTAAGAAGATCTCTGGATGGCCTATAAAGATTTTACGCAACTTTCGCGGCGCACAGCCGAAGAGCCCTCGATGCCGACCGTGACCAATCACCTCGTGCCGTACTGCCCTGTGCTGCCCAATTTGGGCAGCGCGCTGTTCCCGGTTTCGCAAAGGGAGCTTGCGCCCATGGCGATGGAACTCCTACGGGACAACCCGGCCATCGTCGTATCCGGCCAATACCAACGGGACTGGGAGCTCAACAGGCAGATAGGCAAGACCACGACCGTCAAGAATCGTCTCGTCAGCGCACTCATAAAGCAAGAGCGCACCGTCTCCTACTTCAACGTACAAAGAGCCGTGCTGAGTTTAGATCACACGGGTTCATTCGTATCCAATTTAGCTCCTCTGGCGAGTAAAGCGCGCACCCTGCGCGATGCGGATGTCTATGTGCTGGACGAGGTCCAGCATGCCATCCCGTTCAGGGACACATTGAAGGAGCGAAGGATGTGCCGGGAGCCTTATGCAGAGGCGATGATGGCGCTGTGGGACAAGGCTGCGAAGGGACTGGAGCGCGGCGGAAGACTGGTCCTCATATCCTGTTTTCACCCCCGCGACCCGTTCTTCTGGAACAGCATGTACAACAGCGCCATGGCGCTCTTCTTCAGCTCCCCCGTGCTGGAGCTGAAGTCGTCAAAAAGGTAGCCCTTATATTCTTGACATTATAGTCACAGCGGAGTTGATTGCGGCGCTCGATAACTACAACCAGGAATACCCAACAAGGAGGTTTTCTATGTTCGGTCTTAAGAAATGGTTTTTGGGAGGCATGCTGATCGCAGCAATAACATCCCTTCCGTTGTTCGCAGCACATGCAATGAACAAGGTTTATTTCAGTTCTGAGACATTCGAGCAGAACGAAGACGGCGGTACTGCCACGATCATAATTGTGCGCGTCCCCGAGGGTACACTCACAGAAAAGGCAGAAAGTCTCGCAAAAAAAGTAACCGTTGAGTTTGCGACAAGCGACGGCACAGCCACTGCAGGCAGCGATTATACTGAATATACAACAACAGTGGTCTTCGAAGCTTGGATCCCTATTCAAATCGTAACGATTCCGATCATTAATGACAATGATTATGAAGAAGATGAGATAGTCAATTTGGCTCTGTCAAATCCGACGGAAGAAGACTTAGAAAATCCCGATGTACTGGGAAGCCCCTCAACCGCAAAGCTGACCATTATCGAAGATGAAACCAAAGCCACTTGCGGCAATTCGGTTGTCGAACTTACAGAACAATGCGATTTTGGCCCCTCGGTCGAAGGCGATTGCTGCACCGACGACGACTGCCAATTTGAAGCTGCCGGCTTTTCCTGCGACGATCAGAGCACCTGTTCCCCAACCGATCAATGCGATGACGCGGGCCTGTGCACGGGCAGCGGTTCCACATGCGGCGACGGCAATCTTGATGATGCATCTTGCGGGGAAGGATGTGATGACGGAAATATGGACAACGGTGACGGATGCAACTCTACTTGCCAAATCGAATTCTGCGGCGACCAGATAATCAACAATACGAATGAACAGTGCGACGACGGAAACACGAAGGACAACGACGGCTGCAGCCCAACGTGCAAAATCGAGATCTGCGGCGACGGCGTGGTCAACAACAACGGCGACGAGCTGTGCGATGACGCCAACGCGGCGGGCGGCGATGGGTGCAGCGCAACGTGCCAGGTCGAATTCTGCGGCGACGGCTCGGTGAACAACAACGGCACTGAGCAGTGCGACGACGGGAACCTGACCGATGAAGACGGATGCGACAAGAACTGCGTCCAGGAAGCAGCCGCCGAAGAGGCCCCGGTCGAAGAGATCCCGGCCGGAGACATCACACCCGATGAGTCTTCCCCAGCCGGAGGCGGTTGCAGCCTGATTCGCAGATAGGTCGTTTTATTTACCGGTATGAAAGGGAGGCGGATCAATTCCGCCTCCTTTTTTATGTCCCTAATTCAATTCCATGATCGGCGTGGCGCCGACGCCGCGGAACATGAAATAGGAAGCGCCGATGAGGCAGAGGCAGGCCCACAGGTAATCGAGCTTGAGCGGCTCCTTCATGTAGAAGATGCAGAAGAGCCCGAACACCCCCATAGTGATGACCTCCTGGATCACCTTGAGCTGACCGAGCGAGTAAAACTGATACCCGATCCTGTTGGCCGGGACCTGAAGGCAATACTCGAAGAAGGCCACGCCCCAGCTGACCAGAATCGCCAGCATGAGCGCCCTTCCCCTCATGTCCTTGAGATGCCCGTACCAGGCATAGGTCATGAAGACATTGGATAACACCAGCATAAGGACCGGCATCGCACGCATAGAGTTCTCCTCTCAAATGCGCGGATGCATAGTCGACGCCTGCAGAAAATTCAAGGTTTTTCAGCAGGTTACAAACCGGGGACTGACCCCTCTTGAGTTCTTTTCTATTGCAAACAACCAGGCAACTGCATATACGCCGTATAATTATACGGAGGACTGACAATGGATGAGACAATCCGGCAAAGACCCATAGAAGTCGTGGCAAGGTACAGCATCCCCTATGACCTGGATACGCTCGTGGATGAGGGTTGCGGGGGCACAGACCTGTGGGAAGACGAGTACGGCGAAACCGTCGCCCTCCTCGTCTCTGACACGGGTTCAGCATACGTCTGCCCTGAGAACATGCCAACCTGGGCACGGTGGGGTTTTTATAATCACAAGTGGAGCCTCTACATGGAGCCTTCGGGCAAGGCCTGGCGGATGGAGCAGAAGCTGGTGCCTGCCGGTTCCAAAGCTGTGCGCAAATACGAGCACTCCGACGCATCAGAGGAATTTGAGGACATCCTCGCCTGTTACGAAAACCACGGCGTTTCGGATTCGACGGTCGAAGATATCAGAGACAGATTCACCTACAATCAAGATAACGAACCCGAACCGCTCTTCCCCTCGACACTGAGCGGAGCTGAAGTCTACCTCTCCGCGAAAAACTTTGGTGCAGAAAATTGTTATCTCAGTCTCAAGGATGATCTGATCAAGATCGCGATAGAAGATCCTGTCTATCTTTACTACTTTATTCCCGCCATGAATTCAGGTCCGCTCGCAGGAGAGATCGCCCAAGTTTGTTATAATTATAGCCCCGACATGCTCAACGACTCAATAGGAGAGGCGATAGAGATTGGCGAGGCATGCGGCAGCTGGCCTCACATGTTCGAGCCCGTCGACCAGGACAAGCTTCAAAAAATCATATCGGGGCTTCGCGCGGAAATCGAGGATACGAGGGAAAGCGATTCGAAGAGAGATATTTTGGACATCGCGATCCAGAACTTCGAGCGTGCCTACCGCACAGCGGCCGAGATCGAGGTGTTCGAGGACGAGTGCTACCCCGAATGTTCAAATCCTGCGCCCGTTAGCGCCCCCTGAATTCCCGCAAAGATATAGTTACGGGCGGATCGAGCCCTCGAAGCCGTCGGTGAAGAACTCGCCGAACCTTGCCACGAGGATCGCATGCGCGAAGGCCCTCGCATCTTCGTTGTTCTGTCGCGAGTCAGTCCTGGCGTCGCCCCTGACAAAGGAAACCCCGTGCCATCCGTACTGGTTGAAGTCGAAGCAGTACGAATTGCTCAGGTCGAATCGCGCCGCGATCATCGGCGTCATCAGGATATCGTCGACGAGCGCGTCCCCTGTGGGCGGCACGAGGAGATGGGAAATACTGCGGTCCAAAAATTCTGCAACCCTCTTCGCGCTATAGCCGTGTCCGACATAGACCGTGGCCTCTTTGCCGGGGGCCCCGCACCTGGCGCCGCCGCCGTTGCCTATCTTGAAGATTTCGATGATTCCCCGCAATGCGAGCCTTCCCAGGACACCCATGATCTTCGATAGTACCCGGGCGTTCTTGTAATCGAAGTTCAGATGCAGCTTCCATCCCTTTCCCGGCTCGAGGGCCTCGACCGCCTCTTTGTGAAGATCCCGGACATGGACCAGCGCCCCTCTGACTTCCGGCGTTACGAAAAACGGCCGCCTCCTCGGATACAGATTGGCAAGATATTCCGCCCCCTCCTGAGCTATGCGATATTCGTAGAGTCCGGGGAGGATACTCGACGCAGGCTCATAGAGCGTCTGCCACACGATATCGCCGCGATTGAACTCCTGTGCCGCTTCCAAGACCTTCGGCATCATCGACTTCGGCGAATACCCTCCCCTTTGCTCGATGTCGGCCGCCAGCGCATCCATCTCCGCATTGAGCTGAATAGCCCGCCTTGCGCGCTGCAATGCGCCAAAGACCAAGGAGGGAACCGGGCCGGCCGGGCATGCGAAAGACGGGGCAACGGGCGCCTGCGAATAGGCGGATGCAGCCGAAAGAGCGGGCGACACAATTCCCGCAGCAGGTCCGAAGACCGCCTCATGCGCATGGGCGATCGCCGCCGGGGCGGCAAGGCCGGTTGTAACGGAAGGAGTGATCATGTTTTGTCGCGCTTTTCTCAAGCGCGCTCATGGAGGTTGTCGACAGGAGAGGATACTTTGTTGCGCGCTTTCTTAATGGACCGAGGCGCAGGCCCACTCGTTTTTTCTTCCTTAAAATCTCAAGGGTTACAGACCGGGGAGCGACCCCTATTGGGTTATGAGCGCCGCCAGTTCGTCGGGCGCCTCTATAGGAATCATGTGGCCCGCGGCCTCTATGGTTTCGAGATGCGTGCTCGGGATCTTCTCTGCAAGCCAGCGCGAGTTCTCTGGAGGCAGCACCCTGTCCTCGGCGCCGACCACCACGAGCGTCTCGGCGGATATTGCGTTCACGCGGTCGCGCACATCGAAGGATTCCAGCGCGGCGAGCTGGCCCAGGTACGCCTCGACCGGCTGAGGAAACTCGTCGCTCATCCTCTCAGCAACATATTCCTTCGGCGACACCGTGTCCCGATATCTTGCGCCGAAGATGGTCTCATAGACCTCGATCAGGAGCGCCTCGCTCACATCGGTCCTGCGAAAGAGGGTCTTCACCTTCTCGGATGGGGGATATGGCCCGTGCCACGAGGGAATTGTCGACACGAGCACGAGCCTTCTCACGAGCTCCGGGCGACCCAGCGCCAGCTCAAGCGCCACGCATCCGCCCATCGAAAATCCGACGATATCGACCGGAGGTTCTGCAACCCTTTCCAGGAGTCCTGCGACATCATCGGCCATGACCTCCATGGTATACGGACCGCCAGGCTTATCGCTCCTGCCGGAGCCCCGCATGTCGCATGATATGAGCGTGAAGTCGCCCTTGAGGCGCCGGGTCAGCGGCTGCCATTCGCGCAAGTCGTTGCCCAACCCGTGGATCAGGAGCATCTGCGGCCCGCGGCCGCACGTCTCATAGTAAAGCCTGATCCCGTTTGACCTTATGTATGGCACCTGTTCTCCACGAAACCGCTTACCGTCGGTCGTTGGCTTCGATCTTCCCCTGCGCTCGATAGCTCTCCCTGTACTCACCGGGAAACGGCGTCTTTTCTCCCTTTTCTAATGTTTGGGTTTTCTGTTTCTCCCGATGGTGCTCTGCAAAGTCCCCATCGGGCAGAAAGAACACCAGGTCCTGGGATGGACGAAAAGGGCCAGGACGATTCCAAGCGCGGTGGTTATGAGACAGATCCGCACAAACACCCGGCCCCAGTGATAGACATTACCCGGATCCAGACTTATCTGATAGATCATGAAGCCCATCAAGAGGACGACGATCGACCACCTGAACACTTTGTTGCGGAACCATAGCGGTATTCTTGCGTTGGGGCTGATATGAGTGACGATCTTGTCATAAAACGCCCCGCGCGGACAAAAGGTGCCGCAGAAATACCGGCCTCGTTTATAGAAGCTCGTGAAGAGCGCCGAAACCATGACGATTGGCACAATAAAGCCGAGCAGCGGATACCACTGTCCCGCAATTATTGTTATCGGCACAAGGAGCCACAATACTGAGCGAATCATAGAACGTCTGGTCATGACAGGATTAGATGCCAAAACGAAATTGAATACAATCGGTTACTTACAACTCGGGAAACGGATCCTTTCTCTGCCTTTATTATCGCTTGTAATTAAAGAATCTCATTGAGGCTTGAATCGACAGGGATTCATTATGGGAGCCTCATACATATTCTCAGGCGTGTCCTCGTATTCCGACCTGATCACTATGGCGGCTTTCACAGGCTTGAAATCCGGGTCAGACCCGATCTTGTCCTCGATCCTCTTTACGATCGAGGAGAGAAAGTCATAGAATACAGAATACGCATTGATCTTGTCGCCGTTTGTATATCGCCTGTATGCTTCATTGCTGCCCGAAACGTCGCTCGCATAATAGAACGCTGACTTGAGCCAGGTCAGATTGCCAGGGCTGCAATAGTAATTCTCAGTGCTCTCCGTCACCGCCTTTCCGTGAACTTTCAGCCCGTCCCTCTGCAAGATCCACTTGATGAACGGCAGGCCGACCATGATATCCTGGGAGCGCTTCATGATACATGGATGCTTGAAGTAACAACCGCTCGGCTCTGTCAGCTGCGAGCGCATGCTCTGGGGGACGATCCCTTCACTGAATATATAATGGACGAAGAGGTCCCTCGCCTCCAGATTGCTCCCGTGCGCTATCTTCGTGCAGCCGTCCAGCGTGGAGGTGCCTTCGTACCGGTCCAGGATCTCCGAGCCACAGGGGATCGTAAATGTATAGGAGTGTTTTCCGAAATAGTACCGATTCAGGGCCCTGACCACCGTCTCGTTCACATCCGCCCTTATCTTGTTCTTCATCGAGTCGCCCATAGCATGGCCTCCTTTGCAGATGCGGACTCTCATAGCGCATTTTCGCGCGGCCTGGTGCAAATTTTTATGTCGGAAGGAAAGACTGGTAATTTTAATCAATTAGTTCAATAAGTTAGCATGTAGCCTGCCAATAGGAAACCACTTCGTAGTGGTTTGAACCTGTCACCTAACGAACCGTACGGAAGCAGGTTAGGTACGGATCTACTGATTGGCTTCCAGTGCGGTCAGGCGGCAATCGTGCTTTTCGCAGCGTTCGGTGATGCGGTTGATCTTGGAGCAAATTCGGCGCTCCATATCCAGAATGTCGTCCTTGAGGCCGCGAAAAACAAGTTCCAAATTTGAAAGCCGCATGTTGGACTCATCATGCGATGTTCTCAGCGCTTTCATGTCCCTGCTGTTCTCTCTGACTTCAGTTGTCAGTACATCCATTCGCTCGAGCACAAGTCGGAACTTTGAATTCTGATCTTCAATCAAGACAGCATTATAGTGCATCAGCGTCTCTTTCTGGTTCAACTCTTCAACAGGCGTGTCCACTCTGGCCTCCTTCGCCCTAGCCTTTTTCTTCAACATGCAACCTCCTCGTCTCTATGCGGCGCGCCTTCGCCTGTCAACGGCATATGCATCCTGGCTTATGCAAACAGCATGCCTATCAGAGGATGTTGTGGATAAGAGGAGAGCAGGCTGAAATATCGACGAATTTACGGAACACCCGACGATGCTGCAGTAATCAGGGTGCTGCGAATCGCTGCAGGGGTGACCAGAAATTGTGCAGCAGGAAGTGGCTTCCTATTGACGTATTTGCTGACAGTAGGAAGTGGCTTCCTGTTGACACTACGAGGTGAGAATTATGAAGGCCAGCATGCTGAGCATGGCCAATAGAAAACCGATCGTCAGTATCATCTTGTGATGTCTTTTCATCCTTTGCTCCAATCGCTTGCACAATGTGTCAGCAACTCAATCCCCCGCCCCCCTTTTGCTCCGTGACGGGGGTTTACGGGGGGCTAGTTCGTAACATTATTACACACACCTAAATATTGCTGAGAGGCTTTCATCCCAAATATGTCATTAATTTTATTCCAAAACGACGCTCCATCCTGCCAGATTACAAAACTATTATTACCATTTCTCTGTGGGATCTGTATTGATACACCTTCGATATAAGATCCTTTAACTGAATTAACACTAACAACATCTGAATCACCAGCGGACGAAAACTTTGGTGATCCGGTCATCAAATCATAAAACAACCATGTCAGCTTGGTTGAATTGTGTACATTCTTAAAAATAAATTTAGAATTCGTCTCTATAGATTCATTCCCAATGTCATGTCCTTCTTGGTAATTACACTCAATTGGCTTATTCCAATCTAAATCTTGTTTATCTATTTTGACAACATGATTACATGACACGCAACAAATGAAGATAATCAAAATTGAAAGAAGGTTTAATAGTTTCATAAGTGCACTCCTCATGTTTTCTAATCCATAATCCATGTCGTATTTCATTAAAATTGAACATCCGAGGACACGACACTTAACTACGTCTCTGTCCTTCGCTATCCCCCACACACCTTGCACGCGACGCTGTGAGGAAACTTGCAGAATTTATATTAGAGAGCAAGGGAATACAGGACAGCCAGCGGGGTCACCCTCCCCCTAACCCCTCCCATCAAGGGAGGGGGAAAGGGGTTCAAATACACCACATGTCAGGCAGGAAGGAGGACTCCCATCTGGATTTAGCAGCGTTTTCGGGACTTCTCTGCCTGGTGGCCTTAGAAGCGGAGCCTGGAGGGGCGTGATGTGGCTAGCGCAGTGAGCCGATTTTGTCGGCGAAGGATCGCCGGTCGCGCCTGAGTAGAACCAATTTCGCGCGACACCTCATGTTGTTTGAGCCCGCGAAATGCCCTCATCAATTTCGTAAGACCGTCTTTTGGCTTTCGCGGGCGAGTTCATGAGGTGAGGCGATACGAGACCGCTACAAAATCGTGCGAACGGAGCTCTCGCCACATCACGCCCCTTCAGGCGCAGCGTTACCGAACCGCGCCCCGTCTGCGGACTTCGGATTAGCGGGCTGTTCCAACTTAAAGTCACAATTTGTGACTTTAAGCTTTGGTGCCGAAAATGATGCAGTGGTGCTGCGAAACGCTGCACCTGCCGATCAGCGCCCCCCTGATTTTCAAGGGCTTTTATCTGGCCTAAGGATTGCATTTCAGATTCTTCATGACCCGAAAACCATTCAAACATGACAACGAAATACCGTCCTGCAACACAGAACTGCAACCGATCGCATCGGATCTGACGCCGGGAATCGAGAATCGCATCCTTGTCATCAGGGGCCAAAGGGTGATGCTCGATGCCGATCTTGCATACCTGTATGGTGTGACAACCAAACGACTCAATGAACAGGTAAAGCGGAACCAGGGACGTTTTCCAGCAGATTTCATGTTCAAGCTGACGAGTGAAGAGTGGTCCGAACTGGTCGCAAATTGCGACCGGTTCAAAAACCTTAAGCATTCTACAGTGTTACCCAATGTATTTACGGAGCACGGAGCCGTGATGCTTGCAAATATCCTGAAGTCAATGAGGGCTGTGGATATGAGCGTCTATGTCGTCAGGGCCTTCATCAGGCTCCGCGAGATAATCTACAGAAATGAAGAGCTGGCAAAAAAGATAGGTGATATTGAACAAAGGCTGGCCATCCACGACAAAGCCGTTATCTCGATATTTCAGGCGATAAGAAAACTCATGTCGCCGGGGCCGAAGAAGAGGAAGAAGGTAGGGTTTATTTGGTAAAATCAGCTTCGGATCCTAACACCGGGGACAGGCCGCTAATGTATCACATGTGTCCTCAGTCTGCCGCGGACTGTCCCCTATTTAGTGCGGACTGCCCCCTATTTTTGCACTTCATTCGTAGTCTTCGGTTCTTTAACTTTGAGGCCGGCTTGTTTGCCAAGCAACAAATAGATCGTCTTGGCCGGGCCGTCAGGAGCCATGAAGACGATAGAGGTCGGATTCTTGCCCCTCTCATAAATGACGATTATCGGAGAAACCGCCCTCTTCTTCATATACATATGAAGAGGGAGAGAGCGGGCGCTGAACAGAGGCCAGCCGCCCCGGTCATAGATCGTGTTCAGGGCGGTGGGAAGGGTGTCGTTTGCCGCCTTGAAAACCGCGTCATAGCCAAAGTACAGCTCCTTGATCGCAGAATAGGGTATCTTGAACATCTCGACGCTCTCGGTCCCCTTTCCATCCTTCTGATCGATGCGAGTCTTATAGAAGATTGCCTCGGTCGTCCCTAAGTCCAGCATCCCATTGTATTGCGCATATTGAGTATACTTCTGAACATCGATCTCCGGGATTCCCGTCACATACGTTACATCCTCAATTTGCGCAGGGACAGAGGAGGGGCCTTCATACACCCTTGTGCTCGGTTTCGGCGCAACCGCAAAAGCGGGGGCAGAAAAAATAATCAACAATGATGCTGCAGTTATAATTCGAACGATACTTTTACCCACATTGCCTCCCTATTATAATGATCCCTGCTTGGAGGCACGTCTATAACATCTAGAAATTAACACAAGGGTGTTGAGTGCCGCCCCGCCTGCGAACTTCGCGCAAACAGTCTTAACACCGGGGACAGGCCGCTAAGGTATCACAGATTATCCTCAGCCCGCCGCGGACTGTCCCCTGTTGAACTGCGGTATGTCACCTATTGAACTGCGGAGTGTCTTCTATTGATAATCAGAAAGCCAGTTCGCCTTCCATGACCGCGATGACGGATGCGCCGGAGAGGAATTGATCGAACAGCTCGTTGCCTGACGGGTTTTCGGGAATCGTGGTCTCGAGTTTCATGGTGATCATTCCCTGCGCGAGCGGTTTCACCGTCTCGATCGCAAGATCGGAGAGCACGAAGTCGACCATGGCCGAGACCCCTTGCCTCGCCTGATCCGCGGTCAGTTCGCCCAGCGCCACGCGGATGCGGAAGCCGACCCCGTCGAGATCGATGCGGGTGCCGTCAAAGGTCCCCTTGGCCTCCACCCCCTGGGCCCCGCTGATGATCATCGTGGCGGTAACACCCGAGGGCAACTGCGGGATCTCCTCGGAGCGCAGATACATTATCGCGTATGGGAAGTCGTCCATGCGAAGGGTGACGTCGCCGCCCGAGATCGTGAACCTTATGGGACCAGTGATCTCCAGATCCTTCGGCCCCCCCGGCGCCAGATCCGGGATGTCCAGCGCAAAGCCGCCGGTGTAGCACGCGGTGCCGCTGCCAGGAGTGCAGGTGGCGAAGGCGCCGCCCGCCTCCTCCTCGCCGTTGGGACCCTCTATCGCCTCGCCCACGACCTCGACGTAGAATATCCCCTCGCGCGGATAGTCGTACACCGCCTCGAGTATGGCGCGATGATAGATCACGCCCTCCTCTTCCTCTCCCACTTCGTCGGGATTCTTGGGGATCCAGCGTTCGTTGTCTCCCGTGACCCAGCCGCCGTAAGCGGCCTGGGAGGGCTCGAGGTTCATGGGCGCGTACGTGACGCTCACCTGCATGGAGCTGCCGGGCGGGATCACGACGTCCGCGGTCCCGACCGCCTGTCCTCCGACCGTGATCCCGTCTATGCGGAAGTGGCCGGCGGAGTTGGAGCCGCGATCGAAACCTATCGCGCGCATGTGCTGCTCCTCATCGTTCGAGCTGTTGCCTATCACTATCGTCTTGCTCGCGCTCTCGGTCACCGCGGTCTCGTCGAACACCTCCGTCTGATACACGACGAATGAGCCGCCCTCGGAGCATGCGCTGAGCGCGATGAGGAGCAACGCGATACCAAGGAGTTTGCGAATTTGTGATATGTTGATCATGTTTTCGTAATCAGTTCTCAGTTTTCAGTTATCTGTTTTCCATTTCTCCCAGTCCAGACGCACGGCGCCATCGCCATGCAGCATCGGCACCACACACTTATCGACCCCCGGCCGATAAAGTTGCGTCAAAAAAACCGCGGGCGAACAAACGCCTACGGTTAAATTAGCCTTATAAATCAACTTATTGGATTATTTTGCGGTTTATGAACTCCCGGGCCGCCTTCTCTATCTCCGGGTTGTCGGTGAGCGCCACCGGATATTTGCCGGTGAAACAGGCGTCGCAGAACCACTCGCGTCTCCCCTTCTTGTCGAACCAGTAGAGCCCGTCGTGCGAAAGATAGCCCAGCGAGTCCGCGGTGATGAACTCGCGTATCTCCTCGATCGTCTGGCTCGCGGCGATCAGCTCCTTGCGGGTGGGGGTGTCGATGCCGTAGAAACAGGGCCACGCGGTCGGGGGGCTGGAGATGCGAACGTGCACCTCTTTCGCCCCTGCCCTGCGTATCATCTTCACGATCTTCATGCTCGTGGTCCCGCGCACTATCGAGTCGTCGATCACGATCACACGTTTGTCCTTGATGATCTCGCGCACGGGATTGAGTTTGATGCGCACGCCGAAGTGGCGGATCTCGCTCTTGGGCTCGATGAAGGTGCGGCCCACGTAGTGGTTGCGTATCAGCCCCATCTCGAACGGGATGCCGGATTCCTGGGAGTATCCGATGGCCGCTGGCACGCCGGAGTCGGGCACCGGGACCACCATATCCGCCTCCACCGGGTGCTCCTTCGCAAGCTGCACACCAAAGCCCTTGCGGATCGGGTACACGTCGCGGTCGAATACGTGGCTGTCCGGCCTCGCGAAGTAGATGTATTCGAATATGCAGTGCTGCTTCTTCTTCCCCTCTCCGTTGAGTGCGCCCTTGTAGGAACGCATGCCGCCGTTCTCGAAGAGGACGATCTCGCCCGGCTCTATCTCGCGGAGATAGGTCGCGTCGATGAGGTCCAGCGCGCAGGTCTCGGAGGCCGCGATGTACGACTCGCCCAGCTGGCCCAGGACCAGGGGCCTGAAGCCCCAGGGGTCGCGCGCCGCGATCATGGCGTCGTCCGCGAGGAAGACCAGGGAGTACGCGCCCTCGACCCTGCGCAGGGCTCGCGAGATCCGCTCGACGAGCGAACCCTCGCGCTCGCGGGCGATGAGGTGCATGATCACCTCGCTGTCCATCGTCGACTGGAAGATGGAACCCTGCTGCTCGAGCTCTTTTCGGAGGGCGAGGGCGTTGGTGAGATTGCCGTTGTGCGCGATCGCGAGGTTCCCCTCGGCCGTGTTCACGACAAAGGGCTGCGCGTTCTCGATGTGCGAGCCGCCGGCAGTGGAATAGCGCACGTGGCCTATGGCCGAGGATCCGGCGAGCTCGGCTATGACGGCGCGGCTGAAGCAGTCGGCGACGTGCCCCATCGCTTTGTGCTGGAGGAATACGCCCTTCCGGCTCGAGACTATGCCTGCGCTCTCCTGACCGCGATGCTGCTGCGCGTAGAGCGAGAGATAGGCGATGTTCGACGCCTCGCTATGATTGTGCACTCCGACTATTCCGCACATGGATATTACCCCGTCACTTCATGCCGACGAGATTCTCGAGGGCCGTGGACCACTTCCTATGGAGCTGCTGGACCTCCACTGAGAGGAGGCCCTTGATCTCGAGCATCCTTCCGCCGACCCTGCCGATCCTCTTGGCAGGCGCGCCCAACTCCTTTGATATCGAGATGACCGCGTCGAGGTCTTTCGGGCTGCACGAGACTATGATGGTCGCGGCGCTCTCGCCGAATAGCAGGACGTCGGGCCGCGCCTTTGAATCCAGATCGACCGCAGCACCCAGCATCCCCCTCTTGCCGGAGATGGAGCACTCGGCCAGCGCAGCCGCGATGCCGCCCTCCGACAGGTCGTGCGCGGATTTCGCAAGGCCGCGTTTGATCAGCGTGCGAACCGCGTTCTGCACCGACTTCTCCCTCGCAAAATCCAGCTGCGGCGGCCTGCCCGCGACCTTGTTGTGCATGGCCTTGAGATACTCGCTGCCGCCCAGGTCCGGCTCGTGCCAGCCGAGCAGCACGA
>Ga0265297_10005833_pt1 | contig 18381 bp, 11 predicted proteins | sample Munlanlwell13791_FD_192502 | JGI IMG/M metagenome (GOLD analysis project Ga0265297, IMG submission 192502) | Leachate microbial communities from a municipal landfill in Southern Ontario, Canada - Leachate well 137-91 | ecosystem: Engineered > Solid waste > Landfill > Unclassified | place...
CGACCCCGTCGGTCTCTGGGCGGCACGCATCGACGCCGAGGTCGTCCTGCCACGTGATGTCGGCATCGTGATCCTCAACCACGGCGAAAAGTGGGGCGTCAAGAAGTGGACGCTCGCGGACGTCAAGACACCGTTCGACTACTGGTATGATGAGGACGACAAGCGCGTCTTCCTGGCTTGCGACGCCAACCCGGCCAGGAAGTTTTCGAGCGTCGAACTTGCCCTCACGCGCCACATCGTGAACGAGGGCAACCGCCACGATGTCACCTACGACGGTCTTGCTGTGCGCTACGGCGGCGCTCACGGTTTCGGAGGCGGCAACACCGCGCGCATCGTGATCCGCAACTGCGACGTCTACTGGATCGGCGGCGGCCTGCAGTACTGGAAGAAGCGCGGCAACGGCAGCACCTATCCCGTGCGCTTCGGCAACGGCATCGAGTTTTGGGGCAACTGCGACAACAACCTCGTCGAGCGCAACCGCCTCTGGCAGATCTACGACGCCGCGCTCACAAATCAGGGCCGCAACGACGAGGAGAGGAACATCACCTACCGCGACAACGTGATCTGGCAGGCCGAGTACTCGTTCGAGTACTGGAACGGGAAACGCACCGAGAACATTTTGTTTGAACACAACACTTGCGTGGACGCGGGATACTGCTGGTCGCACGACCAGCGTCCGAATCCCAACGGCGCGCATCTGATGTTCTACAGCAACCCCGCGGCCACGACCAACTTCGTCGTGCGAAACAACCTCTTCGTGCGGAGCAGCGACCGCTGCACGCGCATGTGGCGCGAGTGGCACGCCAACCCGACAATGCAGAACAATCTCTATTGGTCGCCGGACAAGCCGATCATGCGTTGGAACGAGAAGACGGACTACCCGGCTGCGGACTTCGCGAAGTATCAGGCTGAGCTGGGCTTTGACAAGAACTCCATCGTGGCTGAACCGCAGTTCGTCGATGCCGCCGCCCGCGACTACCGGCTCAAGCCTGGCACGCCCGGCACTGCGCTCGCCACCGACGGTGGTCCCGTTGGCGCGCGTTTCGATCTCTCAAAGGACGGTCAATAGCGTTTGGTGTCTGGACTCGCGATAAGCACGAGTGCTCGTGCTGGCGACGATCAGCCGCAATGACGTCGCCGCCGGATCATCCACAACGACACATTCCTGTCATGGAGCGTGGCGACCGCGCTGTGCTGGAGGAGAGGGCGGGGGATCGCTTCGCCTCTGGCATGGGCCGCTGACGAAGTCGGGGCTTTTGCCCTTGCGTTGTCTGGACGGTAGAGACCAAAATTCGAGGAACAATGTCAATGATGCCATACAGCTTCACCATGCTTCTCGTTCTGTTCATTTGCGGGCAAATCCTCGCCGGGCCGGCTCTGTCGGCAGCGCCGATCAGCGTCGGGCAGTTCTCCGGCGCGACGTCGGTTAGAGATTGCCTGAACACCCACGAGTTCGCGGTGGCTGGTATTCGCTGGTCAAATACCAGAACCAACTGGAGCAGCCGGCAGTGGGCGGATTTGCTGAGCCGGTATGACGTGATTGTGTTTCCCGGCGGGTCCGGTGGCGAGATGTATGGCAGGCTCGGCCGCGAGGGGCAACAGGCCGTCAGAAATTATGTCAGCCAAGGCGGCGGTTATCTTGGCATTTGCGCAGGGGCGTGGCTGGCCAGCAAACGTTACTTGGGCATTGCCAACATCGAAGGCATCAGACCCTGGTATGTCGGCGTGGGCGGTTTGCAGATCGCCATGGAGGAGAAAGCCGGCAACGTGTTCAGTTCCATTCACTATCGGGCCCCCGCGCTGCGAATGATGGAAATGCACAACGGCCCGATGTGGAGTTTGACGCCGCCGGACCCTTCGAGGCCATGCTGTCACGTCCTGGCCTCCTACACGGATAAGAGAGGAACGAACAAAATGGGGCGCGAGTTTTTCCGGGGCAAGCCCGCCATCGTGACCGATGTCTATGGCCGGGGAAGAATCGTTTTGTTCAGTCCGCATCCTGAACTGGTGTCAACCAACGGGAACTACGACATGATCGCCGAGGCTGTTCGCTGGCTGGTGGCGAAGAAACAGCCAGAGCATGCTGGCGCGAAAAAAACGGACATGCAGCAACTCACCAATGACGAGGGGCGCACAAAGGCAACTCACGTTTCGGAAGCGGCCGAGCGCGCTGTCGAGTCGTGCCTTGTGTCCAACGAAGGCGGATTGCCGGTCATCCTCTCCGCTCCGCATGGCGGCGGATTCGTTTTTCCTGGTGTGCCCGTTCGCAGCGGCGGCAACGGAGTGAAACAATTCGCCATCGCTCGCGACGTCAACACCGACCTGCTGGCTCTTGAGTTGTCGGCCGCCCTGCTGCGCGAAACCGGCAAATCGCCTTTCCTGGTTGTTGCCAAAGTCAGCCGCAAATACGTCGATTTCAACCGCGCCGAAAAGGACGCTTACGAAAGCCCGCAACTGCGCGAAGTCTATGCGGCCTATCATGGCCGGCTTGAAAAATACTGTCGCTCGGTCGTTCAAAAATGGGGCGGCGGCTTGCTGATCGATCTCCACGCCCAAAGCTTGCGTCGAGATTCCATTTTCCGCGGAACCCGCAACGGGGCCACGACGCAACTGCTGCTGAAAAACCTCGGCCAGGATGCGTTGACGGGGTCCCAGGGTTTTCTAGGCATGCTTGAAACATCAGGCTTCAAAATAATTCCCGCTTGCGCCTCGAAAGATAAAGAGATCAATTTCAACGGCGGCTACATCGTGGGACAGTATGGATTGAACGGAAGCTATGGAATCGATGCCATTCAGTTGGAGTTCGGTGGCTCTTACACTGTCAAACAAGGCATCCCAAACGTCGCAAAGGATCTGGCCCAGGCTTTGAGAAGACATGTCGCGCTGTATCCTGCCACACCGAACAACAAGTAACGCTCTGCGTGCTTCCAGTCCTTCTTTGCGTTGGGGGCAACCTCAACGACCCGTTCCCGTCGTGGGCAGGGCGACCGCGCTGTGCTGGAGGTGGAGGGGGGGCATTGGCACGGGCCGATTGCGCTGACGCAGCTATCCTTCAAGAGCGCGGCCAGGAGCGGCGAGGCATGTGTGATTTTGTCTAGTGTAGCGTTCCGCAAGATTATTCCGCACCCACCAGTTAACATTGCAGCAGATAGTGTCCGACCAGCCGCGTTGCTGGCGCAGTGCGAACACGAAGTTCGCTCAAACTCCAGGCACGAAGGCCAGGGTCGGTTGGACCAGTGGATTTAATGATGAGTTGTGCCGCGGATTCATAGAAAGGAGTCGCCGATGTCGCATCGTAAATTGTCCTCTCATGCTGGGATTCACCTCCGGGTTCTCTTGCTGCTCTGTTTCGCAGTGCCGCTGGCAATGGGCTACACTCCGGGACTTGAGCGTCTCAAGTACAACAACCCTGGATTGGTCGTCGAACTGGGCGTCGGCCTTTGGGCATGGCCGATGCCGATGGATTACGATGGCGACGGCGATCTGGATCTGGTCGTCAACTGCCCGGACAAACCTTACAACGGCGTTTACTTCTTTGAGAACGTTAGCGGCGACACCTCCAAAAACAAGATGCCTGTCTTCAAACCGGGCCGCCGCGTCTGCGAAGGAAAACACAATGCGCAGGTCTGTTACATCAATGGCAAACCCTGCGTGCTCACCAACGGGACCGAGTATCCCGATTTCCTGAAGACCGGTTTCACCAATGGCGTGAAACTGACGGTCCCAAAGATTCACGATGGGAAGATCGCCGTGAACCTGTGGCGCTATGTCGACTACGATGGCGACAACGTTCTCGATTTGATCGTCGGCCTTGATGACTATGCGGATTACGGCTGGGACAACGCGTTCGATGCCAAGGGGAAGTGGACCAACGGGCCATTGCACGGTTACGTCTATTACCTCCGCAACAAAGGCACCAACGGCAAACCCCAGTATGACGCGGCGGTAAAAGTGATGGCCGGGGACAAGCCCATTGATGTTTACGGACGGCCTTGCCCCAATTTCGGAGACTTTGACGGCGACGGCGACCTCGACATTATCTGCGGCGAGTTCATCGAGGGCTTCACCTATTTCGAGAACACCGGCACCCGCACCCAACCAGTGTATGCGTTCGGGAGAAGGCTGACGCTAGGGTCTGGTGCGCCGCTGAAGATGGAACACACCATGATCACGCCGACCGCGATCGACTGGGACAAGGACGGCGATCTCGATCTGATCTGTGGCGATGAAGACGGGCTCGTCGCTTTCATCGAGAACACGGGCAAGTTGAACGCCAACCACATTCCGATATTCCTCCCTCCGGCTTATTTCAAACAGGAGGCCGATGAGGTGAAGTTCGGCGTGCTCGCCACACCCGTTGGTGTCGACTGGGATGGCGACGACGATACCGACCTCATCTGCGGAAACAGCGCGGGATTCATCGGGTTCATCGAGAACCTGAGTGGCCCTGGTGTGGAGAAACCCAGATGGGCAGCGCCGAAGCTGCTCAAAGCCAATGACAAAGTCATTCGCATCCAGGCCGGTCCCAACGGCAGCATCCAGGGTCCCGCCGAGGCCAAGTTCGGCTACACGACCTTGAGCGTTGCGGACTGGGATGGAGACGGGCTCCCGGACCTCGTCGTGAACTCCATCTGGGGCAAAGTGATCTGGTATCGCAACATTGGCATGCGAAACGCGCCCGAACTCGACGCCCCACGCCCGGTCGAAGTGGAATGGGAGGGGTCGCAACCGGCGCTCGCGTGGGGCTGGCTTCGTCCGGAAGGCAAAGGGCTGCTGACTCAATGGCGCACCACTCCGGTTGCGTTCGATTGGAATCGCGACGGCCTGATGGATCTGATCATGCTCGACCAGGAGGGCTACCTGGCATTCTTCGAGCGCGCGTGCCGCAACGGCAAACGGGTCCTCTTGCCGCCCAAGCGGGCCTTCTTCAACGACAACAAGCCATTTCAGGTCAGAGCGCGGGCCGCAGGCCACAGCGGGCGGTCCAAAATCGCGATCACGGACTGGGACGGCGACGGTAAATTCGATTTTCTCATCAGTTCCGCCAACGCGCGTCTGATGCGCCAAACCGAGGCTCAAGATGGAAAGTGGACCCTTGAGAGCATGGGCAATCTCTCCGAGCTTAACATCGAAGCTCACGACGTCAGCCCGACAACGGTGGACTTCAACGGCGACGGCATTCCGGATTACCTGGGCGGCGCCGAAGACGGCCACTTCTATTATCTGAAAAACCCGCGTTCCAAGAACAAATGACCGTTCGACAGGAACCCTCGCTTTGCGGTTTGAATATGGAATCAGAATGAACATCGCCCACTTCACCGAACAGTTGCGGGCCGGAAGACTGTTGGTGGGGACGCAGGTCGCATCGCCTTCGCCGCTGTGGCCGTCCGCGCTGGATGGAATCGGCTTGGACTTCGTCTTCCTCGACACCGAACACATCCCGGTGGATCGCATGACGCTCAGTTGGATGTGTCAGACGTTTTCATACATGGGGCTTCCACCGCTGGTTCGAATCCCTTCGCCGGATACTGTCGAGGCAACCAAGGTCCTCGACGGTGGCGCGGCGGGAGTGATCGTCCCGTACGTCGAAACGGCCGACCAGGTGCGCGCACTCGCGGGCGCGGTGAAGTTTCGCCCTATCAAAGGCCAGAGACTTGCGGATCGTCTGCGTGGGGTGTCGTTTGAGCCGCGGCTCGAAGACTACGTGCGCCGGCGCAACAGCAGTGCCTTGATCTTGTTCATTGAAAGCGTTCCCGCGCTGAGAGCGCTGGATGAAATCCTCGCCGTGCCCGGAGTCGATGGCGTATTGATCGGTCCGCACGACCTGACATGCAGCCTCGGCGTGCCGGAAGAATACGACCATCCCGAATACCTTGCCGCGTGCAAAACAATCCTGACCAAGGCACGTGCTGCCGGGGTCGGAGCCGGAGTCCACTGGTGGGGCTCTGTGGAAGAGCACGCACGGTTCGTGAGCTTTGGCGCAAATCTCATCAGCTACAACTGCGATTTGACGGTATTCCCACAGTATCTTCGTCAGGAGGTGCCCGCTCTGAAGAAACTAACAAGCGCCGGCGTGCGAAATTGAACAACTGAATCCGCCAGCGTTGCGGATGGAAGTTCAGCCGCGCTGCTGACGCGCACGAAATGCCCGTGGAGTCAGGTTGGTGTATTTGCGGAAGACATTGCAGAAATACTGGCTCGAGGAGAAGCCCAGCTTGAAGGCGATTGCGGTAATTGGCTGGGTGGTCTGCTGGAGCAACTTGCCTGCTTTGTCGATGCGCAACCGCAGAAGATAATCGTTCGGGGTCATTCCTGTGGATTGCCGGAAGATCTGGAAGAAACGGGCGCGACTGTAACCCGATTTCCGGACAACGTCGTCCACCTGCAAGGAATCCGTGCAATGCTCGTCCATGTGACGAAGGACTACGGTCATCAACCGGTTCAAGTCGTTCTGAATGGTCTCGTTCGACGGACGAGCCGCTTCCAGAATTGCGGTGCAGGCCAGAAGCCGCAATTTGGGCAAAGCCAGTGGCCGGGTCCGATCGGCGGCATGTTTCCGAAGGCCCTGATGAAGCGACCAGACAACCTGCCGCAGTTCCGAACTCATCTTATGGATGGTTGTGCTTCCCTCGTTCAACCGCTGCGCAATCCAGTCCAGATCGCTGCGAGTAAAGGGTGTGAGGTGTAGCGCATTGCGGCACTGCGGATTGAATGCGACGCCGCAGACAGTGGAAGGCGATCGAACGTTGTACAGACCGCGATGGCGCCGGCGTGGCGGAATAATCAGAAACGATCCGCCGGACAACTCCAGAGCCTTCCCGGAGAACTCGTAAACGTTGGTGCCGTTCAGCAGAAAAACCAACTCATACGAATTGTGCGAGTGCCACGTGTTGCGCGATGCGGAATAGCTGTGGACAGTCCCGATAAAGTCCACCAGCGGCAGACCAATTTCGGATCCTCGCATCTTCACCTCTGGGTGCCGAATCATGGAAACGCATAGTGTTACCCCGGTATTGCGACTACAAGACTTTCTCATGCTCAACAGAGGTGTTGTGGCTTTTGCCAGCGGGAGGTCGCCTGAAAACAACGTCCCCGGAGGAATGATGAAATCGGTGTTTTTGCGTCATGCATGGGCTGGCTGCCCTGAGCAGGTGAGGGCTTTTGTGCTTGCGTCGGGCGGCCGGACAGCAAAAATATTTCTAATGAGCACGGCAGCGGAAACAAAGTCGCCATCGGCGTAAGACGCGCGGGGATTGTCCCGGACTTGCTCATGGTCTGCTTCAAGCTCTAACGGGCTGCGCCCGCAAGGCGGAAGTCGGCGGCAAAGCAGCGTCTCATCGCAGGTGACATGTGTAACTTAAATCCTTATCTTTGGCACTATGACACAAATCGAATCGCATCATTTTCAGGCAGAGATACAGCAGTTGCTGGACATCGTCATCCACTCGCTCTACACGGACAAAGAGATCTTCGTGCGCGAGCTGATTTCCAACGCGGCCGACGCGTGCGAGAAGCTCCGTTTCAGCCAGTCGTCGGGCAAGGCCATTCATCAGGCCGATATCGCGCCCGCCATCGCCATCACCACCGATGACAAGGCCGGCACGATCACGATTGCGGACACAGGCATCGGCATGACGCACGTGGAAGTGGTCGAGAACCTCGGCACCATTGCGCATTCGGGCACGAAGGCGTTTCTCAAGCAGATTGCGGAGCAACAGAAGCCGGACCTGAAGCTGATCGGCCAGTTCGGCGTGGGATTTTATTCGGCGTTCATGGTGGCGAAGAAAGTCACCGTCCTCAGCCGTTCGTTTCAGCCCGAAGAGCCAGGCTTGCAATGGACGAGTGAAGGCGCGGGCGGCTATGAGATCACTCCTGCTGCCGACCTGCCGCGTGGCACGAAGATCACGCTCGAACTCAAGGACGACGCGAAGGAGTTTGCGCAAGAGGGCACCATTGAACACATCATCAAGCGTTACTCCAGCTTCGTGTCGTTTCCGATCGAGTTGAACGGCAAACGCCTCAACACCATTCAGGCCATTTGGACGCGCAACAAGAGCGAGATCAAAGACGAGGAATACGACGAGTTCTACACGTTCGTCGCGCACGACCACGAAAAGCCGCTGTTCCGCTTGCATTTCAGCGCCGACGCCCCGCTTGCGATCCAGTCGCTGTTATTCGTGCCGCAACGCAACATCGAGTCCATGGGCATGGGCCGTGTGGATTCCGAGGTGAATCTTTACTGCCGCAAGGTGCTCATCCAGGCGAAGGCCAAAGGCATCTTCCCCGAATGGCTGCGCTTCCTCAAGGGTGTCGTGGACAGCGAAGACCTGCCGCTCAACATCTCGCGTGAGACGATGCAGGACACATCGCTGATGCAAAAACTCAACAAGGTCCTGACGGGCCGCTTCCTCAAATGTCTCGACGAGCAGGCGGAGAAGGATGCGGATGCCTACGGCAAGTTCTACACGGAATACCAACGGTTCCTCAAAGAAGGCGTGGTGACGGATTTCACACACAAGAACGCGCTCGGCAAACTGCTCCGCTATGAAAGCTCGACGATGGACCAAGGCAAGCTCACGTCGCTGGCGGAATACGTGAAGCGCATGCCGCCGGAGCAAAAAGAGATTTTCTGTCTCCTCGCGCCGAATCGGGCCGCCGCCGAGGCCAGCCCGTATTTCGAGGTCTTCAAGGAGCGGAAGTTCGAGGTGCTTTTCCTGCACGATCCGTGGGACGAATTCGTCATGGAGCACCTGCACGAGTTCGAAGGCAAACTGCTCAAGCTTGCCGAGAAAGCCGATCTCGATGTCGCCGGGGCCAGGAAGGAAGGAGCGCTGTCCGAAGACGCCGCCAAGGCGTTAGCGCAGTGGCTGAAGGAGACTCTCGGCGACAAGGTTGGTGAAGTGCGCGTCTCGAAACGCCTGGTCGAAAGCCCCGCGGTGGTGGTGGACGCGGACAAGTTCATGACTTCCAGCATGCGGCGCATCATGAAGGCCCTCAAGAAAGACGGAGAGGAAGCGGTGCCAGTGAAGCACGACCTGGAAATCAACCCGGCGCATCCCATCCTGACGCGACTGGAGGCGACGCGGCAAAAGGACGCCGCGTTAGCCGCGAGCGTGGCCGAGCAAATCCTCGACAACGCCCGTGTCGCCGCCGGTCTGCTCGAAGACCCGCGTGCCATGCTCGCCCGGTTGAACCAGTTGATCGAGAGGGTATTGACGCAGGGGTGAATGTGCGGCGGACGAGCCGGTAATCTCGCAGCCGCGCTTCTTTGTTGTGGCGGCTCTTTCCATTAAGCAGGGCGCTGCCAGCGTCCAATTCTTTTGTTTGCATCGGCGGGTTGAACGGCGAGAATGCTGATGCAAACCGCTGATGAACTCGATGACGACAATGAATCTCAAGTTTGCCTTGGTGCTGCTGGCGAGTTGCCTGACAATTCCTTTTCTCGCCGTAGCGGTCGAGGCAGCAGAGGCGGCCGCAGTGCCGCTCGTCCAGCCGTGGCGGCGCGTGCCGCTGGACGCCGATTACGGCGGCGCGTGGGTGGTGGCCGGCGATCTGGATGGTGATGGCGCACCGGAAATCGTCAGTGCCCGCAACGTGAACCGCAACGACACTCATTACACGAGCGCCGTGGCCGTCCAGCGACTCGACGGCAGCGTGCTGTGGCGTTGGGGCGATCCCAAAATCGGTCGCAGAACTCTTCATCATGATGTGGCCTGCCAGGTTTACGATTGGGACGGCGACGGCCGTCCGGAGGTTGTGCTCGCCACTGAAGGGTTCCTGGTCGAACTGGAGGGAGCGACCGGGCGGGAGCGCCGCCGCCTGCCACTGCCGAAGGACGCGACTGACTGCATCGTCTTCGCCAATCTCTCGGGCGGCAAGCACGCGAGCGACGTGCTGGTCAAGACCCGCTACTCACAGATTTGGGCCTACAATCACGGCTGGAAGCAGCTCTGGACAATCTCCATGCCCGGCGGCTATCGCACGGCCCACCAGCCACTGCCCATTGATCTCGACGGTGACGGTCGCGACGAGATCATGGCCGGCTATTCGTTGCTCAACCCCGATGGCTCGGTCCGTTGGACGTTCCAGTCGCAGAAAGTGGAGCAAGGCCGTGGCCATCTTGACTGCATGCGCGTGCTGCGTCGCGGCCAGCGACCGGAGGATTTCCGCCTCGCCCTGACGCTTTGCGGCGCGAATTGTCTGGCCGTGTGCGACGGACTGGGCAGACCCGTTTGGGAGATCGCCGGCCACCATTTCGAATCGCTCAACATCGGCAGAATTTGCGGCGACGTTGCTGGTCCACAGATTGCCGTGGATATTGACCACCGGCCACCAGGTCAGAGTCCCCTTTGGGTTGTTGACGAGAACGGGAAGCGGCTCTGGGAAGTCATCACTCCCTACTCGCGGTTTCACGGATTGGTGGATTGGACCGGTGAAGGCACCGAGCAGGTTCTGATCGCCGGCGCCCGCAGCTTGTTCGATTCAAAAGGGCGCTGCATCGCGAGCATGGCCATGAGCCAAGGCGACAGCGTGGATATCGGTTTCGTTGCCGACATGACGGGCGATGGCCTGCCGGACATTGTGCTTACCACAGATAATTGCCCAGCGGTTTACATCTACGAGAACAAACGCGGGCGGAAACCATCCCGGCCGGTGCCGTCGGGAACAGGGGTCAATTTCACGTTCTATTGATCAGGAAGAACCCCACGCACGCCCTCCAAGAGCGGCACGCCGTTGGCCGATTACGGTAATGTTGCCAGGATGTTTTGCCCTTACAGGGGGCGGTAGACTGGCAAACCAGCGCATCTCTTACAGCCGGTAAGAATCAAAATGCCCATCCCCTTATTGAGGGACCTTTTGCGAATTCTCCTGCGCGTAAACTTTTCGTTATGTCCCGCGACAAATTGCGCCTAATCCGGTGGAACGCAGAACTTGTTAGTTCAACGAAAGGAACAGAATCATGAAACGAACACTATCGCTGATAACCGCGTGCAGCATGCTGGCGGCTGCCGGTGCCGTCATCGGTATTACCGCGGGCTGCGGCAAGAGCCAGGAAACCCCGGTCGAAACCAGCGCAGCGCCATCCGCAGACCAACTCACAAGCAACGCAGACCTCGCTGGCCACTGGGAAGCTGACATTACCGGAGACGGCTCGCGGCGGTTTCGGGTGTCGCTCGACCTATCGAAAAACGCGAAATCGGAATGGATTGCCAGCATGGGCCTTCCCTCCGGGAACAAGACCGGACTGGTCGTGAAGGATGTGGCGGTCAACGGCAAGTCCGTGAAATTCGTCGCCGTCGAACTCATGATGGCTCCATTCGACCTGACCTTGGGTCCGGACGGGAGCTTGAAGGGGACAATCTCCGGCCCAGGCTCGCAGCCCGTCGAATTCAAACGCACAGGCGAGGCGAAGGTGGAATTGATTCCAGCCAGCCCGGCGGTATCGAAGGAATTGGAAGGAGATTGGGAAGGCTCGCTCTCGACGCCCAACGGCGCGTTCCCGGTAGTGTTTCATTTTAGGAACCAACCGGACAAGACAGTGTCGGCGACCTTCGACAGTGGCAAAGCCGCGAGTTTGCCGCTCAACAACGTAAACCAGACGGGCCAGAAGGTGGAGTTCGGGATGAGAGTGGCTCACGGCAGTTTTCAGGGAACCCTGAACAAGGCAGGCACCGAGCTTGCCGGGCAGCTTACCCACGAGGCGAAGAGCATGCCGCTGACGCTGCGGAAGAAATAGGCAGTTGGAATACACCAGCCTCCCTTGGGGCACTGTATGTGGCAAGCGCGCTTGTGAGATGACGTGATTAAGACGCCCAGTCGCGGGGCTTTTCCATCAAACACGGCGCTACCAGCATCCAATTCTTTTGTTTGCATCGGCGGATTGAATGGCGAAAATGCTACGCAGACCACCGATGAGAACGACCACGGCCACCGTAGAGCCAGTGCGACAGATGGAACGTGGATTTTGTCTCTGTGGATCCACTCGGCGTGCTTATCACGCGGACGGGCTACTCCCGCAAGGCGGTGAACATGCCGCAAACCAGCGCTGCCGCCTTCGGACGGCACGAATCAAAGTTCCTATTCCTACCGCCATGAGCTTCAACTTCAACTCCGTGAACCCGCTTGATTTCACCACCGTTCTTCGCGAGCGCGAAGTACAATGCACCCTCACCAGCGTACCGCAAGGAATGCGCGGCGTGGCGATTCATCCCGTGACGCGTTGCCTCTTGTCGTGCCTCTTGCTTTCGCTGTTGCTGGTTAGCGTGACCGTTGCTCAAGTGCCGCGGCCCGCGCCCCAATTGCCGGAGAATCGTTTGCCACAGCTCGTCCTGAATCCGGTTTCCTTCGGCGCAGATCCGACGGGTGCCGCCGATAGCGCGCCGGCCTTCGAGAAGCTCATGGTCGAGGCGGGAACGAACCGGCAGATCCGGATTCTGATTCCGCCCGGCCGCTTTCGTCTCACAAAACGCGTCGTGCTGGCCGCTTCGGGTAACGCCTCCAACTACGGCATGCGTGTCGAGGGGGCGGGCGAAGATGTCACCGAACTCCTCGTGGACAACGCCGAGGGCGGTATTCTTTTCAAAGGCGAGCACATAAGCCGGATGACGTTCTCGATTGCCGGGCTTTCTTTCGTCGCGGTGCGGCCAGACTCCGGAACCGCGCTGAAGTTTGAGATCCCAAACCCCGGTGATCAGCACGCGCGACAGTTCAATGCCGAGAACCTCCTCATTCGCGGCGAACGCTTCGACAACGGCAGTTTCAGCAACGGCGTCATCGTCCGCAACGCGTGGTATCCGCGGCTGGTCAATGTCAAGGTCACCTCGCGTTACGGAGGGGATTCGCTGACGGCTCAGGAACTCCTCCAACACCGATCGCAGCTAAAGCATGCCTTCGTCCTCGAAGATTGCTACAGCCCCCTCATTGATTCCTGCTATGTGTGGGGCGGCGATTACGGCCTCGTCCAGCGCGCGGTGCATGGCGGGCCGGAGGACGGTATTGTAGCCAAGTCGTATTTCGTGGGGAACATCGTTGGCATCACCCTCGACATAATACGGCAAGCCAAGTACTGGGCGGAACCGGGGTTCCACATTGACAACTGCCACGTCGCTTTTCGCGACAGCGGCATCCTCGTTCGGGGCGTGCGGCAAATGAACATCAGCCACTGCCTCTTCTACTGCAGCGACAGAAGCGGCGCCGCGTTCGACCGTCCGAAGAACGGCCCGGCGCGCGACTTCGAGCCGGCGGATATCGACATTGTCCACGGCAGCGACATGATCATAAAAGGCAACATCTTCACCGAGCCGGCCAACCCCAGACGCGTAGCCGTGCGAGTCTCGAAGGATTCCGGCTTCGTGCTGATTACGGCCAACCAGTTCAACATCGAGGGCACTGCGATACGGAATCAATCGCAGAAGCCGAGCTTCTCAGCAGATAACATGTTCGGCGGCAGCCCGGACTGGTCGGCAGACATTACGCCATACAAGGACGAGACCGGCACGCTGCAAACGCGCGATTTTCAAAAACCAACAAAATGAAGAGTTTGTTGCTTTACCCTTCCGCGCCAGCCGCGGATCAATGGCCATCCCGGAGGTGCTGTTTTCATTCCATCGCCACGCCGCCTCCGCCGACAACACTGAATTACCCGTCTTCCTGGTGATTGAGAGATGTAAGAACTGACCATGGACGATATATTGAACAGTCTGGCTCGTTGGGGTATGGCGATGTGTTTGGGTCTGATATGCGCGTGCACCGCTGGGTGCAAAACCGCAGATTCGACAGCCAAAGACGAAAAGATATCTACGGTCAGCGAAGGCGTGGCAAAGAAAGTCGAGCAGATATACGGGAATGTCCGCATTGAGGGTGCCAAAATATGGGGACACGTTAGTGAAGATGATATCGTCACCTGTGTCCGATTAATTTCGTCACTTGATCAAACACCGTATTCATCCGGAGTAGCAAAACGAGTTGAGTCTTTCAACGGTGGTAAGTTCGAGGGACGTGATGTAATCGTCGTGTTCGGGAAGAAGTGGTTTGCATGGTGTGTTCATGACTCGAAGAGCGGGTGGAAAGTGCTGCGACACGGGCTATGGGAGCAATAGTAGGTCGCAAAGTGTGATGCATGGATCACGCAAGCGCCTGCGTCCATGATGCAGACCGGACGCTGCTGGCACTGATTGTTCGAAATGATTGTGTCAGCAATGAGCAACGATAATGGTTGCTGATATGCCGATAACAAACATGGAATCACCCCCAGACCTGCTACTTGCTGGCGATCGTGCGCGGCCTTCTCGATGACGGGACTGTAACGCGGACGCTCCTGTCCGCGCCGTCGCCGGTATCATCGTCAGCAGGAGCAGACAAGAGTGTGTACCAGCATCCAATTCTTTTGTTTGCATCGGCGGGTTGAATGGCGAAAATGCCGCGCAGACCACCGATGAGAACGACCCCTGCTACTTCAGATCTGGCGCGACAGCCTGCGCGTGGAGTTTGCCTCATTTCTATTCCGTTAATCTGAATTGGAGAACGCTGCCATGGCACTTGCTCATACACCGACTCGGTTCAATCCGGCTTTTGGACGACTCGCGATTTTTGGTGCGGGAATTTCCCGCATCCTCTGTTGCCTTGTGCCGCTGGCTTTACTTGTGACGCCGTCCACCACGGCCATGGCAGAGGAATCGGCTGCGGGCAAAGTCACTTGCGAGATCAAACCGTACACGGGCAGGCCCACGCTGTTTTTCAACGGTGCGCCGCGGTTTCCGATGGCGTTCACGTCTTATTATCCCCAGCCGTTTCGTTACAAGAACATGGCCGACCACGGAGTTCACACGTATGAGGTGATCCTGACGCTGACAGACAAGTGGCTGGGTGGAGACAAACCGGTCAAGTGGAACACCCGCGGACTTTGGAGAGGACAGGACACCATCGACTACTCGGTTATCGAGAAAAGCCTCCAGGAAGTTCTGGACGCGGATCCACAAGCCATCGTTTTGCTGCGCATCTTCTGCGACAGCCCGGCGTGGTGGGACCTGTTGCATCCCGAGGAAACCGACGGTGGCGGAAAACTGGGAAGCCAGGGACTGCGCCAGTCATTCTCATCCGTGCGCTGGCGCAACGACGCGGCGGCAGCACTCAAGAACATCGTCCGGTTTGTATCGTCGTCGAAGTTTGGCAGACATGTTTTTGGCTACATGCCGACAGTTGGGGACACCGAGGAGGCCGCCAAGGGATGTGATGAGACGGGTTGCGCCCAGAAGCGGTTTCGCGAGTGGCTTTTCGAGCGCTACGGGAAGGACGAGAAGACCATCCAACGTCTGTTTGGCAAGAGCCTTGAAGCAATATCCATCCCGTCGGCGGCCCAGCGTTCCACGGGCGACTGCGGACATTTTCTGGATCCGCAAAAATCGCCGCTCGTCATTGACTATCGCCAGTTTCATTCCGACCAAATCGTGGAGTCGGTATTAACCCTGTGCAAGGCCGTCAAGGAGGCGTCCGACGGGCGCATGATCACCGGCACGTTCTACGGATACACGCGGCTCTGGCCCGACACGGGCCACCTGGCTCTGCGACGACTTCTCAACTCCAAGGACATCGATTTCGTCACCACAGCGGGCGCCACTAGCGCGACCGAAACCGATTCAGTCCTGAAGGCCGGCAAGTTGTTTTACAGCGAGATCGATACGCACACGTCGTTGTGCCAGTGGATTTCCAAGACGCGGCCCGACATTGATCCGCAGGGTTGCTACAACGAAGCGCGGTGGTTTGGACCTCCGACCATCGCGGACAGCCTGCGGGATTTGAAAAAAGTCTTCGCCAAGAACCTGGTGCACGGCTGGGCCAACTGGTGGTTCGATCTGTGGGGGGGGTGGTATGATAACGAGGCGTTTCTGAAATTATTCGCCGAAGCGCAACGCGTCGGAGATGAGAGCATCCACTTTTCGCGCAAATCGGTGGCGCAGGTCGCAGTGGTCCTGGACGAGAACTCGTTTCGTTACCTGCCTTATGGCGTCGCGCAGAGAGGCGGCAAGTTCGCCTGGATTGCCGCCCAGGCGGGCGCGGTCGGAAACATCGGCGCGCCGCACGACTTCTACCTGCTCGATGACTTGAAGGACCTCGATTTGTCGCCCTACCGCATGATCGTGTTTCTAAATGCGTTTGCCCTTTCGGAAGACCAACGACGCGTCATCCGCGACCGGTGCATGACGGACAACCGCTTGTTGGTGTGGGTCTACGCTCCCGGCCTGATCAAGGAGGGGTTGTCCGTTGACAACATATCATCGCTGTTGGGCATGAATATCCAGATGGATACGGCGCTGCCGAAGTCGCGCGTCGTTGTCAAAGTGGGCGGCAAACAGATCGCGTATGATGGCGCCGAGGTGTCGCCCATGTTTCACGTGACCGGCGGCGCCGATGCGTGCCTTGGACGAACTCCGGACAACCGGGTCGTGGTGGCGGAGAAGCGAACTCCGAATTGCCGGAACGTGTTCGTGGCGGTGCCGCCGTTGCCGTGGATCCCGTTGCAGCAGTATGCCAGAGAGGCCGGTGTTCATATTTACGATGAGTTGAGCGACTCAGTTTTTGCCAACGAGAACTACCTGGCGATCACGGTATGGAATGCGGGCCAGCGGACGATCCGGTTGCCGAAGAAGGCGGCGCTTCAGGAACTGCTTGTGATTGGCAAGGGCGAGTCCATGGTCGGCAAAGGGCCATGTTTCCCTGCCGACACGACGTTCACGCTCGATTTCACGAATCGTACATGCCGTATCTTCCGTGTGGTGCGTTGAACTCGCCCGACGGTCGTTCCGGTCGTGGCTGAGCTACGCATGAGCGTTGCGCCGGCATCCGGGGGGAGTGACAGGATGTTTTTTGCTGGCGGTGTTGGGGAGCGGCCTGCAATCTTCGAGGCCAATAGACGCCATGATTTATCTGGATGCCAACGCTGCTGCCGAGTCGCCCGTCAATTGTGGCATTGCCCGGACAACGCGGCGGATCTATGAGGCGCTACGGCGGCTTGTGCAGGTTACGCCGGTGGTTTGGTCGGAGCGTCATCAAGCCTACTGCCGGCTCTCGGTCTCGGAGCGAACTTTTCTGGAGCAGCCGTTTGCGCGCCATGTCGGCGCGATGACGAACCCATGTGTGGTGGCCAAACGGGAGCGGTCGGCAATGGCGCGCTGGCTGAGGCGGTGGCGAGCGCTAAGCTTGGACGAACTCTGCCGCCCGGGCAACACCCTGTTGTTGCCGACCTTGGGTGATGACGTCCGTCTTGCGTGGATGAAGCGGGCGGCGGCGTCCGGGCGGTTGCGGATGCTGGGGGTGTTCCACGATGCCATCGGATATGTGCGCCATGAGTTGATGCCGGATATCCACCGGGACGAACTGGGCCGGCTTCTAGGCGGACTGTCTCTGTGTCAAGAGGTCGTCACATGTTCCCAGGAATCTCGCGAGGCACTGCTGCATGCTTGGCGCGAACTGGGTTGTCAGGCGGTTCCGGTTGCGGTCGAGCCGTGGCCGACAGAATTCGGGCCGCGTGGCCAGCCCGACCCGACGCGGTTTGACCGGTTGCGGGTACTCTATGTGTCCAGTCTGGTCCCGCGAAAAAATCATCTGACCCTGTTGACGGCATGCGAAACCTTGTGGAAAGAGGGCCGGCAGTTCGAACTGGAACTGATCGGTCGTGAATGGCCCGACGGCCAGACCAGCGCGGCGGTGATCGAAGCGATCCGCCGACTGGAGCACGAGGGGCGCCCGGTGCGCTGGGAGGGTCATGTGTCGGAGGAGACGCTGACGACGGCCTATCGCGAGTGTTCGTTCACGGTTTACCCGTCGCTGGCAGAAGGGTTCGGGTTGCCGATCCATGAAAGCCTTTGGTTCAGCCGACCGTGCATTTGCGGGACAAACGGCGCTCTGGGCGAGGTGTCTGCAGGAGGCGGTTGTTTGCCTTGCGACCAAACGCGGGTGGATTCTCTGGCGGCAGCAATGCGGCAGTTGCTGACCGACCGGGCGCTGTATGTGAGGCTCTCGCAGGAGGCGGCCGCCCGGTCGTTTCGTTCTTGGGACGACTACGCCGGAGCCTTGCGCCGTTATCTGAGGGAATAACTCGGCCATGGGATTCGGGACGGAGGCATGAGTGACTACGCCGGGGTCAGCAGGGCGGTTGTGCGATCAGTTTGGTCAAGTGCCCTTCAATGACGACGCCGGCGGGACCGTTTTTCCGGAGGTCATCCACGAAGAATCGCAGCGCGCGGTCCATGAGATGTTCGTCGGTTAGCGTCTGCAGTTCCTCGTCGGAGAACAGTGGGGGACCGATTTCCATACGGATCTTCTCGTTGCCGAGAAAACACGCCGTCACCGGCAGCACTACCGCCTCGCAGTGCCGGGAGATGT
>Ga0265297_10005834_pt1 | contig 18378 bp, 20 predicted proteins | sample Munlanlwell13791_FD_192502 | JGI IMG/M metagenome (GOLD analysis project Ga0265297, IMG submission 192502) | Leachate microbial communities from a municipal landfill in Southern Ontario, Canada - Leachate well 137-91 | ecosystem: Engineered > Solid waste > Landfill > Unclassified | place...
GGGCGATTATGTAAAATATAAAGAGGGGACTCTTTTGCGGCCCAAAGACGAGAATAATGTTTATCTGATATCCGGCGGCCAGCCGATATTGATAGATGGCGCGACTTTCAAGAAGAAAAAATATAAATGGGCCAGCGTTCGGGTGATCGCGGCGCAGGATTTCCATGTTCTGTATCGCGGAGCGGCTTTGGCGTCTCCGTTGCCTGCGCCATCCGCCAGCCCGAGTCCGTTTGCTTCTCCTTCTCCGAGCGCCACGCCCTCTGTTAGCCCTTCGCCGAGTCCTTCGTCGACGCCTGTGCCAATAACCGGCTCCGAACCCAAGATGAGGGCAGCAATTTATGAGGTGTTAACGCCCGGCGTTACTTTAACCGCCAGCACGGCTTATAATATTTTGGATAAATCCGGGCAGATAATCGCGGCAAAGAATGCCAACGAGAATTATGTCTATAATATTCCTGCGGTTGCTTCCAGCGCTTTCGTGAAAATTGCGCCTCAAGCCGTCGACGGAATCGTCACGATCGTCTCTTACGAAGAGCATCCGGCCTGGAAGCCGTCGTTGAATTACAATCAATTCCGCGGGGCCGTGGAAATAATTTATTCGGCCAAGGCCAATAAGATTTGGGCGGTCAACGAATTGAATCTCGAGGATTATCTTAAGGGCATCGCGGAAATTTCGCAAACCGACCCGGCCGAGCATCAAAAAACGATGATCGTGGCGGCGAGGACCTACGCTTATTATTATATTTTAAAGGGCGGCAAGCGCGGAACAGACGAAGTATATATCCTGAATAATACTTCAAACGACCAGCTTTACAAGGGTTATGTCCGCGAAACCGCGGCTCCAACTGTGGTTGACGCGGTCAAATCCACGCGGGGCGAGATGGCGCTTTATAACGGCTCGCCCATAATTACGGCTTATTCTTCCGGCGCGCCGGAATTGAATACGGTCGGCACAAAAAGCGCCTGCTCAATTTGGGGCTTGCAGTTCTGCCAGGCCGGTTTTGAATATCTGGCTGGCGGAGTGAAGGATCCCATCGGCGCGCCTTATACGCAGTCCGTTTGCGGCGGCGGCAATCACTGCGTCGGTCTTTCTGCCGCGGGCAGCCGCCGGTTTGCCATAACGGGCGCAAAAAATTATCAAGATATCTTAAAATATTATTATTTGGGAACGGAGATTAAGAAGATATATTGATAACAAGGTGTCATTCTGAGGCCGCAGGCCGAAGAATCTATGAAAAATTATTACACTTACATTGCTACAAATTATACAAATTCCGTTTTATACACGGGCGTCACTAATAATTTGCAGCGGAGAATGTATGAGCATAAAAATAGTTTGGTAGGCGGCTTTACAAAAAAATACAAAGTAAACAAGTTAGTTTTTTACGAAATTTTTTCTAACCCGGGAGATGCGATACTGGCTGAAAAGAAAATAAAAGGCTGGGTTAGGAAAAAGAAGGAAGAATTAATAAAAAGCGAGAATCCAGAATTTAAAGATTTATTAAATTTTTAGATTCTTCGCTTCGCTCAGAATGACAAACAAGAAAGTATTCATTATTATCGTCAATTTCAACGGTTGGCCGGACACCAAAGAGTGCCTGGAATCTTTGAGCCGCGTGGAATACGATAATTTTGAGGTTGCGCTGATAGATAATGCGTCTAAAGAGCCGATGCCGTCTCCTTTTGTCGTTCCGGGCTCGACCCGGAATCTAAAAATTACGCAAATACAGAACGATAAAAACATCGGTTTTGCCGGAGCAAATAATCAAGGAATAAAATTGGCGATGGCCAATGGCGCAGATGATGTTTTATTATTGAATAACGATACAACGGTTGAACCGGATTTTTTAACGAAACTTGTAGAAGAAGCGGAAAATGACGAGCCGGCCGGAATAGTCGGGCCGATGATTTATTCTTTTAACGATAGAGCCGTCATTTGGTCGGCCGGCGGTCGGATAAGCGATAATTTTACGCGCGGCGAGCTTATTGCATATCAAGAAAAAGACGAGGGGCATTATGAGGTAACCGAGCAGGTGAATTATATCAGTGGGACCTGTCTTTTAATAAAAGCGGAAGTTATCAAAAAGATCGGGCTTATCTCGGAAGATTATTTTTTATATTACGAAGACACGGACTGGTGCTTGCGCGCGGCAAAAGCCGGCTGGCGTTGTTTGCTTGTGCCGGCGGCAAAAATTTATCATAAAGCGTCCAAAAGCACCGTTGAATTTTCTTATCCGTATATTTACTACCATTCCCGCAACGGGTTGATGTTCGGCGAGAAATTCGGCAATAAATTGGTCGTTTATTCGTTAAGCGTCTGGATATTCTTGAAGCAGATAATAAAAATGATCACCGGTTACAGGCGCGATTGGGCCAAACCCGTTATACGCGGGGTTTGGGATTTTTGGATGGGGAAGAAGGGGAAGTTGGAGGGATATTATTAAAAATTTTTCTCGTTACTTTTCTGGCAGTCAGAAAAGTAACCAAAAGACCTGCGCCCGAGCGTCGAAAATAGAGAAAATCTGTTTCGTCTCACGGTAAAAATTGCTATCCACAACGCCCCGACCTGACGATCGGGGCCCCACCACGGCACGCAATTTTTATCCTTCGGCTCAACTCGATTTTCTGGCTATTTTCGCGCTATGGGCGGGGGCTTATAATAAATCATGTTAATCGGCATCGATGCTCACAATTTGGAAGGCAAGCGGACCGGCGTGGGGCGGTATCTTTTTAATCTGCTGAGAGAGTGGCATTCGGCGGGCAACCCAACGGTAAAATTCATCCTGTATTTTAAAAAAGAGATTCCGGCGGATCTGCCCAAGTCGGATCTATTTGAATGCAGATTATTGAATGTCGGCAGTACCGCCAAATTCATGCATTGGGATCTGTCGCGGGCGGCAAAGAAAGACAGGGTGGATGTCCTTTTCTGCCCGGATTATCGCGGCCCCTTCATGTATAAAGGCGATATCGCCGTGACGCTGCACGATATCAGCTACGAAGCGCATCCGGAATGGTTCAACTGGCCCAGCGTTGCCGACAGGATTTTGCTCAGATGGGCCTCCAAGCAAACCGCCGGAAAAGCCAAGATAATTTTTGTGCCGGTGGAATTTGTGAAAAACGAAGTGATAAAATATTACGGCGTGACGCCCGAACGCATTTTCGCAACGCCCTTATCAGCAGACCCGGCCTTGCTCGAATTGCCGGCCAATCTCAACGAAGAAATCGCCAAGATCAAGGCCAAATACGGGGTAAGGGATAAATTCGCTTTTTATGTCGGCTCTGTTTTCTCGCGTCGTCATTTGCCGGAAATCATCGCCGCTTTCGAGTTGTTGGCTAAAGAAGGAGATTATCAGCTGGTGCTTGGCGGCAAGGATTATACAAATGGCAAGTCGGTGGATAAGCTGGCCAAAAAAATAAATGAGAAGCTCGGCCGCCAGGCCATTGTGCGGGTTGATTTTATCGTCGATGATGAGTTAAAATTACTATACAGCGCTTGCGCGTTTTTTATTTGGCTTTCCGATTATGAAGGTTTCGGCCTGCCGCCGCTTGAGGCAATGAACTTGGGCGCGCCGGTTATAACGACCGACGGTTCATCTCTTAGCGAAGTGGCCGGACAGGCCGCTTTGCTTATAAAAGACAATTTTGATGTTGAAGAAATTTTTCGCGCTATGCATAAAATAACGCGCGATGGCGTTTTGCGGGAAGAAATGATCGCGCGCGGCAGAGAGCAGGCAGCAAGGTTTTCATGGAAAAATTGCGCTGAAAGAACGCTGAAAACGCTGCTTTCATTATCAAAATAATTTTGTCATTCCGAGGCCGTAGGCCGAGGAATCTCCCACGAATGTGGGTCTCGCATTCGCGAGAGATCCTTCGCTTCGCTCAGGATGACAAAGTATGAATTGAGAAAATATTTTACACAGCTTAATATCATTTTTGGCTTGGAGGTCATCGTGGTTATATCGGCCGCCGCGGGTCTTATCCCGCGCGAGGCGATTTTGTTTTGGACGGGCCTCGCCGTGTTTTATATGGTCTTGGCGCCGGTCAAAGATTCCTTATGGCTTGTTGTGGCTTCAACTCCGCTTTTCGCCGCTCTGCCGATAGGCGATACTTTTGATACTCTGGCCGACTGGCGGATATTGATCGCGGTTTTATTTTTATGTTTGTTTTTCAAGCAAGGCATTTCTTTAAAGCCGGTAAAAAACGAAGCGGGAAAATTGCGCTTCAGAGAAATCCTGCACTATTACGCCGCGGAATATCTGGCGGTCGGTTTTTTGCTGATCGGCGCGCTTTCCATCGCGGTGGCCGGCTATCAGGTTTTGGCGTTTAAAAAATTACTTTTCCTGATAAATATTTTCTTGTTGTTTTTGATAGTGCGCAATGTCGCGCGGAACAAAGAATCTATTTTATCCGTCTGGCAAGCGGCGGCAGTCGGAGGAATTTTGGCAATCGCCGTTGCCCTGATCCAGTTTATAGTTGTTTTATTTGCGCCATTGATCGCTTTTTGGCAATTTTGGGCCGGCCGGGTCATAAATTTTTTCTACGGACATAATCTGTCGGACCTCTTGGCTTATTCAAACACCTGGTTTGCCTATTACAAGTCGGCTCCGCCGACCTTAAGATTATTCTCGGTTTTTCCCGATTCCCACTCTTTCGCCATGTTCTCTCTGATTTCCGTGCCGGTGTTTCTGGGTTTGGCTTTTTATCATCAAAAAAGAAAAAGATTTTTTTGGGTGATGGCATCTTTGGCGCTGTTTGGCGCGGTCTTTTCCGGTTCTCGCGGCGTTTGGATAAGCGCGTTGCCCGTTGCACCCGCGGCGCTGTATTTTTGGTTTAAAGAAACGGATAAGAAGGTGCCAAAGCAGGCGGTTTTGAGTTTGGCAATATTCGCCTTGATATTTTTTATTTCGGCCGGTTATCCTTTGGCCTTCTACAAATATCAGGCCTGGCAATCCGGCCAATACTCAAGCAGCACTATTTCTTTTTTTGAGCGCGCCAAATCGATTTCCGATCTGGAAGAAGCGTCAAACCAGGGCCGGTTGGAAATTTGGCGCGAGAGCTTGGTTTCCATAAAAAATCATCCGATGCTGGGCGTGGGGCTGGGCAATTTCATTTCCGTCATCGGCGAAGACATTTCGTCGGTTAAAAAAGGCGCCTCGGCGCATAATTTATATCTTGATATCGCCGCTGAGGTCGGCATTCCGGGGCTGCTAATATTGCTGCTGATGTTTGCTGACATTCTGTGGACCGGCTGGCTGGTCTGGCAAGGCGCAACTGAGCCGTATTTTAAGCTTTTCGGCCTGATTTTTTGTCTTTACTTTGTGTGGATATTGGGCTACAGTTTCTTTGATGTGGTGCTGTTGAATGACAAGGTTTTGCTGTTTTTTATGGCGGAATTGGCAACATTGTATGGTTTGAGAAATATCATATATGATCCCGGGAAAATATGAGGAATCCGTTAATTTCAGTAAACTTACTTTTATACAAACCGAATTTTTATCTCAAACCCTGTTTGGACTCTATTCTCGCGCAATCATACGATAATTTTGAACTGCTGATAATGGATAATGATTCCGCCGACGGCACGGTGGAGCGAGTTAAAGAGATAATCGAGCAGGCGCAAAAAGAGGGGCAAAAAATTCCGTTTTATAAAATAATCGCCAATAAAGAAAATCTGGGCTTTGCCGGCGGGCATAACCTGGGAATCAATGAAAGCAAGGGGGAATTGGTGGCAATGATAAATCAGGATGTCATTCTGGATGAAGATTTTTTAAAACAAGCCGCGCAAGCTTTTGATGGCGCCGAAGGAATCGGCTCGGCGCAGGCAAAAATATTGCGGCTGAAGATTAATGATGGGAACTTGATCAAAACTGATATAATAGATACGACGGGGTTGGTCATTTTGAAGAACCGGCGTATCATCGCCCGCGGGCAGGGAAGCCAGGACGGCGGCCAATATGATAAGCCGGAAGAGGTTTTCGGCGTTGATGGCGCCTTGCCGGTCTATCGGCGCGAAGCGCTGGAGGGTGCCAAAATCGTTATCGGCGGAAAAAAAGAGTATTTTGACGAAGATTTTTTTGCCTATAAAGAAGATGTGGACCTGGCTTGGCGCATGCGTCTTTACGGCTGGAAAGCGGTTTATTCGCCCGGGATAATCGCTTGGCATGCGCGGACTTCCGGCGATAGCGAGGCCAAAAATTATTTTGCGGTAGTGAAAGAGCGCCTGAAGATAAGTAAATTCGCCAAATATCTATCGTTCAAGAATCAGCGTCTGATGCAAATAAAAAACGAGCAGGCGCCGCTTTTATTGAAAGATATTTTTTATTGGTTGCCCAAAGAGATCGCCTCTTGGATATTCGTGATACTGCTTGAGCGATACAGCCGGCGGGCGATGAGGAAACTATTTGAACAAGCGCCGTTAGCTATGCAAAAAAGAAAAATGATCATGTCTCGAAAAAAAATAAGCAATCAAGAGATGTCTAAGTGGTTTAAGTGAAAAATATGCCGGACAACGAAAGAGAAAATTTTGAAATATCGGAGTTTTACAAAGCCCCCAACCCCAAACCTCGTTGGCGGCGTTTTGCTTTCGGTTCTTGGGTTTTGGCTTTGGTCGTTATTCTGTTCGGGGTCGGCGGAACGCTGGTTTACAAGACCGGTTTCACTTTCAGCCAGATGAAAACCGACGATATCAATAATCTGGGCTTTACGGAGAATATGGCCACACCCGCGCCCGACAGCGATCGTTTGAATATTCTGCTGCTCGGTTTGCGCGGCGAAGGCGATCCCAACGGGGGGCTGTTGACCGATTCCATAATGGTCTTGAGCATCAAGAAATCAACCGGCCAAATCGCGCTGATCTCTATTCCTAGGGATTTGTATGTTATGATCCCCAGCACCAGCAGCAAAGAAAAAATAAATTACGCTTACGCGCTCGGCTTTGAAAAGAAAGGCGCGGCCGGCGCTTTGCTTTTCAGCAAGATCGCCGTTTCCCAGGCCACGGGCCTTTATATGAATAAAGCTATTTCCGTGGACCATCAGGCATTAAAAGAGATAGTCGATACTCTCGGAGGTGTAACCGTAACGCTGGAGAAGTCCATGATGGAAGACCAGCAATGGACCGACGGAGGAGATGCCGGATCGTCGCCTTTCTTCCATATCCAGACGAGGGTCTCGACCACTTCCAATGGAATTGCGGAAAACCAAAAATGGGTTTTTGAAGTTCCGGCCGGCACATCGACTCTTAACGGCAACTCCACTCTTTATTTCGTCCGCGCGCGCTATGCCACCAGCGATTTTGACAGGGTGCGCCGCCAGCAAATGGTCTTGTCGGCCATGAAAGACAAAGCGCTATCTTTGGGAATTTTGGCCAATCCCGTCAAACTTTTCCAGATAATGGACTCTCTGGGTAAGAATGTGCGCACCGATATGGGAATGAACGATTTCAGATTATTGCTTGATATGGCCGGAGGCCTAAAAACCGGCAGTATCATCCATAAAGTTTTTGATACGACTCCCGAGGGTTTGCTCTATGCCGGCAAAAGCTCTGCGGGCGCGTATATCTTATTGCCGCAGGGCGATAATTTTTCCAAGGTCCAAGAGGCGTGCCGAAATATTTTTGATACCATAAAATAATGAAACTATCCATAATCATCACTCATCACAGGACGCCGGAACTTTTGCGGCTTTGCTTAAATTCACTCAAGGAGGCGAGCCAGGACATTCCTTGCGAGATATTGGTGCTGGATTCCGAAGCGCAGGATAAAACGGAGGAGATGATAAAAAACGATTTCCCGGATATCGAGTTTTTGCCATTTGAGAAAAATACCGGTTATGCTAAAATAGTCAATGTGGGTTTGCGCCAAGCGCAGGGAGAATATCTTCTGGTGCTGAACGCCGATATTCTGGCCGAGAAAGATTCTTTGCGGAAAATGACCGAATATATGGAAGCAAATCCCAAGGTGGGATTGATCGGCCCGCAGCTTCTGAATTTTAACGGCACAGCGCAGGACTCTTATTTCCGTTTTTATAAACCCCTCACCATCGTTTACCGCCGGACATTCTTGGGCAAGACCGCACGGGGAAAAAAAGAGCTGAACAGGTTCGCGATGGCCGATTTTGACCGCCAAAGCGTGCGCGAGGTCGACTGGCTTTTGGGTGCGGCCATGATGCTGAAAAAAGCGGCTTTGAAAGAAGTCGGGCCCATGGATGAGCGCTTTTTTTTATACCTTGAAGACACTGACTGGTGCCGGAGATTTTGGGCCAAAGGATGGAGCGTGGTATATTTTCCGCAGGCCCGGATGCATCATTACCACGGCCGGGTGAGCAAGAAAGCGGGCGGCTTGGCGGATTTGCTTTTTAACAAGTATACTTGGATACATATTTCAAGCGCGATAAAATATTTTTGGAAGTATAAGGGTGCTCGTTAGTTTTTTCTGAAAGCATAAAATTTTCCCAGCGTGAAAATTTTATTCGCCAGTTTTGCTCGCTCTCCGCCCGAGGCGGAACCGTGCCCGCTCGCAAAACTGAGCGTTTCAGAAAAAACCACTTCGCCCCCCAGTATTGATTTCTGATGAAGAAAATACTTTATTCAATCGTAATAATTGCTTTAGTCGCCGGCGGATTCGGCGGCGGTTTTTGGTATGGCCAAAACAACCGGCCCGCCATTGAGAAGGTCGCGGGTCTGCAAAATCTTGAACAAGGCAAATCTCCCGATGTCGATTTCAACCTATTCTGGGACGCGTGGGTCCGCGTTCAGGATAAATTCGTCAACCGCTCGAAGATCGACTATCAGAAAATGGTTTACGGCGCGATCTCCGGCATGGTATCTTCGCTGGGCGACCCCTACACGGTCTTTATGCCGCCGGAGGAGAACAAAGATTTTTCCCGGGCCATGCAGGGAAATCTTGAAGGCATCGGCGCGGAAGTCGGCATGCGCAAAAACATTGTTACTATCATTTCTCCTTTGACCGATTCTCCGGCCATGAAAGCGGGGCTTAAGGCCGGTGATAAGATCTTGAAGATTAACGATAAGATAACCGACGGCATGACGATAGACGAAGCGGTGGGCCAGATCCGCGGGCCAAAAGGCACTCAGGTTACTCTGACCATTACGCGCGACGGCTGGACCGACGCCAAAGAAATAAAGATTATCAGAGCCGTGATAAATATTCCCATCGTTAAGTTGGAGATGAAAAAAGTGGGGGATAAAACTGTGGCCTATTTGGCGTTATATCATTTCACTGAAAATTCGGCGGCGGAATTCAAAAAAGCGGTCCAGCAAATTTTAACCTCGGACGCCAAAGGAATCATTTTGGATTTGCGCAACAATCCCGGCGGCTACCTGGAATCGTCCGTGGAAATAGCCGGTTGGTTTTTACCCGAAGGGCAAATGGTGGTTTGGGAGGACTACGGCGACGGCAAAAAAATTGAGCATCGCAGCGCGGGCACGAACAAGCTTGGCTTGTATCCGGTGGTTATTTTAATGAACCAGGGGTCGGCTTCAGCTGCGGAAATTCTGGCCGGTGCCTTGCGCGACAACAAAAAATTCAAACTGGTCGGCGAAAAAAGCTTCGGCAAGGGCTCTGTCCAGGAACTGGAGCAAATGGGGAAGGGAACATCTTTAAAAATCACCGTGGCCAAATGGTTCACCCCCTCGGGCCATTCAATTATGGATGACGGGCTGGAGCCGGATGTAAAATCGGAAAACACTGCGGATGATTTCAATAACGGCAAGGACCCCCAGCTGGATAAGGCGTTGGAGTTGTTGAAATAATCCATTGCCAAACGCGGCTCGGTTGGTGTAGAATGGAGCAAGGCGAAGTGGAAATATTTTAAAAAATAATATAAAATAAGAACATAATTTAAACAGAAAAATAAAGCTATGAAAGTTATTCTCTCCCAAGATGTCCTGAAAGTGGGCAAAAAAAACGAAGTTAAAGAAGTATCCGACGGCTACGCCAGGAATTTTCTTTTGGCCAAGGGTTTGGCCAAGCCCGCCACGGAAGCGGCGCTGAAGCAGGCAGAAGCGCTGCAAGCCGAGCTTGCCAAACAGGCCGAAGAAGACCTGAAAGCGCAGGAAGAGGTGGCGACGCAGATAGACGGCCAGGAATTTGAGATGATGGCCAAGGCCGACGGCACAGGAAAACTATACGGCTCCATTACTCCTATAAAAATAGCCAAATTTTTAAAAGACAAAGGTTTTAATGTGGCCAAAAAGAACATCAAGACGGTTGAGCCGATAAAAACGCTGGGGGAGCACGAGATCGTTCTGGAGCTGGATCATGGACTCGAAGCGAAAGTGAAACTTATCATCAACGAACAGGTCGGCGAAGGAAAAGAAGGCGCAGGCGATTTGGAATAATAATTAATTTTTTCATAAAATTTTGCGGCTTGCGTCCTCCGTTAAGCCCCAGGATTTTATACAAGACCTTTCGTAAAATAACATTCTGGCTAATTTACTCAAATTTTGGCTGCAAAGGACTCATCGGAATTCGGCGAAATTAAATAAATCATTACGCCGTCATTCATCTTCGCCCTTTTCGCTCAAAATTTGGGAAAATTATCTCAAAAGCTTATTTTACGAAAGGTCTAGATAAATTTGCCATGGCAAAATATATTTTTGTGGCGGGCGGTGTTATGTCGGGTGTGGGAAAAGGAGTGGCGACTGCCTCCATCGGTAAAGTTTTACAGTCCCGCGGTTTCAAAGTAACGGCCATAAAAATAGATCCGTACGTCAATGTCGACGCCGGCACCATGAACCCCACCGAGCACGGTGAGGTTTTTGTTTTGGACGAAGGCACCGAGACTGACCAGGATATGGGCAACTACGAGCGTTTTCTGGACGCGGACTTGCCGGCGATAAACTATATGACGACCGGCAGCGTTTATGAAGCGGTGATACACCGCGAGCGCAATATGGGTTATGGGGGCAAATGCGTGGAAGTTGTGCCCCATATTCCTCTGGAAGTCATCGATCGCATCGAAAAAGCCGTGAAAAAAGCCAAGGTGGATTTTATCACCATTGAGATCGGCGGCACCATCGGCGAATATCAGAACGTGCTTTTTCTGGAAGCCGCCCGTATGCTCAGGTTGAAAAAACCCAACGATGTGCTCTTTGTGCTGGTGAGCTATCTGCCGATCCCCAGCAAGATAGGCGAGATGAAAACCAAGCCCACCCAATACGCCGTGCGCACGTTAAATTCCGCCGGAGTCCAGCCCGATATCATCCTGGCGCGCTCGGCCGTGGCGCTGGACAGCAAGAGAAAAGAAAAGATCGCGTTAAATTGCAATATGCGCCAGGAAGATGTGATTTCCGCGCCGGACATCGAAACGATCTATGAGGTGCCGCTTAATTTCGAAAAGGACGGCTTGAGCGATCTGCTGCTGAAAAAATTGAAAGTCAGGCCGAGAAAAAATAATCTGGATGACTGGCGTGTCCTGGCCAAAACGGCCCGCACGGCTGCCAAAGAGGTAAAAATAGGAATAGTCGGAAAGTATTTTGGCACGGGGGATTTCGTCTTGTCGGATTCCTACCTTTCTGTGATCGAAGCGGTCAAGCACGCGGCTTTTTTCCATAAGCGAAAGCCGGTCGTCAGCTGGATAAACGCCGAGGAATTTGAGAAAGATCCCAAAGCGCTAAAGAACTTAAGGGAATATGATGGAATAATCGTGCCGGGCGGATTCGGTTCGCGCGGCATCGAGGGAAAGATAGCCGCCATCCGATTCTGCCGGGAAAATAAGATCCCGTATCTGGGCCTGTGCTACGGAATGCAATTGGCTTGCATCGAATTTGCGCGCCATGTCTGTGGCTTGCCGGACGCCCATACCACCGAAATCGATAAAGACACCAAAAACCCCATCATCGATCTGATGCTGGAGCAAAAAGCCGCGTTGAAAGACAACCGCTACGGCGGAACCATGCGCCTGGGCGCGTATTATTGCCACCTGATACCGGGCACCAAGGCGGCCAAGGCTTACGGCCGGGAATTGATATCCGAACGCCACCGCCATCGTTACGAGTTCAATAATGAATACCGCGATTTATTGGTCAAAAACGGCTTGGTGATTTCGGGCGTGAATCCCGAGCGCGACCTCGTTGAGATCATAGAGCTCAAAAATCATCCATTCTTTATGGCCGCCCAATTCCATCCGGAATTCAGATCTCGGCCCACAACATCGCATCCCTTGTTTCGGGAATTCGTGAAAGCGGCGATTAGTAAAAAATAAATAATCGCTCGGATTTCCTTCCTGAAATCATGAAATTTTTCCCGTACGGCGGAGTCATCCCGAACGAAGTGAGGGATCTCTGGCGTATGCCAGATCTGTTGCGCGGGTCGCTACGCTCCCGCGAGATCCCTCGTTTCACTCGGGATGACAATAAATTGTCATTTTTTCGCTATGGGCGGCATATTGAAGAATTTTGTAAATAAAAATAAAAGAACACCCCGAAAGGTGTTCTGAGAAAAACTTATTGTCGTGCCGTTCCTACCGCACGATATTCACCGCGATGGAATTCCAGTCGTAATCCACTTTCCACCCCATATGGCCGTAAGGCAGGTTCCATTTTCTGCCTGTTTCTTTATCTACGCCATGCGTTGGCAGAAATCCCAATATCTGCATCGCTTCAAACTGCTCTTTTTCCGGGAATCTTTTATTGAGCAGATATGAGCGCACCCACTTTCTGCAAAGAGCCCACGCGCCGTCTAATCCGGCTTCTTCGTCAATCTTGAATCTGCAACAAGGACATTCCATTTCTCCTCCTCCTTATTTTTTTGATGAAAATGCCTGTTTTAAAAGGGTCGGCGGGTCTGCCGGTTATTTGGCGGCCGCCACGACATTAACGACTTTCTTCATCTTTTGGTGGCCGGTGAAGCTGGTGACTTTTTTGTTGGTAAACTTAACGATACCCTTGATGATAGAGTAGATCGTGTCGTCTGAGCCCCGGCGGACATTTTTGCCCGGCATAAATTTCGTTCCGCGCTGGCGGATGATGATGCTGCCGGGATTTGCCGGCTCGCCGGCAAAAAGCTTAACGCCCAGATATTGTGGTTGTGAATCGCGGCCCAGTTTAGTAGAACCGGCCGCCTTTGTATGCGCCATAACTTTCGAGGTGTCATCCTGAGGCCGTAGGCCGAAGGATCTTTAATAGATTCTTCGCTCCGCTCAGAATGACAAAAACACTAAAATTACGATATAATGTTATCATAATATAATTTATATGTCAATTATTGATTTTAATCAAATAGGGGACTGGCTTAAGCGCAATCAGGCCGATATTGCCATAGTTGTGGGCTTCGTTTTGGTAGCCGTCATCGCCTTTGGGGCGGGGCGTCTCAGCGCGCCCCAAATAGTCAGAAATCCGGTAATAATTGACGAGCCAAATGCCTCAAATTCCATCAATATTTTAAGCAATGTTTCACAGCCAATAGTCGGTGCGGCGGGGGAGTCGGCGAGCGTGGCTGGCGCCAAGGGGCTGTTTGTAGCCAGTAAAAACGGCACAAAATATTACTGGCCCTGGTGCTCCTGGGCCGCCAGGATAAAAGAAGAGAACAAGGTTTGGTTTAATTCGGAAAAAGACGCGCAAACCGCGGGCTTTTCCCCCGGCGCCTGCATCACCAGCGAGGCCCCGGCCGGATATGCGAAACCTTGAAAAAGATACGAATTAAGTTATATTTGCGCAAATAATCATCGGGGGGAGAAGTTCTTTCAAATTTGATATGGAGGTGCTTGCTATGGACGAGGAAAAAAAGACGGGAAGGACCGCTTCTGAGGAATGGGACAGAATATTGGAGAGCGTCCAGAGGTCGGGAGTAGAATACAAGTATGTTATTTTTTATCCCGACGGCGCAAGAAGTTTTTGTACGGAAAAGCCAAGCGGTGAAAAGCTTTTGGCGATGAACGCCACTTGCTGTAAAATTTAAAAAAATTTCCGCAGGACGCAATTCCGCTTAACTCCGCCATCAGTTGAATAGTTTATTAAATATAAAAAGGGTTGCCCCTGCGACAACCCTTTTTTGTTATATTTCACGCAGTCGGAGTGCGTGAAATATGTGATTTTTTCTTGCCGGACTTTTTAAGCGCCAGGGTTTTGTATTCTTTATCAAGCTTGCGCGCGTCCTCTATTTTTGAGCGCTTATCCGCCGGCAATTCCTTAGCCACTTTTTTCAGTTTCACATCATCAACTTTGAGCACCTCCTGCCAGCGGCCCAAGGGTTCCAAAATCGCCCGCAATGTTTCACTATCATATTTAAAGCGCTGGATGGCCTGGCGAGTGATATATCCGTCGTCGCCAAATAACCGCTCCAGCCCCTCTTGGTCCATGAATTTACTCAGGTCGGTCTTTATCTCGCTCAGGCGTTCATCGCGCTCGTCAACCTCATTTTTGAGTTTGGTAAATTCGCCGATCAGCGCCTTGACATCCTGGTCGTTGAAAAAGATCTTCTCTTCTTTAAATTTATGTTTGAAGAACGGGCAATGGCGCTGGAACTCGCACCAGTCGCAAAGGACATTGGGCGTGGCGGGGAATTTGCTTTCTTTAAAGGCCTTGTCGATGACCTCAAAATCCCGAGTGATGCTTTCTTTGGTTTCGGCCAAATTGGCGGCCGTGCGGGTGCTGGAAAGCTTTTCGCCGTGCTTTAAAAAATACAAGCTGGTTTTAAGCGGCCGTTCTTCCTTGACGAGAGTCGGCCAGCGATTGGCCACACCAAGGTGATAAACTGCCAGCTGCAAATCTTTGTCCACTGCTTCTTGCGAAGGCATCTTTTTGGTCGTTTTATAATCTATCACTTCCAGCAGGCCGTCTTGCGTTTTATCCACGCGGTCGATCTTGCCGGTGAGCAGATGCTGCTGGCCCGCAACTTGCAAGGGCACCTCAAACATCGTTTCCAGCGCCAGCACGGTGAATTGCGAAGGATAATTTTTGGCATAATAATCCTTCATTATCTTTATCGCCTGAGCAAAATTCAGCGTGGACTCCTGCTCGGAAGAATAAATGGATGGGTCCCATTTGTCGGAGATGAATTTCAGGATGTCTTCTTCCGCGGGAATAATGAGCCCGGGTTCGTGCAAGATCTTCAGGGCGCTGTGCAGCAGCGTGCCAAAAAGCGCGTCTTTGGATTTGGGCGTTCTTATCTTATCAACATATTGGAATTTGAATTTCAGCGGACACCTTTTGAAGGTTTCCAGGGCCGAATAGGATATTCGCATGGAATTAATTTTATGATATCCGATGTCCCAAATATTGGGAATTTTGCATCCGGGACATCGGATATCAGAGCATTGAATTTAATGATACTTTACCATTTTTTCTTTTAAAATAAAAGATTGACGCGGCTTGTTATTTGTTATACTTTTTAAGCAAGAGAAGCGTATATTATCCCTGGATGTTGTTTAAAAATTGAAGAAAGGGGGCGCGCATGAAGATCAATTTTGCAATTGAGATCGAACAATATATCTCTTCCTTGTCGGAAGAGGAAAGAATCGAATATAAAGATTTGATTCGGAGCGTATCAGACCTGTTGTATATCGCCGACGATATTAGAAGCAATCCGGAAGAAATAGTGATAACCAACGAGAGAAAGACGGAACTGGTAAAGTCGCTGACTTGCGCTTTATTTGATCTGTATCTGACCGTAGAGGAAAACAGAGGCGATGCCGTCGGCCGGGGCGTTACCATAGAGATCAATACCAGCTGGGACGCGGATATCGACTGGAGCAAAGCGTCGCAGGCGTAAAAAGAAAGGAGGCGTATGACGCTGCATTGAAAAGGCCCGATAGGGCCGTCAGGGGGGATAGGGGTATGGTCAAAAAACGACCGCCCCTTTTTTATTTGAAAAAATAAAATATTAAAATAAAAAAATAATATTTAAATAGAATATTTATTTTATAAAAATATTTCAGGAAATCAGCTATTAAGGTTTGGGGAAGAGCCCGAAACCAACTGTGGATAACTTAGAGGGAAGTGTCAAGGCGCCCTTGATAGGATGTCGCACAAGATTCCTTTTGCGACATCATCCTATATAAAGAAAGGGCCTATTGTTTCGTAGACCCTCGCCCACTGTCACTTTTAAAAATCAACGCATCAGTATGTCGCTGCTGGTTTCTTGAACAGATCAAAAAAAAATATTTTTATTTTCTCAATTATGCTCGCCACACTATCTTTAATGACGGCCACCGCTCTTCCGACATACCCTTGGGCCTGTTGCTTGGCGCCTTGGACGGCCTGGTTGGCCTGTTTGGTAATTTCGTCTTTGGCGGCATTCTGGGCGCTACCCAGGGCTTGCCCGGCGGCTTGCTCAAGCCCCGTTTGGGCCTGGTTCATGCCTTGTTGGACCGTATCTTTAAGGTTTAAAGACCCTCCTCCCAGCCACTCATTTAAAAGCCCGTCTAAGGGGCTCGTCGGCAGCTGAATCGCAGGATTTACCACATCGGTGCTGGAACCCGTCTCCTGGGCCAAAACAGGGCAAAAAGGAGCGAAAATCAGGGTCAAAGTCAGGCCCGTGAGGGCTATTTTATACATATTGGTTATTTAGGGCTATTTAAGATAGGGATACTTATTATGTCGCACAATACGGGTTCTACAACAGGGCTTCGCTTGTCGCAGGAACCCAGCTATGTTGTGCAACGCGTCTTTTAGAAGCATCGCACAACACAGCCACCTATTTTGTCATTTCCGCGAATGCGGGAATCCAGGCCCGAATTTCTAAACCTGGATCCCGTGTCAAGCCCGGAATGACAAATCAGAGTCCCCTTCCCCCTATGGCTAATTTTGTTAAAGTCGGGCGTGGTTATGTTTGGTTAAAATAGTGTCGATACCCTATCCTATTCCTATCAATTTCTTATCCGGCTGTTAAATTCATCAAATAAATCTAATCCTTTGTTAATTATTTTTTCTCCAAGTGGAGTACGGGTATAAAATAAAAATGATATAACTAAGCCAAATATTGTGGTAAAAATATTGGTTATACTTTCATCAAAAATATAGTGAATGAGCAATAAAACAATTACTCCTGGAAGGATTAATAATATCATATAAAATGGAATTACGATAAAAGAAAAAAATAAGAAAACTACGATGATATTTTTAAGTGTTTTCATAATAGCTGTGTTATATGAATAAATTTTATATCCAGCTTTTAGTCGTAGGATACTGGTAAAATTTTTAAAGTTATACTTTAACAGCGAGTTTTACGCCTTCTGCGTTTATGAATAGATATGATTTTATACCGAGCTCGTTGGTGATTTTAATATTATTTTCTGAATCATCAAAATATATGCAGTCATTGGGTCGTAGATTATTTTCGGTCAAAATTGTCTGCCAGCAGCGCGGGTCGGATACTAAATCTCCCCTACCCCCTCTTTACGAAAGAGGGGAAAAACTAAAAGATCCTTCACTTCGTTCAGGATGACACTTGGGACTGGGCTTTGGATAAATATTCCGTTGAGGTCGAATATTACGGATTTTACAGGCATTTCTCGGTGATTTAGGGGTTAAAAAAAGATTAAAATGCGCTATTGACAAGGTATATTGCCTTTGATAATATGTAGATACATTTAGCAGTAGTGCTAGATGACATCAATTGCGGGACCCCACGCCGAAAGGCGTGGGGTTCTTCGCTTTTTGGCTAACTCTCATGATTTCATTTCTGAAATCAACGATGTCAAAATAGTAATGGCAAGCCGGAGGAAGTTCCTTGGCAACGAATCCGCTGCGTGAAAAAACAACGGTCATTTTTCCGTGTCCGCGTAAAAAATTCAATAAATATTCAAAATCGCAATCGCCGGAGAAAAGAATGAATGTATCATATTTATTCATATAAAAAGTCGCGTCCGTTGCTATTTCTACATCAAAATTTGCCTTGCGGTGCGGATGATCTTCAGTATGGTCGAGATATTGCTTTAACGGTTTTGTATTTAAAATAAATTTTAGTCCCTTTCGCAGAAAAAACAGAAAATTAAAGTGTGTATCGGATTGAAAATCAGCTGAGTAAAAACGAACGCAATTTAGGTCGCTAATATTTTTAAAAAAGTTTTTTAATTTTTTATAATCAATAGACCATTTTAGCTCATTAGTTGTAAAATGCTTTAAGTCGCCCGGTATATCTTTTGGATTAACCCACATATTTTTAACGGATTGTTCCAGATTGGCGGCGTCGATATAAACAACAGTTCTGCCCTTTATAGCGGATTTTAATTTTATAATAAATTCGTTTTCCATATTTATAAGTTATTTAGCTTAAAGTTACAATTTGTGACTTTAAGCTTTTTGAATGCATCTTTCCTTTTATGTTTTAACCTGGATGCCGGATCAGGTCCGGCATGACAATTTATATATATTTAGCGCTTTGAGTATCTTTTTTCAACATAAACTATTTGCCACCATCG
>Ga0265297_10005835_pt1 | contig 18376 bp, 14 predicted proteins | sample Munlanlwell13791_FD_192502 | JGI IMG/M metagenome (GOLD analysis project Ga0265297, IMG submission 192502) | Leachate microbial communities from a municipal landfill in Southern Ontario, Canada - Leachate well 137-91 | ecosystem: Engineered > Solid waste > Landfill > Unclassified | place...
GACCTGGCGCTAATTTTAAATTTCCGTAATTTAATAAATTCAAACACAAAATAGCGGCGCGTTTTGCGCCTTTGGTGTACCACCAAAAAGGAAAATAAATAAAATCCAAAAAAGCTTCCGCAAAAAGTTGTTGGAGAACCAAAACAAACATATGTCTTTCTTTTTAATTCGGACGAATTGACTTAAAATTTTATAACTTTTGAGTTCGGCGAATGCCGAACGAGTTTTGGCGCAAGAAAATGAATAATTATTGAGGCGCTCTCCATATAAACTCTTTTCCTCTATATTATATCACGCGAAATGTTCAAAATAAAATACTTCCGCATTATCGGAATGTCGCGCGCCGACTATTTATTCGCCCATTCGCCTGTCTGCCTGACCAACAGTTCCTTCGCGCGCAACGGTTCGGCCATCACTTCTTTAACTATTTTTTCCGCACGCACGCTTTGCGAACCTTTTATCAAAACCACATCGCCTTTTTCCAATTTTTCCTGTAAAAATCTTCCGGCTGACGCGGAATCGGCAAAAGAAGCCACCTGGTGTTCCGCCAAACCAGCTTCTTTCGCGGCGATTGCCGTGTGCTTTGACGCCTCTCCGACAGTGATGAGAAAATCAATTTCAAGCTCAGCGACTTTAAAACCGATTTCACGATGAATATTTTCCGTTTCCAAACCGAGTTCAAGCATATCTCCAAGCACCGCGTAATGTTCCGCGCCTTCTTTCAATTTTATTTTTTTCAAAGTTTCCAAAGCCGATTTTACGGCTTCAGGCGAAGAATTATACGTATCATCTATAATTAAAGTGTCTTTTATGCCTTTAATCAGTCTCATGTGGCCCGGCAAAGGCGTTAATTTTTTCAATGCCTCGGCGCCTTCCACCAAATTTATTCCAAACACGGAACCGACCGCCAAACCGGACAACGCCGCTGAAACCAACGGCAAAGAAACCGCGCCGGGCAAAAATACCGGCACAACGCTGCCTTTATGTTCAACCTTAAAATTCAACCCCGTCGTCCAACCTGTTTCCTCTTCTTCTATAAAATTCAAGTCCATGGCTTGAAAATCAGCTCCCTTTTTTAAACCGTATGTTACTATTTCGGCTTTTGTGGCTGACGCGTTTTGCATCACCAATTCATTGTCAAAATTTAAAACCGCGAATCCGTCGTGCGGCAATCTTGAAATTATAATTCTTTTTTCTTGCGCTATTCTTTTTATTGTTTTAAAAAATTCAGTGTGCGCGTGCGAGATGCATGTCAAAACACCCACCTTGCATGGGGCTATGTCTGTAAGATACTGGATATCCCCGGGTTTGTCAGCGCCCATTTCCAAAACCAAAATCTCCGGATAATTTTTATCTTTTGAAACTAAGAGTAAAAAACCTCTTATCACGGCTTTTATCCACCCAATGATTGACCTTGCCGGAGTTTTTTCAATTCCAAGTATCGTGAGCGGAAGACCTATTTCATTGTTATAATTCTTGACGCTGGCGCGCGCGTTAAAACGGCTTTTTAAAATAATCGTGATAGTTTCCTTTGTGGAAGTTTTTCCAACCGACCCAGTGATGCCTATAATTTCCGGGCGGTATTTGACGACAACCAATCTCGCTAAAACGCGCAAAATATAAACCATCATTGATTTGAGCATAAAATAAAATTTTAATTATCATTCCTGCGCAGACAGGAATCTTGTTTTAAATTTATTATTATTTTTCTTCTTTTACTCCGTAATAATCCAAAGTTAACGCGGCGATATCCTTAAATACCGGCGCGACTGTTGATTCTGCCCACTGCCTTTGAGGGGCTTCGTATTTTACCAAAAGAACAAACTTTGGATTTTCTGAAGGCGCGAAACCCAAAAATGTATGATTGGTTTCTTCCGTGTATCCGCCCTTTCCCGGAATCTGAGCCGTACCGGTTTTACCTGCCATATAATAATGCTCCAATTTTGCGTTTACTCCATGCCCTTTTTCAATCACGGAAACCAGCATGCCTGTAATTAATTTTGACGCGCGCGTGGAAATCACGGTGTCAGACGGTTGTGATTTTGTTTTTTCCGTTTTTCCATTCGCGTAACGAATTTCATCAATAATATACGGTTTGAAAATTTGCCCGCCGTTCGCCAATGCGGAAAACGCTGTCGCTATTTGCAAAGGCGTGACTGTAACTCCTTGACCGAAAGACGCGACCGCCGAATAAATTTTGCCTTTATTTTCCAACTGCGAAACGTCTCCTGCAACCTCGGTGTCAAGGCCTATGCCGGTTTTTTTGCCAAATCCGAATTTGTCAACGTATTCTTTAAATTTTTCTCTGCCTATTTTTTCAACAACCCAAATCATACCAGTGTTGATTGAATTTTCCAAAACTCCTGTCATTGTTTGAACTCCGTAATTTTTATCCAAAGCATTGTGTATTTTAAAACCGTCTATCTCTCTAACTCCCGGGTCGGTAAATGTCGTTCCCGGACTCACCAATTCCAAATCCAAAGCAATCGCCATCGTAATCGGTTTAAAAACAGACCCCGGCTCGTAAGGAGTAAAAATCGTTGAATTATTAAAAGCGGACATTTCTTTGTTATCCGCGTAATTATTCGGGTCAAAATCGGGCAAACTGCACATCGCGATAATCGCCCCGGTGTAAGGATTCATTAAAATCAAAGACGCGCTTTTCGCTTTATATGTTTCCATCCCCTGTCTTAATCTTTCGCAAGCCTTGAATTGCAACGTGCGGTCAATGGTTAAAACAAGTTCCGCCCCATTTTCCGCTTGTTCAACTGTGCGACCCGCGGAATATATCCAGTTTCCTCTGGCTCCTCTTTCGCCGGATAAAAAACCTTCTTTACCTTTTAAAATATCATTCCAATACCCTTCAACCCCATAACTCCCGTCCAACTCCCCACTGTCGTTTAATTTGGTAAAACCAACAACCGTTGAAGCTATATTGTTTTCGGGATAAAAACGATATTCTTGTTCCGCGAAATGAATGCCGGATAAATTCATTTCTTGAATTTTTTTCATCGTTTCATCGTCAATTTTTTTCGCTATCGGTTCGTATGGGTCGTTGTCTTTGGAAAGTTTTAGGACGAGCTCGGTTTTTAATTCTTCGGAATATTGAAAAAATTCCGATAAATTTTCAACTATTTCCGTCACTTCTTCTTTTTTAATTTCAGCCGGAACCGCGAAAATTTCATAATATATTTTATTAACCGCAGCCGGATATTCTTTGCCGGAACGCGTGTCTTGAAAAAAAACACTCCCTCGCTCCGGACGCAAAGTTTTATAAATTTCATGAGTGTTTGAAGCGATGTCCGAATAATATTTATGCTCAATGACTTGCAAGACAAAAAGGCGCGCGATAATCACAACGGAAAACAAAAAGAAAAAGACCGACAGCGCTTTGGCTCTGGCGGCGCTTCTTGAATTATTGTTTTGTTTAAATAAATACATCGGCAAAAATGACAATAAAAATTTTGTTTAAAATTTTTCCAAAAATTTTTCCAATTCCGTTTTTGCGTTCTTATCGTCCCAAACTATCGCAAAAATCATTTCTGCCAAAGGCATTCTGATTTTATGTTTACGTCCCAAAACGCGCAAAACCTTGCAGGCAGACACACCTTCAACCGTTTGCCCGACTTTTTTAAACGCTTCATCTTTATTCATTCCAGAAGCCAAACATTCTCCGAATCTGCGGTTGCGGCTCAAGGGCGCGAGTCCGGTGCCGACCAAATCGCCAAAACCGGACAAACCGAATATCGTTTCCTCTTTGCCTCCTGCTTTTTTCGCCAAAATCGCCATTTCTTTCAAGGCTGAGGTTAAAATCGCCGATTTTGTGTTCAAAGGCAAACCGAGCCCGTCGCAAACACCCATAACGATGGCGTAAACATTCTTAAACGCGCCTCCGATTTCAACGCCGACCACATCTTTTGTCGCTTTCAATCTTAAATTTTTATTCTCAATTATTTTTTTAATTTTTTCAATGGCTTTCAAATCATCCGAAGCCGCGTCCATCGCGGTAAAAAATCCGCGCGCCATATCGCCGGCTATGGACGGACCAGAAAGAGAAACCACTGGGCATCCGCGCAGATGTTTTTTCATCGCGTTTGGAACCAAACTTAAAGTTTTTTCATTTAAACCTTTTGATGTATCCACGCAAACCGTTCCTTTTTTTACAAATTCCGCGGCTCGTTTCGCCACACTCTCCATAAAACCGCTCGGAACGCAAAAAAATACTGCTTCAACGTTCTTTAAAGCTTCATTTAAATTCCGTTCCGGCTTTATATTTTCCGATAATTTTATGCCGGAAAAATATTTTTTATTTTCGTGAAATTCCGCGATTTGACGCAACGGCTCAATGTCGCCTTCATGATTCCATAAAAAAACCTCGTTCCCATTCAAAGCCAAAACCTGCGCCACGGCAGTGCCCATATTTCCGGCGCCGAGCACAGATACTTTTTTGATTTTTGACATAAAAAATGATTAATTTTTACATATGAATTATACTTTATTTTGGAATAATTATCAACGAACCGATACGCGATAAAATATAAAAAAGAGCGCGGCTGAAATTGCCCGCTCTTTATGATATGAATCAAACACTCTACCAATCCAAATCAGGGTCGGTAAAGTCAATGTTTTTTCCTTTCAAAAACGGCGCTATCTCAGCTACTGCCGAGCCATCTTTCAAGACATTATTCATCGCTTCGTTGTCTGGCATCAGCGCCAACACGATGGCCGGGTCAACATCACTTCCGCTTAATTTTTTTGCTATCGTGTTATACGCCTTTTCCAGTATTTCAAAGGCGTTTTTTATATCCAAATCATAATAAACTTTATACATTTCTTTTTTTATCGCGGCGAACTTTTGCGCCGCTTCGCTTTCAGCAAACACAACCGTTCCTTTCTCCGCGGATTCAACACATAACTCTTTTACGCAACAAGCGCAACGCTCCCGCTGGTTTTTTCCAAACCAGCCCACTAGTTTTTTTAACTCTGGAAAATCGCCGATTTTGAAGGTCTTGGTTCTAAAAAATATATCCTCAATATCATCCCAAATATACGCGATCTTGTCCGCGCACTTTACAACATTTCCCTCTTCAAATCCGGCGGTCGTTATTAGCTCGCCCGAACCGCTTGAATGATTTTGAATTCCAATGAGAACTTGGTGGGTTAAATTAAGTCCCACTCCTTTTCTTTCAACCTTTTGGGCTACGACAACACCGAATATTTCGTGGCGAAATTCTTTTCCGGTTATTTGTGTAATGAACTGTTCGCCTAAATGACCGAGCGGCGTGTGTCCGAAATCATGTGACAGGGCGATTGCCAAGCAAAGATTTTCATTTAGCCCCAATATTCTGGCAATCAGCGTGGAAATGTTCGCCACCTCGTAGGAGTGCGTGGCGCGCGTGCGCACATGTAGGTTTTTATTCATAGTAAAAACCTGTGTTTTGTTATTCATGCGGCGCATCGCTTTGCTCGGTAAAATCTTTTGCAAAGCGTCTATTGCAAAAGGCGACCCGAAACTTATCATATAATTATCTTGGTCGCCATCATAACGGCGGCGAGCGTCTTCGTCGCGCGTTTTCTTCCCAGCAAGACAGCCTGAACAATCCTGTAATTTTTTATCCTTTTCATACATTTTTGCCTCCTTTAAATAAAATTTTTAAAGAACTTTTTATTTTTGAACACTAACATAAATTAACACAACAGTCAATGCGATTAAATAAAAAACACCGCGCTATGGCGGTATTGAGGAAAGTACAACAAATTAAAAAATCAGTCAAACGCATTGACCGCGTTCGCGATTTTATTTTTTAGGCTATTTTTATCCAATTCCGCCAATTTATAAATCTCTTCGGCCGAGCCGGATTTAAAGTATGAATCAACGCCGATTGTTCTCTCCGAGCAATCAGATGGCAGAATAAACGGATACAAAAACCCTTTCCAGCCGTTGTGCAGTATGATTGTTTTTTTTCTTTCCTCATCAGGTAAAATTTCCAACGCTTTCCGCGGATTGTTCTTTTGTAATTCTTCAAACAATTGAGGGGAAGTTACGGCGACTATTTTAACGTCCAGCCCATCTTGGGCGAGTTCCGGCAAAATTTTTAAAACATTCATCATTATTTGCGCGCCGCTTATCGCCAAAACGATTTTTCTTTTTCCGTTATTTTGAAAATCGCGAAAAACATAAGCTCCGTTAATCGCTTCGCGCGCCGGAGGAGTCCCGTTCCCTCGTTCAAAAACAAAAGTATTTGTTCTCGGCAAAGCCAAAATTATCGGCTCGGCTTTTTTAAGAGCGTAAAAAAGCATTTCCACGCACTCATTTGCGTCCAATGGTTTGTAAACTTTTATCCCGGGCAAAGAGCCGAAAAGAGACATCCAAAAAGTTCCCTGATGCGTTGGTCCGTCTTCTCCTGTTTCAGGTCCGTCATGCGAAGCCAAAGCGATAAAAAATCCTTTGTTTTCCGGATTCAAATGATTATTCACCAAAGCCAAACGGATGCAGTGTGAAGATAAAAGAGTAAAAACCGCGTAAGTGCCAAAAACGGAAACCGGGTGAAATTCTCCGGGTAAAATATCCTGCGTCATGGCTGACGACATCATTGCCATATTTTGTTCGGCGATTCCGAAACGAATGCCGCGCCCTAAAATATTTTTGCGATTTATAATTCCGTAAATTTCTTCCGCCTCGTTCGTCAAAACCGACTTGCTCAAATCTCCGGCGCCAGCATAAAAAAATGCGGTTTTTTTCATCAACCATTTGAAAAACGCGCTTGATGACTTGCGTATGGAGATTTCTTCGCCGAATTTAAAAATCAATTCCTCGGGCAAAACATCCGGACGCGCAATGCTTGCCGGATTCACAAGCGGCCTGCCGGATAATTTCTTTTCCATTTTTTTAACCAGAACGCCTTCCGGTTTAATGTTTTCCGCCGCGATTTCCATCCTTCGCGCTATATACCGCGCGTCTTCTTCGTTTAATTTTCCAAAAATATATTCAATATCCAAAATCGTTTTTCCTTCCTCGCCAGGGATGTTAAAACCCAATTTTTTTACAGCTTTTACATAATCTGAATGGTTCAACATTGAACCGTGCGACCCGGCGGTATTTTCTTTGGCTCCGTAGCATTTGCCTTTTACCGTATGCGACAAGACAACTGTCGGTGAATTGTTTTTAAATCCTTTTTTCGCCATCTGATACGCGCGCGCGAGCTGTGACAAATTTTGTCCGTCAACTTCAATCACATTCCAACCGAAACCGAGCCAATGATTAAGATAGCGCGACGCGATAACTTCTTCAATCGGACCGTCAACACCGAAGTGATTGTAGTCCAAACTTACGATTAAATTTTTCATTCCTGTCGCTGTCAAAACATTACGCGCCTCATAACTGATGCCTTCCTCGCTTTCAGCGTCACCCATAAAAACCCAGATTTTCGTGTCCAAACCGCAAGAGCTATGCGCAAGCGCGATACCTCCGGCAGCTGAAAATCCGTGTCCTGACGGACCTGTTGAATAATCAGAAAGAGGATAACAACTTTCAGCGTGTCCTTGCGGACCGTCAGGGTGGCGGAAACGAATTAAGTCCTCTGGAAAAACGGATTTGATAACAGCGGGAGAAAACTGCCGCCCTTCGCGGCGCATTGTTTCATATATCAAAGACAGTCCGGAATATAAAAGCGGCGCGCAATGACCGGCGCTCCAAACAACTCTGTCACGCCCGGGATCTTTCGGGTCCAAAGGATTAAAGGCTAAAACTCCGCTGAAAATCAAAGACAAAAATTGTTCAACTTTTGAACTGCTTCCGCCCGGATGTCCCGATTGCGACGCTTCCACAGTCGCAAAAATCAATCCACGCAAAATCTTGGCGAACTTCTCAATTTTTTTAACATCAAATCCGTCAATCGCGGTCAATTTTTCCTTTCGCAAATCAACATACTCCCCTTCAACGGATTTTGAATTTTTTATTTTAAAAATCATAAAATTTTACATTGATAAGCATACATCAACCGATATATATTTTTAGCTCTTTAAACTTACAAGGTGAATAAACTTGTCTAAAAATTTTTTTAAAGAAAATTCGTTTTGAAGTATTTTTTTTGTTTCGGCAGAAAAATCAAAGTCATTATAACTTACAAGTTTCGGATTGTTATTTTTGTCAAAATCCAACAAACAAACTCCAATTAAGTCGGGTTTGTGCGGGAAATCCATGTCTTTAAATAATTTTATGTATTTTTGTAAATCTTTTTCATTAATAATTTCAATTTTTTGTTCTTTTCCTCGTAAATTTCCTTTGTTTTTTGAATAATATGGCGTATGTCCGCGCAATACCAAAAAATGGGCAAAACCTACGCCCTGTCTCCTGATGTTTGCCGTCTCTCCCATGAGATTTTCAAAATAATTATTTGCATTCTGTTTGTAGTTTGACGTTACGAATTTAAAACTAACAGTTGCCACGATTTTTTCTTTTTTGAATATTGCTATATCAAGATCTTTCAAATAATATTTTCCGTCAAACGTCGCTTCTTTACCGTCGCCAATTCCCAATGATTTGATAGAAAAACTTTTTCCGAGCTTATTTAAAATTGTTTCGGATAAAAATTTGTGAATTGGCACTAATTTTTTTGTGCTTCTGGCGCCACCTTTCTTATTATAAGCCTTAAAGGACGCGCTGATTGCTGATAAAAATTTACTGCCCATCTGACCCATATAATTGTTGGTAATTAAAATAAAGCGGGTTGTGTTTTAAAAAATTGAGGATGTACAAAATCTTTCAGAAAACTTTTGGCGTATGATTTATAACCGCCACGATAACTCTTTGATACTGAGCTGATATGTTCTTTCATTAGGTCGGAATTTAAAGCATCACACAGTTCATAAAGATCAATATTATTTTTTGGTTTGACACAATATCCGGCATAGAAGCTCGCTTTTTCATCTTCAACCACAAAAAATCTGGGAGAGATGTTCATGGTACTGGTTATAATTTTTTTGCCAAAACTGGTTTTAAGACCTTGATTTCGTCCAAAAGCGTAAAATTCTTCGTAATTCTTACCGCCCCCCTTATCTCTCATCGCTAAAATATTCTTGTGATTTAGAAAATATTTATATGCTTCGGAGTAATTTTTTTTGAAAGTATCATGATGAATTATTTTTTCGTTCTTATACGGGAAAATCAAAAAAAGATTTTGGTTCACACCTTTATAAGTGGATGCCTTTATGATTGGTACGCACAAATTTTTTTCTATTTTATATTCGCCAAAATAGTGATATTGGTTGTCACTTTTGTCTGGTGAAAAAATATAAACATCATCTTTAAGAGTGGCGATTCCGTAGTGAATGTCTGCCATCTCTTGGAGCGTAGAAAATTTTTTGTTAAGTTTAACTACCTTGTCTAAATATTTTTGGTCAAAAAATTCCCATCGTTCTGACCGCATGTGTTTGGTTGATATTTTTTTAAATTCAATATTTTGAAAATCGTTTTTAAAATTTTCCGCATACAAAAAGCCATTAGTTTTTTCTTTTTGCATGAGTGTAATTGCGGTGTATGCCGTTGCGTCTTTAAAAATTTGCCAATGATCAAAATTTACGATTTTTGTCAAGTGTGGCAACATCAAATTACGTAAATTTTTGCCAGCGGCAGAATAAAAGTGTGAATTGGGTGTAATGAAAGTAATTTTTCCGTTGTCTTTTAGTAATTTTAAAGCTCGCTCAAAGAAACAAAAATATAAATCAATTGAACCGTTGGAGGCTGTTATAAATTTATTTTGCAATTGTTCTTTTCTGCCGTTAAGATTTTGAATACGAACATAAGGCGGGTTGCCAATTATAAAATCAAATTTCTCATTAAAATTGTGGAAACAAAAATCATCATTTATCTCGTTAAACTTGGTGATTTTATTTTTTGATAATTTTTGCAAGTTTTGTTTGGTTTTTTCTATATAATCTGGCGATAAATCAATAAAATAAATATTTTCTTCTATAACTTTGTTTATGGGCTTACCGGAAAATTTTGCCAATTTTTTTGCCGCGATTATTGTGAAAATACCTTCACCGCAACCGGCATCCAATACCTTTTCTTTTCCTGTGATTTTTTGACTATTTAACGCTTCGCCAACCATAAAATCAGCCACCCATTCGGGGGTAAAAACAACGCCGTTTTCTTTTTTTATTTTTGCGTTCATGGGTATATTATAGCAAAAATCTTACTTTTCCCAAAATCTTCCCTCCTCTAACATCCGCCTTTTCCATTTGTAAAATTCCATAAATTCGCACAACGACAACGGGGCGGACGTGGCGGAAGAAAAATCTTCGGGACCGCAAGCTAAACCGCTCGGAACCGCGTAATCCGTTTTTATTTCCCCTTTTTCATCGGCCTGATTGATAAAAAGTCCAAACTCGTGCATACCCAAAAGATTCGGGTATTTCGCCCTGTCGTCAAAAATAGAATGTCCTTCAAAAGAATTCGGGACATTAATGTCAAGCATTTGTAAAATCGTTGGCGCGAAATCCAAACCTGAAGAATATAAATCAACTTCTTTCGGCAAAACACTGTTCGGGATATACATCAAAAAAAGGTTTTCGTCATAAAAATTCATTTTATTATATTCATCAGGAAAAGTTTTTTTGTCGTAAGCGGTCGGAAAAACCGCGTGGTCCGCAATGGCGATAAAAATCGTATTTTCCGACAGCGGACTTGTTTTAAATTCGTCCCAAAATTTTCCGAACGCGTCGTCGGTTGTGTGAATCGCGTTGAAAAGAGCTGTTTTTCCTTCGCGATACGGAATCGCGTCTTGCGCTGAATTAAACGGATGGTGCGTGTCAACAGTTGAAATCATTGCCAAAAACGGCTCGTCGGCTTTTTCGTTTATAATTTTTTTGAACGCCGGAAACATCTGATGGTCTGAGTATCCCCACGCCAAAGGTTCGCCTTGAATATATTTTTTCAATTCATCCGTGCCATAACTTTCATCCACGCCCATGCTTGCAAAAATAGTATCTTTATTCGCGAAATTTTTTTCCACCGCCGTAACATAAACTCCGTATTTATATCCGCCGGATTCTTTCAAAATTTTCGGCAAACACAACAAATGATGACTCTTGAGCCGTTTTTCCTCCGTAATTTCATTGTGTCCGGTCGGCGGAAGAAACGAACATAATTGCGAAAGCAAGCCCGTCACGGTCGGAGTGGAAGCATTATAGTATTTTTTAAAAATCGTGGTTTGCGGGTCTTCCGCCATTTTTTTAAGATTTGGCGTCAAAGCGACCGAACGCGGATTATACACGTCCGTCAAACGGGAGGAATAAGATTCCAAAAACACGATAATGATATTCGGACGCTTTTCAGCGAAACTTTCAGGCAATAATTTTTTATCCGACGAGTCATAAATTTGTTCTTTGTGATTCACAAAAAATTCATTCAAATTATAATCAAGCCCGAACCGTTTCAATTTTTCCAAAATTATCGGAGACAATGCCGAGTTTTCGTCCGCGCCTTTGAAATAATCATAAAAAGATTTTATAACGATTGATTCCGGCGTGTTTCGGAAAGAAGAAATGCCGACAAGCGAAAGTACCGCCACGCCAATTAAAGAAAAATTGTAAAAAAGCCAATAACGCTTTGGGGCGAGCAGATGCGCGCGCGCGAATTTTTTGAAAATAAAAATCCAACAGAATAAAAAAATCGCGAAAAGAACAAACAAATACCAATAATTCCAAATTATTTTCCCGCCGCCTTCGGCATGCTGTAAAATGACGGGGCTCAAATAAAGTCCTGCTCCGAACAAAACTCCCAAATTCACAAACCACGCGAATAAAACCGCTGTAAAAAATATGGTCCAAAAAGACAATAAAAAATATCTCAAAAAATTTTTTGTCTGCCAATAAATCAAGCTCGCCACGCCGAATCCCAAAAGCCAAAACATCGTCATTGACCACGCGCGGAACAAGGAAATGTTAAAAATTTTCGCGTTCGGGTCCAAAATGTAATAACTGCGCGCGAGATATTGAAAAATTCCGGAAACCAAAAAAATGAAATACAAAAGCAAAAAAACCGCGCGGTTCACGATGAGCCAATTTTTCGCGGCCGGATGCAATGATAAAAAATAATGAAACCGCAAAAACAAAATCAAAATAACCGCGGAAACATAAATAAAACTCAACAGTTCAAAACGCGAGAAAAATACAAGAAAGACAAGGGAAAAAATGAAAAATAAATTATCCAAAAAACCGCCAAATTCTTTTCGCCAAAAAGGATGCCGCCTGTATTTTTCCGTGAGATGAATAAAAACAAATTTTAAAAAACGGAAGCCGAAATACGCGACTGCCCATGTTGCAAGCGAAATAACCACAAACCTCCAATGCGGACGATACTTTGTGTGATACCAATTCCAACCGGCGGAAATGATAAAAGAACCGGCGATGGCATAAGAGCCGGCCTTTATTTTCTTAATAAAATTTCCAATATTTTTAAAATTCATTTTAAAAAATTCCCGAGTCCTCCTTCGCTTCTCTTCTGATTTTTCTAATATGTTTATTTTCTCTTCCTGGATTTTGTTTAACTTTTTGTTTCTTTATTCTGTTTTTCAATTCTTTTTCAAGCTCGTCAATCGCTTTATAAATATCATATTCTTCTATCTCCACAAAAAGGTCCTTGCCCGGAATTTCCAACTTGCATTCGGCGAAATATTTTTTACCTTTGAGATGATGACTGCTGTTCATTCCGAGAGTTAAATCCGCGCGAATGATTTTTTTATAAAATTTATCCAATTTGCCGATTTTAGTTTCGGCGTAAGATTTGATTGCTTCAGTAAGCCCCAATTTTTTTCCCGCGATGAGAATTTGCATACGAATTAAATTAAAAAATTTATTTGATTATTTCAACTTCCGGCTCCAACTCCACCCCGAATTTATTGTACACTCTTTCCTTCGCCGTCTCAACAAGCTTCATGACATCTTCGCTCGTCGCTTTTCCGAGATTGATGATAAAATTTCCGTGCTTTTCCGAAAAAGCCGCTCCGCCCGCTCGCATACCTTTTAGTCCCGCATTCTCGCAAAGCCAGCCGGCTGGAATCATTTTTCGTTCAATGAAAACCGGCGATAATTCGGATTTGTCTCCGCGCCAATTTTCCAATTTTATATTTTTAAAAAAACTTCCAGCAGACGGCTCTGGCGGAAGCTTCGCCCGCTTTTCCAAATATGAATGAATTGTTTTTAAAATTTCTTTTTTGTCTCCACGCCGAAATTTGAACACAACGCGCAAAATCACTCCGCCGCCATGCTTGAAACCGCTGTCGCGATATCCGAATTCGCAATCTTCTCGCCTTAAATTCAAAACTTCTCCGTCTCTCCATACTTCAACTTTTTCAACGCAACCGGCGATATCAAAACCCATGGCGCCCGCGTTTCCCCTCGCGGCTCCGCCGACCGAGCCGGGAATGCCGGCGGCCCATTCCATTCCTGTTAATTCGTTTTCCGCCGCCGTTTCAACTATCGTTCTCAATAAAACTCCGGCGTCCGCCTCAATTTTCTCGTCCGATACTTTATATTTTTCATTTTGTATTTTAACCACTGTTCCTTCATATCCAAAATCGCTAAAAAGAACATTCGTTCCGCTGCCCAAAACAAAAAATTCTTGACCTTCCCCGCGCAAAAAATTCAAAAGCCCGACAATTTTTTCCGTATCTTTGGCTTCAACAAAAAAAGCCGCCGGCCCGCCGATTTTAAAATTCGTATGCCGAGCCATCGGCTCATTTACCCTTACTCTGCCGTATTCCTTTAATTTTTTATAAAGTTCGTCCATAACACCTCTATTATCCCAAAAACCGAATAAAAATTCAAGCAAGCAAACTTAAAAAAATTATTATTTTAGGTCAAAGTTCAGAAGTGTTAAAATTTCAAAGAATCACTTGCGGACGCGAAAGACAAGCTCAATGTCAGGATCCCACTCGCTCGCCGGCTTCGCCCAACCGTCGCACAGCCACAACCCAGAGTCATCGCGACCGAGCCTGAAGACCTTCGGGCTGCCGTTAGAAGCGGTAATTTGCTTCATCCCTATAAACAAATACTCGTCTGTCGGCTGGTTGTCATATTGCAGACAATATTGCGGACCGGTTTCGGCCGGACATAATTCCAAACCCAGTTCTTTGGCTTTGGCGTAAATATCGTCGGTGGTTGGATTAGTTTTATTTATCCCCAAACTCCCAACCTTTAACCGTATCAAATCCATTGGTTCGGGTTTTTTGGCGGTGGTAAAGTCCTTGTTTTTCATCATTGATGTGGCATAGCCATAAACTTGAATATTTTTTTCTTTCATTTCTCTTTCCAATTCGTCTTTTGTTTTTCCGCCGATTTCAATTTGGCTTTTCACAATTCGGCCTTCGGGAAAAGAGGTGTAAATATGTTCAAGATGCTTTAATTTTTGAAAAATGTTGGGGAATAATGGGCCGATATACGCTTTAGTGTTTTTGTTGATTTCATTTTTGTTCCAAGCGATTTGTCGGGGTTCGTAGTCCAAAAGCAGCGGAGCGTCTTCTTTGGGGTTTTTTTTATCCCGCAATTCTTTGATCCTAGGGTCTGTTTGAAAGCCGAAGCCCTCTATTTTATTATCCACCTCATAAAGAAATATTAGGTCTTCTTTTGTCAGCTTTTCTTCTTTGGCTGTTTTTCTTTCCAGTTCCGTCAATTTTTTCATATCTTCCGTCTTTTTTTCGTAGGCATTTCCGTCCGGGAACTCGGCCAGCTTTTTCTGCACCACAGGAGCAATGTACGGGTCAAGATTTTGATCCGGCCCCACGCCTCTCACTTCGCCGATTGAATCCCCGCTCATTCTGATGGCGGCTCTGGGCACGGTTGGCTTGCCATTATTGTTAAGCGAATAATACACATAAAAATCCCCGCCTTTTAGTTGGGTTTGAGCGGTTGACTCTCCGGCCGTGCACCAGCCGGTACCATGGCCTTGAAGAGATCCCACTAACGGCATATGGTCGGAGTTTTGGCTGTATTTAACCCATTCTCCTTTGGTGTCGGCGAGTTCTGATTCTTGAGCCGGCGTGACTTCTTCTATGGCCCAGGCATACAGCTTGCCAAAATTGGCTCCGTCAAGAAGTTTTTTAAACTCCGGATTATCCATTTGTTCGGCGATATCTTCCTGGTTGGCTTTTTTATTGATTTTGTCCACTATATAAGCCAAGGCCTCGCGGTTTAGGTCGGCAAACGGAGCAACCGTGTCTTTTTTGCGCTTGCCGAAACTGTGCTTTTCTTTATCGTAAGTTGACAATTTAAGTATGCCGTTAAACGCCCAATATTTGGTCCACATCGGGAAGCTGTTCGAGTCCGGAGAAGACAGATAATCCACCCATTTGTCCAAGCTTGATTTTTGGTCGGTGATAATAACCTCGGTGAGCTGGTTCCTCATTTCCGGGGTAATTTCAATATCGCCGTGACCTTGTTCACGAGCCAATCTTTTTTGGTTATCAAAATATGCCTCGGGTATACCTTCCGGTTTGATCACATTTTGCTTGTGATAATATTCTTTTATTCTTTCCAAGACCCTCGGGTCTTCCCGATGGCCGGTATGGGTTTTCTCAATTACAGCCAGCCAGTCGGCTATCTTCTCGGCCGGTTTTTGGGTGGTTTCTTCGCCCAATCTTTTCTTTCTTGTCTGTTCATATTCTACCGGTTGAGTGACATGCAATTTGGAGTCCTTTTGGTGGAGAAATTGTTCGCCGGAGTGTTCCATAGTATATGTATAAATATATTTTATGTTGGAATATTAACAAAAAAAGAGAAAAACGGCAAATTCTAAGGCGGTTTTGAAAGAATTTTTGATTTATCGGTAGGCAGGGAATTCATATCCAACAATTTACAACCGGACAGAGATCCCTCTCTACCGCTCGGGATGACAATTAAATCCTTGTCATTCCGAGAAGCGAAGCGACGAGCCTGCCTGCCGGTAGGCAGGGAATCCCTGTCGGTTATATTAAAAAAATCTCTCGGAACGACAAATTAGACAAATCTCGGCTTAGAGTCGGAATAATAAATGGATGCGCTAAACAAAGCTTTTGAGTTGTTTAGCCCAATAATCCGCCACCAGCGGACCGCCTTTAATAAGGTGGCTTTGCCTCGGCATAGTCCAGACCACAAATCGAGACGAAGATGGGCAAAGGAGAAATTACCATGAAAAAAAATATAAAAAACATTGGTTTATTTTTTCACCAATTATAATATTCGATGAACTATTAATTATAATTTTTTTATTTAATAATTTACGAAAAATTCCTGCTTCATTTTCTAATCCTAAACAGGAGTTGAGCCCGATCTTGGTAATGACGCAATATATACATTTTGGTTTTTATTCACCGTCTTTCCATCCATATTCATAATAATTTACGCCATCTAAAACTTTTTTTATAGCATCCTTAATATAAGGGACGATATTTTCCGGCAAATTGTCAACTGGAAAAAATTTTATATCCCCGCATTTTTCTGGCTCCTTGTTTATAAATTCTCCACTCCATTTTTTGCATACCGCATAAAATTGAATAAATTCTCTGTTATTGTGACGGCTATAACTATGGCAAACAGTGGAAATTTTTATGTCTTCTGACTTTATATCAACCCCCGTCTCTTCTTTCGCCTCTCTAACAAAAGCATCGGTTACGGTTTCTCCTTCGTCCAAATGGCCTGCAACTAATCCATACAATCCATCTGATGTGATGTTTTTTCTTAATAACAACAATACTTCGTTGCCTTTAATGAATAAAAAATGAACAGAGGCGTAAACGGAAAACCTATCTTGGCTCATAATTTTTTATTTTTAATAATTTAATTTTATCAGTTAAACAATTTATCGTAATCAAAATTTTTAATCATTCAAAATAATTATTGTTTTAATCGGCAATCTTTATAATCATTATTGACGATCATTCATCAACAGACCATTGTATTTATTCTGTAATTATAGTAACTTATAAAAGCGTTAATTCATTTTAATAAAACTATGTCCACAAAAGCTAAGCTTGGAATATTTATTGTAAACGACAAAGGTCAACTACTTTTAATCAAAGAAAAAATAAAGAAAAATCCAGAACCAAGATGGAACATAATAAAAGGAAGCTATGGCGATAATGGTATTGAATCTATTTTTGATACGGCAAAAAGAGAATGCCAAGAAGAAGTGTCTGTAAAAGTAGAACTGAAAAAAGCATTAGGGTGCTACATTTCTCAAAAAGAAGACACTATTAGAATACAATTTAATCTACTTGCAATAATTATTGATGGTGAACCAAAAATATCAAACACGGAAGAACAGAAAAATTATGATGAAAATATCACAGAGGTAAAATGGTTTACCAAAGAAGAATTAAAATCGCTAACTAAAGAAAAATTTATATCAGGTAGAATTTTTACGATGATTAACGATTGGATGACGGGACAAGAATATCCTCTTGAAATATTTAAAACAACAGAGATGTGAAAAGGGGTAATACTATAAAAAGTGCTACCCCTTATAATTACCGTTTTTGCATGGCATCTGCGGAGAATTACTTACAATTAAATCAAACTCTGAATCTTTTATATTCTCATAAACATCGCTGACTATCCACTGTATAATACACCTTTTACATCATCTCGGAGACGATTTGGGCTGTATAAATCTTCGTTTTTTCTTTTTGGCTAAAATTAGCCAAGACAGACCCTTGACAAAAGCCTTAAAATATGATATAATTGGATGTTCTTTGAAAATTAGACAAATCCCGGCTTAGAGTCGGGATAATAATAAATGGACGCGTTAAACAAAGCCGTTTTAATACAGATGGCATTGCTTGACCCTTAAAATTTTACCGCTTTAAGTTTAAAGCGGAAAAGAGGAAAAAATGGGAAAAAAAATAAAAAATATTAGTTTGTTGTTTGCTGTTTTGTTTTTTATAGCATGTATAACCGAGCCAATCGAGGGTATTGACGCCGGAGAAGATGCCGGAACCGATACAAACACCAATACTGATACTAACACGGGAACAGATACAAATACTGATACCGTTACCTACGCTAACACTGATTCTGGCACTAAAACCGATGAGTGCATAATTCCAGAAGCATATGAGACTGGAAATTGGGTCTCATGTGGTGATGTCGTTTGTTGTATGGTTTGGAATAGGAAAAACTGCAGGGCTACTTGTTTTACTGACTACTGTGAAGGTAACGAATGGATTTTTGAAGCTGATATAGAGTTTTATAAAAAATCGTGTCCTCCTGATAAGTAATCCAAACCAAAAACCCGCTGATTATATAAAATCATATTTATATAATCAGCGGGTAATTTTTTTAATAAAGTATTTTATGACATTTTTTAATAACTTTTATACACTAAATTTACACACTAAAT
>Ga0265297_10005836_pt1 | contig 18375 bp, 24 predicted proteins | sample Munlanlwell13791_FD_192502 | JGI IMG/M metagenome (GOLD analysis project Ga0265297, IMG submission 192502) | Leachate microbial communities from a municipal landfill in Southern Ontario, Canada - Leachate well 137-91 | ecosystem: Engineered > Solid waste > Landfill > Unclassified | place...
TCTTCTCTCTCCCCCTCAGCCAGAATAACCCCCTCTGACTTATCCTTAAAATTCTTCGGAATACCTTCGGTGAGAAAAACAACAACTTCTCCGGCGGGTGGATACCATGTTCCGGGGCACTTACAGACCCTTATTTTTTAAGGAGATAATTCCTTATGTAATCCAATATGCCTTCGCGCGTGGTGTAACGGCAGCGAAAGCCCGTCATTTTTTCATGATGATTCATATCGGCTTGAGTGAAGTTCTGATAAAAACTGTAGGGATTGTCAAAGTAGTCAGGCTTGAGGTCTGTTCCCAGAGCTTCATTCAAAGCGTCCACGATCTCATTGAAGGAGGTCGCCTGTCCGGTGCCGAGGTTCATGACGGTGGATTTCTTGGCCCTGTGCGCCATGAGCGTAGCCGCAACGACATCCTTAACATAAATGTGATCGCGTTTCTGTTCACCCCATTTGAAAATACGGGGGCGATGGCCTTCCATCATTTTGAGTGCGAGCTGATAGATCATGCTGGCGGCATGTCCTTTGTAATATTCCCGGGGGCCGAAAACGTTGAAGAAACGCAGTCCGATAACCTTAATCTTGTCATAATAGGAAGGAGCGAGTTGGTCCATAATCCACTTGGAGTAGCCATAGATATTGTTGGGATTGCCTGCATCAGATTCCCTGATAGGCCGGTCGATCGAACCGTAGGTTGCGGCCGAGGAGGCGTAGACCACGACGGCTTTCTTTTCAACGGCAAGGTCGAGAACATTACGGAAACCCTCGACGTTATCGTACATCATCTTTTGCTCATCAAGGATAGTCGTGTCCGTAATGGCGGCCATGTGGTAGATTGTGTCAAGTTTTTTGCCCGTGGCCCAGTTCATCCAGGCCTTGTCAGAGCAGTCATAAGCGAGCAGGTCGCCCTTAAAGCCGAGGAGGTTTTTGAAACAGGAACTGCGGAAGTCTTCCAAGACCGTGATGCGGGCTTCGGGGTGGCAGTTCTGAAGTTCGAGAGCTATGTTCGAGCCGATAAAGCCGGAACCGCCCGTCACAAGGATATGTTTCATAGGGCCGCTATCATAGCCAAAATTCACGAAAGTTCAAACCCAAAATGCCGACAACAAGAGAGGGTATCCGACGATGAAAAAGTGCAGAGCCCTTTCGTGTCTTTTACTCGCCATAACCGTTCTCCTGGCCTCTCGGCCGGTGTATGCCAGTAATGTTGGCGAAGATGTTTCTTATGCCACGCGCGGGGCTTTCAAGATTGTAGGGGGTATGTTCGCCATTCCGAAAGCCATGCTTCAGGACTCCGGCCGCGTGATGTTCCCGTTCGGTCTTGTGACTGGAGCGATTCGTGGAACCGTTCAGACTGTGACAGGGGTAGTCGGCGGGGTCGTGGATGTCGCCCGCGGTAGCGCTCCGTATGCCAAATACGCAGCCATGGCGCTTTAATTTTTTTAAAAAGATCTTCGAATCTCTACTCCCACGTTTTTCGCGTTTTGAATGGCATATGGTTTCGAAACGCGCAAAAGAATATTTTTCAGTTTAAATTCCCGGAGCAGTACCCGGGCGAGGCATTCCGCCAAGGTTTCCAGGAGATAGAAACGGCTTTTTGAAACAAATTCCATAGCGCGTTCAGTGATCTTCTGGTAATTCAAAGCATCCCTCAGGTTGTCATGTTTTGCCGCTTTTCGAATAGAGGCGGGAAATTCGAAATCAATCACGACCCGTTGCCTCTTTTTGCGTTCCCGGGGAAGTGTTCCAATGATGCAGGGAATTTCCAGTCCTTGAATAAAAATCTTGTCAGTCATGGGAATAGTGTAGCGTTTCACGGGGCTATTTTCAACCGGTCCCGATTTTTAATTCAAAAATTTATCAGTGAATTAGAACCAGCACTATCCAAGTCTTTCTTTTTAATAGGGAATTAGACTGCTCTGGTTACCCGTCAATTTTTTGATGAGTGAAAACCAGAGCGAATGTCCTTATTGCGGCTTTATGAAAATCATGTACCTGCCCTGATTCAAAACAATGGGCATGGTTTCAAAAATCGTTTCCTGTGAAGCGCATAATCAGGTTTGATATCTTCAATTCCCCATGCTAAACTACGGCTCCTTTTTTCTGAAAAATACATACAGAGATCCATGAGTTCCATGACGACTCCTGTCAATAACAAGCCAAGAAAGAACACGCCACGCCCCAAGAACGGCCGGAAATTGCCTCTCCAACAGGGAGAACCGGACCGTAAACGGCTGATCGCCCTTTTTCTGGTGCCTCTTGCAATCTTTCTCATCCTTCAAGTCTTCGTGTTCCCAAATTTTGAGCTTAAAGAACTTAGTTATTCCGAATTCTACCGGATGCTGACGCGCAATCCCGAGACCGGCGAGATCCTTTCCTGCGAACTTGTAGACAATGTAGTGCAGGGTAAGCTGACCACGCTCTCCTATTTCCAGGTTCATATTCCCTACAATGATCCTGACATCATTCCGTTGATTCGTAAGAATGTCGCGAATTTCTCAGTCAGCCCGCCGCAAACTTTCTGGCGCAATTTCTTCGCGGGGATATTCCCGACCCTGCTCTTGATCGGATTTTTCTGGTTTTTTGTCTATCGTGGTGTCCAGCAGGGCGGCGGCAAGGTCTTTTCGTTCGGGAAATCACGCGCCAAGCTTGTGGATAAGGAGAAAAGTCCGATCACGTTCAAGGACGTCGCGGGTGTGGATGAGGCCAAAGAAGAATTGCAGGAGATCATTGAATTCTTGAAGGACCCGCCCCGGTTCCAAAAACTCGGCGGCAAAATTCCCAAAGGGGTCCTTTTGATGGGGCCTCCGGGAACGGGGAAAACACTTCTCGCGAAAGCAGTGGCGGGTGAAGCTGAGGTGCCTTTTTATTCCATCAGTGGCTCTGATTTTGTAGAGATGTTCGTCGGTGTCGGCGCTGCACGCGTACGGGATCTTTTTGAACAAGCCAAGCGCTCGGCCAAGGCGGGCGGCAAAGGGGCGATCATTTTTATCGATGAAATCGATGCTGTGGGCCGTCAACGTTTCGCCGGGATCGGCGGCGGGCATGATGAGCGTGAACAGACTTTGAACGCACTTTTGGTGGAAATGGATGGATTTGATACGCATATCGGCGTGATCCTGATCGCTTCGACGAACCGTCCGGACGTGTTGGATCCCGCGCTTCTGAGACCGGGACGTTTTGATCGCCAGGTTGTGATCGAAAGACCGGACATCAAGGGCCGCGAGGAAATCCTGAAAGTTCATGCGGCGCACGTAAAACTCGGGTTGGACGTGGATCTTTCAAAGATCGCGCGCCAGACCCCCGGTTTTTCAGGCGCGGATCTCGCGAATCTTGTTAACGAAGGCGCTCTTTTGGGCGCGCGGCGAAAGCTGGAATTCGTCGGCCAGCCCGAGTTGGAACAATCGATTGAGCGCGTCATGGTCGGGCCGGAGCGCAAGAGCCGCGTTATTTCCAAACGCGAAAAAAAGATCAAAGCAGTCCATGAATCCGGACATACGCTGATAGCCCTGCTTCTTCCGGGAGCTGATCCTGTGCACAAGGTTTCCATTATCCCTCGCGGCTATGGTATCGGGGGCTATACTCTCCAGGTCCCGGATGAAGACCGTAATCTGATCACCCAAACCGAGATACTTGACCGCATTACAGTGCTTCTCGGCGGCCGCGTGGCGGAAGAGATCTATTTTAAGGAGATTTCTTCCGGCGCCTCGGATGATCTTGAGAAGGCGACGCATTACGCGCAGACCATGGTTTGCGAGCTCGGCATGAGCGATAAACTCGGGCATTTGACCTTCGGTAAAAAAGACCGACAGATCTTTCTGGGCCGCGATCTGATGCGCGAAAAGGATTATTCCGAACAGACCGCGGTCTTGATCGATAGCGAGGTTCGCAGGATCGTGGATGGCTGTTATGAAAGGGCTGCCGGTCTTTTGAAACAGAACCAGGACAAGCTTTCGCTCCTGACGGATGTGCTGCTCGAAAAAGAAGTGATCGATGCCGATGAGATTAAAAAGATCACCGGGCTCCAGGGGGTTTCATTGCCCGAGAACGGGAACGGGGCTCCGGAAACCGGGAAGCCCGTCGCTTGATCTGGAAGATCCGTCAAAATACCATTTCCTTCGGCCGGACCCTTTTGATGGGGATCCTGAATATCACGCCGGATTCTTTTTTTGATGGCGGACGTTATTTGGATCCTCAGGCTGCGAGCACACAAGCCCTGAGGCTGGTTGAAGAAGGTGCGGACATCCTGGATTTGGGTGCTCAATCCACACGGCCCGGGGCATTGCCGGTCACGGGCCGTGAAGAATTGGAACGGTTGTTGCCGGTCCTGAAACAGGTTCGCAAAGAGGTCTCGGTTCCTATCTCGATCGATACGGTCAGGCCGGAAATCGCGAAGGAATGTCTTGAGGCGGGCGCCGACATCATTAATGACGTGAGCGGGCTGAAGCGGTCCGGTCCTGACATGGCGAAGGTCGTCAAGAAATTCGGGGCGGGACTCGTACTGATGCACAGTCGAGGGACGCCGGAAACGATGCAGGCGTTGGCGAGTTATCATGACGTTGTAGCAGATGTGATGAGTGAGCTTCGCGAAAGCGTCCGGATTGCCACGGACGCAGGAATTGAGCGCGAGAGAATCGTGATTGATCCGGGGCTTGGTTTCGCGAAGCTCCCGGAACAAAATCTTGAAATCTTAAAAAAAATAAGCATATTCCACAGCCTTGGTTTTCCGGTTCTTGTAGGGCCTTCCCAGAAATCTTTTATCGGAAAAGTGACGGGCCGCGGGGTGAAGGACCGGATGTTCGGGACCGCCGCTTGCGTTGCTGCGTGTGTTCGGGAGGGCGTTCAGATCCTCCGGGTGCATGAGCCTGGCGCGATGCGTGATGTCGTCTATATAACTGAAGCCGTCAAAGGGGATAGCACCTCGAATATCTAGGAAGGTCGTCCCCCTTGAAATAATGGGAGAACAATACGATGTCGGGACATTCAAAATGGGCGAGTATTAAGCATAAAAAAGCGATTGTGGACGCCAAGCGCGGCCAGGCCTTTACAAAAATCATTCGCGAGATCACCGTGGCCGCGAAAACGGGCGGTGGCGATCCAAACATGAATCCGAGGCTTCGCACGGCTATCCTGTCCGCTAAGGAGGCCAACATGCCGGCCGACAATATTGATCGTGCCATTAAGAAGGGCACAGGCGAGTTGGAGGGGGTATCGTACGAAGAAGTGACCTACGAGGGGTTCGGGCCCGAGGGCTCTGCGGTTCTCGTCGCATGTCTTACGGATAACAAAAACCGTTCGGCCTCCGAACTTCGCAGTTTATTCAACAAGAACGGCGGTAATATGGGGAGCGCCGGCACTGTGGCGTGGATGTTCGAGAAGAAGGGTTTTATCGTCATTCAAAAAAGTGCGACGACCGAAGATCAGCTCATGGAAATCGTGATTGCTGCCGGGGCCGAAGACATGACTTCGACTGATCAGGCCTTTGAAGTTACGACCGCGCCTCATGACCTCTGGGCGGTCCGCGAGGCCGTGGAAAAGGCGAAGATCAAGGTCGAAAGTGCGAACCTCACTATGATCCCAAAAAATCTTGTGAGCGTGTCAGCGGACACCGGCCGCAAGGTGGTACATCTGATCGAAGCGCTGGAAGAGCACGACGACGTCCAGAATGTTTATTCAAACGCGGATATTCCCGAAGAAGTCATTAAGGAGATGGGTGGTTAACCCCGTTAGAGATTCGTGCGGGGGGTGGTTTTGCATCATTCGAAGTCTAAGACTGGAAATTCTTCCATGACGGATTTGCGGTTCACTCACGAAAGCGCTTTCCTATCTCTGACGGGGCGGGCATGCGAGTCCTAGGTATTGATCCCGGCACTCACCGGACGGGTTTCGGGATCCTGGAATCCGACGGCCGGAATTATAAGCTCGTGATCTGCGGCACGATCCGCGCGGCCGCGAAAGACCCGATCGCCAAACGCCTCCTCCATATTTTTGAGTCCCTCCGGAAAAATATCCAGAGTTACAACCCTGACGTTGTGGCGCTTGAGACGCTTTTTTTTGCCAAGGACATCCGGGCCGTTGAACGGATCGGCGAGGCGCGCGCCTGCGCCATGCTCGCGGCTTCTAAACAGGGCATTGAGGTGATAGAATATGCCCCGACCGCGGTAAAAAAATCCGTCACCGGCAACGGCCGTGCGTCCAAGGAGCAGGTGCAGTTCATGGTAAAGCGGCTTTTGAATTTGAAGGAGGCACCGGCGCTTGATGCCTCCGACGCGCTTGCGCTTGCAATATGTTTTTTGCATTCTTCCAAACGAAAGGTTTTATGTACCACCACTTGAACGGGAAGATCACAGAGAAGACGCCGGCGGCGGCGATTCTGGATGTGAACGGGGTCGGCTACGAGGTGCGTATTTCGGTTAACACTTTTTCCGCGCTTCCTGATCTCGGGCAAAACGTGAAACTTCTCACGCATTTTGTGGTGCGTGAGGACGCCCAACTCCTTTACGGGTTCTCAGGCGAAGATGAGCGAGAACTTTTTCGCCTTCTGCTTTCTGTTTCCGGGATCGGGCCGAAAATGGCGATTACGCTGCTTTCCGGAATGACGGTTCCGGAACTCAAACGCGCGATTCAGGAGAATTCTCTTGCGGCGTTGACCTCAATCTCAGGTATCGGCAGGAAGACCGCGGAACGAGTGATCGTGGAGCTTAAGGACAAACTGCCTCGCGAAGCGGGGAAAGATTCGAAAGACATCATTCATGACATGAGTATCTCGGACCAAATGGTCGGCGACTCGATCTCAGCGCTCGTGTCGTTGGGTTATACCAAGCAGAAGGCGAAGGACGCGGTGCAAAAGGTTCTGAAAGCGTCGCTTGGCAAAAAAGTTTCTGTCGAAGAGATTATCAGGACATCATTAAAACACGTATAAAACGCGCATAACGCGCAAAGTACAGCACAAGGTTTTTTCATTGTGCATTGTCCGTTTTTTCAGGAGTTTATGCCAGACGACAGCATGTTAGATCAGGAATTCAAGCCCGAGGAGATCGAGATTGAAGTTACACTGCGTCCGGCCACGCTTGATGAATTTATCGGCCAGGGGCAGGTAAAGGAAAACCTCAAGGTTTTCATCGAAGCCGCACTCGGCCGCAAGGAATCGCTCGATCACATCCTGCTCTTTGGGCCTCCGGGTCTCGGAAAAACCACACTTGCCAATATTATCGCAAAAAAAATGAACGCCAAAATTCATCAGGTATCCGGGCCTGTGCTCGAACGGGCAGGGGATCTCGCGGGCATTCTCACAAACCTTGAAAAAGGGGACGTGCTTTTTATCGACGAGATCCACCGCATCCCGCACGTGGTGGAAGAATATCTTTACTCGGCGATGGAAGATTATTCGATCGAGATCATGATCGATAAGGGGCCGCATGCGCGCTCGGTCAAGATGCAATTGCCTCGTTTTACGCTTATCGGTGCCACGACCCGGAGCGGTCTCCTCACTGCGCCGCTGCGTTCCCGATTCGGAATTATCGAGCGGTTGAACTATTATGAGAATGAAGATCTAGCCACGATTGTAAAACGTTCAGCAAAAATATTAGAGATCGGGGTCGATGAAAAAGGCGCACTCGAGATCGCCGGACGCGCGCGCGGCACTCCCCGTATTGCCAATCGTCTTCTGCGGCGCATTCGTGATTACGCCCAGGTCAAGGCCGACGGAAGGATTACGGTTGAGGTTGCGGACCGGGGGCTGAAAATGCTCGGAGTCGATCAGGAAGGACTGGATCCGATGGACAAAAGGATTCTGCAGTATATCCTTAAGGAATGTAAGGGCGGGCCGGTGGGCGTCAACAGCCTTGCCGTGGGAGTCGGGGAGGACGCCGAAACCCTCGAAGAGATCTATGAGCCTTATCTCATCCAGCGCGGTTTCCTCAAACGTACTGCTTCCGGCCGCGTTCTGACCGAACGTGGCTATCTTCACTTTGGCGCCAAGCCCCCCGTTTCCGGTCAACAGCTCTTTTAATTGATGTCTAAAAATATTTTGATACTTTCGGGGAGTCCCAAGAAGAACGGGAATACGGCCGCGCTCGTGGAATGGTTCACCGAAGGCGCTGTTTCCAAAAATACCAGAGTTGAGTTGATCCACACCGCGTTTTTCAAATACAAATTCCCGGGCTGCACGTCCTGCCGTTTGTGCCAGAAGCAAGAGGGCTACGAGTGCGTCATCGAGGATGACGCCAAACCTGTTCTCAGGAAAATGGTATCCGCCGATGTGATCGTAATGGCCACGCCGCTTTATTTCTTTGCGGCGAGCGCGCAGCTCAAGGTCCTGATCGATCGTATGTTCTCGCTCTACAAGTGGGACAATGCTGCTAACACGATGAGAACCGTGTTGAGAGGAAAGACGCTGGTTCTTCTTGCAAGCGCTTATGAAGATGTCGGGATGAATGCGCTTGAGAAGCCGTTCATTTTAACGGCGGATTACACGGGGATGAAATACAAATCTTTTCTTGTGCCGAATGCGGGCGAATCAGGAGATATCAGGAAAAAATCCGGTGTTCGCGAGAAGGCCGTGGCTTTCGGACAAAAATTCGCATAGTCCTTCGTCTGTTCTCCAAGTCCGCCCCGCCCGATTTTTGCCGATAAGATGAATACATTGCCTCTCTCAATGTTGCCGTGTTATATTACAAAAAATTTCGAGAGGAGCCAGCATGAGCGATCTTGCAAAAACGCTGATCTTTTTCGGCCTGATCCTGGTAGGTATGGGGGTCTTCGCGGCTATTTTTTCGAAAGTGCCGATGCTCGGAAAACTTCCGGGGGACATCTTTCTCCGGAGGGGCAGTTTCGCCCTTTATTTACCTATCACCACTTGCATCCTGCTCAGTTTGATTCTCACGCTCGCCTTCACGCTTTTTGGAAAAAAATGATATGTTCGAACTTTTGACCTCATTCTGGCGACCCCTGATCGAAATCCTTTTCATCTGGGTGCTGATCTACTCCGTGATCCGGTTCTTCCAGGGCACACGCGCCATGCAGGTTCTTCTGGGGCTTGTCATTCTCGTGGTGATCTTCCTTGTGGCGAAATTTTTTGAGCTGAACAGCATTATCTGGGTTCTCTCCAAGGTTTTTGCTGTAGGGGTCGTGGCATTTCTCATTATTTTTCAGCCGGAAATGCGGCGCGCGCTAGCGCGTATCGGGACCACGATGTCGAGCGGATTTTTAAGCAAAGGGGGCATGATCGACGAAGTGACCCGCGCCTGCGACCACATGTCGCGGTACCGGACCGGAGCTCTTATCGCGCTTGAGCGGGATGTGGGCCTCAGAAACTACATTGAAAGCGGTATGATGATCGATGCGAAAGTGAGCGCGGAGCTCCTGCTCAGCCTTTTTGACCCGCACACTCCCACACATGATGGGGCCGTCATCATTACGGGAGATCGGATCGCTTCCTGCGGTTCGCTTTTTCCCCTTACACAGATGACAGATCTTCCCACATCGGTGGGTACGCGCCACCGGGCCGCGATCGGTCTTACGGAAGAAAATGACGCCGTTTGTATTGTGGTCTCGGAAGAGACGGGCAATATTTCAGTTTCGGTTTTCGGAAAGCTGACCAAGGCGCTCGATCCGGAAGATTTAAAGCGGATCCTTGAGGAGCTTTTTAAACCCGCGGAAAATAAAAATGTCTTCAGTGATTTCATCAAAAAGAATAAAAAACTTTTTCAGTTCCACGGAAAGACTTCCTCAACATGATGCAATGGATAAGCCGTAATTGGGGCCTGAAGGTCATTTCGCTCGTTCTTGCGGCCGGGACGTGGTATTACGCGGTCGGTGAAGAGAATATTGAGGTCACACGTGTGATCCCGCTCAAGATCCAGATGGCTAGTCCGCAGATGACGGCCTCCGAGATCTCCACGAAAGTTGTGCAGGTTATGCTTTCGGCTCCGCGTACGCTGATCGTGAACCTTGCAAGCCAGGACATTCAGGCTGTCCACAAGATTGATCCCGAGATCAAAAGCGCAGGCGAATATTCATTCCGCCTCGAGCCGTCTGAGATCCGTTTGCCGAATTTTCAAATCCGTGTCGTAAAGATCGTGCCTGAGACCGTGACCGTAAAGCTGGACGAACTGATCGTTCAGAAACTCGAGATCCAGTCAGATTTTGTAGGAGAGCCCGCAGTCGGCTACAAACTTCTCGCGGATGAGTTACGCATGGATCCGAACGCCATTCTTACGCAGGGCCCCAAGGGGGTTCTGGAAAAAATGAAATTCGCGAAGACCGAACCGATCGATCTGGTCGGCCGAATTCGTTCTTTTTATCGCACCGTTGAGGTGAAGTTGCCGCCGGGCGTAAAACCCATGAGCGAATCGCTTGTGAATGTTTACATCCCCATCCGCGAAGAATTCGGCGAAAAGGAATTTAAGGATGTTCCGGTACGCATTTTGAGGTCTCCCGCGGCAAGCGGCGTGGTGGATCTCAGTCCGGATAAGGTAACCCTTGTGCTCAAGGGGTCCAAGCTTTATCTTGAAAAACTCGCTTCCGAAACCTTATTAGCTTATGTGGATCTCGCAGACCTGAAAAAAGGGGATTACGACCTGTTGCTTCAAGTCGTTTTACCCGAAAACGTGAGCCTGAAGGACAAAGAACCGATCAAAATCAAGGCCGCGATCCGGTCTCTCACCCAGTGATCCCCTTATGACCGCTCGCACTGTTCCTAAAAAACTCGGCGTCAATATCGATCATGTCGCAACTTTGCGCCAGGCGCGTCTCGGGGAAGAACCTTCCGTTATGGAGGCGGCACTCGAGGCTGAACAAGGCGGAGCTGACAGCATCACGGTGCACCTGCGCGAGGATCGTCGCCATATCCAGGACGCGGACGTTTTCGAACTTATAGAAAAAATTTATATTCCTCTTAATCTCGAAATGTCCGTCTCCCCCGAGATCCTCAAGATCGCACTCAAGGTCCGTCCGGGGAAGGCATGCCTGGTCCCCGAAAAACGGAAAGAACTGACGACCGAAGGCGGTCTGGATCTTTTTTCGAAAAGAGACCCTTTGATCCGAACGATCGATGCGCTTTTGGCAAAAAAGGTCGAGGTCAGTCTTTTTATCGATCCGGCTGAAAATCAAGTACAAGAAGCCGCCCGGCTTGGAGCGTATGCAATCGAGATCCATACAGGGTCTTATGCGAACGCCGTAGGCAGGAAAAAAGAAAAAGAACTTTTTCGTGTTCGTAAAGCCGCACAGTTGGGCCGGGAACTCGGGCTCCATGTTCATGCCGGACACGGCCTCGATTATGAGAATATCTTCCCGCTGCTTACACTCCCGGAGATCATCGAGTTCAACATCGGTCACTCCATTGTCAGCCGCGCCGTGTTTGTGGGGCTGGCCAAAGCCGTCCAGGAAATGAAACGAATCGTCAGCGGCAAGTAATAAGAGGTAGGCAGAACCTCAATATGGAGCAAGGTGTATGGCGTGCTGCAAACTGAAAAACATACGCGGGATATTACGCTCTACACGCCCTTTCCGATGGTTACCGCCTTCAGGTAAAAATGAATATTCAAACAATTGCCGGTAAACTAAAACGTCCTGCGACGGCACACAAAGGCACATTCGGTCGCGTTTTTATCCTTGCGGGATCCCGTGGTATGACAGGTGCGGCGCATCTGGCAGGTATGGCCGCTCTGCGGTCCGGGGCAGGGGTTGTGACGATCGGCATCCCGGATGCCGTTTATTTTGTCATTGCCAAACGCGAATCCGAACTGATGATCCGGCCGTTTCCTTCCACCCATAAAGGAACGCTTTCGCTGAAGGGTTTTCCAGAATTGGAGCGGTTTTGTGCCACACAAAACGTGCTTGCGATGGGTCCCGGACTCTCCCAGCATAGTTCCACCCAAAAACTTGTTCGTGAGATTCTCCGGGCAACAAAGCTTCCGCTCGTGATCGATGCGGACGGGCTCAATGCTTTGAAGGGATATCTCAAGGTTTTGGATGCCTGCCGCGGTCGCGCGGTCCTAACGCCGCATCCGGGGGAATTTGTGCGCATTTTCGGCGGCAAACTTGATGACTCGGATATATTGAGAAAAAAACGGGCGTTGGACACAGCACAAAAACATGATGTGGTGATCGTTCTCAAGGGCCATCGTACGGTCATCGCTGCTCCCGGGGGGGATTGTCACATCAACACGACCGGCAATCCCGGTATGGCGACCGCGGGTTCGGGGGATGTGCTGACCGGAATAATCGCGGCGCTCATGGGCCAGGGGCTGTCGTATTTTGAAGCGGCATGTCTCGGCGTTCACGTTCACGGCTTTGCCGGGGATCTTGCATCAAAGAAAGTGGGACAGGTCAGTTTGACGGCCGGTGATATCCTTCGTTTTCTTCCAGACATCTTCAAAACACTTATTCCTTCTTGATCTTCAGGTATGAGCTTTTTTGATATTTATAGGAATTGTACGCTTTGCCCGAGGAATTGCGAAGTTGACCGTACGAAAGATTCGCTGGGTTTCTGCGGGGAAAGCGCGGTTTGCCGCGTTTCTTTTATAGGAGCTCATTTCGGCGAAGAACCTTCTTTCACGGGATCCAAAGGTTCCGGGACGATCTTTTTCAGCGGTTGTTCCAGTCAATGCTTCTTTTGCCAGAACTATCAGATTTCGATTCAGCATGTCGGCCGCGCGATCACACCCGCGGAGATTCTTTCTGAAGTCCGGGCGCTTCTTCTCAAAGATGTTCATAATCTTAATTTCGTGACGCCGGACCATTTCTGGCCGCATATCCAGTCGCTTTGCCGCGCCCTTTGGGAAGAAGGAATCAAAGTCCCCAGGATTTTCAACTGTTCCGGATATCAAAAACCGGAAAGGGTAGAAGAATATGCTCAGGAAATGGATGTTTTTCTTCCGGATTTCAAATTCGCGGAACCTGAGTTTGCGAAGATGTGTATGGGAGACGCGCGGTACCCCGAAATTGCTTTAGAGGCGCTTCGGGAGATGGTGAAATTCAAAGGTTTTCTGGAACCCTGGGATACTACGGGTTTACGGACTGCCGGTCGTGGAGTCCTTGTTCGTCATCTGGTTTTGCCGGGGTATATCGAGAATAGCCTGAAAGTTTTGAAGCTTCTTCACAAAGAGTTCGGTCCCGGCCTCCCGCTTTCGGTCATGAGCCAATTCCGGCCAACTCCGGACTGCTTTCAGCGGGAAAAACTTCAGCGGGCCCTCAGTTCCGGGGAATACGGTCAGATCCTGGATCTCGTGGAGAAGCTCGGGTTTGAAAAAGTCTACACGCAAGAGTTTGGAGAAGAGGCGGATTTTTTGCCGGATTTTAAAGATCCTGAAAACCCGTTTTTCGGAAATAAGGGACGGTAAGTACGGTGAATGTTCTCAGGTGGTTTTGGTACGGTGTGCGGAGTAGGGCGTACGACGATACAAAAACACCTTATTTCGCACACCTCCCGCCGCACATGTTCTTGGGTCTAAATCACTGGCTATTGAGCGGATTGCGGATATATAATTGGGCGGTTGAAACCTAAATAACCGAGCAAAATCTTTGTGAATTTTGTCATTCCCGCGTCCGCCATAAGGCGCTGGATGGATCTGTCCTCTGGCGGAAAGGCGGAGATCCAGTCTGGATTCCCGATTAAGGCATTCGGGGATGACATAATCAATACACAAAAACTTATGTATGCCTACTTAAAGGAATTATGTCGAGATCGATCACGTTATCTCCGTCGGCGCTGAATCTTTTTAAAGATTGTCCGCGGTGCTTCTGGCTGGAGAAGGTCAAGAATATCAAACGGCCTCGCGGCATTTTTCCTTCGCTCCCGGGCGGCATGGACCGCGTGATCAAAACCTATTTCGATACCTTCCGCGTCAAAGGGATGCTTCCTCCGGAGCTTCGCATCGACGCATTCAAAGGCATTCATCTTTATGACGATCAGGCCCAGCTCGAGGGCTGGCGCGCCTGGCGTACCGGGCTTCAATACCATGAAAATGGATCAATTCTTTCAGGCATGCTCGATGATTTGCTCGTCAAAGACGGCGTTTATATTCCGTTCGACTACAAGACCAAAGGGTCTCCCACAAATGAAGAGGACGCGACCAGGTATTATCAGACCCAACTGGATTGCTACGCGCTGATGCTTGAGGGAAACGGTCTCAAAACCGCCGGGTACGGCTTTCTTCTCTATTATTCGCCCAAAGAAGTCATGGAAAACGGCCAGGTGTGTTTTGAAATCCAGCCAATCAGGATCGGGACGGACACGGAGCGTGCAAAGGATATGTTCCATCAGGCACTTGCGATCTTGACAGGCCCCGCGCCCAAGGCCGCGCCAAAGTGCGAGTATTGTAACTGGTTAGAAAAATTTAGAAAGTAACTTGTTTTACAGAACCATTGCGGGGAGTCCTGCTGAGGGCGGGGCGGCGCTTGCCTTCCTTAACAATAAATAAGGACAAGTACACCTCGATCATAAAAACGGAATCGCTTCACTGCGCTCGCGATAACATAGCATCAGAAAGGGGATTTTATGACCCAAAAAACAACATTAAAAATCTTGGTGGAAAAACCCACAAACGAAAAACTAAATGCCATGAAGGTTTTTTCGTGGCCCGTCTGGACGAAAGAGATTTCGAGCTTTGACTGGTATTACGATGAAAAAGAAATCTGCTATTTTCTCGAGGGAGAGGTTACCGTGAAGACTTCGGACGGCGAGATCTCGTTTGGTAAAGGGGATCTCGTGATATTTCCCCAGGGATTGAAATGCGTCTGGAATATCAAGATGGCCGTCAAAAAACATTACAAATTCGGATAAACAGGATTTTCAACGAAAGGTATTTATGACACCCCCTACGCCCAAAACAAATGCCATGCTCATTTGCGATTATGTGATCACCGAACGCGGCACGAACAAGAAAAGCCTGATCGGTGTCTTCGAGAACATCGGCGCCGCGACGTTCCCCTGCACTCATTTCGCAATGTCGGTCTATATCAAGCTGACGGATGCACAGGGAGGCTATCAATTCCGGCTTGAGCTTGTGGACCTGCAAAGTGATGTCATGATCGGCAAAAGCGAAATGCCCGAGGAGGTGCGTGTGCCGAGCCCGCTCGATGCGCACGAGTTAGTGTTCAATCTTCGAGGGGTACGTTTCCTGCATGCGGGCAATTATGAATTCCGGATCTTTGCCAATGACAAGATCTTCGGGCAGAAGAAGCTCGTGGTGGAGCAAATTAATCCGAATGCGCAGAATCCGGGCTCCCTATAAGATAAGTGAGGAAGTCCCATGCCAAAAACAGCGCTCGTAATATTAGCAGAAGGGTTTGAAGAAGTTGAGGCGGTTGCGTCGATCGATGTCATGAGGCGTGCGGGCTTGCGTGTCACGATCGCGGGAGTGACCGGTCTTCATGTGAGGGGTTCCAGGAAGATCGGGGTCCAGGCGGACGTGCTTCTAAAAGACATCAAAGATCTTCCCGACACGGTGGTTCTTCCCGGAGGACTTCCGGGAGCCACAAATCTTGCCGGGTCCGGAGAAGTCACAAGGCTCGTCAAAAAAATGAATTCGGCAGGGAAGCTCGTGGCCGCGATCTGTGCCGCTCCCGCGGCCGTGTTGGCCCCGCTCGGGATCCTTGACGGTAAAAAAGCGACCTGCTACCCAGGTTGTGAAAGTGATTTTTCTCCGAGGACGGTCTATTTACAAGATCGTGTGGTCAAGGATGGAAATGTTATCACAAGCCGGGGGCCGGGATCCGCTCTTGAGTTTGCTCTGGAGATCGTCCGGGATCTGGCCGGCAACGAAACGGCTGATCTTGTACGAGATAAAATGTTGATCAAGGTATAACCGGCATGAAATTCTTTGAGGTCGAACAAAAATATCGATTGAAAGACCCCGCAAGGATCCGAAAGATCTTGAAAAAAGCAGGCGCCAAGCGGATCACAAGCGGCCTGGAAACGAACGAATTCTATGATAAGGGCGACTTCTTCAAAAAACAAAAAGTTGCGCTTAGACTCAGGCGGTTCGGGAAGCAATCCGCCGCACTCACCTTAAAGGGGCCCCGGATTCAGGCTGGGTTCACGAAGCGTATGGAGATGGAGACCCCCATCGAATACGCGACCGCGAGGGCAATTCTGCGGTTTTTCGGATGCCGGCGGGTCAGGCGCTATTCCAAAAAACGGGAAATTTACAAACTCGGCGGAGTTCTCGTGACGGTGGATTTTCTTAAAAAATTCGGCTGGTTCCTTGAAATCGAAGGCCGGTCGCAGTCGATCAGAAAAATCGAAAAAAAACTGGGTCTTGGGGCCAGTGACCGCGAGGGGAAATCTTATCTTCAGATGCTTTTTCATTGGAAAGACTAGAAGGGCTCGCCCCGTCGGAGGTCGCCAGGTTTGAGGCCGTAGGGTCTGCGGGGCGGGGAAATTTCAGCTTTAAAAAAACTTGAAAACATGATACGGAAGCGATTTTTTTACCGCCTCCTATCTCTAACGGGGGAACAATTATGGTTATCGCATCGGATATCCGGGTAGGGAATGTGATCCGTGTGGACGGGAAGCTTTGCAGGGTCCTGACGCAGGAGATCCGCGGAACGGGGAAATTCGGCAAAAGTGCGATGCTCAAGCTCAAGAGCCTCGAGGATGGTCATGTGATCGAAAAAAACTTCAAGGCTGACGAAAAGGTGGAAAACGTGGATGTCCATTTCGTAAAAATGCAGTATCTCTACCGCGAAGGGGACCAGTTCATATTCATGAACATGGAGAATTACGAGCAGTTTCCCATTTTTGCAAAGGCAGTCGGCAAGCACGAGGTATTCCTCAAAGAAAATGAAGTGATCGAGGTTTTGTTTGGAGAAGGGAAGGCCTTGAGCATCGTTTTTCCCAAGATCGTCGAACTTAAGGTGGTAAACACGCCGCCGGGTGTGAAAGGGCAAACCGATACGACCTACAAAGAGGCTGAACTTGAAAACGGTCTCAAGGTTCTCGTGCCACAATTTGTCAGCGCAGGCGAAACGATTCGCGTCAATACGGACGACCTGAGCTATCTGGACCGGGTCTCCGTCAGGAGCATGTCCTGAAATATCGGTACGGAGAACGGCGAATGAGTAAAAAATTAAAAAAAATCTTCGGTTTGTTTTTAACGGGAACCCTATTGACAGTTCTGCCGGTTTCAGGACAAACGGAGGGGATTATGGGAAAGATCGATGTCCGAAGTTCCGCATTTAGCGAAGGAGACAATATCCCGTCGGATTTTACTTGCGACGGGGCCGACATATCACCGCCGATCGAATGGTCCGGCGTTCCGGCCAACGCACAAAGCCTTGCAATTATCGCAGATGATCCTGATGCTCCGGCCGGGAACTGGACACATTGGCTGGTCTACGATCTTCCGCCGGATTTAGTGCGATTGCCGGCCGGAATTTCTTCCGGAGAAAAACTTTCCGTCGGAGGCTCGCAGGGCCGCACTGACTTCAGGAAAATAGGCTACGGGGGGCCATGCCCGCCGAGCGGCGAGCACCGTTATTTCTTCAGGGTCTATGCCCTTGATACGATGCTTCGCTTGAGGCCCGGCGCATCCAGACAAGAATTGTCCCAGGCCATGCAGGGACATGTTCTTGCCGAGGGTGTTTTGATGGGAAAATATAACCGTTCCTGAAAAATCCGGAACGGCCGGAATGCGTTCATACCATTGCGGGAAGAGGTTCTTGTTCAGAACCAATAGGTTTTTGAAGGCCTTGGGCGAAGTTTGGACGGCGCAAACGTTGCCAATGGCCGTTTGCATTTTTTTCGAGCACTGAGTTACTATCGAATTTACGGGTTCGCAGTGCTTGCGCCGTTAACCCTTAAAAATAAATGGAAAACGGTGCAAGATAAGGTATCATGCATCCATGAAATCAAACGATCTGGATTTTGAAATCTCATTCCTTGAAGGCGTTTTAAAACATCGTCCCAATTATATTGACGCCTTGGCCCCGCTCGCGGAGGCCTATACGCGCCGGGGTTTTTTTGAAAAAGGCCTTGAGATCGACAAGCGGCTGGCTTTTCTCTGCCAGGACGATCCGGTTGTTCATTATAATCTTGCCTGCAGTTATGTCCTTTCCGGTTATACCGCGAAGGCCCTGGCGGCGCTTCGGCAAGCAGTCCGCCTGGGGTTTACGGACCTAGGACATCTGCAAAAGGACCCGGACTTGAAGCCTTTGCGCGAATATCCTCCGTTCCAGAAATGGTTTTCAACCATTTCCCAGAAAACGAAATCCTGAAAAAATTTTCCCAAGGTCCTTATGGCCTTTTCCCCCCATTTGAAAAATAAAAAGCAGGAGCGTATTGCCGCCCATCACGGCCGGAAATTACTCCGGTTCCTTGAAAAGAAAAAAGATTCCATTTCGCCTCTTTTAATCGTGACACATGATTATCCCGATC
>Ga0265297_10005837_pt1 | contig 18369 bp, 36 predicted proteins | sample Munlanlwell13791_FD_192502 | JGI IMG/M metagenome (GOLD analysis project Ga0265297, IMG submission 192502) | Leachate microbial communities from a municipal landfill in Southern Ontario, Canada - Leachate well 137-91 | ecosystem: Engineered > Solid waste > Landfill > Unclassified | place...
CGAATGGCTATGTGCCGCTTCTGAAGGATGATGTCAACTATATCAACTCAGGGGCGACCGAAGCCGAAACCTCCATTTGCCCAAGAATCACCAATATCGTGTACAATTCCGGTACTGGACTGACCCTTATAGAGGATTCTGCTGCAAATTGGCTGACCAATGACCATGTTGGTAAGACCATTTATCCCGATATTACGTCGGGATTCAACACAGTGGTAGTCTCAAACACCGCTAATACCATGCTCGTTACCGGGGACGCCACAGTCTCGGGTGAGACCGGGTCACCATACCGGATAGCCCTTACCGACGTTCCGGGGCGGGTTGATACGGTATTCCTGAATATCTATGTAGATGAATATAACTCTACCGATGATCCGAACCTTGAACACCAGTTGGCAGTCCCGGTTACGGCGCAACTGAGAGAAAAACTTATCCATACCATTTATGTTCAGGAAGGCGGCACGTCTTTCCCGGATTATGTCGATGCCGACGGTAATCAGCACTATACGATCCCGCTGGCAAGAATCTACCGGAATGGCTCCGCGCTTACAGACGGCCACCTTGAAGACCTCCGCCAAGTGGTTCTGGATTCCCTCGAATGCAGCGCATCCTCCAATAAGTGGATGAATAGTGTAAATCTCTGTACCAATGGGTCTTTCGATACTGGATGCAGCGGATCCCTTGTAGATGGCGGGATGTTCCTTGACCGGACGTGGGGGTACTGGACTGAATCCGGCGGAATGGTAACCAAGTTCAACTATGGCGGGCCTTATAACTACCCGTATGTGCTCATGGTGAATGATTCCAATGGTAAGGCGCAACTGTATAACACCCTTCCGGTCAATACCGGATTTGGGAGTGAATACCCGGTATCGGTCGGTGTGGATATCATGATTGATACATTGTCCACAGATGGTGCCTATGCTGGTGTTAGCCCGACAGGATTGCCATATTCGGGCCGGATACTCTATGGGAATTCGGTCTATTACATCTATAATCCGAGTTCCTTGGGGACTTGGCGGCGGATCAGCGTTCCCTTCCCGATTACTCCACAAGAATTCCCCCAAATCAGTATCGAATTCGGGCCCGGAGCCGTGGCTTGTGTCGCCCGAGTAGCTGCTATGGTGGGAACCTTGTCCAGTGTTCCCCCGCTGCCTTCGGGTAAAATGCCCTATCGGGCGCTGGATATGCAAGTCTATACACAGTCTGCTCCGGCAACGACATGGGTTATCAATCACCGGATGGGTACTCAGATGCCGCTTTTCCATATCTGGGATGCCTCTGGATACTCCCTGATGGAACGGTATGACGTGGTAGAATGCATCAGTAATAATGAATTGCATATCGTTTTTGATACCGCGCTGGCTGGAAAAGTGGTTCTGACTGCAAACGTCTGCAATGCCAGCCCGACAAAGCTCTTCTCCACTATCACGGGAACGCTGGTCCAGACCATGCCAAACGCGGAAGCCCTTGCTATGGCGGTAGTCCGGGATGATCTCGGGGACATCATAGAATATGACTCAGCCGTCCCCCGTATGGATAATAGGATTATGGTGCTCAATACATCACCCGGCGGTGACCCTTGTCATATCATGATGGTCGGGGCCATAGATAAACTGACATATCAAACCACACCAAGTGCTATATGGAATATCCTCCACGGACTGAATACTCAGGATATCATTGTTAAATGCTTTACCACAGAAGGAGAAGCTATCCCGGATTTCATCCAGATTTTGGATGATAACAATATTCAGTGCTCTTTTTCAGAATCTGTTTCCGGATATGTTATGATTAAAGGGCATATCTGGTTCCCGCAAAGTGCAAGTAACTAAGGAGATATAACGATGTCAACGTATGTTTATGGTGACCGTGATTTCAAGGGTAATATCGTCAGCAATGCCTCAATGCTTTCCGTGGCGGGAGCTCCGGGAGCTTGGCCTGCCCCGGTTCTTGATACCAATTCCGGACATGCCCAATGGTCTACCGTGAATAAGAAGCCCTATTGGTGGGATACCGATACCAATACGTGGGTGTCTTATAGTGATTCCGGGGAGAGCTTCTACGGCGTTAATTCCGGTTTGACCGGGCCAGCAGCGGAGATCAATTGCTCACCGACTCCTCCAGCTAAAGTAATGGATTGGTATACTGGGAAGAAGACACTGAATGTACCAGTGCTGACAGCCCTACAGTTGGCCGACTTCCCGGACATATCGACAGAGCATAAATTGGTTGTGGATCTGTCCTTGTACACAGGGTTTACTTTAACAGACGGTAATACTGGGGCAGAAAAAGAGGTATATAATCGCCGTGGTGCTCTGATTATCCGAACGACTATAGACACAATGCCTACCGGGACTACAATTCATCCGGGTTTTTCCGGTATGTGGTATCACGGATGGACGCAGCCACTTGGAACTAATACCATTGACGGTAAACTTGGCGCTACTTGGACTACAGTTGCAAAAACAGTAGAAACTCCTACCATGTATTCGCGTGCGGATAATGTAGGTGACTACGGTATTGACGCTGTAGACACACATACTATACTTTCCATCGCATATCCGGGAGAATCCTGCAAGATAGCTACTTGTGATACCGGGGCATATACCGATGTGCTTACGTGGCAGCTTAGTTATGATGAAACAAATGGACTTGTGTTTACCGCTGATGCTGTCGGAACAAACTGTTATATCATGTTTGCCTATAGCGGTGACTGGGCGGCTTGCGCTGATCCGTTCCCCGGATTTGATGGCAGACCTGCCGGATATTACAACACATATTGGTTCTAAAATAGCCAATATGTTATAATAGCTTGTAACTTATTTTCCTTGCTATGGAAGGGACAGGCTATTATGGCGGAGCAATGCGTGCACCACAACGATACAATTCAGAAAGTTGGAGAATTTGCTGCCAGATTGAACAATCTTGAAAAACAGATCGACAATCTGGCGGCAAGCTCCTCCACTTCTTCACACCTTGAAGTCCGTAATCAAACAGAAATTGAACACCTCAAGGATGAGTTTGCAGAACTCAAGGGCTTTTATGACCTTAACCATGATTTGATTGAGAATTGCCAGACCGTTGCATGTGACCTTGCCAACAAGTTTGAGGTATTAGATAAAAAGGTACAAGACGTTACAAAGCTATATGATGCAAAGGTTAATGTTACGGATTTTAGCACCTATAAAGCAAATATGGAAAAAGATTTTGGTATAATCAAAGAAAGATTGGCAGAGAAGGCAACGAAGGACTCAATGGAGTCTTGGAAATGGGTCATTGTTGCAATAGGCTGTGGCATCATTGGTGCAGCCGCTAAGTCACTTTTCTAGGGGGTTGGCATGGAACACCGTAAACCAGTCATAATGGTCGTTGACGATAATAAAGAATATCTGCACTCGGTGAAGTCGCTTCTTCTCAAGCATTTGCCAGAGTTTGAAGTAGTCACCTTCACAGATGCATTTAGGGCGGTTGTACAAGTAGATACGATCAACCCCGATATTCTTGTCTTGGATCTTTTACTTGACCGATTTGACGGTATAAAGGCGCTCCGTACGATCCGCAGAAAAGGTATCACGGCTCCCGCGATTATCCTATCCGGGTACGGCATTGAAGCTATTTCAAAGCGGGTTTGTCCAGAGAACCATATTTCTAAGATCATTGACAAGACCGCAATGGCTGACCTCTTGGTAAATGCAATCCTCGACGCTTATCATTCCTCTGAAAGCGCAATGGCATAATAACGGCAGGATAACGGCATGATAACAGAATATCTGATAGCCGGAATCATGGGGATATTCCTTGGTATCCTCTCCACAATCCTTGGATACCTGAAGCAGAAGGATCCCACCGGATTTGACCTTAAACCGCTCTTTCTCCGCATTCCTTGCGGTGTTTGTGCGGCGATTCTCATTAAATACTACGGAATTGCCGGTCTGGAAGCCCTCGCGGTGGGTTTGGCTATCACAGAACTGAATGATTCCGGCATAAAGCTCATTATGAGACGCTTTTTTGGGAAACGGCTAGACCTTTTGAACCGGGACGGCACGGAAAAAGAAGAAGAAAAATGAAGCTGTTACTCCAGCTAATGACCCTCTTAACCCTGTCGGGATGCTCCTTGACAGGGTTTTCCATGGAACATAAAGAGTCCGAGGACGGGCAGTCTTATTCTGTCCTTAACCTCCCACGGGATCGGGTGTTCTATGGGACTGCATACGACTGCACTACTTATGACAAGCGGTCTATCTTTGGCTATAAGCTCTTTGATGTTGATACCCGGCTAGGGACGTTCGCGGCTGGACCTATGGGGGCGGATAACTACGCTGGCATGTACGTTGCAAGAAAGACTTCATTCTGGGAATATTGGCTGACTCTTTATGGCGGGTACGATATTGACAATGAAGAAAACACCTTTGGTCTAGGGTACATGAAGACTTTCTGATATTTTTTCTATTTTCTTCTTGACTTTGTTAACAATATCGTGTATAGTGTAAATAGAGATAGCAAAGGGCTATGCTCATAGGAAGATAAAAGGAGAAGTAAAATGAAGACTATTGTGAAGTTTGCTCTTTCGGCTGTTCTTGCTCTTGCGGTTGGTTCTACTGCTTTCGCGGATGCACCGGCTAACTACAAGCCATATATTGATTTCGCTCAGGTTGAATCGGATGTCGCGCCGGTAGTGAAGACCATGTACGAGAGCCGCGAGCTGGGCTGGAGTTACGTTGGTGTACCCTTTACATACTTCGTTGGTGGCGCTGAAGACGATTCGCCATACGGTTTTACGGGAGAAAACGAGGGTATCCTTGGCAAGTGCAATTACACCGCTACTGGACTTCCGGATGGTATCACAATCAACACAAAGCGCGGCATTATCTACGGTGTGCCTACCACGGTTGGATATTTCAAGGCAACGATTACCGCGACAAACTCCAAGGGTAGCACCACTTTCACGGCAGCGATCACCGTAAAAGATAACCCAGCGTGGTATAGTGCTCATTATAAAACGATGCTGATCACACCGCAGCAGGGTACTGAGCTCTTTGGCAATTCGTCCGATAATATTTATTATGGTGATATTCTCCTTACACCGAGTTACTACGACAGTGTATACGCCCACGTTCCTGTTTATGTACTTAACGGTAGCGACTATCCTGTAGGGATTAATGTTCTGTTGCGTTACAAGAAGGATGATGGAGCATACGGTGGTGGTCTCCGATTCTATGTAATCAATCCTGAAGACCTTGAAGGTGAATGGGACTTCAATACCACCGACACGGGTGATACAGGCACTACCGGAGTAGCCAAGTCCAGCGAAACACCCCTGATGGCCTTTGCCACGACTCAGGAGGTTACTACAGATGACCAAGAGGTAGTAGCGGATATTGAAGTTACCGCTCCCGCCGCTGCCATCCCCAGTGTGGCCGACGTACTCCGTGGGAATGTCACTGAGTTTGATTATGACCTCTATGTGATGCTGGAAATCGGTGATGGGGTCTTGTTTGTTACCGATGCCGGGGATACAGGAGAACTGACCGGAGAGACAAAGGAGTTTACCAAGCGCGTCCGTTCGGGTCGGCACCGCATCTTTGACCTCAAGATGACCCCGATTCTGCGCCTTGCTCTTAAGGGCGTCAAGGTAAACTGGTACGCCGGGTGTATATCGAACGATATGGAAGTCAAGGGTCAGATCGTTACCGCGACTACCGAATTCAAGTAAGCGACTGCATACGTCTGCACTGGAGTCCCCGTCGAAAGGCGGGGATTCTTTTTGATATTTTATTAAAATTCCTCTTGACTTTTCCCCCGCTATCGGGTATAGTAATCCCAGAAAGGCGGTAGATAATGCTAGAAAAGCTGAATGACTTATTCCTCAAGGGCTACCGGATTGAGACACTGAATGAGGTCTATGGCTTTTCTATCGAGGTAGATCACCCAGAACGTACCTGTAATGATCTGTTTCTTTACCGACCGAAGTCACGCTTCGTCCGTATCCGGGAGTTTAGTGACTTCCCGGTGAATCTGATTCTGGTAGAAGAAGCCGTTAGCGGGAGACAATATCAATGTTCCATTTATGACATCTTTTAACGGAGGTGGTATATGAAGATTGAAAACATGATAAAGGTACTTGAAGCACAAGGGTATACCTGTGCTAAAGTAGATAATTCCGGGGATTGTAATTCCGGGGATTGTAATTCCGGGAATTGTAATTCCGGGAATTGGAATTCCGGGAATTGTAATTCCGGGGATTGTAATTCCGGGGATTGTAATTCCGGGAATTGTAATTCCGGGAATTGGAATTCCGGGAATTACAATTCCGGGGATTGTAATTCCGGGGATTGGAATTCCGGGAATCGGAATTCCGGATTTTTTAATCAGTATGCTCATGCTTTCTTGTTTGATAAGCCTGTACCGGATTCTTTTGAAATGCCAGCAATTAACTGCCTATACTTCTACCTTACCGAGTGGGTTGATGATTCAAGCATGACAGACACTGAAAAAGAAGAGAATCCTTCCTATAAGACAACCGGCGGGTATCTTAAGAAGAAGGCTTATAAAGAGGCATTCACGGAATCCATTATGAAGGCTCCAAAGGAAGAACTTGAACAGATTATGGAGCTTCCGAATTTTGACCCGGATACTTTTTCAGCTATCTCTGGTGTTGATCTTATGGCGGTTATCTTGTCTAAATCCTAAAGGGGGATACAATGGCAACTGTTCAGGTAGTCAGTGGGGTTCGGTATCCGTTTACAGCGGAGTACAAAATGGCAATCTCCTGTATGCGGGAGGAAATTGTCAAGGCCCGGAAATCAGTCCTTAAAGTACAGGAGAAGCGGGATGCCGTCAGTCGAAATCAGGGATAGTATCAAGAAGAAGTGTCTCCACTGGCTCCGGAAGCAGTATTACAACGTCATTCTGGAAGATCTTGCCAACTTCCACCTCTTTGCATGGAAAGGTAAGATCTCTTGCGGTGTCTATACCATCGCAGATACAGATGACCTACTCCGGTTCAAGGAACATAAGTGGTATGCCGACCTTCCCGGCCAGTATCGGGTAGTATTTGCCTTCCCCGGCATTATCAAAGGGTCAGATGTACCGGAATCGTGGGGTATCATCGAGTGTTATGGTGCGGAATATCTGGAAAAGCGGGAATCAACCCCGGAAGCGGACTTCAATGAGCAAATGGAGCTGGAAATCCTCAAGGATGTTCTGGCCGCGACCGACCCGAATGCACCGCAGGAAGAAATTTCAGCGGTTATCCGTACCTTTTCAGAATGTTTTAGCGCGTCCGGAATGAATGAAAACCGGAAAGACCTTGTGGAACTGATTGAAACCGGACAATTCCAGTATCTTTTCATGGGGAAGAAGAATGATGACGTTCGGTAAGTATGTCGGGCAGCTAGAGGAACTATCCCTCTGGGGCAAGCATTATCATAACTGCATACGTATGCACGCCCTGTGTGTTATCGCGGTGATGATCTCCGCTATTCTCTATGCCGATACCGGGAGTCGGTATTCCGTCTTACTCACGACCCTTGCTGGTGTTATCTTGGTGTTCGCTCATGCCGAAATGGATTATCTCGGGAGGAAAATCGGGGAAGTATCAGAGCCTGTCCTGATGGAGATAGCCCAAATAGGGAAAGAAGAACCCGTAGAGAACCCAGACCCACTGTTGTACGCCTGTGAGATGTGCCTTACCGAGTTCAAATACGGCTATCTTACAGCGAGGGCCGCGCATAACATCAATACCATTATTGCCCGCCTGTTACAGGCCAATTGCTGCAACGCCGTGACCGCTACCAAGTTCTACAGGGTGCTTAAGACCGCCGGGGAGTCCCACGTATGGGAAAGAATCTGTGGACTATGGCCACTTTCGGTATTCTTCATTATCGGCTCTGTTATCCACCGCTGGGGAATGTCCGGTGATGTCGGTATGGAGTTATTTATGTTTCTGCCGATCATCCTACCGTATGTCTATACAGCTAGGGAGATGACCAAGATCTACCAGGATCGGTATATGTCCAGCCTCTATTATGATGATGTCCAAGAAAACGGTGACGCTTTCATTGAATACGTCAACAAGCGGTGTGAGGGCGCATAATGAAATTGCGGGATATATTGTCCATTACAATACCCAAGGAGTCCGGAACGACCCTTATAAAGGTCTACAGGCAGGATAAGGACACTTTGAAGCGGCTAGCCAAGGAATCAGGGTGTACCATGATTCAATTCATTTCCGGACTTGTCAGGGAAGCAGAGAGGAAACAGGGTAAATCATGATTACCGATATGGACGCCTTCAAAGAGCACGTTGATTGTGTCCACCGGTGTACCCGCTGTGACCTCAATGCTACGTGTGAGACAAAAATGGTAGCCGGAGGTAACCCGAAAGGCCATATCCTGATAGTCATGGACGCCCCGCGCCCGGAAGAAGTCCAGCATAAACGTCCCTTGTGCTATGAAGACGGTCTATATTTGCAAAGCGCCATGATTCAGGCCAAATTTGAACACGGGGATTGCTTCATAACCTATTGTGTATGCTGTACTTTACCCGAGGCAAGGCAGTTAAAGGTAGAGGAATGCGGGGAGTGTTTTACCCACTTGTGGAAGACCATTACATGCTTTAACCCACGGCTTATTCTCACGGTGGGGCAGACCGCTACTGGTATCCTGTGTAAGTCCCAGAAGTCCATATCCTCATTACAGGGTGTTTTACATAAGATTGGGCCGTATAAGGTGTTACCGATATCCCATCCGTGTTATATGCGTACCAAGGGGACACGGTTACAGGTCAAAAACTATGTCCAGACGCTTACTATGGCAAGAAAATCGGTATTCGCATAATTTTATTGATTTTTCTCTTGACTTAGCTTCTCTAGTAGCGTATACTGGTACTGTCAATGATGAATAACGACCAACAAGGAGAAAACAAAATGAAGAACACGCTGACACCCGCCGAACAGTATCTTGCTCATCTGGAAATCGTGGAAGACCGCGTTGATGCCGTAGCAGTACGGAAGATCCACGGGAATCTGGTATCGACTTCCCTCCGGCAGGAGAAAGACGGCACGGTTGATCTCTACTTGATTAGCCAAGAAAACGGTCAATACGCCTGTACTTGCCCGGCTTTCAAGTATGGGAAAGATCAGTGGTGCAAACATCTGGAAAAGGCGGCCCGCCAAGGATTTATCAACCGCCCGGAAAAGAAGGTTTTGGGGCTTGTAGGAAAGTAGAAAATAATTCCGTTTTTTCTCTTGACTTTCTTTCTTCCGTCGTGTATAGTGTAAGGGTCAAAACAAAACAAACTGCATACGTGTGCAGTCAACCTCCAAGAAAGGGGAATCGAAATGGCTACTAAGGGTGCGAATGTCAACAACGGTGTTATCAGTGTCAGCGTCAAGGAAATTGCCAAGGTCGTTATGATGGGCTTCAAGCTCAAGCACGCGGTGTTCATCCACGGCGCTCCCGGCATCGGCAAGTCCGATATCATCCGTCAAATCGGTGCCATTCAGAACCGTCCGGTCTACGATATCCGTCTGGCCCTGATGAACCCGGTGGATCTCCGTGGTATCCCGATGGTCGTGAACGGTGAAACGGTGTGGATGGCCCCGGAATTCTTCAAGCACGCCGAGAACGCTATCCTGTTCTTCGATGAATTCCCGGCGGCTCCCCCCGCTGTACAGGCGGCGGCGTACCAGATCGTCCTTGACCGCCAGATCGGTGAATTCAAGCTCCCCGCGAGCTGTGATATTGTCGCGGCGGGTAATCGGCAGGAAGACAAGGGGCTGAACTACAAGATTGCCCCGGCGCTGTTGAACCGCTTTGTCCACCTCAACGTGGAACACGATTTTGAGGCGTGGAAGGACTGGGCGCTCAATAACAATGTCCACTCCGATGTTATCGGGTTCCTGAACTTCCGTACGGAACTCCTGTTCCGGTTCTCGCAGGGTACCAACACGGGAAATTTCCCGACGCCGCGCTCGTGGGCCCGTATGTCGGAAGCAATCAAGCTGATTGAGACCGACGGTAGCTTCACCGGTATGGACAATCTGACGATTTTCGCCGGGTATGTCGGTGTCGGAACGGCTACGGAATTCCAGAGCTTCCGGAAGTATGCCAAGACGATTCCGAACGCCCGCGATATCATCGAGAAGGGTAACATGAAGATCAAGCTCGAAAGCACCGAACCCAGTGTTATCCATGCTTTCTGTGCCGCGCTGGTCAATGTGGCGCTGACCAACACCGCCCGGAAGGATTCGGCGGGCAAGGATCAGCCCGAGGGTATGGAAGCGGCTGGAAATCTCATGCAGTACCTCCAGACCAAGCCCTTCGGTAATGAGTATGTTACCCTTGTGGCCCGCGATTTCTTCCGTTCGACGCGTGGTCAGAAGATGATTCCCCAGTTTGTGAGCCCGAACTCGAAGTGGAAGGAAGTCAGCAAGATCATTCACCAGATCATGTATAGCTGATTTCATGAAATAATTCGGAAAAATCTCTTGACTTTCTCCCCTTGACCGGGTATAGTATAAAGGTACCCGGCAAGGGGTCGGGGATCACAGAAAGGGAATAACATGGCCGCTGATATGACTCTCGAACAGAAGATTGAAAAGGTACGGGTGCAGTTGGTGTTCAATCACCCGTTTTTCTCCGCGCTTGTCCTGAATCTCAAGAATAAGATCTATGAGGCCAAGGATAACAACGGTGTTCCCACCGCTGCCACCGATGGCCGTTATGTCTACTACAACCGTGAGTGGTGCGACAAGCTCACGGTTGATGAGCTGGTAGGCGTGGTTATTCACGAGACCCTTCACGTTGCCCACAGCCACGTTCTCCCGTGGCGGCGCGGGTGGCGTGACCCCAAGATTTGGAATATGGCGGCTGATTACGCTGTCAACTCCATTATCAGCGCCAACGGCATCAAGCTGCCCAAGGAAGTCCTCCTTGACGCCAAGTATAACGACATGGCTACCGAGGAGATCTACCGGGATCTGGAAAAGAATGCCACGAAGATCAAGGTTCCCGGCGCTGGATCGTTCTTTGGTGACCTCCGTGATCCCTCCAAGGAAGACGGTGAGGGCGGCGGTAACGGTGAAGACGGTAATGGCAATCCCAGCAATGGCCGTGGTTTGAGCGAAGCCGAACAGCGTGAGATGGAGCAGGAATGGAACGCCCGTCTTGTCGATGCGGCTACGGCGGCCCGCCAGCAGGGTAAGAGCCCTGCCGGGATGGATCGGATGCTCGATGGTATCACGAATCCGCGTATTCCGTGGTTTGCCTATCTGGATAATCTGACTGGCGAGATTCTGCGGGATGATTATGACTTCTCGCGCCCGGATCGTCGATTCCTCCAGCACGGTCTTTACCTGCCCGACCTGTACAACGAGGGTTCGATGGTGGCGGTTATCATCGACACTTCGGGTAGTATCGGACAGACGGAAATGAAGCTCTTTCTGTCGGAAGCGTTCGGTATCCTTGCATCGAAGAATGTCACACGTATCCGGCTGATGTGCTGTGACGCCAAGGTGACGTTTGACAAGTATCTCACGGCGAATTCCCCGGTTCCGGGCAATCTCCCCGGCGGTGGCGGTACCGATTTCCGCCCGCCGTTTAGCCGGATCAACCGTTCCAATGAGAAGCCCCAGATGGTCATTTACCTGACCGACCTCTGCGGTACGTTCCCGGAAGAGCAGGATTATCCGGTTATCTGGGTTGCGCACAACAACGGTGACGCGGAAGCTCCCTTCGGTACCCAGATCAATTTCGACCCGTCGAAGGATGAAATGGAAGTCTTCACCGCCGGGACTGGTAATGTCCAGAAGGGGCATGACTTCCCGGAATGTGACAACGAAGATGAGGATGAAGACCCCGAAGAATTCTGCGGAGATGAATAATGGGTATCACTACCGTAGAAGCGGCGAAGGAATATGCGGAAAAGGCTGGGTATGCCCTGTCTGACAAGGCCGAGCGGGTAGTCAAAGCCCTTGTCAAGACAGGCGGGAAGTGTCCCTGTGTGGCAGTAAATGCCCCGGAATGCCCTTGCCCGTCTCATGTGTGCGACATTGGAGAAGACGGAAAGTGTCATTGCAACCTCTTTATCAGAAAGGATCAGGCATGATTACGCTGAATTGGACAGATTATATCTGTAATTGTGCCGGTAATGATGAGATTGCGGCCCGCTTTGTCAAGGCCTGTCAGGATAACAAGCTCCTCAGTGACTGGGCCGTCATGGGGCCGTCCTTTGATGAAGACACCGACCGGCTCTGTTGGGTATGCTTCTGTGGAGAGAGGGATTATTGCTTCACCCACGAGATCCCGGCTATTGACTTTGTGGGTAACCGTGATAAAGTGATGAAGCATATGGAAAAGATGGCCGAGGAAATCCGCGCAAATGAGTCCCAGTGGAATATCCTTGAAGCTATCAATATAACTAAGGAAGAATGGGAAGCCAAGGTCGCCAAAGCGGAAGAGAATCAGGGCGTCCGGTTGGATGGTGAAGGGATCAACAACAAGCTCAAGATTGAGAAGCATCTGGACGAGTGGCATGAAGAAAAGAAGTCCACGTTGATTCTCCCAGAATAAAGGATCATAAAACCAGAGGATGTTTACTCCATAGGGTTTTGCCCCTCCCCTCCCCTTTGCCCTATGTCGAGTACCCCCTTTCTACCTCTGGTTTTCCCCCACGAGAAATCGTGGGGTTTTTATTGAAAAAAGTAAGATTTTCTCTTGACTTTTAGCTCCGAATCGGGTATATTGTGAGGGTGAAACAACTGCATACGTCTGCAAAACAGAGAGGAAACCATTGTGAATTGGCGTGACGGGCGGGACTACGGTGTTTTAGAACTGGTGGACGATACAGCCAAGCCAAGAGAACAGCAGAAGGTTCTAGGGTATGTTTCAATGTGTTACGGTATAATAACCGGATATGTGTGCGGAATCCCAGACGAGGCTGTTATCTCCGAACGTTTTCTTGACTCCTATGGAAGTCCGCAGCCCGAAAATTATGAAAAAGCAAAGCGCGTGGTTGAGCAAATAGTTAGATGCCGGGAAAAGAAAGGGATATGATGACAGAGAGGAACGGAATGGAACCGATTGATCCGAAAAAGCGGAAGAAAGATGCCTTAGAGGATGCATTTGAAGAAGTTGTCGGCCTTGCCCGGGATAGCGCGCCCGATTTTGCCAAGGGATTCCCCGACATGGATATCGTTACCGTTATGGTTGTGGTGCAGCTTGCCAAGATCAAGCCGGATTTCTTCAAGTACCTGATTCACAAAGCCATTGAGGATCAAATCACCTCTACACGGATCGGGTTGATGAATGCCGGATACATGGATGTCCTTGTAGACGGAGAAGGGGTTATCAGTCTTGCCAGAACCGAGAAGTACAATAAGGAATTTCCAGAAAGGGACGAAGGATGATCAACATCGTACGTGAAGCAGAAGACATGGGTACAGAACACGAGAAGTGTTTCAAATGTGGTACACCGACCCCGTATTGGGCGGAAGTCCGGGATGTCCCGTGCTGCCCAGACTGTGCGAATATCGTGCAAAGCAATGATGTTCCGCTCAAGCAGGAATGGATCTCGGGATGAAAGGGGTATTCCAGCACCTGCTAGAAAAGCTCCTGATAATCCTAGCCATCGGATTTACTATTTTCTGCCTTGTTCATATTTTTTCTATTTTTCTCTTGACTCTGGCGTACAACTAGGGTATAGTAGGGGGAGAACGCATGGGAATCACCGAAGACGTTGCGAATCTTTCATCCGGAACCATAAGCGCATTGACCGGATATAAGGATTATGAGAAGATTGACGAATTCCAGAACGAATTTACCGAGTATGCCGAGGAATACACCAATCACAACTGGAAAAGCTGGCTCGATGCGTACAGGGATTTCCAAGCATACCGGGTAGAGAAAGATCGGTATGACAGTATCCGCTACGATGACCAGTTTGATACTGAAATGCGGCGGATCTACCGAGAGGGGTGAATCAAATGACGTTTATCTATAGTGTCCATAATAGGGTAATAAACGTAGTGCCAAACCCAGAAAAGTGTGACAGTATCGCATTAAACGTCGATAATGAAGTATACCTTCCGGGATTAACCGTGGAAAGCGCGGAAAGACTGGCCGATTTGCTCATGCAGGCAGCTATGGCAATGCGGCTCGCGGGTAAAGAATGATCCGGTATGCCCCTATGTACCTTTATAGTGTTCAGAGTGGGTCAAAACACCATTACGACCGCATAATTAAAGACTCAGGTGGTTTAGCGGCGTGAGCGTGTCCTACGGGGTTTGTACAAGGGGCATACCGATTTTTACAAGGGGAAAAGCGTGAAAGCATTGGAACTCAGAACCGGCCATATCCTTACCGATGATGATATCCGGAACGCCGTGGAGAACACAAACGGTGTTATCCACTACGATCACCGGGATAAAGACCTCACGGAAGCCCGGATCTTCCACAAATCCGGTACTGTTTATGTCTCCGGCGGGTTTAACATCAACCATATTGAGAATATCTCCCCGTGTCATGCCATGATGCGTAACGGGCGCTATGACGGTTTTCTTCACCGCGTCAGGAGATTCGGCCACCCGCACGCGTTCCTCTTGGGATGCCACCCTGAATACGTTTTGAGTAACTACCCGAGTAAATACCGGGTAAAGCGACGCGCACCAGACCTTACCGATAAGACAATCTATTGCTTCCGGACACTCCCGCAATACTGGATTGACTGGGAATGTCTCTTTCTTACACTTCAACTCAGAGGAGAGGTAAATGCGTAAGTTGTTTATTTCACTGGTCTTGTGCCTTATCTGTGTCTCCGCGAATGCTGATTTTACGGGAACGGTAACCCGCGTGATTGATGGGGATACGATCATCGTTACAGTCGGCGGAGAGAACAAGCGGGTACGGATGTATGGTATTGACGCCCCGGAATTGAAGCAAGCTCATGGGGAAGTCTCACGGGATACTCTTTCGGAGATGATCCAGAACCAAACGGTACAGGTCATTGAGCGCGGAACAGACCGGTATCAGCGGATTATCGGTATCGTCATGCATCACGGCATTGATATCGGGGGTACACTGGTCTTGAACGGCTTTGCATGGTGTTACCGCCTTTATGACAAGGACGGCCTGTATGCGATTATCGAGTATGAAGCCAAATCTAACCATCGTGGACTCTGGGGTGCTGGTACCCCGGTAGCGCCTTGGGTATTCCGCAAGGAACAAAAGAAAGGTAAGTCATGAAGTATCTGGTAATCCTCGCTCTGATTGTAACCTGTGTGGGTTGTGCCGCGACAGAACCCCGTAACGGGCCGGAATCCGATGATGTAATCTATGTCAAGGCAGAAAATACGGTCTATTCCCGCTATATCAACGTCGGTGGGTTCCTTATCCCGAATATCAAACTGATTAAACGGGTAGGTCAGATCTCCACAAGTAACGACAAGATCGTGATTTATGAAGATTATGCCGCCATGAAGAAAAGCGGGATTAACTTTGCCATTGATGTATCCGTGACGTTCTAGTGCAGACGTATGCAGTCAGGAGAATGCCGTGAGTATGGCTGATTATGCGCTTAGTGAATTCAAGGCCGCAGGCTGGATTGATGAAAACGGTAAGTGTGCGGACGAAATGCAGGCGGAAATGTGTAAGGACGCTCTTACCCTTTTGGGTACCATGGGTAAGCAAGGGCATTCCGGATCCAGCTTCCCCTATCTTATGAATCTTTTGAACCGGGTTGCATATTTTAAGCCGCTTACCCCACTTACGGGTGAACAAGACGAGTGGAATGACGTAAGTGAATGTAGTGGAGAACCGTTATGGCAGAATAAACGGTATTCTTCGATCTTTAAGAGGGCTGACGGAACCGCTTATTGTATAGATGCCATTGTGTTCCGCGACAAGGATGGGGATTGCTATACCGGTTCTGGCTCTTCTATAGATATCACCTTCCCGTATACCGTTCCCGATAAGCCGGAATACAGAGACGACCCGGAAGAAGAATGACATGGATAGGTCAATGCTAACAACTACCCCTTGCTGCCATAGCTGCCTGTATCTGCGGGATGTCCGTAATATGGCGGGGGAAATCCGGTTTTACTTCTGTAGACTGATGCATAAGGATTCTCTGTGCTTTTTGGAAGAATACAAGGTTAAACCGGATAATCTCTGCCCTTTCTATGACGGTGGTAAATAATGGCACTGGATAGATCAATACAGACCAAGGTAGCTTGTTGTTATCACTGTAAATTCAGCCGTGCTCTGGCTGACCGGCGTATGCTCCAGTGTATATTCTTCGCACACGGCGATGCTTGGAGAGATACCGACAATAGTACCGGACCAGGCCACCTGTGCCCGTTCTATGAAGAAGCAGCCATTATGGAACACATCATGGGAGGCAAAGACTGGTATGGATAGGTCAATGCACACCAGAGCAGCCTGTTGTGCTAATTGTAAGTACGCGCTTGGCACAAACTCTGTGTTCGATCGCGTTTGCTGTAATCTAGCCAATGACCGTCCGCCAGAAATAGCTCCTTTTGTATGGGAGCAGGACCACATTGTTCTACCAACGGTGGTCTGCCCGTTTTTTGAACGCAAGGAGGATTAGCATGGACAGGTCTATCATTACACAAGCGCCATGCTGTCACCATTGTAAATACCATGTTTACATCAGCAATCAGTTTCAGGACTGTTGTAATCTAGGCGGCAGTTATAGGCGAGATGATACGCAAAAGCATTATGATTGGTGCAAAGAGCACAAGATACATGATACCGACATATGCCCGTTTTTTGAGTGGTGTGAGGTTCAATAATGGCGGTAGAGAAAGAGCTCATTACCGTAGTAAGGTGCTGCTGGAACTGCCGCTATCGGAATCGGTATAACGGTCAATGGGTATGCATCTGGGGTAATACCGAGGACAATTATAGCTATGCTGCCATTGCCCCACACAACCTATGCCCGTTCCATGAGGATCGGTCGGAAGAGGTTACAGAAAAACTAAGCATACCGATCTCCAGATTGGGAGATATTTGGCAAGTAAAGGTCGATGAATAAGGGGGTACCATGCCAGTTGATAGATCCGTACTCACAAAAGCGAATTGTTGCGCTACCTGTGAACACTCAAAGTTGGTAGGTCAGTATGAAGAATATGACTACTACTGTAAGTTTTTTGATGGTAAATTTAAGGAAAAGATAGAAAACCGCGTCGAGCCCTATGAGGTATGCCCGTTTTTCGAGATGTATAATGGCAAATGACTTCCCGCTAGAGCAAATTATGGCTGATTGTTGTGGATCCTGCGGGTTCTTTATCAACCATAGCGCAAGACCTTGGTGTATGCATAGGTTCAAAACCGGTGGCCTTGAAGACCCGGCGTATGTTAAGAACTACTATATCTGTCATAAGTATCACCGTATTCAGGAAGAAACAGCAGTGTATTCCGCCGAGAGCAAGCAATTCAAGAGGGTATGACAATGGAAGAAAAACTTGAAATAGCCTGTTGCTGCGCGTCATGTAAGTATTTTATTGATTCTTCTCCCTATGATATTTGTCAAATGGGGGACACCCGGTATAAGACGTACCCGTTTTATCTGTGTCCGTTTTATGACCAGAATGAGCGGCTTGAACATACCAAGGCCTATCTGGATCAACAGAAAGGCAAGTAAAATGCTGGATGATACACAAAAGAACCCATTGTGTACTCACTCTAAGTGCTGTGGGACATGCTGGTATTTCATGCGGCGGACTGCACCAGAGTGGGATATCTTTTGCTTTTATCATCAGATACCGACAAAGCATTTCTATGCCTGTGAAAGGTGGGTGTACGATCTAAATGGAGAATGTTCCCTTTAACCCACTGTGTATAGAGGTCAAGTGTTGCGCGAGCTGTAAATTTGCTGTGGATGGTATGGTTGTCCATAATGCTGGTGTCGATATTGGCGCTTATGGCGACATTATTTCAAGACTTACCTATGATCGTGTAACTAAATGCACCAGATCATGGAATGTAGTAAAAATTTACTATACGTGTGAAGACAAAGCATGAGGTAATGATGGATACTTATGCGGAAGATATCCCCGAACCCCCGATGTCAATAAAAGTCGGGTGCTGTTGTAATTGTTCTTATCGGGCATCCGGTATGGATGTAGAAAACGGGAAGGCTCTTATTGTAGAGAAGTGTCGAGAGACTTTTATCACGGTAAAGTCCTATTATGTGTGTAAATCCTTTAAGGAGCGTGTGAATGATTGAATTAGCCGCCAAAAATGGTATTATTAAGGGGAAACATGTGCTGTTGAACCATAACCCCTAAGGAGTCCAAAATGAGTGCGAGTGAGAAAACGGTACGCGAAGAATGGGAACAGGATATCA
>Ga0265297_10005838_pt1 | contig 18368 bp, 31 predicted proteins | sample Munlanlwell13791_FD_192502 | JGI IMG/M metagenome (GOLD analysis project Ga0265297, IMG submission 192502) | Leachate microbial communities from a municipal landfill in Southern Ontario, Canada - Leachate well 137-91 | ecosystem: Engineered > Solid waste > Landfill > Unclassified | place...
CTCATTGTCATTCTACAAATGTTGTGAATGCATTAATTTATTCAAAAAAAAATAAGAAAAATTTTGAAGTGTACAACACTGAAACTCGCCCATTATTTCAAGGAAGAAAAACCTCAAAAGAACTTTCAAAAGCAAAAATTCCTGTAACACAATTTGTAGATTCCGCAATAGGAATTGCATTATCCAAAGACCAGGGAACAAGAAAAGTAAGAAAAGTTTTCTTGGGAGCAGATGCTATTTTAAAAAAAGGGGTAATAAATAAAGTAGGCAGTGGAGCAATTTCAAGGTTAGCAAAATCTTATAATATTCCTGTTTATATTATTGCAGATTCTTGGAAGTTTTCAAATCATAATCTTCCTCTAGAGCAAAGAGAATTAAATGAAGTCTGGGACAAAGCTCCAAAAAACATCAAGATAAAAAATCCTGCATTTGAATTTATTCCAAAAAAATATATAACTAAAATTGTTTCTGACTTAGGGACTCTTTCTTATTCAGAATTTTTAAAGAAAATAAAAGATTAATTTTGTTTTTGAGAATTTTTCATCTCAAGAGTTATTTCTTCCCCAATTTTTTCTAAACTTAAATTTAACTCTTCTTGAATATTTTTTAATTTTTCTACTTGCTTTTTTATCATTTCTTTTGCAGAATCAATATCTTTTTTTACAAAATTTTTTTCTCCAACATCTACCAAAAGTTCTTCTGAAATAATCTTTGATTTAATAAAAATTCCTCTCCCAATTGGAGACAATATTTCTTTATCTTTTGAACCCTTTAATTCTTCTAAACTCTCTTCTAAGAATTTCAATTCCCCAATTCCTTCTTCAACAGAATTAAGTTGTGCTTGAACTTGATTTATTTTTTGTTCAAATGCCTGAAATTTTAAGATTTCTTCTTTTGACTCCATATAAAATTTACTAAAAAATTACTTTTAAACATTCCTATGCAACATTTAAAATTTTTCTTAAAACACTGCTAGAAAGAATGCTTGCTCCAAAATACCACCAAAACCAATGAGGTAGAATTGCAGAATAAAATCCTCTAATCCAACTAAATAAAAGTAAGATTGGAATCATTGTAATAAACATTGGTTTCATAGAATGTTTCATTAATTCCATAGAACACTGAAGCATTTCTTGATTAATTTCTGCACTTTTTTTCATATCTCCTTTAGCATCTTTTAGTTTTATTTGGCACGCTTTACTAATTTGTTTTAATTCTCTCATTCTATTTTGATTAGTAAATCTTTTAGTAACAAGAGTCATAACTAAAGTTATTAAAAAAGAAATTAAAAGAATGCTAAGTAAAGGGTTTGCAATAATAAATTCGTTTATTCCCATTTTAATTGCCCATGAATCTCCTCATTGCAGGATTCATGTCTGTTGCATGTTGTTTAGCAATGCTTTGATAGAATTGGAACATAATCATAATAACCAATAAAATTGCTGTGCCAGAAACAAGTGCTCCAAGTAAATCTGTAACTGAAGCAAGTAATCCAATTGTTGCTCCGCCCATAACTGTTAGAGGCATAATATATCTATCCAAAATGCTTTCTAATATTCTAGAATCTTGTCTAAATCCTGAAACCTGAAGTCCTGATGCAGAAATTTGGCTTGCAACACTTTTTGAATCCATATTTGAAGTTTTAACCCAAAATACTGCAAAGATTACTGAGAATAACATAAACACAAATGTATGTGTTAATGCTTGGAATAAATACTGGGTAGAGAAAGCTCCTCGAATAATTAATTCTAAAATATTTGTAGAACCCATCCAGAAAGAAAATCCCGATACTGCTTGACCATTAGAGAAATGTCCTAAGAAAGTTAAGTGTGAAGCAATACTTGCAAGTCCAGAGCAAACTTCTCCTTCAATTAAACAAGGAGCAGCAGCATTTTCAACAAGTCCTCCAACTAATTGTAGATTTGCCATTAATGCTGCAGTTAAAATTACTGGAATTACTGAAGCATAAAAAAATGATAAAGGCCACTTTATACTATATCCTCGAATTTTTCCGTATGCCAAAGGAATTTCTACTTTAAGTGATTGTGCCCAAACAACTAAAAAGAAAATAAGAACTGTTGCAACAAGTGCTCCAAGTGCAGATAAAAAATCAACAGGATATCTATTCATAATTGATTGTATTAAAGCAAAAACTTTTCCTGAACAAGCAACATTATTAAAATCCAAAAAACAATTTTGTCCTTGCTGATTTACAAACTGAAATGCACTAGTAACTAATCTCCAGCTGATTCCTGCCCCAATAAATAAACTTACTCCTGAACCAAATCCCCATTTACTTGTAAGTTCATCCATATAAAAAATTGCTAATCCTCCAAGAATTAATTGTAATATTACTAACCACGCAAGACCAGGTAATGCTTGAAGTCCTTGCATTAAAACATAAATCATTGCTTCAAGAACAATAAAAAAGAAAATTAACAATTTTTGAATTCCAGTAAAAAATCTTTTTCCTTCTTCAGTTGTTCTGTCAATATTAATTATTCCTGAACCAGCAAGTAATTGTAAAATAATTGACGCTGTAACAATTGGTCCAACACCAAGAGAAATTATACTTCCAAAATCTGTTCCTAGAATTATCGCTAAATATTTGAATCTCTCTAAAGCATTATTACTTAATCCAAATAAAGGAACATTCGCCAAAATAAAAAATGAAGCAAGAACAATTAAAGTCCATTTCAATTTTGTGTTAAAATCCACCTTTTTTTCAGAGGGTTTAATTATCTCTGGAATGTAGCTAAATATATTTGTTAAAGCCATATTTAATTTCAAGAATTAATCTTTATAAGGGTTTCGAGAATTACTTAGCAGGTTTTGCTTTTCGAGCAACAACTCTAGGGCTTTCAACAAGAGGAGTTTCCATTATTTTAATTTCTTTTAAGATAATTTTTCCTCCAGCTTTTTCTATTTTTTCAATTGCTGATTCTGAAGCTTTTTCTGCTTTAATTATTAATTTATTCTTAACGTTTCCTTCTCCTAAAATCTTATAACTTTTCAAATCTAATTCAATTCCATCTTTTGTTTTTTTAGCAATTCCTTTTTTCAAATATCTCTCTAAATTAAATTCAATATCTTTAAGATTTATTCGGTCTGACTTATCTTTTTGTGTTCCTCTACTTGTTATTCCTTGTTTTCCAAAATATTCATTTCCGTATAATTTTAATACAAGAGTTTTTTTCTGATCTGCTCTCTTTCCACTTCCACTCATTCCTTTTCCTCCTCTGTGTCCACTACCTTTTCCTTTCTTTCTTGCACCTGTTCCGTGTGTTCCCATTTTTCTTCCATGCATTCTAGAAGATTTTCTTCTCTTGTGTGTTTTTTTCATTAATCCCATTTTATAACATCCTTAAAATCAAATCATTTATTTTTTCTTTATTATCTCCAAGAACTCCTTTTGGAAAATGAACTTTAGCTTTTATTCCGCCTCTAGGGGGGTGTAAGCTAAAAAATGGCTTTAAATTTGAATCTTGGAATTTTTTACCTTTAATAAGTTCTTCTTGAACTTTAACTAAATCTGTTTTTTTAGTTTTATCAATTAATTTTGCTCTTTTTTCCATTAGTTGCGAAAATGTTTCTTTACTAATTTCTCCATAAGCAACAAAACTATAAAGTTTTTTGAGCATTCCTAATCTTTCTTCAGTTGGATTTGTTAAAACAATACATGAATATTTTCTTGGTAAATTTAATCTATTAAAAGTTTCAACTACATCTCTATCTAATCCTACTTGACCAGTGATTCTTATTATTGCTATCATTTTCTATTTGTCTCCTCAAGTGCTTTTATACATGCTTTTGCGAAGTTAAATGTTGTTCTTTGTCTTCCAAAAGTTTTACTATAAACATCTTTAATTCCAGCTAAGCTAAGTATCTTTTTTAATTCATTTGCAACAACAAGTCCAGTTCCTTGTGGAGCAGGAATTAATTTAACAACTACACTTCCTTGTTTTCCTATAACTTCAAAAGGAACAGTGTGAGGTTCTGAACATGAGCAATCAAATGCTGCGCATCCTCTTGTTATTCTTTTAACATTTAACTTTGCTTGTTTTGTTGCTTTGTCTCTTGCAGGAAGAGTTTCATTTGATTTTCCAACGCCAATTCCAATATGCCCATTTCCGTCGCCAACAACAGCCATAGCAGAGAAAGTCATTACTCCTCCTTCTTGAGTAATTCTTTGAGTTTGTCTCCAAGCTCTTCTTTTTCCTCCACCAAATTTACCTTTAGATTGTCCAATTGAAAGCAAATCTGTTTTCACATCAATTAATTTATCAACTATTTCTGGTTCTAATATTTTTTGATTATTTTCTAAAATTTCATCTAAACTTTTTACTTTTTCGTCTTTTACTTCTTGTCCTAATTTTGTTTTAGGACTCCAAGCAGAAACAATCTCTTCTCTAGTTTTAACAAAAGATTCTCTCTTGAATGCTCTTGGTTTAACTTTAATTTCTTCTAAAACTTCTATTGGAGCAACAATATCTTCTTCTATAATTTCATCTTCAATCATTTTTTCTGTTGTTTCTTCAATATTTTTAGCTTCTTCTAAAATTTTCTTTTCTGAAACAGTTCCATAAGTTTTAGCAGTTTTTTTTATGTCTTCCATTTATTGTTTTCCTATTTTTGATTTAATTGTCTTAAATTGTTTTGAAAAATCTTCTTTTAAATTTTTTCCTTCAATTCTTTCTTCTTCGGGGAAAGTTTTTTCATCACAATTGATTTCTACTCCCGCGTCGATTAATCCCTTAACGAAAGCAAATAATTTTGTCTTGTGGATTGTTCTGTTCATACCAAAATCCATTATTGGAACTTCTAAATCTTTTTCCAATATTTTTTTACCCATTAAAAATCCAGTTAAGTATGAAGCAGGAATTGACTTTAAGCTTCCAGCAAATGTTTCTGGCCATCCGTGTTTTAATAATTCTCTTGAATTTGTAAGTAGAGTCACAGAATCTTTTGCTTCTTTACTTATTACATATTCTGAAATTATATACCTATTTGTTTTTCTAACAACCATTCTTGGTTTGTTTGAAACAAGAAGTTTTCTTCTAAATAGATAGTCTGTTTTTGCTTCTAATCTTCTTCTTTTCATTATTGTTTTCATTTTCTAATTTCTCCTATATGTTCTTTCAAATTTGCTTGGCTTTTAAATCCTTTATTTCTTATTTTTTTTCTTATAGACTTTACTTCATCTCTTGTTAAATTTCCTGCAGTTTCCATTTTTTTTACATATCCTCGTAATTTTCTAGTCATAATAACATACTTTTGTTTTCTAACATTTACTTTTTTTCTAACATTTCCAACACTTCTACGATTTACTTTTACAACTTTTTTTCTTCCAGTCATTTCTCTGATTATAATTGCTCCATCAACAAGCAAATCTCTCATATCTTGTTTTGTAATCGCTTCTTTAATCTCATTAATTCTTGATTGAACAAAAATAATTCTTTCTTTTCCAACTTTGAAAGTTCTTGATGCAAGTTCTTTTTTCTTTCTTAAATTCATTTTTTTGTCTCCTCAACAGAATTTTTTCTGTTTGTTAAATGAGTTTTTGGTTCATTTTCTTTTTTCTTTAAGTATGATCTAGGGTTTAGATTATAAATTTCAATCTTCATTTCTTTTGCTTTATTTGCAATTTCCATTTTTTTCTTTTTCCCAATCTTTGCAATTATTGCAATTTGGTCTTTTCCAATTTTTGAAAGTTCATTAATATTATTTACCCTAACAGGAGTTTTTCCTTCTAATCTTCCTCGTAAAGTTTTATCTGTTGAATATCCAATACTAACTACTGCAGGATATCCTCTTTCTTTATTTCTCATTTTATTATGTCTTCCAGTAGGTTTTCTCCAAGTTTGTTTTTTCTTTCTTCCTTTTCCTAGTCTTGAAAATCTTGCTGTTGCTCTTCGTAAAAATGTTACCATTTAAATTTTCCTCCCTGCTTTTTCAGTTATAAAAATGCCGTCTTGAAAAACTCTTCTATCTCTATTTCTAATTTTTGTTGCAATTTCAAAATTTGCTGCAGTTTGTCCTGCAATTTCTTTATCTATTGAAGTTATCTTAATTATTTCTTTGTTAATTTTTACTTCCGCCCCCGAGATGATATGTACTTTTCTTGGGATTTTTTCTCCTAAGAAATTTTTAACAACCGCTTCAGTTCCTTTTAACTCAACAGTTATAGGAAAATGACTAAAACAAACCTTTAGAGTGTATTCAAACTTATTGGATACTCCTTCAATCATATTTTTTATATGTGCAACAATTGTATTAATGTTCTTTTTATCTTTTTTATTTGAAGTTTTATTCCCAATAGTAAATTTATCTCCTTCAGTTTTTGTTTCTAAAGCATTTAGCTTAGCTTTTTTAGATAATTCTCCATTTGGTCCTTTAACCTTAATTAAATCTTTTTCTGTACTGATTTCTATTCCACTTGGAATTTCTATTGTTTGAAATATTTCCTTTTTCATTTTGAATTTCTCCCAAGATGGAAACCTGAAAATTTCTTATTTTCGCTTTTCATATTAATAGAAATAAGCAATTACGCTTCCTCCAATTTGTTCGCTTTGAGCTTCTTCGTGAGTAATTAATCCTTTGTTTGTGGATAAAATCAAAGTTCCCATATTTCTTGCAGGAAGATATCTTCTTCTATATTTTTCTATCTGGCTTTTTTTTGCACTGAATCTTGGTTTAACTGCTAGGCATTCAGTTAAATCTCCAATAGAAATTTCAATTGATTTTTCTTTACTATCAATTTTATATTTCTTTATTGCTCCTTGCTGTTTCATAATTTTCAATACTTCAATTAAAAGATTTGAAATTCTTTTTATTTTAACTTCTTCTTTCTTTGAATTTTTTGCATTTCTTATCATGTTTAGCGCATCGCTTAGTATATCTTGACTCATTTTATTTTTCTCCTTGTTTAATTATATTTTTTAAAACCAATTTCAGTTGCAATTTCTCTGAAACAATGTCGACAAAGATGAAGACCATATGAACCTATATGTGCTCCAAATCTTCCGCATTTTTCGCATTTTTGAACTGCAATTCCAATCTTTCTTTCTTTTGGTTTGCAGTGTTTCAAAAACTTTGCTTTTACCACTGGTTTGTTATTTAATTGATTCAATATTTTGTTCCAATCACTTGCTGTCATTTTTATCTAAAGTTTGTTTGGAAATTATCTTCCATAAATTTAATTATTTCTTCTTTTGAAATTATTTGTCTTCTTGGAATCTTATTTCTTTTTACTTTCCTTAATTTTACTCTTCTACCATTTCTTTTAAACATTACTGTAACATCAAGACCCATAATTCCAATTTCTCTTTGATATTCCATTCCAGGAATTTCTAAATATTCTTTTATTCCAAATGAAAAATTATTTTCGTTAATCTGTTTTTTTCTAAGATTGTTTTCGATTGCTAAAAGTAATTTTTTTAATATTTCTATTGCTTCTTTTCTTACTGTCACAACTGCTCCAAGATGCAATCCTGGTCTTACTCCCCAAGATGGAATTCTTTTTTGTGAAGAAGTTTTACAAGGTGTTTTTCCTGAAATTAATTTTAATAATTTAACTCCTTTTTCTAAATTGTCTGCTACTCCTCCAACACTCAAAACTACTTTTTCTATTTTAATTTCTTGCATAGGATTTATTTTATTTTTCATTTTAGTTTGTTGCTATAATTTGTTTAGTTAATACTTTAATATCTTTTCCACTTGATTCAATTACTTCTGCCATTTCTCCAACAATATTTTTTATTTTTCCTGTCTCTCCGATGTGTTTACCTAAAAAGATAAGAACTTTTGCTCCTTCTTTTAATGGAATTATTTTTTCTATTTTTTTCTCTGTAGTATTTAATATAGCAGAGTCATTAACATTAAACTTTATTTCAGAGAGAACATTATTTCCATCTTCCAAATTCAATTGAGCTTTTTTTCCTTTTAATATTCTTTTATCAATTATTTTTGATACCTTTTTATTATTCTCTTTTGAATCAATCTCTACAAAAGAATATTTTCCTGATTCAGCAATTGTTAATCTATAACTTTTATTTGAAGGAACAATTGTAATTGAATCAAATAGAGTTAAAGTATTTGTTTCATCTTTTGCAGGTTTACCGTTGATTAAAATGTTGTTTGTGTGAACAGCTCTTTTTACTTCCTTTCTGTTCTGTGCAACGTCGATCATATCTCTTAATGCAATTAACAAAGGAATTCCATTTGCCTTAGGTTTTACTACATACTTCTTTCCTTTTCTTGGAATTGTCCAAGTTTTTGGCACTGATTGTCTTTTTAGGTGGCTCATTTTTTTGTCTCCATTTTATTTTCTTTTTTTTGTATACTTTCTTGTGTTTTTTTCTCTTTTAATTCTTTAGGTTCAGATTTATCTGAAACTACTTGTTCAGCGTTTTTTTTAGGTTCAGATTTTTTTACTTCATCAATTCCTTTTCTTTTAGTATCTAAATTTAGTGAAATTATTTGTAATTTTGAAGGTTGCATTTTGATATCTACTTTTGTTCCATCAGTTTTTTTTCTTTGGATTCCTTCAACTATCACAAAATTTCTTTTTATCGACGCAGATAAAATCTTTCCTTGTTTATCACTAAATTTACCTCGAAGTATTTTTACAGTATCTCCTTTCTTTACTTGAGTATTTCTTTTTCCGTATTTCTTTCTCAAATCTTTTGAAAGGTTAACACTCATAAAATTTTTCTTTATATGTAAAGGAGCTTTTGCTGCATACTTTCTTTGTTTTCTTGGTTGTTTACTACTGATCCATTTTGTTGAAAATTCTTTTTTCATTGTGTTGTTTTTATTCAATAAAAATGACGCAGCTAAAAATGCCTGCCATTTTTTGTCTTTAATATATTATTGAAGCGATTTTAGCAACTTGTGCCCATCGCTCTAATACCTCCCTTGCAACTGGTCCTTTAATTTGAGTTCCTTTTGGATTACCTTTTTCATCTTTAAGTAAAGCAACAGCATTATCTTCAAATGCAATTCTTTCTCCATTTAATCTTCTATAAGCTTTTTTTTGTCTGATAATTACAGCATCGAAAACTTTTCCTTTCATTTCAGGAAGTCCACTCTGAACACTAACTTTAACCCAATCTGCAACTCTTGCAGAAGTTTGTTTTGATTTTTTAGCTTTTGATTTTTTTACTCCAGTGATTCTAACAATTTTTGCTCCGCTATTATCTGCAGCAATCATATTAGAACCAATATTAAATCCATAAGCAACTCTTGCACTTACTGCTTTCATTTGAAATTGCCTCCGTGTTTATTTCGAGTGAGTGAAAATCTTTGATTTGCTCTCATTTGTTTTCCTCCGCATCTTTAATTTTTTTAATAACTACAAAATGTATAATTTTACTTAATGGTCGACATTCTTTAATTTGGATTAAATCTCCCAATTTAATTTCCTTTTCCATACAATAAGGCAATCTTGCGTGAATTTTTGTTCGTGATTTTGTGTATCTTTCAAATTTTCTTACATAAATCATTCTTTCAAACTCAATTGTTAATCTTTTTGAGAATTTTGCAATTACACTTCCTTCAAAAGTTCTTCCTCGAGTTTTAAGATTTCCGTGAATAGGGCAATCTCTATCCTTACATTCAGTTGTTTTCTCTTCCATTGTTTGTGTTATTTTTTGTTTCATTTTATTCTATTGAGTCCTCAGCAAATCCTAGTTTTACCAAGATTGCTTTTGTTCGTTTAAGGTGATCTCCTTGAAGTTCGATTACTCCATCTTTGTAAGTTCCACCGCAAGCAAGTTCATTTTTTAGTTGCTTTGCGATTTTTTTTACGTCGATAGCGTTATCAAAACCTTGGACAGTTGTAACAATTTTTCCATATTTTTTACGGTCTTGCCCAACCTTGATTCTTTGTGAACTTTTTACAATCTGTTCGCAAACACAAGCTTGCATAGGTAAACCACATTTTGGACATATCTCCATTGTTACGCTTTGTTTTGCACCTCCTCAAGTTTATTTAGTGTGAGTATTCGTGCAATAACTTTTCTTATTTGTTTTGCTTGAGTCTTTCCTGTCTTTGATGCTCCAGCTTTTGATTTAATCATTTCCATTTTCATTTCTTTTAATTTCTTAGTTCTTTCTTCTGCATTCATTTTTCTAATTTCTTTTATTTTTAATGTTGCCATTTTATTTATTTCCTTTATTTATTTTCTTTAAGTTTAGTTTATTTATATTTACTTTTTTAGTTTTTTCTTCTCTATCAGCATTTTCTTTTAATGTTTCAATCATTTTATCGTCGACAATTATTCTATCAATCATTTTTACATTTGGAGCAAGTATGCTTGCTTTAATTCCCACAGTTCCAGGTTTTGTTTCAGCTCTTGCTTGAGCTCTATCAACTAATTTTGCAGCATCTCCAGTTTTCTTCAAATATCCTTGAGCGAATCTCCAAGTTTTAGCTCTTGAGCTTGGAAGTTTTCCACTTAATCTCAATTCTACTCCTTGTGCCCCAGCTTTCATTATTCTTTGTAATGTTTTGTAAGCAATTACTTTAAACTTCATTGGTCCAAGTTTTTCAATTCCCAAAGCAATTTCATCTGCCATCAATTGAGCATCAAATTCTGGATGAAGTATTTCATCGATATCAATTTGAGGATTTTCTAATTTGAATTTTGTTTTTAACACTTCAGTTAATTCATTTATCTTTTCTCCTCGTCTTCCAATAATCAAACCAGGTTTATGAGTTGAAACTACAATTTTTTCTCCAACAGGGGTATATTCAATTCTAACCTTACTTACTTTTCCTTTTCCAATTGAATTTTTGATATATTCTCTAATTTCAAATTCATTCTTCTTGAACTTTATTGTATTTTTTTCTTCCATTTTATTTTATTTGTTTTTTTATTTTATTTTTTGCAACAATCTTTAACCATGTTCTTTTCTTTTGCCATCTTCCCATTTTTGAATGAGGTCTTTGTCCATAATTGGCAATCGCTTCAACAATAACTGGGTCTTCAAGTCCGTTGAATACAGCATTTGCAGCTAAACTTTTTAACGCCATAATGAATTTTTCTGAAGCTTGTCTAGGATATTTACCTGACATCATTCCTTCTCCTTTTCGGTGAGCATATTCTCCTTTCATTGGCATAACTTTCTTTTTAGCAATAACTTCTTCTAAGTATGAAATGCAGTAAGGAATTTTCTTTCTTTTAATGAATTTGCAAATATCCATTGCATATTTTGTTGAAACAGGAAAGCTAGTAAACAATACCATTGCTTCTTCTTTCTTAACCTTCACTTGTTCTTTTTTTACTTCAGTAGTTTTTTCTTGTTTCTTTTGTTTTTCTTCTACTTTTGGAGTTTCAACTTTGTTTTTAACTTCTACTTTCTTTGAAATCATCTTTTCTGTTTTTGTTGGTGCGTATTGTTTTTCTGTCATTTTATTCTGTTTTTGGCTTTGCTACTTTAACTGCTCCAGCACTAGTTTTACTATGGTTTGTTTTTGTTCTTGTTAATGAAAACTCTCCAAATACATGTCCCAGCATTTCTCCAGTAACGTCTACTTGATTGAATACTTTTCCATTGTAAATATTAAGTCGAATTCCAACCATTTCAGGAACAACAACTAAGTTTCTCAAATGTGTTTTTATTGATTTATTTTTTGCTTGTTTTTCCTTTATCAACTTAACAAAATTTTCAATGTCTTGGAAATTTCTTAAAACACTTCTTCTCTGTCTTGCTCTAAGTAGTTTTGCAAATTCTCTAACATCTAGTTTTTTCAATTCTTCAACTGTTTTCCCTCGAAATGTAAATTCTTTTCTTTTTTCCATGATTATTTCCTCTTACCTGTTCTCTTTGGTCTAAGCAATCCAACTCTTCTTCCTGGAGGTGCGTTTCTCTTTGCAACCTTACTCTTGATTCTCTTTCCTCTACCTGAACCAAATGGATGGTCAATTGCATTAACCTTAACCGCAGATGTTCTAGGCCAAAGTTTACTTTTAGCTTTTTTAATGTAAAAGTGTTTACCTGCTTTAACAATTGGCTTATCAAGTCTTCCAGTTCCAGCAACAACGCCTATTGTTGCTCTGCATTCAGGATGAAACTTTTTTTCTTTCTTTGAAGGCATTAAAACAACAACTTCTTTTGGGGTAACTCTAACGATTTCTGCAGAAATTCCCGCAGTTCGAATAAATTTTCCTCCATCTTTAGGTTTTGATTCAATGTTATAAATATTTGTTTTTATTGGAATATTTTTTAGTCTTAAAACATTTCCGTCTTTAATTTCGTTTCCTTCAAAAGATATTTTTTCTCCTTCTGCCATATTTTTGAATGCAGGAATATAAAAAAATCCGTCGCTGTATCTTATTTTTGCTAAAGGTGCAAAGTGAGCAGCAGAACTGAATAATCTTTCCACAACTCCTGTTCCAGAAAGTGTTGAAGGATAACCAATTTTATAGATGAAAGCTTTTTTCTTAACTCTATATGTGCTACTTCCTTTTCCTCGCGCCTGTGTGATAATTCTTTTTGCCATTTACATTACTCCAATTTTACTTGCAACGTCGATTGCAGGGAATTCTTTATTTAATTGAACATAAAAATATTTTTGATTGTTCTTAATTAAGCTTCTAACTTTTTTTACTTTAACACTAAACATTTCTTCAACTTCTTTTTTCATTTCTTCTTTAGTTTTTTTGAGTGCATCTGAGAAAGTCAAAACATTGTTTGATTCAATCATCATTACAGCTTTTTCTGTGATTATCGGTTTCATTTGAATTTTTCTCCAAGTTCTTTAATTGCATTTTCCGTATATAAGGTTATTCTTCCAATTCCGCCTTTACATAAGTCATTAACTCCTAAATTGTTAACATTTGTTGTGTCAAATAAATTTGTTTTGATTTCTTCATCTTTTCCAATAACCAAAAGTAATCCAGCATTTTTCTTATATTTTCTTCCTCTCATTTTTCCTCTTCCTGCTCTAATTGATTTTGATTGAATTGCAATCTCAAAAAGATTTTTTCCTAAGATATTTTTTATACTGCTTAACAAATCTTTTGTTTTTAATGAAAGAATTTTTGATTCAGCAACGATTGGAAGATTAGAAACTTCTTTTTCATTTAATGTTTCATATTTCTTTAAAACAAATTCTAATTTTGAATTAGCGCTTATTGCAGAGGCTAAAGCAAGTTTCATTTCTTTCTTATTTATTTTAGATTCTCCCATTCTAGATTCTATTCTTGGTGGGAAAGCTCTTCTTCCTCCTCGAACACTAGGTATTTCTGCTGCAACCCAATTAAATTGTGTTCCTCGAACTGACATAATTTTTCTTGGAACTCTTGAAATTCCTTTTCCATAAGCAGTTTTCCAAACATGTCTTCTATGTTGAATTATTCCGCTTGCTGAGTGTTGTCTTCCTGCAACAGGACTAGGAGCATAAGGTTGACCTTTCTTTCGAGATTCAATTACTTTTGAGATTAAATCTAATCTTAATCTTTCAGAAAAGCAACTTGGCAATTCTATTTTTTCTTTTTCTTTTCCTGTTATTTCATATATTTGTGTTTTCATCTTAATTCAATTAAATCAAAATTTTTCTTTGATTGTTTTTTAGTTTGTCGAAGAGGATTTGTAACAACAAGTTGTCTTTTTGAAGGGCCCATAACAGAACCTCTAACAACAAGATAATCACATTTTGTATCTCCGTAGTTCTTTAAATTTTTTATTTGTTTATTATTTATGTCAACGATTTTGTTATTATAAATTGCTCTTGTGAACAATCCCATTTGACCTGCCATTGGAACTCTGAAAGTAACTCTTGCAGGATGCCATGGTCCAAGTGAACCGGGTCTTCTTCGACCTTTTTCTGATTTATTTCTTTTTAATTTTAATCCAAATCTCTTAAGTGGTCCGCAAAGACCTTTTCCTGTTGTAACTCCTCTAAAATCTACTAATTGACCTTTTTCAAAAACATCAGAAACCTTAATTTCTTTTCCAAGATTTTCTTTAACATAACTTAATTTGTCTTCTTTTGAGCCAAGCAAACCTAATTCAACCAAATCTGGAGTTTTTTTAATATTTGTTTGCTTAACAACTGAATAAACCAAAATTTTCAAATCATCATATTCTTCTTTTACTTCTTCAAATTTTTTATTTGTTTTTGGAAGTTTAAGTTTTCTCTTTAGTTCTTTATCTAAATTTTCTGCAAGAACTTCTTTCATTACTTTAGTATTTTTATAAAATCTAACAGAGAATATTTTCATAGAAGGACATTCAAGAATTGTTACAGGAAAAGCAATTTGTTTTCCTTTAGTCATAGAATCAGCAGTATTGTCTTTTACAAGAGCAGACATCATTCCTGCTTTGTATGCAATAAAACCTTTCAATATTTTACTAGAAGAATCTATAGCATCCCAATTAACATTGGGTAAGAATTTGTTTATCCTTTTTCTTGGCCAGTATTGCAGGCTTCCCTTTCTCGGTGCTTTTCTTGTTACCATATTTTATAATTGTTAATAGTGCGGATGTCATTTTATCCTACCCTGGAATAAATTATGGAGAAAAATTTGGTTTATAAACATTTGGGTATATGTTTATGCAGAGAACTCTTTTTCTAAAATTTCTTCTTTATCGTCTATTTTAGAATTTCTAATTATCTTTCCAACTCTTTTAGCCATTTCTCTCATTTTAGCAAAATCTTTTTCTCCAATTGGAGCTTCAATTTTTTCTATAACAAACTTATGAACTGCTTCAGCAGTCTTAAACGAAGGTTTTTCAAAAATAAAACTTGCTCCAATGTTTTTATTTGTAGTTTTTAAAATACAAAAATCGGGTTTTGGAGTTTCTGCATCTTTTGTGCTAGGCTTTCCTGATTTTGGAGCTTTTGGTTTTATTTTCAAAGTAGAATCTTTTGAAGAAAAACTTAAAGCAAAAAATGTTTTTGGAAACTCATCAAGTAATTTAATTAATTCTTTTCCGCTCATTTCTTTATCGATTAAATATCTTTTAACTCCTTGAAACTGTTTTATCTCAGTAAATTCTATTTTTCCTTTCAAATCACTTGTAGAAACAATTGCTCCAGTAATGTTTGTCTTGTTTTCTCCCAATTCTTCTGCAATATCTCTTACCAGTTCGTTTGCAAATTCTGCAGTTGTATTAATAGTATATTTTCCCGCAGAACATTTTGCTCTAATTACTGCTCTATCTCTAAACTCCCCTCGGCTAAATTTTTGAAATTGTAGATGAACTAATTCGTCAATTTTTCCGTCAAACACCTTTTTTATAAAATTCATAATCTAATTACAAAAAATCAAATTTATAAACTTTTCTCGAAGAAAGTCCAAATATTTATAAATTTGAATTAGCTCTTAAAATAATGGAAGAGGAATATATTAAAAAAATAATTACTGTAATTCTCTTAGGAATTTTGTTTCTCTTGGCTTATTATTTGTTAAAACCAATTTTATTGTCTATAGTTATCGGATTATTTCTTGCTTTTTTAGTAAATCCTCTTTACAAATTTGGATTAAAACATCTCAAATCAAAAGATTTAACAGCAATTTTGGTTTGTGTAATTCTATTTTTAGTTTTAGCAATATTTGGGTGGTTTTCTATTCCAATAATTTTTGAACAAACATTTAAAGTTTACAACTCATTTCAGCAACTTGATTTAGTTAGTGCAATCAACTCACTTTTTCCTTCTTTATTTTCTTCAACAGCAATTCCAATAATTTTGTCCTCGGCAATAGACTCTTTTGTTTCAAAATCAATAAATTCTTTTGCGAACTAAATCTCTATAGATAGTATTATTACTTGGGCTTTTCAATTTTTAGTTGTCTTATTTACTTTTTATTTTGTATTAAGAGACCAAGAAGATTTAGTGAATTATATCAAAAGTATTTTGCCCTTTTCAAAAGAAGTAGAAAAAAAGATTTTTGAAAATACTTATGGATTAACCGCATCAATTATCTACGGGCAAATTTTTGTAGGATTAATCCAAGGAATAATTGTTAGCTTAGGTTTATTTTTATTTGGAGTTCCAAATGCATTATTACTAACTCTCGTAGCTTGTATTGCTGCAATAATTCCAATTTTTGGGCCAGTGATTGTTTGGGTTCCGGTAACAATATATTTATTTGCTGCAGGAAATCCTTTTGCAGCTCTAGGGATGGCAATCTTTGGTTTAATTTCTAGTGTCATTGATAATATCTTAAAACCAATAATTGTATCGAAGAGAACAAGCATACATTCTTCAGTAATATTAATTGGAATGGTTGGAGGGTTTTTCTTGTTTGGAATGTTAGGGCTTATCTTGGGGCCATTAGTTTTAGCTTATTTATTAGTAATTTTAGAAATTTATAGAAACAAAAAAATTCCTGGAGCAATTATTCCTGCTTCAGAATAGTTAGGTATAAAAAGATAAATTAATAATTATCTAAAAAGAGTTAAGATGAATAATTTAAAAATTAAATTTCTTGATTGGTCTGCAGGAATTCCTGTAGCAATGCTGAATGAGAAAACAGCGACGGAATTAGGAATTCATACAAAAGACAGAGTAAAGATTACTACGCTTTCAAAACCAGAAAAAACTTTTTCCACAATTGTAGATACTGTAAAAGATTTAATTTCTCCAGAAGAGATTCTTGTATCTTCAGAACTAAAAAGTTTGTTGGATTTAAAAGAAAAACAATTTGTAAAAGTCGTTCTCGCTGAAAATTCAGAGAGTTTAAATTATATTAAGAAGAAATTAGAGGGAAAAGAATTATCTGAAGAAGAAATAAAATTGATTGTTTCAGATGTTGTAAGCAATGCTCTTTCTGAATCTGAGGTTGCAATGTTTGTTTCAGCAATGTATATTCGAGGAATGAATGAAAAAGAAACAACTTTCTTAATTAGATCGATTCTAAAAACAGGAAATACAATTTCATTTTCAAATAAATATGTCGTTGATAAACATTCTATTGGAGGAATTCCAGGAAACAGAGCAACTCCTATTGTTGTTTCAATCTGTGCCGCAGAAGGATTAATTTTTCCAAAAACCTCGTCAAGAGCAATAACTTCTTCTGCAGGAACAGCGGATGTTATAGAGACAATTGCAAGAGTAGATTTTTCTATAGAAGAATTAAAAAAAATAATTGCAAAAACAAATGCTTGTCTTGTTTGGGGAGGAGGTCTTGGAATGGTTCCTGCCGACGATAAAATTATTCAAACAGAAAAATTGTTGAAACTAGACCCAGAAGCACAATTATTAGCGTCAATAATCTCAAAAAAACTTGCCGCAGGAAGTAAATATGTTTTAATTGATATTCCGTATGGAAAATACGCAAAAGTTGACAAAGCTAAAGGATTGCATTTAAAAGAAAGATTTGAAAAGATGGGTAAAATTTTTAATATAAAAATTAAAGCAGTTTTAACTAAAGGAGATGAACCGATGGGCTTTGGAGTCGGACCAGCATTAGAACTCAACGACGTAATTCATGTTTTAGATCAAACAAAGGTGGGCCCAAGAGATTTAGAAGAAAAATCATTATTCCTTGCAGGAGAAATTTTTGAAATGGTAGGAATGAATAAAAAAGGACAGGGAATAAATCGAGCAAGAGAAGTTCTTTATTCAGGAAGAGCTTATAGTAAATTTGTAGAGATAATTGAAGCCCAAGGAGGAAAAGTAAGAGAGATAGAACCTGCAACATTCAAAAAAATTATTACTGCTCCATCTTCGGGAAAGATTAAAGAGATAAATAATAAATTAATAAACTCTCTTGCAAGAATTGCTGGTTGTCCCGCAGATAAAGTTGCAGGACTTTACATTTACATATCTCTTGGAGACAGTGTAGAAAAGGGCTCAAAATTGTTAACTATTTACTCAAAATCTAAAGTTAGACTATTAAATGCAATAGATTTTTACAACAAGAACAGTGTTGTTAGAATAGAGTAATTCTTTTAAAGGGCAGTTGATTCTATTTTAAATGGAAAGTAATGACAAAAAAAAGTTAGTGGAATATTTTAAAAAAAATCTTAGTAAAAATTATAATTCTGAAACATTAAAGTGGGCATTAATTGATCAGGGATATTCTAGAACTCTTGTGGAGTTTGCATTAAGAGAAGCAGAAAAAGAAATGAAAGGAAAAGAGATTAAAGTTGAAAAAGAAAAACCCAAAATAGAATATCAGATTATTGATGAATATAACGCTCCAATCCAGATAAAAAAACCTTGGTGGAAAAGAATCTTTGGTTAATCGCAAGCTTTAAAATACATTCTTCTGTCTATAAATTATTAAGCCTCCATCGCATAATGGTATTGCACCGGTCTTGAGAACCGGGCCCTTTGGGCATCCCCGTTCGATTCGGGGTGGGGGCGTTTAGAATCGAATGGTTTACCGTTTGACCAATTTTGTGCAAAGCAA
>Ga0265297_10005839_pt1 | contig 18367 bp, 16 predicted proteins | sample Munlanlwell13791_FD_192502 | JGI IMG/M metagenome (GOLD analysis project Ga0265297, IMG submission 192502) | Leachate microbial communities from a municipal landfill in Southern Ontario, Canada - Leachate well 137-91 | ecosystem: Engineered > Solid waste > Landfill > Unclassified | place...
CCGGGACAAGGGCTACTCGTATACGGACTGCACCTCTTTCGCGCTCATGCGCAGGCTGCGCGTAGCCGCGGCCTTGACCACGGACAGGCATTTCCGTCAGTCGGGCTTCCTGACCGAGCCTTAACAGTTTTCACCGGGGCTTGGTCCCCGTGCCTGCGCAGACCGGACAGACGAGTCCCTCGAACTTGCCCGTGCCGCGGCATTTCTTGCACAAAGGGATGGACTTGAAGGTGAGGGTGAAGGTGTTGCCGGATCTGGCCGGCGGCTTCTTGGCCGCCGGAGGCTTCGGCGCCGCCGGCGGGGGGGCTGAGGGGGCCGGCGCGGGAGAGGCGGGGGCCGTCATGGGCGGGCTGGCTCCCATGCTCTGCGAAGCCACTTTCAGGCAGGCGCTGCATATGTCGGGCTTCGAGCCTCCGGGGGAGTCCGGACTGGGGTCGAGCTCCTCGACAAGCTTTCCGCACCGCGAGCACGTGAATTCGTAGGTTCGCATAGACTCTCCGAGGACAGCGATAAGATAACACAGAAGTCGGGAAGGCGCAAGGAGTGTTCTGTCCGTATGCGCCCTCGTGCATCTTTAGAAGTGAAATTGCTATAATCGTTTCACGGGCGTGTAGCTCAGCTGGGAGAGCGCTTGCATGGCATGCAAGAGGTCCAGGGTTCGATTCCCTGCACGTCCAAGTTCTCCAGAGGGAATCAGGCGGTGCTGATTCCCTCTTTTCCTTTTATGCCGGCATCGAGTATCATCAGGCGGACATGGGGCAGATGCTCAAGCGCTTGCTGACGGCGATCCCCCTGACCCTGCTCGTCGGATGCGCCACGGCATATCAATCGATGGGACTCACCGGGGGCTATTCGGACACCCGGTTGGGCAAGAGTGTCTTCCGCGTGGATTTCCGAGGCAACGGGTATACAAGTGCGGAACGGACCTCCGACCTCGCGATGTTGCGGGGCGCTGAACTAGCGTTGCGGTACGGGTATTCCTATTTCGTCGTGGCCGAGGCTCAGGAGACGACCAATGTCTCGACCTACGCAGGCCCCGAGATCCCGTATGCCGCGGGGGACGAGGATGAACATGCCAGTGTGCTTTATATGGGGACCCCGCCTCGCAGGCCGAGGTCGTCGATCACGATAGCGTGTTTCGTCGAGAAGCCCGGCGTCAACGCCATGACATATGATGCCCGGTCCGTCGCGGATTCAATCCGAAAGAAATATCGGCTTAGGGTCCCGTCTTCGACGGCTCCATCCCCTTAACCGAACCGCATCGGGATAAGTCCCTATCGCTTCGAGGCGAGGAGCACGCCCACCAGGGCCGCGATCCCGGCCACGCCGGCCAGCACGGACGCCCAGGCGGTCATGGAGACCGGGGCCGCCATCGCCGCCGCGGCGGCGGCGTCCGTGATGCCGCTGCCGGTCGTGACGATGTCCGACTGCTGAGGCTGGGCCCAGCTCGACTGGATGGAGGTGCCGATGTCCATCGCGGTCGAGGAGTAGCTCAGGGCCATGGAGTAGAGTATGCCCTGGACCATCATCACGATCGGTCCGACGATGGGGATCATCTTGAAGGGGGCGAGGATGCCGATGACCGTGATCAGGCTCGAGGCGTCCTGGAGTTTGTCCTTGGCGCGCTGGAGGTCCGGGGTCCAGGGCGACTGGTCGGCGGTCTGGCCCATGCTGGGGGCCGGGGTCTGGCCCGAGAAGGGCGTCGAGATCGGCCCGCCGTCGTTCGTGTCGAAAGTCATGGGGGCGCTCTCCGCCCCGTCGATCCTCTTGGCCGAAGCGCGGACGCGTCCGGACCGCGCCTTCGCCGACCCGCCGAACGCCTGGCTGGCGGCCGCGGCCTTGCCTTCCCCGGAACTCTGCCTAAGGGCCTTGCGCGACTTCTGGTGGGCCGAGTAGAGTTGGGTCAGGGCCGCTGACTTCCCGATCTTCGCCCTGGAGTTCATCCCGCCCAGCCCGTGGTAGGGGGACTGCTGCGCCGCGAACGCCGCCGCGTTCGCCGGCAGCAAGCGGCCCTGCGCCAGTTTGAGCACCGCGTTGGGGTCGAACTTCCGGTTGATCCCGTTCCACATCCCGTCTCCGCCTATCAGGGTCATGCCAGGGCCTGAGACGGAGACCTTGGTCAGATCCTTCGCCGCGCCATCCGCGACTTTCCGCTCCTGAGAGACCGGCTCCTCGGCCGCGGCGTTCGGAACGGCCGCTCCAGGAGCGACCGCTTCCGGCTTGCGCTCCTCCTCTTCCTCCTCGGGGGTCTGCATGGCGGCGGCCTCCCTGAGGTTCTCCTGCACGGCGAGGGAGTCCCGGAGCTTGTCCGAACCCTGGTTCCCGGCCATGAGGTAGGTCAGCGAATCATAGGAGTCGTGCTCGCGCCCGTCGAACGCGGGCTCCTCGAACGGCTTCAGGGTGGCGCGGAAGACTTCAGGTCGCGTGGGCGCGGCGACCGGCTTGGACTTGAAAGTCTGGAAGAGGAAGCCCACCGTGGCGCCCGTCAGCAGCACGGTCGCCAGCGCAGGCAGTTTCGTCGTGACGAGCGAGAACACGGCACTGAGCATGCCGGGCTTGGTAGTCCCGGTGAGGCCGCCCGCCGCCAGCATGACCTTCCCGGCCTGGACCAGGGGCCCGGGGACGAGAGGCGTGGTTCCGACTCCCACGGTGCCGCCCTGCCCGACGATGAATCCAGCGCCCTTGGATTCGCGCCGCTTCTCCTTGCCGCGGAGTCTCGGAAGAGGCTGGTCTTCGTCCCGCTGTGCCATGGTTCCCCGGATGCTATAGAGTCGCTGTTTTACTGGACTTGTCAAGGGACCCTATAGGTTGTCCGAGGCTGTGATGAGGGGGCGGTTTACTGCTTCGTCGCGAGGAGCACGGCCACGAGCGCCGCGATCCCGGCCACGCCGGCCAGCACGGACGCCCAGGCGGTCATGGAGACCGGGGCCGCCAGCGCCGCCGCGGCCGCAGCGTCGGTGATGCCGCTGCCGGTCGTGACGATGTCCGACTGCTGGGGCTGGGCCCAGTCCGACTGGACGGAGTTGCCGATGTCCATCGCGGTCGAGGAGTAGCTCAAGGCCATGGAGTAGAGTATGCCCTGGACCATCATCACGATCGGGCCGACGATGGGGATCATCTTGAAGGGGGCGAGGATGCCGATGACCGTGATCAGGCTCGAGGCGTCCGTGAGCTTGTCATGGGCGCGCTCGATGTCCGAGGTCCAGGGGGATACGTCGTCGGTGTTGCCCAGGCTCGGGGCCGGCGCCTTGCCTGAGAAGGGGGTGGAGATGGGCCCGCCGTCGTTTGTGTCGAAAGTCATGGGGGCGCTCTCCGCCCCGTCGCCTCTCTTGGCCGAAGGGCGGATGCGTCCGGATTGCGCCCTCGGCGAGCCGCCGAACGCCTGGCCGGCGGTCGCGGCCTTGCCTTCGCCGGAGCTCTGGCCGAGGGCGCTGCGCGATTTTTGATGAGAGGAGAAGAGCTGGTTCAAGACCGACGAGCCCCCCGTCCTCGACGACGAGTTCGACGAAAGGCGGCCGTGGTAGGGCGACTTCTGCTCCTTGAACGCCGCCGCCGCCCCGGCGAGGATGCGGTCCCGGCCCAGGCTGAACTCCGAGTTGGAGTCGAACTTCCGCGTGATCCCCTTCCAGAGCCCGATCCCGCTCGCCAAGGTGGAGCCCGGATCCGCGACCGCCGCCTTGGCGGGGTCTTTCGCCCCGGCGTCCGGAGCCTTCTTCTCCTGCGGGACCGCGGCGTCTTCGGGGGAGGGGGCGGCATTCGGCCGGGTCGCCGCCGGCGGGGTCTCCTCCGCCTCCCCGGGGAGCATGGCCGCCTCCATGAGGTTCTGGTTCAGGGAGATCGAATCCCGGGTCGAGTCGGAGGACTGGTTGCCGGCGATGAGATAGCCCAGCGAATCGTTGGAGGCGGTCTCGCCGCCGCCGCCGAACTGGGGCTCCTCGAGGGGCTTGAGCCCGGCCCGGAAGGGGGTGCTCTGTTTGGGAGCGACGCTCGCATGGGGCCTGATCGTCCGGTACAGACCGACCACGGTGGCGCTCGTCAGCACGACGGCCATCAGCATGGGCAGCTTGGCTGCGGCGAAAGACAAGACGGCCTTCAGGACGGTCGGCTGGGCCGCTCCGGTGGCGCCGCCGGCGGCCAAGAGCATCTTCCCGGCCTGGACCAGGGGGGCGGGGACGAGGTTCGTCGTCCCGACTCCAGCGACACCGCTCTGGCCGAACACGATGCCCGCGCCCTTGGATTCGCGCCGTTTCTCCTTGCCGCTGAGTTCCGGGATGTCCTGCTCTGGGTCGGGGCTTGCCATGTACCCTCTTCTACTATAGGGTTACAGAAATTCTCGACTTGTCAAGGGCCCCCCCCGGGGGCCGCCCGGATTGCTCATCCCTCGGGGGATTTGTACCATAGCCCTGCATGAGCCCCCTCGACGCCGTCATCTTCGACATGGACGGCACGCTTTGGGATACCGTGGACGCTTGCGTGCGCGCCTGGAACCGGGTCCTGCCTGAGTTCGCGCCCGGGCGTTCCGTGGACCGGGAGTTCATGGTCAAGCTCATGGGCAAGTCGCACGCGGAACTGCGCCAAGAGGAGTCGGAGGAGACGCTCCGGGCCTGCTACGAGGAGGAGCTCCGGCAGATCCGCGCCGGAGGCTTCACGCTCTATCCGGGAGTGGCGGAAGGCATCCGCGAGCTCCGGCGCCTGCTGCCGCTCTACCTCGTGAGCAACTGCGAGACGGACTATCTGGACGCGTTCCTTTCGGTCTCGGGCGTCGGAGACGCGTTCTCCGCTTCCCTCTGCCACGGGCAGACCGGCAGGCCCAAAGGGGAGAACCTCGCGAGGATCGTCTCGGACCACGGGCTGAGTTCCGCTCCCTACGCGGGCGACACGGCCTCGGATCATCGGGCCGCTCAAGCCGCGGGCTTGGAGTATTGGCACATGCGCTACGGGTTCGGACGGCCCGCGGGGCCCTGCCGGAGCTTCGGGACTTTCGGCGAGCTCGTGAGGCACCTCCGCCATGACTGAGCGCGAGCCTTGGGGCTTCTGGGCCACCTGCGGGCTGGGCCTGTGCGTGGCGTTCGCGTTCGTGCTCTGCCAGGCCGCGGTCATGGGCGTGTTCCTCGGGGCCGAGCTCCTTCAGGACCCCGGGATCGAGGCCACGGCCTACCTGGCGGAACTCGACACCGACGGATTCTTCATCGCCGTCGCCACCTGCGTCTGCGCCGCGGCAGGGACGGCTCTGACCGTCCTTTTCGCGAGGCTGCGCGGCTGGACGGCCGGCCGCTATCTGGCGTTGGGCGGCGTGGAGCGGCCCGTGCTGGCCAAGTGGCTCGTGGGCACGGTCGCCGCGGTCCTGGCCGTCGATCTCCTGAACGCATGGTTCGGCCGTCCGCTCGTCCCTCGGTTCGTGGAGGACGCCTACGCCACCGCGGTCTTCCCGGCGCTGTTCTGGTTCGCGTTCGTGGTTGCGGCTCCCGTGTTCGAGGAGCTCTTCTTCAGGGGCTTCCTCTATCTGGGGCTGCAGCGCGCCTTGTCGCGGTTCGCGCACGCCGACGCCGGAGCCGTGCTCCTGACGTCCGCGGCTTTCGGGGCGTGCCATAGCCGCTATCGCGGAGCGGACATCGTCTCGGCTCTCGGCCTGGGCCTGCTGCTGGGCGCGGCCCGCTGGAGGACCGGCTCGACTCGGGTGACCTTGGCCATGCACATCCTGGTCAACGGGGTGTCCGTGGTCGAGACGGCGATGCTGTGACCCACTCCGACGCGCTCTCCGAGAGCCTGGCCCGGGCGCGGCGCGCGCAGGCGGCCTGGCGCCGCTACTCCTTGTCCCAGAGGGTGCGCGCGCTGCGTGGGGTCTGGCGGATGCTCCAGGCCGAGCGCGAGGCCCTGGCGGGGCTCATCGCCTCCGAGAGCGGGAGGCCGCAGGCGGAGGTCGAGACGCACGAGTTCGACGCGGCCGGCCTGCTCCTAGACCACTTCACGCGCAGCGCCCACCGCGTGCTCCAGGACAAGGCCGCATGGCGGCCGTGGATGTTCCTGAACAAACGGGCTTATGTGCGGCAGACTCCGGTCGGGGTGGTCGGTCTGTTCTCCCCGGGGTCCTCGCCGTTCCTCGTCCCGTTCGGCGACTCCCTGCCGGCATGGGTGGCGGGCAACGCAGTCCTGCTCGTGCCTCCGGACCGGACCCGCAGGACCGCGGTCCATCTCTCGGAACGTCTGCGCGCCTGCGGTCTGCTCCCGGAGGGCCTGCTGGAGGTCGCGGCCGACGGCCCCGGCGTCCCGGACGCCGTGGTGCGGCAGGTCGACATGGTCGTGTTCGCCGGACCGGCGGCCGAGGGCTGCCGGCTCGCAGCCTTGGCGGGTGAACGGCTCATCCCCGCGGTCGTGGATGTCGGGACGGAGCCCGTCATGATCGTGGCGAAAGACGCGATGCTCGAGCGCGCGGCCAAGGCGGCCTTCTGGGCCCGGTTCGGGACCGGGGGATCGCCCTTCGGATTGGCGTGCGTGCTCGTGGAGCGGCCCGCGTACGAGGGCTTCTGCGCTCAACTCCTCAAGGAGGCCGAGGCTTTCGAGGGCGGCCGGCCCTTGCCGCCCGGCGGGGCGGACGCCTTCAAGAGGCAGCTCGACGACGCCCGCCAGAAGGGGGCGGCGGTCCATGGCGGAGAAGCGGTCGGGGAGGAGGGGCGGAGCGTCTCGCCCGCCCTCGTCCTGGGCGCGCACGAGGGGATGCTCGTGATGCGGGAAGAGGCGGCAGGGCCGGCCCTGCCGGTCATGTCCGTGCGCAGCGTGGCGGACGCCGTGGAGTGGACGAACTCCAGACCCCGCGGGGCCGCTGGAGCGAGCGTGTGGACCCGCGACCTGGACCGGGGGGAAGGGCTGGCCGCGTCCCTGGAGACCGGGGCCGTGAGCGTCAACGACGTCCTCGGGCCTTACGTGTTCGCCTCCCTTCCGTGCGGAGCGTCGCGAGGGACCGGGCTGCTCTGGCGGCATTCGGACGCGGGCCTGCTGCTCTTCTGCCGGCCCCAGTCCGTGTGGGTGCACGAGTGGCCCGCGGCCGGGGCGGATCCCTGGTGGCTGCCGTACAGCCGCGCCAAGGCGAGGTGGCTGCGCTTGCTCTCGAGACTCGCGTGATGCTGCTCGGGGTCCATTGCGACGTGCGGGGCGGCTACCTGGCGGCGCTCAGACGCGCCGAGTCGCTGGGCTGCGAGGCCATGCAGATGCTCCCCTGCCGCAGGCATCACGAGCCGGCCCAAGAGGAGTTCTCCGCGTTCCGCCGGGCCTTCTCCGAGAGCCGGGTGAAGCGCCTCGTGCTGCACGTGCGCTACGCCCCTTTCCTGGCGAGCGAGGACCGCGGCAGACGCGAGAGCTCCATCCGGAACCTCTCCGGAGAGATGCGGTTCGGACGTTCCTTGGGCGCGGGCTGGCTCGTGATGCACCTCGGCGCTTTCTCGCCCGGAGCCACTCTCGAGCGGGGGCTCGAGCTGTTCGCGGAAGGAGTCCGGGAGGCTTCCCCGGGAGGGCCGACGCTCCTCGTCGAGAACGTGCCGGGCGGGGGGCGCCGGATGGGGGGGAGCCTGGAGGAACTCGCCGACGCCCTGCGCCGGCTCGAGCATCGGGGCGTGGACGCGCGGGCGTGCATCGATACGGCGCACGCCTGGGCCTACGGGTATGAGCTCGACAGCCGCGATTCCATGTCCTTGTTCCTGGCGCGCGTCCATCATGTCCTCGGAACGGATATCCCGGTCTTCCATGTCAACGACAGCGGCGCGGAGCGCGGGTCCCACCGCGAGGACCACGCCCGATGGGGGGACGGCCGTGTCGGGAGCGAGGCTCTGCAGACCCTCCTCGAGCGCGAGGGGCATGCCGTCGGCATCCTGGAGGCCCCGCGCGGGACGGACGAGGAGAACCTGGCTTTCGTGAGGAGGGCGGTTTGAAGCAATACAGCGGCGAGGTCGTCTACATCTACGCGTTCGACATAGCCTACGAGATGGCCGACACCCGGATCGGCGAGCTCCTGGGGCACCCCGCGGCCGAGTTCGCGGCGGACATCAGCAAGCACGGCCCGCAGGAGCTCCTCTTCTACCGTCCGGAGATGGTGCGGCTCCCACCCTGGGACCGCGTCGGTCCGCACGGGAGCGTGCGCATCCACCGGACCATCAAGGTACTGCCCATGGGGGCCATCAGCATCACGCTGCGGGTGCCCTTCGAGGTGGACCGCCTGGAGGAGCTGGTCGGCTACCATGACCTGGAGCTCTCCGGACGCAGGCTGCACGACGAGGTCCGCGAGCTCGCGGAGCAGGTCCGGCGCGAGCTGACGCCCCTGTGCCTCCGTCCGACCGAGCAGGTCCGCGAGGAGGAGGCCTACACCGTCTTCTGCGTCGGGAGCCCCATCCCCTCGACCCAGGACTGGCTGAAGACGAACCAGCGCGCCGTCGCGGCTTTGCTGACGGAGGAAAAGGACGCGGAGAAGCTTTCTCAACGGGAAGTCGAGAAGGTGATGGAGCGGAGCTTGAGCTACTACGACCGCGACCTGACCGTGATCGACTGGGACGCGGCCCTGCTCGTGGACGACCCCAGGAACTTCGACGAGGTCCTGCACATCATGGAGCTGGCCAACGTGCAGCTGACCGAGCTGGAGGCCTACGACCGCATCCTGGACAAGGCGCTGGAGCGCGCCTATCGGGACGTGGCCGGCCGGCGCCTGTGGGGCCGCAGTGATGTGCTCGACGACATCCGGGAGATGCGCATCGACTTCGCGAGGCTTTCGGACGAGCTCTCCAACATCACCAAGTTCTTCGGCGACTGGTACCTGGCGCGCATCTATCAGCAGCTCTCGGAACGGTTCCATCTGGCGGACTGGAACCAGGTCATGGACAGCAAGCTCAAGACCCTCGATGAGCTCTATGAGATACTGAAGGCGGACCGCGACAGCCGCTGGATGATGCTCATGGAAGCGACGATCGTCCTGCTCTTCATCGTGGACCTGGCGCTCATCTTCAAGAAGTGATGAGGCGCACGAAGATCATAGCGACCCTGGGCCCCGCCTCCATGGGGCGTATCGGGGCCTTGTTGCGGGCCGGGGCTGACGTCCTGCGCTTCAATCTCTCCCACGGCGACCCGGTCGAGCACGCGAGAGCGATGCTCGAGGCCGGGCCGGCCGCGCGTCTAGCCGACCTATGCGGTCCCAAGATCCGCACCGGCCCTGCTCCGGAGGGAGGGGTGCGGCTGACCGCAGGGAGCCTCGTGACGCTCGCGCCGGGAGACGCCCCTACCACCCCGGAGCGGGTGAGCGTGAGCTACTCGAGACTGGCCAAGGAGGCCCGGCCGGGGCAGCGTGTCCTTCTCGCGGACGGCAGGATGGAACTCGGGGTCGAAGGACGCAAGGGGGACGGCCTCCTCGCCCGGGTGCGCGTCGGCGGCATCCTCGAGAGCCGCAAGGGCGTGAACCTCCCCGGCGCCGACCTTTCGGTCCCGGCCATGACGGAAAAGGATGAGCGCGACTTGGCGGCGGTCGCCCGGGCGAAACCCGAGTATGTGGCCCTTTCGTTCGTGCGCTCCGCCGAGGACCTCATCCGCTGCCGGCACGCCATGGACAGGAGGGGACTGCGTTCCTCCAGCCTCATCGCCAAGATCGAGACCCCGGAGGCCGTTTCCAGGATCGAGACCATTTTGGAAGCCTGCGACGGCATCATGGTGGCGCGCGGGGACCTGGGCGTGGAGATGCCGCAGGAGGAACTGCCCGCCATACAGCGCAGGCTCGTGGAGCTCGCGGACCGCAAGGACAGGCTCTGCATCGTGGCCACGGAGATGCTCGAATCCATGGTGCAGAACCCCAGGCCCACACGCGCGGAGGTGTCGGACGTCGCCGCTGCGGTGCGCGACGGGACGGACGCGGTCATGCTCTCGGCAGAGACGAGCGTGGGGCGCTATCCGGTCGGTGCTGTGAAGGCCATGTCCCGCATCCTGGCCGCCGCGGAGCAGAGCCTGCTCTCCGCCGGAGAGCTTTCTTCGGAGGCGTCTTTGACGGCGGGCGGCGGGGCGGGGGACCTCCTGGCTTTGGCCGCGCACGCGGTCTCGGACGGACTTCCCCGGGCATGCCTCGCGGTCGCGACCGAGACGGGCCGTTCCGCCCTGTTCGTGTCCAAGAGCCGGCCGGGCTGTCCCATCCTGGCGTTGAGTCCGTCACCCGGGGTCGTGGCGCGCATGGCTCTCTATTGGGGCGTCCGGCCGGTGCTCTGCCGCGCCCATCGCAGCCATCTCGCATTGCTGAGGGAGGCGGAGACCGCTGCGAAGCGCGTCCTCGGCGCCCGCAAAGGGGATCCGCTGGTGGTGCTGTCCGGCACTCCCTTGGGACGCAGCGGGAACTTGAACACGCTGCAGATCAGGCGGATATGACGGCCGGGCCCGCTCCACTTCGAGCGGGCCCGGCCTCTCCCTTCCGTTCGGGGGTCCGGATCGAGCCTTCAGCTTCCGCGCCACCCCCGCCTGCTCCTGCTAATCCAAGCGTAGCAGACGGGGCTTAATTCCGTTTGAACGGGGGCTTAAGCCCGGATGAATACCTTCAGACGACCCGTATGGGAAGGACCACGGTCTGAAGTCCCGCGAACTGCAGGCGCCTCTGGATGGCGAACGCGGTCTCGTTGTGCAGGAACCTCTGCGCGAGGTTCTCCTCTTTGAAGACGAGCTTGCCCGTGAAGAAGATGGCGCGCGGGAACTCTTGGGACGCCTTCAGGCAAAGCTCATCGAGCGCGGGCACGACCTCCGTGTCCACGGCGAAGCGGTAATCGGCCCTCACCCCGTTGACCCGGCACCAGGACACGTAGCGTTTGAGCTCCTCCTCGGTCCTGGCCTCCAATCTCTTGATCTCGTTGGAGCCCTTGAAGTTCCCGGAGTCCACCAGTCCCACGGACAGGAAGAGCATCCCTTGAAAGGTCTTGGGGAACAGGCGCTGGATGGCCAGCACTTGGTGCAGCCCGAAACCGGAGAACCCGCTGACCAGCACCACCGCGATGGGTGCGCTCTTCTCCAGGGGCCCTAGGGCAGGCGCTTCATCAGGCGCCGGGAGCGTCATCAGGCTGTCCAGGCGCCGCATCTTGCCGCGGACCATCGTGTAGTGCCTGCGGATGAGGAAGCACAGAGCGATAGTCAGGGTCGTGATCGCGGCGGTGAGCCAGCCGCCCTGGGAGAACTTCTCGCACAGGGTCACGATGAGGATGCACAGGCACATGACCAACCCCGTCCCATGGATGCTCAACTGGCGCCTCCAGTTGGGGTGGTTCGCCCTTTCCCGTATCCAGTAGCCCGACATGCCCAGCTCGGTCAGAGAGAATGTGATGAACACGTTGATGGAGTACATGACCACCAGCGTGGTGATGTCCCCGCGGGTATGGAACAACACGACCGCGGCTGCCGCGCCCATGAGCAGGATCCCGTCCCGGGTGACCAGACGGTCCGAGAGCTGGGCGAACCTGCGCGGCACCCAGGAGTCCACAGCCATGTTGGACAGCACGCGCGGCCCGTCCAGGAACCCGGCCTGCGCGGCCACGAACAGGATCGCGGCTTCCGAGACGAGGATCACGACCACCAGCGCGTGCCCCGCTGGGAAGCCGAGGAGAGTCCAGGGGGCGAAGAGATTCCCGAACAGTACCGCGTTCATGGTCTTGCCGGGCACGGGGACGGTCCCGGTGAGGAGGTAGCCAAGAAGGATGCCGCCCGCGGTGAACGCGAGCGAGCCTGCCATCAGGGCCATGGTCCTCTTGCCGGTCTGCACCTTGGGCTCCCGGAACATGGCGATGCCGTTGGAGACCGCCTCGATGCCCGTGTAGGTGCCGCCTCCCATGGAGTACGCGTGCAGCAGGATGAGGCCTACGGCCAAAGGGCCGATGGACTGGACAGAGGAGCGGAGCTCCGCTGCGGCTCCCTGCACCACCAGGGGCAGGCCGGCCAGATGAGTCCCGATGGCGTACAGGATGGCGAAGACGTGGGCAGCCACGAAGAGCAGGAATATGGGAGCGAGCACGGTCACGGATTCCTTGACCCCGCGGAGGTTGAGCACGACCAGCACGAACAGCGCACCCAACTCGGCCCAGAGTTTGTAAGGAGCCCAATGCGGGGGCAGGAATGACCAGAGCGCGTCGCACCCGCTGGCCACGGACACGGCGATGGTGAGGGCGTAGTCCACGACCAAGGCGCAGCCGGACACCACCCCGGCCTTCTCTCCAAGGAGTTTGGTCGCGACTAGATAGCCGCCCCCGCCGCCTGGGAAGTGCTCGATGACGTTGGAGTAGGCGATGGCGATCACGCATATGGTCACCGCCGTCATCAAGGCCAAGAGTATGGCCAGATGCGTGTGCGAGCCCAGGGCGCGGAAGGCCTCGTCGGGCCCGTAGCAGGAAGAGGACAGCCCGTCCGCCCCCAGACCGACCCAGGCCAGGAACGCGATGAGCGAGACCCGGTGGTAGAGCTGAGGATCCTTCAGATTACGGGGCGCGCCGAACAGCAGACGACGGATGCGGGTGAACATCGTCACTCTCCCACGTGCCGGCGAGGTTAGCTGACGGGCTGGGTCTTGGAAGTGACCTGAGCGCTGCTCCGACGCGCTCTGCGCCCCATCCCCTGGACTGCCAGGGACTTTGGTTCCCCCGCGCCCTCCCTTTTCAGAGGGAGGGCTTAGGCTGTGCAAGGGTATTATACCATCCGGGGTCCTATCTGCGATGGGTCTTTCAGCGCGCGAGGAAGGCCCTTTCGGCCGTGGTATACGGGATGCGGGACGTGGCATACTTAAGCTGCATGAGACGCCGCTGCCTGGCAGCCGTTCTGTCCTTCTGCTGTGTCTTAAGTCCGCTCCACGCCGCAGTCCAGGTCAATCCGGGCAGCCCTGTCGCGCCTCTCGTCCCTCAGACCGCTCCACTCGGCGCGTGGGGATTGACTCCAGCGGTGGTGCCGCCTTTCCAGCTCCAAGGCCTGCCTTCCGTGTCCCTCACGGGGACGCTCGGCATGCCGAGCGCGGTGTCCCCGAAGCTCTCGCCGGTCCAAGCCTCGCTCGTCAGACCTGCGGCGGTACATGCTCCCAACGCCATTCCTGAGGGGTCGCCGGGCCCTATCGGAAAGCCCGGCACCGCTACCCCTGCGGCATCCGCGTCGGCGGAGTCCCTGCGGACAGTACGCGGGACTCCCAACAAGCTCGGCCTGAGGTTCCAGGAGCTCCGTGCCCTGCTCGGGGTCCCGGTCCGGGAGCGTTTCGATTCGCAGATCGAGGCCATGGAAGCGGAGCTCGGGCGCGCGGAGCCCGTCCTGGACACCGTCCGCCATAAGGGCCGCCTGCTCCTCTCCCGCATCGGCGAGCACATCCGGAGCGGCCGCATCGATCCGAAGCACGTCCGGATCCGCACCTCCCAGGACGCGCCGCCGGCTCCGGTCGTGGACCGGACCCTGCGCGTGGGGGTCTACCCTGTGGCGGCGGACCCGTTCCAGTGGGCGCATCTGCTCATCGCCATGGAGGCCATGGCCGAGTTCCAGCTCGACAAGGTGGTGTTCGTGCTCGCGGGCGACGACCCGCGCAAGCCCCACATGACCCCGGCGAGTTTCCGGCACGCCATGGGCAGGGCCGTGCTCGCGGTGTTCGCGCCCCTCTTCGCGGCCTCCTCCATCGCCATGGGCACCGTCCTCGACGGCGAGACCAACATCATGCGCATGCTCCGCCTGAACCCGGAGCAGAGCATCCACGCGTTCTACATCGTCGGGGGGGACCACTACAGGTTCAAGGACGCGAAGGGCAACGACGACACCCTGCTCAAGATCGAGAAGCACCTCGCCGCGCCCGGGACCCTCGACCCGTCGAAGCACAAGGTGAGCGTGGCCTTCATCGAGAGGGATGCCCCGCTGCAGCCCCTGCCGACCCCGCTCGACGTCCACTTCCTCAAGAGCGTGGGCTTCGAGGCGTCCTCCACGCTCGTGCGCAACGGCCGCTACGAGCTCATGCCCCACGCCGCGTACGAGTACGTGCGGCGCCACCGGCCGGGGCTCTACGGGATCAAGGAAAGGGTCCCCTGAGTCACTCCAGGGAGAAGAAGCTGCGGATGCGCGAGAGCAGGTCGGACTGGGCGATCTCGATCTTCCGGCGCTTGGCCTCTTCGCTCAGGCCCGAGCGGGCGGCTTCGAGCTCGCCCCTGCGTTTCGCCAGGATCGCGGAGATGGCCTCCGCGATCTCGGGCCTGCGCGAGATGACCTCCTGGAAGCCTTCCCTGTCGAGGCGGTAGCACCCGACCTCGGTCGCGGCGACCACTGTGGCGGTGCGGGGCTCGCCGGTCATGAGTCCCATTTCGCCCAGGAACTGCCCAGCCTGCAGCGTGGCGATGGTCTGATAGGAGGACCCGTCCTCGGAATAGAGCCGGATCTCGGCGAGGCCCTTGCTCAGGATGAAGAGCCATTCCGCATGGTCTCCCTGCTTGGTGAGGAGTTCTCCGCACGCGAACGGGGAGGTATTGAGCTTCTGCGCCAGGATGGAGAGTTCGTCGTCTGTGAGGCAGGAAAACATCTCGACCCCGCGCAGGGCCTCGAGCCGGCGCTGGGATTCGGTCCGCCGGCTCTGCTCCTGGGCCTGCTCGCTGCCCTGGGAGACGACCACGGAGCGCGTAGGGACGGACAGCTTGATCCCCGCGCGGGCGAGGGCGTAGTAGACTCGGATGCGCACCGAGGAATCCGCGATCGTGCACGAGGCGAGGTCGGTGAGGAAGTAGCGGACCATGTAGACCGCCGCAGCCCCCGTGAGTTCCTGGAGCACGCAGATCGGGGGCGGAATCGCGGCCACGAAAGGAGGCGTGTCCTTGCGGAACGCCTTTTCCACGGCCGCGATGACGTCGTGGGGAGTCCGGTCGTAGTAGACATGGAACGTCACTTCTCTCCATTGTTGGCGGGAGTCCCCTGCCCGGGCGCCGAGCACCGTCACGGTGCCCTTGATGAGCGCGCTGTTCGGGATGACGACGGTCTCGCCGATCGAGGTTTCCAGCGTGGTCTGCCGCCAGCGGATCTCCTTGACCAGGCCCTCGTCGCCGCCGAATCGGATCCAATCCCCGGGCGAGAAGGACTGCTCGAACTGGAGCACCATCCCGCCGATGATGTTGCCGAGCGTGTCCTGGAGCGAGAAGGCCATCACGGCCGTGACCATGGCCGAGGTGGCCAGGAGCCCGGAGAGGTTCGCGCCCGCGTTGGAGAGCACGGCCAGCGCGGCCAGGGCGTAGGCCACGGCCAGGACGAGGTCCTGCGCGAGGGCGGAGAACACCACGCGCACCCTGGGGAGGATCAAGTCGAAGGCGATCAGCGCCAGGGTGTTGATCGCGCCGGCCGAGGCGGAAAGGTACGCCGCCGCTTGGAGCGCCTTGACGGCCCTGGAGCCCGGCAGAGCGCCGAGGTGGTGCAGGACGGCGGTGAGGAGCAGGCCCGCGACCGAGCCCAGGACGAGGAGCCCGGCGGCGCCGAGGCTCCTCCGCTTGGCCGGGACGCGCACGGTCAGAGCGGCGATCAGGACGAACGCAAGGGGGAAGAATATCCGGGTGGCGGGAGTGAAGGCGAAGGCCAGGCTGTCCACGCTCAGAACTCCAGCTCGAACCCGTCCCGGGAGACCACGCAGGGGATGACCGCGCCTTTCTCATCCAGGAGCTTCTTCGCCTGTTCCTCCATCGCGGCGAGGGTCGCGTCGTCATACGAGGGGTCCTGGTGGAAGAGGACGAGGCGCTGGACCTCGTTCTCGCCGGCGAACTCGGCCACGTTGCTCACCCCGGAGTGGCCTTCGTTCTTGTGGGCCTCATAGTCGTGGTCGTTGTAGCGCGCGTCGTGCAGCAGCAGGTCCACGTTGCGGCAGATGCGGCCGGCCTTCTCGTCGTAATCCTGCAGGGCCGTGGCGGCCTGGCCGTAGATCTCGCAGTCCGGGCAGAGGATGATGTGCCTGCCCGCCAGCTGCAGGTGGTAGGCCAGGGTCGTGGACGGGTGGTTCGAGTAGAACGGAGCGATGCGCAGGCCCGGGCGGACGTCGTAGGTCTCCTCGCGGAGCTCATGGAGCTTGATCTTGGCCGTCACCGGGGTCGGGTCCGCGGAGAAGGACTTCTGGATCTCCTCGCGCAGCACCGTGGCCAGGTTCTTGGCCGGCTCGACCGGGCCCGCGATGTGGAGCTCGAAGCCCTTGGACCGCAGGCAGGGGAACTGTCCAAGCGCGCAGACGTGGTCCGTGTGATAGTGGGACAAGAGCAGCCAGACCCGATTGAAGCGCCCCTCCTCCAACATCTTCTGGCCGAGCGGGACGATCCCGTTGCCCGCGTCCAGGATGAAGAGCGTGTCCATGGCCTCCACCGAGACGACGGACGTGGACCCCGGCTCGCAGCGGCCCCAGATGCGGAGCTTCACCGCGGTCTGCTGTTTGGGCGCGTCCGTCTGGCCGATCGCGCCGCCTTCGGCGGGGGGGGCGGCCGGGGGTCCGATGAGGGTCTGGATCCTCTGGGCGAAGGCCTTGACGTCGTAGGGCTTCTGGATGAAGAGCTCGGCCCCGTACTGCATCGCCCGGTCGATCTCCGGGGCGAAGGACTTGCCCGAGACCACGGCCACGTGGGTCTGGCTGAGCGCGGGGTCGTTCTTGATCATGTGGAGCAGGCTCAGGCCGTCCAAGCCCGGCATGAGGATGTCGAGGACGACCAGCTTGGGCCGGTGCTCCTGGATGGCGGGGATGGCCATGCGGCTGTCCCGGATGAGCTGGGTCTGGTAGCCCGCGTTGAGCAGGATGTCCGTGGATAGGGCCCCGACGAGCGGGTCGTCGTCGACCACGAGGATCTCGTACGGCATCGGACCGTTATTTTATAATAAAATCTGGGATAATCTATGAGAATCATCGCGGGGAGCGCCCGGGGCCGCAAACTGCTGTCCGTTTCCACGAAGCTTTTCGTCAAACCCATCTCCGGGAGGATGAAGCAGTCCCTCTTCGACATCCTCAAGCCGCGCATCATGGGCGCGTACTTCCTGGACCTCTTCGCCGGGACCGGAGCCGTCGGGATGGAAGCCCTCTCGCGCGGAGCCCTGAAGGCGTGCTTCGTCGAGAAGGACAAGCGCTGCGTGGACGTCATCGAGAGGAACGTGGACCGCTTCGGCTTCCGGGACAAGGCCGTGGTCCTGCGCGCGGATATCCTGCAGCCGCTGTCCTGGATCCCGTTCCGCAGCGGGGTGGAGCGCTTCGACCTCGTGTTCATGGGGCCTCCCTACCGGGACGAGGAGGGCCGCCCCCTGGCCTACAGCACGCCGGTCCTGGCGGGCATCGCCAAGGCGGATCTCCTCGCCGCGTCGGGCTGGATCATCGCGCAGCATCACGCCAAGGAACCCGTCAAGGCGCCGGAAGGCTTGAAGGACTTTCGGCACGCCAAGTACGGGGACACCGTCATCAGCTTCTTCTCGAAGGCCTGATGTCCTGGATCCAGGAATGGCTCGCGGCGCATCCCGCGCCTCCCAGACAGGCCAGGCCCAGGGGCGTGGAGATCAGCTATTCCCAGGCGCGCGCGTACCTGGATTGCCCCTGGCGGCACAAGCTCAAGTACGTGGACTTCCAGCGCAGCGCCTCGACCCCCGCGTCCTCGCTGGGCGTCAGCATCCATCGCGCGCTCGAGGCTTTCCACCGCGAGCGGGCGGATTCTTGGGAACGGCTGCTCGAGCTCTACGAGGAGAGCTGGGTCCACTACGGCTTCTCGACCCCGCAGGAACAGATGGAGTGGCACCGCCAGGGGGAGGGCATCCTGCGCACCTATCTCGACGATGAGGCGCGGCGCAAGTCGGAGATCGTGTGCGTGGAGCGCGAATTCCTCTTCCCCTTGGGGCCGCACCAGGTGCGCGGCATGATCGACCGCATCGACCGCAGGCCCGAGGGCGGCTACGAGGTCATCGACTACAAGACGCACCTGGACTTCGAGACCGAGGACGAGGCCGCGCAGAACCTGCAGCTTCGCATCTACGGCCTCGGGGTCAAGGAGTGCCTCGGCCTGGAGCCGGCCTGGCTCACGCTCTATTACGTGGCGGCTCCGCGCCGCGTCACGGTGCCCTACGACGCGTCCCAGGAGGACGAGGTCCTGGCCCTGGTGGAACGGATCGCGGACCTCGTGGCCTTGCGCAAGGCGCTCAAGCCCGAGACGTCCCGCTGCCCGGAGTGCGAGTTCCGCGCGCGGTGCACGCATTCCACGGCGAAGTGAACATCCGAGGTTATCCCCATTACTTCCGCTCCGACACATCTGTCCGGGGAAAATCTGCCGGACAGCAGATTCTGAGACCGAATAACCTTGCCATAATCATTTTCTCGTCGCAAATCCCGTCGTCATCCCTCAACAGCACATTCCCGTGCTCTTATTGCCCT
>Ga0265297_10005840_pt1 | contig 18361 bp, 15 predicted proteins | sample Munlanlwell13791_FD_192502 | JGI IMG/M metagenome (GOLD analysis project Ga0265297, IMG submission 192502) | Leachate microbial communities from a municipal landfill in Southern Ontario, Canada - Leachate well 137-91 | ecosystem: Engineered > Solid waste > Landfill > Unclassified | place...
TACGCATCGCGTACTTTGAGCTTGGGGTGGTGTTTGGAAAATGGTATGCAATGCGTACCTTACCGCCGCACCAGTTTCCGGCTGGCTTCCATCCCTGGCGATATGACTTGTGGTTACAACTCATAACACTTTATTCGCCAGTTTTAATGTTATTAACTCAACCTGCCTGCCATCAGCGCCGCCGATATCATCACCCCAGTTTACGGTAACCTTAACTTTAAAAAGCACTGCCGGTATGGCCGTGACATCTAAATTCTCAGCAGTAAATTGAAACGGACTAACAGACACCTCCCAATGATATTTTTCATTTTCCAGCCCGGTAGTTTCGTTCGGCTGCAAGGGTATTTCCACGCCTGTTTGAGCCATTAAAGACTCAGCAATTTGAACGGCTGCGGTATATTCCTCGGCAACGCCGGCGGTATTAACACCGGCAGAAAATATCTTCAGTAAAATCCCAAGGGATAGCGCCAGAATTGAAAATGCAATCAGGATTTCCAGCAAAGAAAAGCCACGCTGTTTATTTACTTTCAAGCTCAATTTGCCCGGTTAACCAGTTTATATCGATTTTCCACGCTGTCTGCCCTCGCTCCAGCGTGATTCGCCCCCCCGTAGAAGAACCATCGGCAAAAAAACGGATGTTCGCCGCGCCTTCCCCCGTTAATTCAGTTTGCGCTGTCACCACGGTGACATCAATGGTCTTAGGTATTTGATACAGCTTGTCCCTACCGCTGACCGTATAGCTATTATCACTAAGATCAAGAGCAACAGTGGTTTCCTGATGAGAGATTAAAGCTTGCCCTTTTGCATAACGCAACGCTGAAACTATATCCCTTGCCGCCGCCATGATTTCTGTGGAGTCACTTCCTGATGACAGGTTAAGCCCTATCACGGAAAAACCCAGCACAACGACAAAAAGCACCACGGTCAACTCCAGCAGGGTAAAGCCTTTACTAAACTTCAATTCACCCTACCCCCTTGTGGCGTATAAGTTATTGCCAACTAACAATATCCCGATCTTCGCCTTCGCCGCCTTCCTTTTCATCTGCCCCATATGTAAACAAATCAAATTTCCCGTGCTCACCGGGAGAAGCATAATGATATTCCTGTAGCCATGGATCCAGCGGCATCGTGGCTTTACGCAAATAAGGGCCATTCCAGCGATTGGCGCCTTCGGGCGATTCAATTAAGGCCTTCAAGCCTTCCTCGCTGGTCGGATACTTGCCCAAATCCAGCTTGTACATATCCAGGGCGGCCGCCAGATCTTCAATTTGCACCTTTGCCGCTTTGGTTTTGGATTCGCCCATGTGCTTCATAACCTGCGGCCCGACTATCCCGGCCAACATCGCAATAATGCCCAACACGACCAATAACTCAAGCAGGGTGAAGCCTGATTCGTTTCGTTTTTTTATCTGTTTCATGATGTATTTCTCCGTTTAAAAAGCCAAATCATTAACACTCAGGATAGCCAGCAGAATCGACACGATAATGCCCGCAATCATCAAGCCTAATGAAATTATCAAAGCTGGTTCCAGCAATGCCAGCATACGCGCTATTGCCACTCTAAGCTGTTTATCGTAAATAGTCGCCACGCGCAGCAGCATTTCTTCCAGGCGTCCGGTTTCTTCGCCCATTTTTATCATTTGCATGGCCATTTTGGGGAATATTTTTTTCTCCAGAAAGGCATCTGACATGTTTTTACCCTGCTTTAACTGCTCTTCGGTATCTTGAATGGCCTCCGCCAAAACCAGATTGTCTACTGTTTCACGAACAATAACCAGAGCCGACAGTATAGAAACACCATTACCCAATAAAGTGCCCAGCGTGCGGGTGATGTTGGCGGTTTCCTTGTTCAGGATAATCGTTCCGGCCAGCGGCAGTTTCAAAAAACGGCCATCCCAGACCTTCTTTTTTACCGGATCAGCCATTTGAAGATTCATATAACTGGTGATTAAAACAACGCCCAAAGCCAGTGCCCACCAATAGCTTTGCAACCAATCGGCCAGTCCCACCACGATCTGGGTCGAGACAGGAAGTGCCTTGCCCGCGCTTTCAAACATCTCGGAAAATTGCGGCACCACGAACGTCAGCATCACAAAAAGAGAGGCCAGTGACATGATCAGCAAGATGGCGGGGTATATCAATGCCGTGCTGACCGTTTCTTTTAATTCCCGGGAGCGCTCCAGATATTCAGACAAGCGCGTCAATACCTCACCCAAACTGCCGCCAGCCTCACCGGCGCGTATCATGTTCAGATAAAATTTGCTGAAAATACCGGCCTGCTTTTCCAGCGCATCGGCCAGAGTAGAACCGCCTTTTACTTTCTCCAGAACCCTGCCAATCAACTTGGTCACCCGTTCATTGTCTTCAGTCAAGTCCATCAATACCAGCAAGGATTTATCCAAAGGCAAACCGGATTCCAGCAAGGTTGCCAATTCGCCGGTGAACAAGGCAATGTCTTTTTGCGATAATTTGGACTGTTTTATGCCCAGCCTCAAGCCCAGAAAGGATTTGGCGCCGGCCGGCACTACACGAATAGGGATATAGCCTTCCGCCTGCAAGTCCGCAATCAACAGCTGTTCATCCACTGCGTCTCTGACACCTTCTTCGGTTTCCCCAAGACTATTAACCGCTTTATAAGCAAATAACATTATGTTTCCGACGTTACCCGCAGCACTTCTTCCAAGGTAGTAATCCCTTGTATGGCTTTAACCAGGCCATTTTCATACATCGTTGTCATGCCTTCTTCAATAGCAAGCCTTTGAATGGCCCCAGCTTCTTCATGCGCCATAATTAATTTACGGAGAGGATCTGACATTTGCAAAAACTCAATGATGGCCAGCCGTCCACGGTAACCCAAGCCTCCGCAAGACGGGCAACCAACCGGTTTGTATAAAACAATATCGCCATCCGGCGCAAACCGTCTTAACTTCATACCATCGACAATGTCTGGAGATGGCGTATAGCTTTGCTTGCATACGGGACACAGTTTTCTTACCAGACGTTGTGCCAAGATGCCGTTAACGGTGGAGGTAAGCAGATATTCTTCCAGCCCCATATCCAGCAATCGGGTTACACCGCCGGCCGCGTCGTTAGTATGCAATGTCGATAATACCAAATGGCCGGTTAACGCCGATTGCACGGCGATTCTTGCCGTCTCCAGATCGCGCATCTCACCAATCATAATGACATCGGGATCTTGCCGCACGATAGAACGCAGCGCCGACGCAAAGGTCAGGCCTATTTGCGGTTTTGCCTGAATCTGATTGACCCCTTCCATCTGGTATTCCACCGGATCTTCAACGGTAATGATTTTTCGTTCGGAAGTATTGAGTTGTTTTAACGCGGCATACATGGTGGTGGACTTTCCGCTCCCGGTCGGACCGGTAATCAGGATAATGCCATGCGGCTGAGACAGCACCTCGATAAACTGCTGTAAGTGCTTGCCGGAAAAGCCAAGTGCGGCAAAATCCAGCACGGTATTTTCCTTATCCAGCAAGCGGATCACCACGCTTTCGCCATACATCGTCGGTATGCTCGAGACCCGCAAATCCAGCTCTTTACCCAACATTTGCACCTTGATGCGACCATCCTGTGGCAGGCGGCGTTCGGCAATGTTGAGCTTGGCCATGATCTTGATACGTGAAATCACTGCTGCCGTGGATTTGACCGACGGCGCATCTATCTCCTTCAAAACGCCATCCACACGCAGTCTGACCTTTAGGGATTGCTCAAAGGGTTCAATGTGAATGTCCGAGGCCCTAGTTTCAATCGCCTGCTGCACGATCAAATTGACCATTTTGATCACCGGGGCTTCACTGGCCAAGTCCTTTAGATGCTCCAGATCTTCCTCGCCCAGATCATCGACCGTCAGATCATCAACGAGTTTATCCATTTGTGAGCGACCTTCGCCATACTGCACTTCCAGCGCCGCGTCAATTTCTGAAAGCAGACCGACTTTGGCGATGATGTTTTTTCCAGTCGCCAGTTTTAACGCATCAATCACAAACCGGTCTTCCGGATCCATAAGGGCAACGGTAATATCGTCATTATGATTCAAACCGATGACATGATAGTGCTTTAAAAACCGCAAAGGCACGGTTTCCGGCAGTTGCATTTCCAGCGGATACTGATCCGATGCAACCTTTTCAAACTGGCCTGACACAACAAAAGCATCGGCGACATCCAGCTCCGAACACAACCCCAACTTAACCAGTAACTGCGGCACACTTTCTGATACTGATGTTTTTTGTACGCGCTCAACTTTTTTCAATTCTGCGGCAGAAAGTTTCTGTTTATCTTGCAAGACGGTTAGCAAAGATTCATATGCCATTATAATTTTCCACTTTCAAGCTGTTATCTCCCACAAGAAAGTGGTTAATGTTAACAGAAAATACAGTTGGTAACTTATTGTACTATTTTAAAGTATAGCTTCAAAAGGTGGTGCTCGTCCAATAGCACATAATTTGAGGTTGAAGTTGTAATTTGATGATAGGAGTGCAAATACTCTTTGATCGCCCTACGCTATCATAATGAAAGCGCTTGACTGTATTGGCCTTGATTTCTTATTCACGGTATCTGCCCTCCCGTTGGTTCACGGATGTTTAACCAGTGTAGTCTGAAGTGATCAGATGACACTACCCAGCAAATCAGCGCGCTCGCTTTAGGTCATCACCAACGTAAGCATAATCATGCAGGCAAGTCCCCTGCCGCCAGCATAAACGCCCTAGGCTTAAAGCCCAAATCTCGCGCCGCTTCGGCGTGATCGAACACCAGATCACGGTTCATACGCTCGGCCATGGCAGTCGACCATTGTCGATAACGCGGCAGGTGGCGCAGCATAGCAACCGCTAGGCGAAAAGCCCAGAGCGGGACAGTCAGCAAGCGCAGACGGCAATCGAGGACAGAAAACACACGAGCGACCATGTCTCGGTAAGTGAGTGTCTCGCCACCGGAAATGTTGTACGCCCGATTCGCCGCGCAAGGTGCCTGGAAAGCGGCCAGGCATGCCCCGGCTACATCCATTGCATGAATAGGCTGGCGCAAGCCGGTTGCTTTGCCAAACAAAGGGAAGAAATTAAAACGGCGAATGAAGCGCGCAATCTCGGCAATATTTTTGTCCCGCCCCAAACCATAAATCAGCGTAGGCCGCAGAATCACCCATTCTACTCCACGGCTTTCCGCCCACTCCCGCACACGTGCTTCCGCATCCACAAGCCGGAGAGCTATGGACTGCTCTTCCGGGTCGGTGGAATCATTCTTGGTGAATCGACTGGTAGAAGACAACACCACCAAACGCCTCACGCCCTGAGCGTCAAACAGACCAAAATAATCCGGCAATACCCAAATGGGCGTAACACAAATCCAGTGAGAAATAACACCCTCGCCGCCTTGGGGATAACCAGCGACTTGGCTGCCGTCTTTTGGCCGCCTAGCCGGATGGCTAGTAGTTTTATAAGAGGGCTGGAGTGAGGAGCATTCAGCCAATGGCAACTGCCGCCACTCCACTTTATCACCGAGCTCCCCAACCACCCGCCGCGAGAACGCCGTCACCTGCCAGCCTGCCTCAGTCAACATCTGCAATAGACATGCCCCCACTAAACTGGTCGCGCCAAGAACACCTATACGGTTTGGGACAACGGCATCAGCCACGCCAAAACCCCAAAGCCCGACCGACGCGATTGGCCGAGTAGTAAGTAGCCACAAAGCCAAACCGCAACCACACTCCTACAGTAACTAACCCCATCAGCACTCCCGGATACTGGTGTCGGAAGAACTTGCGATAAAATCGCATCATCCCCTTATGCTTGTGCCACTCGACAAACACCGGCCTGCTTCTACCGCAAACCCCTAACGCATGGATGATTTGCACCGATGGAACGAACAGAATCTTCCACTTTTGTTGTCGGAAACGCATACACCAGTCCAGATCTTCACAATGTAAAAAATAACCCTCGTCCCATTCTCCAACATCCTGCATCGCCTCACGTCTGACCATCATGCAGGCACCAGAAATCGCCTCCACTTCGATGGCGTGATCTGGCAACGGTTGTTTATGCAAGTTGAAATCAAAAAACAGACGCGGCCAACGATCCGAAAAACGTGCCAGTCCAAATGCGCGCACAAAAGAACGCCACGGGGTGGGTATAGCCCGACGCCCTCCCGCTTGTTCGGTTCCGTCCGAATTAGTAAGTAAGCCCCCCGCCATACCCACACGCTCATCAACACCCATCGCATCCAACAATCCAGCCAAGGCACCCGGATTGAAAGAGCAGTCCGGATTAAGGAACAGCAGGAACGGAGCTGAAGCAACACGCGCCCCAGTATTACAAGCTGCAGCGAAACCAACGTTGACTGGATTTTTAATGATCCGTACGCATGGCAATCCCATCAAAGCATCCAAACTGCCATCCTTCGATACATTATCGACCACGATAATTTCGATTTCCAGCGGACAACTCAGCAAAGAATCGACACAGCTACGCAACAACTCACCCGCGTTATAATTGACAATGATTGTTGAGATGACGGCACTCATATTTCTTTTCTTCCAAATTTTGTTCTGATCATCCGCTTATCCAACTGTTGCCAAACCTCACCTATTGAAGCGACCCGAATTTTTTAAAGATGTTGACGCTTGCGCCACATTTTCTGCAAACCCAAAAATGATATTGCCCTGATTTCACGGAAGTTCATACCAGGTTGCAAATTTTATGTAAGCCACTTTACACCTGTTAAGCGCTCAACCAGTCATCCAGAAACTGAGATCTAATAAAGGTGTAACTCATAAGCCATTACGTTTACCGTTTATACCCCTCAAGCCATCAATCACACCAAGGGACATCATTTTTAGACATATCAAACGATTCTCTGCCGCCCAGCTAAAGAAAACCACCATTTTTAAACATCTAGCAATATCGGCAAATTTCCAGCTCAAAGGCATATACTTCCGATGGTACAGTAATACGCTGTTGCGAAACATATAGTAATACCGAAAAGGCTTGTGAAAAGGCACAGTCCGCTTGCGCAGAAACCAAACTTCCTTCCGCTGCTCTCCAAGCGCATGTGTCATTACCGCACCACACAGACCGAATATTTGCAACCCTTGGGATTTTGCACGAAAGCACCATTCCGTATCTACATGATCAATAAACAAGCTTTCATCCATTAGCCCAATGGCTTCTAGTGCAGCAACTGGGAGAAGTGAACCAGAAGAAACTATAAAATCCGCATTCACGAGGGATGCGTTATTCTCGCAACCACATTGAATAAAACGAAACATTCCAACTTTTACAAATCTAGACAATATGCCATTATCTGCATCGCGGTATTGAGGCCCGAGTGCAGCCACCTGAAAACCTTTTTCATTTAATACGTCATAGGCTGACCGTAACTTAACCACCATATTCAGCCCTACTTGGCTATCCTGATCCAACAACAGTACAAATTTTGAACCTTGGTCAATTGCGCGCCTAATCCCAATGTTATGACCTGCGCCGATTCCAACATTTTCTTCCTGCTGGAGCAAATGCAATTTTACATTAGCTGCGCCTTCAAGCTTATCGAACCAGTCAAATGAACAATTTGATGAGGCATTATCTACGATAAAAACATCAGATACTTGGCCTAAAACGGCTTGAATCGCAGCACGAAGAACCTCCATATTGGGATTGTAGGCGACCAACACCGCAGACACATCGTGACAATAATTATTATTTAGCATTACCTACTCAAAATTTAAACCCAACAAATAGTCCACGTCGAATGCGTCCACTCTTCTGTAGGTGACAGCACCGATAAAGGATAAAGGACTGTTACCGCGGGCAAAAACACCTCTGTATCATTCGTCTCAGAAACAGTTGAGAATTCACTTTGTTACTAAGTGGCTATTTAAAAACCTAACAAATTCCTCGTAAAAGACAAGGTACCTCGGTAATTTTGATAATTACCTTAGCTGTATCGGTTAGGCGATCATAATCTTTAAGAAAACCGCCTGGAGTTCCCAGTCCAGGCAAAAGAACGTTCAACAATCTACTGGCGAGACAATAAAGTACCCATAAACTGAACTCCAAGGCCCAAAATCCGACGGCAGCATCCGCCATTGGCAACCCGTCTTGGTGATAGAGAATTCCGTTAACGATTTCACGAAGCGGATAGTTTCGCGGTCTACCCCCTTTTTGGAGCTCACGTGCAATTTCAAGTACTGGACATAATAGCTGCCATTGTTCGTCGGTTAAATTCGTCAAACACAACCTCAAGCCCTCCTAGGCCGAAAATGTCGTTGCTTAACCGATCGTTTAAGTTTTTAAACAGCTTCTAAGATCTCACTGCTACTATAATACCAGTCATAATTAGCGCTACACCTACAAAGTACTGAGGTTGGAAGCGCTCACCGAAGATAAAATGGCTGCCCAACGGCACGAGGACAAATGCCATTGCCATTAAGGGGTAAACGCGTCCGAGCTCTAACTTTTGCAATACCCAAACCCAGGCTATTGTGGTAATGCCATAAAGGGCCAACGCTGCCAAAAGTATTGCTGCGGTTTTTGGCGCAAAAAAACTACTGGTTTGATGGAGTGAATTTGCACTTAACTTGAACAATATTTGCCCGATTGCTATACCACCCACACAGAGAACCGCAATAACTTGAACTAGCATTTTTAGTTTTCCACTTTCTTGGCGACTACATGACAAACAAGGCTTAGGTGCTCACCTGTCCCAGCACCACTTTCCAATACTTTTGGAAAGTGATCGCTTTTTTGAAAACACTTTTCTGTCAGACGATGACTTGCTCGCTTCACTGCCGATTGTAAGGGACTGGCGTAGTTGGACTCATCATACACATCTGCAAATCTAGCGCGGCTATCCATCCAAGCCTGATCTTCATTTCTCATCTATATCACCTAATAATGGTTGGTTGTTATTAGAACTCCGGCGCATCTTATGGAATGGTCTGCGTGGCACGTTAGCAATGTCGTAACCAAGAAAGGCTAATATCAGTTGAGTCCCCATTAAAATGGGCAGTGCTGCCAGCATTACGGTACCTGCGGGAGTGGTAACCCCTTCCTTTATTGAATTAATCCAGTGATAAACACCAAAACTACCGCCAGAAATAAGTAGCACTAAACCCAAAGGCAGCTCTATGGAGGCAAGCGACATGTCACGCAGATAATAATTATAAAAAATTCGTTTTGAAAAATTGCGAACATGCTTAACAAGAAACTCGCCGACAATTTTCGAGATTTTCAGGTTACTCACTTCATCGCCATATTTGGCGGCCATAGACACATCCACTACGACTGCGCGCAACGTATTGAGCCTGAACAACATGTCGGTTTCAAAGAAATAACGGCAACTGATTTTTTCAAAAGGCAAATGCCGCGCCACATCAATGTGGATTGCGGTATAGCCATTAGTGGGATCAAACAAATCCCAGTAACCGGATGAAAGCTTGGTCATAAACGACAGTACCGCATTGCCAAAAAGGCGCATCTTGGGCATTGCCCGTAATTCCTCAAGGTCAAAGAAGCGATTACCTTTGGTATAATCTGCTTCACCTGCAATGATGGGCCCAACAAAAGCAGGAATCAAACTTGGATCCATCTGCCCATCACCATCAATTTTGACAATGACATCAACCCCCGCCTCAATTGCGGCCCGATAACCTGCTAGTACAGCACCGCCCACTCCCAAATTTTGTGGATTACGCAACACAACCACACGAGAATCGGTGCAGTTTTTCGTAATGAGATCCCCGCTACCATCTGGACAACAATCATCCACTACGAAAATAGTTGAAACTTCCGGACCTACTCTTGCGATCACATCTAGAACATGGTTGGTTACACGGTAGCAGGGTATAACTACAACAATTTTTTGGCTCATAAAATCCTTGGCTTGCTTTTCATATCACTCAAATAAAATATCTATGGATCAGCAGCTCTGGCATATGCCAGATTGTAGCAACCGCTAATATTACTAGCGACATGATTGAGATTTTCCAAAAAACATTCCGTGAATCCCCACCTGTTCGGGTTAATGCATAACTTACCATCAAAAAAGGGACTAGAAAATATCGTCCTTGCACTCCCTTAATAATCTCGGCAGGAACGGGATTCCAAGTAACCAGCAATGCAAAAAAAACTAAAAGGACAGATATGCATGAGATAACTAATAATACATTGCGATACCACTCAAACCTTCTGATCGAGACAGTAAAAATAGCGATCAGAATTAATATGCCGTACATAAAGTCATAGTATGCTTCCGAAAACTTGGCATCTAGCCATCCTAATACTCCAATAAATGATTGCATATAGAATTTCAACAGCTCATTATTTCCAAGGGTATTAGATAATGCTTTAATAAAAAAAGTAGGATTGTATAAATAAAACTTAACCGCATCTGATGCCGAGACATCGGTAATTACTCTGTTGTCATGAGTAGATTTGATCGCGACTAATAACCATACAAATGTTGCAACTGAAACGCCCATTGAAGAAAAAAGATAATTTCTTTTTTTGGACGATAAATAAACAAAAAAGGGAAGAGCCAACAATGGAATTAGATGTATTCTACAACTTACAACAATGAATACGCTAACTCCAAGAGCATAAACGAGCCAAACCGAATCAAAGAGTCTTTGAGTTGTAATCCTCAAAAAAATACTTATTGCAAAAATGGAAAGCGCCGTCGTAAATGCATCAAGACTCGCTGAACAAAATTGAAATATGCTCATCGGGATAAGAAGCAAAGCAATAATCAACGGGCTTGTTGGATATATCGAGAATGCACTTGATAATAAAATGACGCTTGAAACCATTACCATTAATCTGGCCAATCGATAAGATATTTCAACAGATAGATCGAAAGTCTCTCCGACCATTAATCCAAAGGCTTGCGGGGCGTATGCCAGCGGAAAATAATATCCGGTACCTGGGGCTGGACTGAACTCCCGTTCCCTAGACCACTTTATATTTTGTGCAGAAGTGCTAATTTCCTGTGAAACTTTTGCATCAGAATGGAACGGCAAAGATCTATACAATTTCATATATTTTAATAGGCCCGAATCTACATCTCCTCCCGATGACTGACCTGTTGGCGTATCAAGAATGAGTTGCCCTTTACCCAAAAGATAAGCCCTCTTGATATGATCGAATTCATCAGGGGACTGGAAAGGCGGGATCAATGCAGAAAAAAGTGACAATATAACAATTATCAATAAAATTATAAGCGGATTGTTCCCGCTTACCAGACTGCATGGTTTGTCTTCAAAAAAAGCTACTAGGAAATACGCCGTCAAAAGCAAGATAAATATGGCAATCAGTATTACCCTCTGTTCCCAAATTTTGTCGACAAATGATTGAAAATCCCCATTAATAAATTTCTGTGCAACTTGACTGTTTAAGACCAATTGTGCTGAACCGCCATCATCAAGTCTCGCTTGTACTCTGATCGGATGCTTTACACTACTCAAATTAATTGGCAATGCCATATTAATACGCCAACCAGACTTAAGCCAATCATTACGTCCCATTGCTTCAGCAACATCCGGGCGTTCAAACCGTTCAAAAGGCCCCTCGTAAATCAGCTTATCAGCGAACCAAATGGAGATAGAAACAACCTTGTTATTTGGTTTCACCGAGCCTGCCCAGCCTTGGGCTGTTAAATTATCACCCTCCACGACAAGCGAGTCCACATGGCCCTTTAAGATAGGTTCGCTTGTTATGCTCGACTCTGAATACGCACTATTGGTGCCAACCAAACATAAAAAAAGTGCCACCAAAAAAGCAGCAATTGCTCTCTCCCAGTACACCATTACTCGTGCTATTTTGATTTTTATCATGAATTCTGGTTTACTTTAGATTGGATTAAAACGTGATTGTTATGCGCAAGAAAAAACTTCACAGTCCATTGCCAGACCAGGACAATAAGCGGGGTTATCAAACAGTTTTCTACCTCATGCGCTGAGAAACAGCCCCTTGAAATATATGGAACGCATGAGTATTACCTACTAAATCGATTTTCTTCAAAATCTGCATGCAGAAAGGCAATCTAATATCATGTTGGCATCACTCTTCTTACCTGGCGACACACAAAATTTACAGCCCGTCATATCGATTTTGCCCGTTTAAAAACTTATAGACTCTTCCTTCATTTTTACCATAGTCTATATAGTGCTGAATTGGATCGACACCTGCGTGAAGCACGTCACGGTTTAGCAACAAATAGGCGAGCACATCAAAATCAGCAGGAATATCCGGATGAAATTTTCCAGTATTATTCTGAATGGAAACTCTTACTGCTTCCGCTATAGTCTGCTCTGTTTCGTCTTTAATTGTTTTCAACTTTTCAAGCGTCCAGCCCAAGACTAGTCTTTCTACATTGCCTTTTTGTTTAGGCTCGGTTTCTAATTTTATACTCGGAGCTTTCTTTACTGGCTGAGTTGGCAAAACTGACACGACGGCTTGACCGTTGAAGAAAGTATTGTTTACCCAATTGACCTCGGTATTGTAACAATCCTGCAATGAATCAGCTGTCGTTTTATTGTATGAAACTGGTTCTCCCCGCGCGTTGGGGTCGGCATAAATCAACAACTCAGACAATTCTTTTGAATAGGCCGCACCCAGAGTTTTATTAACCGTTATTAAGGCCTCACGCTCTTCGCTTGTTAAACTGCGGTTAACCTGTCGTTTCTGGTCAATCGGATCAACTTCAGATGAGGAATAAATACCCAGAATATCCAAAAAACCCCTTATTAAGTTTTTTCGTATATGATCAAAATGAAATACTTGGATACTCGATTGTGGCAATTCACCCGCAATTATTCGTAGCGCCTTACCATGTTGCCACGTTGCTTTTTCAACCCATTCATCGAATGATTTGTGCCCTCCATGACGCTTGATGATTTGATCATAAGCGGACAGTAGAAAAGGAATCACATTACGCACATAGAAAATTACCTTTAATTTCACGCCAAGCCTCATTGACGATTCAAAGAGTTTTTTCCAACTATGCGAGTCAAACTCTGCAAAAAATTCGCTCGAACAAATCGCATTATTGCACTGCCCGAAATAACTTAATACCAAGCTGTCAATTTCATTGTCCGTAGGAGCTGCAGACGACAATATTTTATACAGCAACATACCATTGGCACTGCCGATCTCATAGTCATGCTCGATATGGAGTCTGTTCTCATAAGCGAAACCGAGACTCTCAAGTCGAGACGCATTGAGATGAAAAAAATTCTGTAAAGCACTTGACCCCGTCTTTGCGCCGCCTGCATGAATGAATAAAGTTTTGTCCGTCATTTTAAAATTCCTTCGCAACTACGAATGGGAGGTTATGTTCACAAGAACCAATATGCCTAAGATTCAGTCCATGCCATCAGCTAAACTTTAAATAGTCAGCCAACGCCCGCTCATGATTACGCGAACTGCCCCAGGCGTCGAAGTTCTTTACTTGGCCCAACAACTGATGGGCATTCCCCTGCTCTTCAGTGAACAACTCAATCAGCGGCCAGGCAATCTGCAACGGCGATGCCGGCACATTCAGACGCTGTTGCAGCGCGCCATAGTGCTCAGCAAAAGTCTCAATGCCTTGACTCACCTCTTCCGCTATCCGCAGCAAGCTATCGGTATTACCACGTCCGGCATCCAGCACAGGTTCGACACCCTTAGTCCCGACTTGCAATCCAATCACCGAATGGTGCGGCGCGGAAAAAAACAATTCCACTGCAACGCGATTGGCATAAATGCTGGCGACAGTCGCAGCAGATGTGGTGCCCGTGTTTACCATCGCTGACATACGTTGAGTCTGCTCGCGCTGAAAGCGCTCCGGTGTATTGGCCAGGCAGAAATAGTAACCAAATACCTCAAGGTCCATAAGAGGCCGCACAGCCAGCTCGAATGCTTCCTGGGTGGTACCATTCCATCCCACATCGACCAAGGCAACTTTGCTTCCCGCATTAAGCCCAACCTGCTTGAGATAGGTGTAAAGTGCGCGACGGTTACGCTGGCACACCTTGAGGATTTCCCAGCGATAGGCATACAGAAAACTGGCCAGTTTTTCATGCAGGGCTGGACTCACGCGCACCTCAGCCCCCAGGCCCAGATCCGCCATAATCTGGGGCGATGGTGGCTGTACACCAATCCGCTCCAGCAACTCGCAAGGTGCCAGGCCATCAGCCCCCGACAGCAGGAATGGCAAGAACTGACTAAAGTTTTCCTCCTTGATTGCAGCCAGCGTATAAGCGGTGCGCGAGCCCAGGAAATAGCAAAAGTCGGGCAACCCGCTCTCTGCCTGAGCCCGGGCTATGCGCTCGAGTGCATAACCATCACGAGAAAGGAATAGCACATGGTCAACGCCATCCACACGAGCACGTTCCCTGACCCAGTGCAGAAATCCCAAGGTGGCCGCGCCTCCATAAATGAAACCCAGTTCGGCATAGGAGCCCAGTTGGATATCACGAGCACGAACATGCAACAAACCATGTCCGATCGAAGTGGAGAGTGAAGCACTCTTCTTAACAACCTGCTCACGGCTAGCCCGATAGTGGAAGGCCATGAGTCCTTTTTCCCTTGGACGCTCGACATCCGCCAACTGGTTATCCCCGACATGCAGAATCTCGTCTGTCGGCAGGCCCAGTTTGGCAGCCACGATGTCGAACAGTTCTCCTGCGTCACGCTTGGTCGCATTACAGTCCGCGGAGATGAACAGAGGCAAATGCGCCAGGCCATGCGGCTGAAGCGCCTCGATAAAAAAATCGGCGGATAAATACATATCCGACGTGATGACGACGGGTTTGCCCGTGTCTAGCAGCGCACGAAAGAGCTCGAACATCTCTGGATTCGGCTCGACCAACGCAAGTTCGAGAGCATATTCTGCACACATCAGCTCATCGCTGGACACGCCCGTTTCTGAGAAGCAGGCGTAGATATCCCCCAAGGTGATTTCCTTGCGGCCGGCGGTCTGCATACGACGAAATGCCTCTACCTGTGCCGCTCTACGGCGTTCACGGAAGTCCGGAATAGCAAATTGGCGCCCGAGGATATCGAAAGCATCCTCAGGGTTCGCCAAGGGGCGGACAAACAGCGTGTCGAAAAAGTCGAACGAGACAGCGGCAGCGCTATCGATCAGACGATTAAGTTCGCTAGCATCAAAGGAGAGAGACGGCATATCGGTTATCTCTATCGCTTCGTGGTTCTTTCTAGTCATGATGCGCATCAGGCTGGTACCTCGAAGTTGAGCCCACTGGGGTGCAGATTCGGGTTATGAAAAGGGTCATACTGGAAATAGTCGGGGTGCATGTCGTAGAGACGGCCAAGTTCCTTCTGCAGGCGCGCCAGCTTGATCGAGTCGTCGTGATCAAGGCCCCGGCTGACCGATTCGTGGTGTATCAGTGTCACCGCCTGACAGACGACATTGTATAAGCCCTTTTCAACACTCCGCAGGCACAGCTCGATGTCATTGTAGGCAATCGGCAAGGTCACATCGAATCCGCCCAGTGCATTGAACTTGCTGGCTTCCATCATCAGACAGGCACCGGTGACAGCCAGCCAGTCGTATTCCAACAAGTTTCTCATGAAGTAGCCGGGCAGCTCGCTGTCGTGGCGAAGGAACGCGTGCACTGGGCCGTTTGTCAGGTTGAGTACACCAGCGTGTTGTATCTCCTTGCCACCGGGATACAGCAGTTTAGCACCCACGGCGCCAATATGCGGCAACTGTGCGTATCCTCCCATGCGTTCCAGCCAGTCACTACAGAGCACTTCAGTGTCATCGTTGAGAAACAGTAGCAGTTCGCCGTCGCTATTCTCCACGCCGATATTGTTCAGTTCGGAGAAGTTGAAGGGCGCGTCATGCCGGATGACGCGCGCTTGCCCTTCATCATGCAGCACCTGGAGATAGGCGAGTGTAGAGCTGTTGGCTGAACCGTTGTCGAGGATTATGATCTCGAAGTTGCGATAACTGCTCTTCTGCTGGATCGACTCGACGCATCGGCGCAGCACCTTCTCGTTGTCACGCGTGGGAATAATGATCGAGATAAGCGGTGTACCGCGCAGGTGATAGTTGACCCGAAAATATCCAGGCACCTGACTGACAGGTTCCACGCTACCTTCCAGGCCACGACGTTCCAGGGCATCCATCCGAACGCGGCGGGAGGCATCAAGGACGTAAGGTTTGGCGGCAATGTCCGAGGCGACGGAGGCGGGAATGATGCGCCAGTGATACAGCACCTTGGGGATGTGGCTGATATGGTCGGTCTTCTCGGCGACACGCAGAACGAAGTCCCAGTCCTGGCAGCCATCAAACTGCGAACGCAAGCCACCGACCTTTTCCAGCAGGCTGCGACGCACGCAGGACACGTGACCGGTGAACATGGTGCTCATCATGGTATCCGGCGACCAGTCCGGTTTAAAATGCGGCTGTGCGTATTCGCCATCTTCGGTGAGCTTGTCTTCATCGCTATAGATGAAGTCTGGCTGCTCTCGCTCGATGCCCAGCGCGAGTTCGTACAAACAGTCCACGGTGAGTTCATCATCGTGATCCATAAATACGATGAAATCACCCTCAGCAGCCTCAAGTGCAACATTTGTCGCTCCCGCAATGCCCATATTTTTTTCAAGACGCAGCAATTTGATCTGCGGATGGTCTATTTGGGCCAGCAACTTGCGAGTCTCTTCAGAGGGGCTGGCGTCGTCGGCGAGAATCAATTGCCAATGCGGATACCATTGCGACTGCACAGATGTGAGCACAGCCATCAGAAGCTCAGAAGTCGTGTTGTAGACAGGCACCACAATCGAAAACAACGGCGCAGACTGCAGTGTCGCAAGCTGAGCGTCGAGATCCGCAGGGCGCTGCGGCTCAATGTAAGTATAACCTCTGGACGCAGGCGCCAGTGCATAGCGCCCCTGAGGATCACGCACTATAGCCGCTGGCTCGAGCGAGAACGCCATCCCTGCAGGTGAAAGGATCGACGGCGATACAGCCCCCGTTTGAGTTGCCAGGTAGTGTTGTTGGCGAACACGCGTCTTCACACCTCGCAAACCCTCCCGGCGCAAGACTCTCACCACCTTCTTCAACAGCACCGGCAATGGTTCACTCTGATGCAGTCGGCGGGCTACGTTTCGCACATCTCGAGCCTTTAGCCGCAGGCGACCGACATAGCGCAACGGACCGGTGACTCTCCAGCTGGTGGACCCCTGCAGTTCAGCGATTGTGTTCGCTTGGGCCTGAACAATCTGATTTCGTTCAGAACCTTCCCGCTCTAAAAGCATAATCCTATCATTTAGCTCAGCTACTTGATCATGGAGTCTGGCAATCTGATCATCTCGCGTAGACACAGCTTGCTTGAGGTTAGCGATCTGTCCGTCGCGTTCGGCCACGGCGTGCCTGAGATTACCGATCTGCCCGTCGCGTTCGGCCACGGCCTGATTGAGATTAGCGATCCGCCCGTCACGTTCGGCAACGACTTGGTTGAGATTACCGATCTGCCCGTCGCGTTCGGCCACGGCTTGTGTGGCAACCAACTTCTGCGCCAAAATCTTATCTACCAACAGCAGAGGTGATCTAAGCCGCTCAAACTCGTCTGACCAACGCACTAACTTGTTCTGTAGCTCTACCTCATCAACCTTTGTTTTTTTGGATGCCACATCGAGCAAGGCAGCGTATACCTCACGTACAATGGACGGACAGCTGTCGTCCAACAACAAATCATTCAGTTCGAAAACCGTATGCCGTAGTCCCTGATCAAGAAATTCGGCTTTATAGTTTTGTAATTCTGTCGGATCGATTTTCAAATTTAGATGTTTTGCTATCCGATTTAACTCATGATCTGGTGATTGCATGAGGCGGTCATAATCAACAAGCACCCGCTTATCACCCGTGCTGCCGGTCAAACTGGTGATGACATGGACTAACCACAGCAGATAGCTCTGTCCTGCTTCAATCCCGTCACGTTTGGCTAAAGACTTGACCACACTGAGTGGATGACGCACGGCCATGACATAGCTCACATCAAATTGACAGTGGCTAAACACCTCTTTCCAGAAGGGCAATAGTTTTGCTACACGTGGGTCTTTGAAACCAAAGACAGGCACGCTGCTGACCTTCTGTCGAAGTAACTCGGCGGCACGGAGAAAGTAACCCTCCTTCCGTAAAATCTCTACATCGATTGAGTCTATGCCAGCTAAATGACACCAATCGTTGCCAATGGCACTCAACATTTCGATATTCAGCTTATTAAGATCAATGTCCTCCCAAAAACCTTTGGGGTTGTTACCTTCAAAGGGCTGCATCAGTCTATCGCCGAGGCCCACACCCATTGCCTGCAACCCGCGTGTAATTGTGCTCGTGCCGCTGCGGT
>Ga0265297_10005841_pt1 | contig 18360 bp, 20 predicted proteins | sample Munlanlwell13791_FD_192502 | JGI IMG/M metagenome (GOLD analysis project Ga0265297, IMG submission 192502) | Leachate microbial communities from a municipal landfill in Southern Ontario, Canada - Leachate well 137-91 | ecosystem: Engineered > Solid waste > Landfill > Unclassified | place...
CGCAAGCCTGGTGGCTTTGTCTATCGTGCGCGAGCTCGGGCCCGTAATTACCGCCCTGATTGTTGCCGGCAGGGTGGGGGCATCAAACACCGCAGAGTTAGGCTCTATGCAGGTTACGGAGCAGATCGACGCTTTAGAGACTTTGGCTACCAACCCGGTGAAATATTTAGTGGTTCCGCGTTTTGTGGCTTTAGGGGTGATGCTTCCCATCTTAACTTTATACGCCAACATTATCGGCATTCTGGGCAGCTATACTATATGTACGATAAAATTAGGAATTACCAGCAGCATGTATATGCACGTTACTTTTACTTCTCTACTCTATAAGGATTTATTTACGGGATTATTTAAGTCCTGGATCTTTGGGATGCTGATCGCTTTGATAAGCTGTTATGAAGGGTTTAATGTCGAGGGCGGGGCAGTCGGCGTAGGTAAGGCGACTACGCGTTCGGTAGTCATTTCATTCATTATGATTATTGCCGCGGACTGTTTCTTTACCGCTTTATTCTATTTTATTTTTCCTTAAGATGATGATCGAGATCCATAAATTGCATAAGAAATTCAATAATTCCCCGGTATTGAATGATTTAAGCTTGAGCATAAACAAGGGGGAGACCTGCGTAATTATCGGAAGAAGCGGTTGCGGAAAATCCGTTTTGCTCAAGCATATTATCGGCCTTTTAAAACCTGACAGGGGCAAGGTTCTGGTCAGCCAAAAAGAAGTTGCCGCCCTGAGTGAATTAGAATTAAGCGCCTTGCGTTCTAAGATCAGCATGGTATTCCAGGGGGGAGCCCTTTTTGATTCAATGAATGTGGCAGAGAATGTGGGTTTTAGCCTTATTGAACATACCCATACCAGGGAAAAAGAATTATTAGAGAGGGTGGAGGAGTCACTGTCGCTGGTAGGTTTAGGCGGCATAGGCAACCTGATGCCTTCGGAGTTAAGCGGAGGGATGAAAAAACGCGTGGCCCTGGCGCGGGCAATCTGCATACGGCCGGAGATCATACTCTATGATGAGCCGACTACAGGCATAGACCCCATAGCCGCCGACAGCATTAATGAACTTATCCGTTCCCTGCATGATAAATTAAAGGTGACTTCAATCGTTGTTACACATGATATGAAAAGCGCCTATCACATTGCCGATAAGATTGCGATGATGTATAAAGGTAAAATAGTTCTGGAAGGCGCTCCCAGGGAGATCCGGGAGTCCAGGAACCCTGTAGTGCACCAGTTTATTAACGGGCTTGCCAAGGGTCCAATCACCGAGGCGGTTGATAATTTTAAATAAGGTGCGTTGCGATTGCGGGCACCCAACGCCTAGCAAGGTCACCCCACGCTAATTGGAATTGCGTGGGTGTTCTCCAGGTGGCGAAATTGCGTTGGTGTGCGCAAGGCTAGCGCAGGTGTACTTTCTGTACAAGGAGGTTTAAATGATATTCGGTAAAACTAAATTAGAGTTAAGGGTGGGAATTTTTGTCTTTGTGGGCCTGATAATCCTGGTCATTTTCATTTTATCAATCGGAGGATTCAAGACCTGGAGTTCAGGCTATCATATCAAGCTTAGCTTTAATTTCGTAAACGGCATAAAGGTGGGTGCGCCAGTGCGTTTTGCCGGAGTGGATGTGGGGGAGGTAAAGAAAATTAAACTGGAGTTTCTTCCGGATGAAGGCCGTTCCGATGTGAACCTGGATATTTGGATCAGGAACATTATTAAGATTCCCTCTGATTCCTCTGTCTGGGTTAATACCCTGGGGCTATTGGGTGAGAAATATGTAGAAATAATGCCGGGCACTGATTATTCCCATTCACTTAAGCACGGTGACTGCCTGGTGGGAGTCGACCCCTTGCCCATACATCAGATATTTAATAACGCTGAGAATATCCTGCGTAATCTGAACGACGGCATTGAAAAAATAAAGAATAAAGAGGGTTCTCTGGGTAAATTTATTTATGACGACGCGATCTATAACGAATTGCAGGCCTTAGTGGCTGATGTACGCAAGAATCCCTGGAAGCTGTTCTTTAAGGCCAAGGAAAAGAAATAATTACTTAAAAAGAGAGGGGTTTAATGTTTAAGAATTTTATGAACAAAAGGACGACAAGAAGAAAAGAGTGCGATTATCTGCTTAAGTATTCTTTTGTCGGCGAAGAGGCGGATACGGTGTTTGGCGCCGAGGTCCGGGATATCAGCGTAAATGGTTTCGCAATTGAGAGCAAGGATGTAATCAAAATAGGCACACCCATACAGGGGGAATTGCCTTTTCCGTTTTTGGAAGCTCCCCTTAAATTCATCGGCAAGGTAGTCCGTTCGCAGAGGTCAGGCAATGATAAATATATTTATGGCATTTCTTTTGATGAGATAGACAAGGCCGGCCAGGAAAAAATAGGCATATATGTTGAGAAGATAGATTTAGATACGCTTTTGTCCAGCGCAATCAGAAGAGAGGCCACCAGCGTGCATTTGGCAGTGGGGTGTATGCCTGTTTGCAGGGTTGATGGCAAGATCATGCATATGGATGTGGTGCCTATCTCGGTAGAGGATATGGAAAGGCTGGTTTTTCCCATCATAAGCTAGAAGCAAAAAGCCGATCTTTATAAAGATCTTGAGTTGGATTTTGCTTACACCCTTCTTCAGGAAAACCGGCGTTTCAGGATGAATGTCTTTTTTGATAAAGGTAATCTTGCGATTGTGGCTAAGATTGTCGGCAGCGAAATAAAATCATTTGATGAATTGGGCCTGCCATCTATTCTGCATAATATCGTGAACAAGAAGAATGGCCTGGTTATTGTCTCCGGCCCGGTAGATAGCGGTAAATCCACTACCCTGGCCTCAATTATTGAAAGTATAAACAAGAGAAGAGAGAGCGTGATCATCAGTATTGAAAATCCAATCGAGTATATATATACAAGTAAAAACAGCCTGATCTGCCAAAGGGATGTTGGTTTAGATACCCTGTCTTTTTCTGATGCCATTAGAAGTACTCTGCGTCAGGATGCCGATATTGTCTTAATGGGCGAGATGAGGGATTTGGATTCTATCTCCCAGGCGATTACTGCCGCCGAAGAAGGCCAATTGGTATTTTCCACGCTGCACACTACCAGTACTATCGAATGCATCAACAGGTTGATTGATATTTTTCCCGTTGAACAGCAAATGCAGATACGCATTCAGTTAGCCACATGCCTGGAATGCATCGTTTGCCAGTACCTCCTTCCGCGCGCCGACGGAAAGGGCAGGGTTTTGGCAACTGAGGTACTCATGTTTACCCCGGCAATAAGGAACCTTATCAGAAAGGCGCGTACGGAACAGATTTACAGTTATTTAGAGTCAGGGGCGGAGTTTGGCATGCATACCATGGACAGCTCCCTGATGGATTTATTCAGGCGCGGATTAATTACCAAGGATACGGCCGGCGCCTTTGTTACTAAAAAAGAGGTCTTCGGGTTTCTTTAAGATTAATGAAAACCAAATCAATATTTAGTTGCGCCAGCTGCGGGTATCAGTCTCCAAAATGGCTGGGCAGGTGCCCGGATTGCAATAGCTGGAATTCTTTTACCGAGGAGGATTATACCGCCTCTGCCTCCGGAAGCAAGGAGAGGGTCTCTTTATATAAAGACGGGCCGGTGCTCCTAAAAAATGTAGTAGCCAGGGATGAGGATAGGTTAAAAACCAATATCCGCGAACTGGACCGGGTTTTAGGCGGGGGGATCGTCAAGGGGTCGGTGATTTTAATCGGAGGTGATCCGGGGGTCGGGAAATCCACGATTTCCCTGCAGGTTTCAAATCACCTGACTAAACAGGGTATAGGGGTGCTATACGTAAGCGGCGAAGAATCTGTAGTCCAGACCAAGCTGCGCGCGAAGCGTTTAGGCGAATCCGGTTCAGACAACCTGTATATTGTAAATCAAACGGATTTGTCTTTAATTGTTGAATACATCAGAAAACTTAAGCCCCAGGTAGTAGTGATTGATTCTATCCAGGTGATTTTTGATTCGGCGATCAGCTCTTCGGCCGGAAGCGTCAGCCAGGTAAGGGAGTGTGCGGGGATCCTTACGCAGTTAGCCAAAACAACAGGTACCTCAATTTTTATTATCGGCCATGTTACCAAAGAAGGCACTTTAGCCGGCCCGCGCGTCTTAGAGCATATCGTTGATACGGTGTTGTATTTTGAGGGCGACCGTTTCGCGATATACAGGATCTTGAGGGCAGTAAAGAACAGGTTTGGCTCGACCAATGAAATCGGGGTATTTGAAATGGGTTCGGAAGGATTAAAAGAGGTAAAGAATCCTTCCGAAATTTTTCTTTCCGAGCGGCCAAGCAATGTTTCCGGTTCAATCGTTACTTCCATATTAGAAGGAACGCGGCCTCTTTTGGTTGAAATACAATCTTTGGTTTCAAGAAGCAGTTTTGGTTATGCCAGGCGCAGGGCGCAGGGGTTTGATTTTAACCGCCTGTCTTTGCTGGTAGCGGTTTTAGAAAAACGTATGGGTTTGGCGCTTGAAGCGGAAGACATCTTTATTAATGTAGCGGGAGGAATAAAAATAGAAGATCCGGCTGCGGATTTGGCGGTCTGCGCGGTAATTGCCTCCAGTTTCCGTGAGCAGGTGGTTATGCCGCAGGCTGTGGTTTTAGGGGAAGTGGGGTTATCAGGAGAGATCAGGAGCATCTCACAGGTGCTCACGCGTATCAATGAAGCGGAAAAGTTAGGTTTTAAACATTGTATATTACCTAAGAATAGCTGTAAAACCTTAAAACTTAATAAGTCAGATATGGAGATTATTCCTGTTTCTACTTTAAAAGAAGCCTTAGATATTATTTTGGGCGCATCTATTAAGCAGCAGGGTACCCCGCGCTAATTGGAATTGCGCGGGTGTGCTTTTGTAAGCAAGGAGGCAAAAGATATGAATCTATTATTAGTACGGGTTTTATTTATCTTAAGCGGCATGGTTATCGGTTATCAGACAGCAGCGGTAGGCGGTTCGGAATTTATCGGCATGGCAATCGGCGCTTTAGTGACGATAGTATTAATTGTTTTGGAGGCAGGCCTGCGCAAGGTTTCAGTAAGCGGATTATCCAGCGCCGTATTCGGGCTGATCCTGGGTTTGATTATGGCAAAGCTTGCCGGAGATGCCTTCAGTCTTTTTTATACTGATCCGGCTACTCTTTCCATGATCAGGGTAACCTTGACCTTGTCTTTTTGTTATCTGGGGGTGGTTGTAGCTTTACGCGGTAAAGACGAATTTAATATCATTATACCTTACGTACGGCTGCGCCGTCAGGATCAATCCGGGGATGTAATCCTTTTGGATACCAGCGTGATTATTGACGGCCGGATCGTTGACATTTGCAAAACGCGTTTTTTAGGAGGAAAGGTTATTATTCCTAAGTTTGTGCTCAGGGAGTTGCAGCAGATCGCCGATTCCACTGACCCGATTAAGCGCCAGAGGGGCAGGCGGGGTTTAGAGATTCTTAATACTATCCAAAAAGAATCAGGAATGGATATAACTATCCATGAGCAGGATTTTTCTGAGACCTCGGAGGTTGACGCAAAGTTAGTCATGCTGGCTAAACTCCTTGAGGCCAAGATTCTTACCGTGGATTTTAATTTAAACCGCGTAGCCAGCATCCAGGGGATAAAGGTCCTGAATATTAATGAATTAGCAAATGCCTTAAAGCCCGTAGTCTTTCCCGGCGAAGAGATGCATATCAAACTGATTAAGGAGGGCAAGGAGCATAATCAGGCGGTGGGGTATCTTGATGACGGGACAATGGTGGTAGTTGAGGATGCGCGCCGGTTAATCGGACAGGATGTAAAAGCCGTGGTCACCTCTGTCCTGCAGACTCAGGCCGGCAGGATGATCTTTACTAAAATTGATAAATAATGCTTAGCGCGATTGTCTTGGCGGCAGGAAAAGGCAGGCGGCTTAATGCCGCATGCCCCAAGCCTCTGGTAAAAATAGGCGGTATTCCTATATTAATTTATTCTCTTGCCAGCTTAAATAAGCATCCTGATATTGATGAGATTATTATAGTATCTAACGCGGGTAATCAGGAAAAAATAATTCAGGCCATAAAGAACTATTCTTTTAATAAGATAAAGGCCTTTGTTTTGGGGGCCAGGCGTAGGCAGGATTCGGTTTATAACGGGCTTAAGGCAGTAAATAAAAGAAGCGATTGGGTATTGGTTCATGATTCCGCGCGGCCCTTTGTTGACAGCGCGTCTATCAGGAAAGTTATTTCAGCGGCAAAGAAGTCCGGCTCAGCAATACTGGCGGTGAGGCCAAAGGCGACGATAAAGTTTTCCCGTCATGCCAGTATAGTCAGCCAGACTTTAAATAGAGGTAAACTCTGGGAGGCGCAGACTCCGCAGGTGTTTAAGAAAAACATCCTCCTCGAAGCATTTAGAAAATATTCTAAAAGCGATGTTACGGATGATGCTTCCCTGATTGAGAAGTTAGGCAAAAAAGTAAGAATTATTGAAGGCAGTTATGGCAATATTAAGATTACTACGGCTGAAGACCTGCTGGTCGCAGGGTTAATTGCCCAAAGGAAGAGCTGATGCAATACAGAACCGGAATAGGTTATGATATCCACCGTTTAGTTATAGGAAGAGCCCTGATTTTAGGCGGCATAGAGATACCTTATAACAAGGGTTCTTTAGGGCATTCAGACGGGGATGTTTTGATCCATGCGCTTTGTGACGCCTTATTAGGAGCTTTGGCATTAGGTGATATCGGAGAACATTTTCCCGATACTGACCCTAAATATGAGGGGATTGCCAGCAGCCAGCTGCTAAAGACAGTCAAGGGGCTTATTGATAGCCATGGATATAAGATTAATAATCTTGACGTGATAGTTGTTACCCAGGCTCCGACGCTTACGCCTTTTAAGGATAAAATAAAACAAAATCTCTGCGTATTGATGAAGATCCAGGAAAATATTTTGAACATAAAGGCAAAAACAAATGAAGGCTTAGGAGCCATAGGCAATAACGAGGCAATCGCCTGTTACGCGGTAGCTTCTTTAGTTAAGGCAGGAGGGTAATTATGGTTTGCGCTATAAATATAATAATTATATTGGCAATACTTGTTGCGATCAAGCTTACGCTTATTTCCATATTCTTCTATTCGGATATAAGAGCGGTGCAGAAGATGGATCCGGCGGCAAAAAGTTTTTTAGAGATAATTTTGCTTTATCAGGGGCTGCATGCCTTGATTGTTTATCGTATTGCCCACGCTTTATATAGAATTCATTTATTCCTTTTGGCTCGAGCCCTATCACAGATGGGGCGTTTTTTAACAGGAATTGAGATCCATCCGGGGGCGAGAATTGGCAAGCGTTTCTTTGTTGACCATGGTATGGGTGTGGTTATCGGAGAAACAACGATTATCGGTGACGATGTCCTGCTTTATCAAGGCTCAACCTTAGGAGGCACCGGGATTGTCAAGGGTAAACGCCACCCCACCATCGGCAATAATGTTGTAGTAGGTGCCGGAGCAAAAGTCTTAGGCAATATTACTATCGGTGACAATTCATATATAGGTGCAAACGCGGTAGTAGTTAAAGATGTGCCGCCGAATTCCACGGTAGTGGGTGTGCCGGGGAGGATTACCAAGCAGGACGGTAAGAAGATGGACATAAGTTTAGACCATGCGCGCATACTGGACCCGATTATGCAGAGTATGGAAGAGCTGCAGTCAAGAATAGATAAATTAGAGAAGAAGTAATTTTAGTAGGTTCTGTTTTGTCTTGTTTCACGCAGGGATGCCCCCCTTCATCGTCACCCCTCGTCCGCATTTCTCAAGACAAATCATCTACTAATTTGTTATTGGTATTTTGATATGGAAAATAAAATTCTTATATATAATTCCCTTTCCCGGAAAAAAGAAGAACTTATTCCCTTAAAGCCAAAAGAGATCAAGATGTACGTCTGCGGCCCTACGGTTTATGACGAACCGCATATTGGGCATGCGCGTAGTGCGTATATTTTCGATGTTATCAGGCGCTATTTGAGTTTTAAAAATTATCAGGTTAAATTCGTGCGTAATGTTACTGATGTGGACGATAAAATAATTAATAAGGCCAGGGAAGAATACCCGGGTGAAGATTTAAATTCAAGCTTTAAGAAGGTATCTGAAAAATACCTTAAGTCCTATCATGAAGCCTTGAAAAGCCTGGGTATAGAGGCAAGCGGGATAATAGAGCCTAAGGCCAGCGAGTATATCCCCAAAATGTTAACCTTTATCCAGGGTTTAATCGATAAGGGCGCAGCTTACGTTTCAGGCGGGGATGTTTATTTTGACATTACTAAGGCTAAAAATTACGGTAAATTATCCAATCAAGCGATAAGCAATATGGAAGCAGGGGCGCGGATTGCTCTAGGTGAAAAAAAGAATAACCCGCTGGATTTTGCTTTATGGAAAACAGCCAAAGAAGGAGAACCTAGCTGGGAGAGTCCCTGGGGAAGGGGCAGGCCAGGCTGGCATATTGAATGTTCTGTGATGAGCTCCGATATTTTAGGCGATGAATTTGATATCCACGGAGGCGGGATTGATCTTATTTTCCCGCACCATGAAAACGAAATTGCCCAATCTGAAGGCGCAGGTAATAAATTCGCCCGTTACTGGATACACCATGGCCTCTTGACCATCAACGGTCAGAAGATGTCCAAGTCTTTAGGCAATTTTATAACGGTAAAAGATTTTCTGGATAAATATAAAAATGCCGATTTGTTAAAACTCTTGTTTTTATCTACTCATTATTCGCATCCGGTTGATTATACCGATGAGAAAATACAGGAAGCAAGGCAATCCTTAGAAAGAATCAGTATTTTGCAGGGTAAGCTGGATAAACCTTTAACCAAAAAACCAGCCAGCAAACTCTCTCGAGAACTGGAAGATGTCAAAGATAAGTTTATCAGGGCGATGGATGACGATTTTAATACCCCTCAAGCCTTAGCAGCAATTTTTGACTTGGTCAATATCTCTAACAAGAATATTGATGATATGGATTTCATATATTATGCCGGATTGATTTTAAAAGAGTTAACAAGTATATTCGGTATGGATTTAGAAAAACTTATCGGCTCAAAAGATCTTCAGGCAAGCGTAGAAGTATTGGTTAATCAGCGAAATCAAGCGAGGAAAAATAAAGATTTTAAAAGATCAGACGAAATCAGAAAAGAGTTAGAAGCTCAAGGTATTATTTTAGAAGATACAAAAGACGGTACCGCTTGGCGTAGAAAATTGTAATTAGCGGGTGACTGCCAAGACGAAGGCCTTGCCGCGCGCAACGTAAGTGAGCACGGCGAGGTGGATTGGCAGGCAGGACCCGCAATATTAATATGAAAAGTAAATTCATTACATTTGAAGGTTCCGAAGGCTGCGGCAAGAGCACTCAATCAGAGATGCTTTACTGCTATCTGAAATCCAAAGGCCTGCAAGTAGTTTATCTGCGTGAGCCCGGAGGTGTTAAATTAAGCGAGAAGATACGGGAGATCCTGCTTGATCCTGAAAGCAAAATATCTCCTGAGGCAGAGACCTTGCTTTATATGGCTGCCCGCGCCCAGGTGGTACGGGATATTATTCAGCCCGCGTTAAAAGCCGGAAAGATTGTTATCTGTGACCGCTTCCTGGATTCTACTATTGCTTACCAGGGTTTTGGTTTAGGTATAGATATCGGCATGATTAAAACTATCGGCAAATTCGCTACCCTGGGAATAAAGCCGGACCTCACCATTTTTCTGGATTTACCGGTAAAGAAGGGGCTTAAACACCGTTATAATTGTAAAGACCGCATTGAACAGCGTTCTTTCAAATATCATGAGATGGTAAGAAGCGGCTACCTTAAGCTTGCCAGGCTTGAGCCGAAAAGGATAAAGATAGTCAAGGTGCAGCCCGATAAATTAATCACTCAGGACAACATCAGAAGGTTAGCCGATGCGCTTTAGCGATATACTGGGGCATGAGAAACCATTAAATATCATAAACACCTATATTGAAAATTCCTGTTTTTCCGGGGGATATATTTTCAGCGGCCCGGAAGGGATTGGCAAGAAGACGGTCGCAAAAATCATCGCCCAGAAAATAAATTGCACGGCTCAAGAGGAGAAGCCATGCGGCAGCTGCAGTTCATGCCTGAAGATGGAAAAGTTGCAGCATCCTGATTTGCATATTATAGAGGCTGAATCCTCGCAGATAAAAATTGAGGATATACGTTTCCTGCAGCGGGAGGCAAATTTCAGGCCTTATGAAGGGGTAATGAAGGTTTTTATTGTTGATGAGGCACACAGGCTTAATCCCGAAGCGATGAACTCTTTGCTTAAGGTGCTGGAGGAGCCTCCCAGGGACAGCTTGATTATTTTAATTACGCATAAGCCGCAGAGAATCTTTAAAACTATACTTTCCCGCTGCAAGGTTATAAGGTTTTCGCCTTTGGCAGCAAGCGCGCTGGAGGATGTTTTAATTAGGGGCTATTTTGTGGATAAAGTTTTTGCGCATTTTCTTTCTTTTTATGCCGAGGGAAGATTGGGCCTTGCCCTCAGGTTAAAAGAGACTAAGATATTTGAGGAGAAGAACAGGATATTTGATTCTTTTGCGCTTTCCGGTAAACCGCTTGATCGTAATCTTACCGGCCAAAGTAAAGAGCAGCTGCGCGGTTTTTTAAACATTCTGGCCTCGTGGTTTCGGGATATATACCTGCTTAAGGCGGGTATGCCGGATAAAGATCTGATACATTTAGACCGGAAAAATGATTTACTGAAACTAAAACCCGAATTTTCTTTTAAACAACTGGACGGTATCTTATCGACGATTTCAGAAAGTATGTTTTATTTAGAGCATAATATTAATAGTAAATTACTTATGCATAACTTAGGAGCTCAGCTATGGAAGGTATGATTTTAGTGCAGCTTAGGAATTCCGGCCAGGTGCAGTTTTACCAGGCGGGAAATTTAACTTTAAAAGTCGGGGATTGTGTGATTGTTGAACATGACCGGGGCCTGGATTATGGATGCGTGATTCTGCCGCACCATGCGCATTGCTGCGCTGAAAGCAGCCCTAAAGAGCCGCCGAAGAAAATAATCCGCCTGGCCAAGGAAAGCGACCTGAAACAGGTAGAGGACAATTGTGTAAAAGCCAGGGAGGCATATAACGCTTGCGAAAAGAAGATTGCCGAGCATAAATTGGATATGAAGCTGGTCAAGGCGGAGTATTCTTTTGACCGCTCCAAGATCTTATTTTATTTTACTTCAGACGGCCGCGTGGATTTCCGTAACCTGGTTAAAGATTTAGCCAAAATATTTAAGGCGCGAATTGAATTAAGGCAGATCGGGGTCAGGGATGAGGCCAGGCTTTTTGGCGGTTATGGCTCTTGCGGACGCGAGCTTTGCTGTAAAAGATTTTTAAAGGATTTTGAGCCGGTGACTATAAAGATGGCAAAAGAAGAGGGGCTCTCCTTAAACCCTCCGAAAATATCCGGTTTATGCGGCCGGCTGATGTGCTGCCTTTCTTACGAATACGAAACCTATAAATTGCTTTCAAAGGGCCTGCCCCGGGAAGGCGAGCATTTAAATACAGTTCAAGGCAAGGGCAAGGTTATCAATGTTAATGTTTTTAAACGCGTGGTTACTGTCCAGCTTGAAGAAGGCGGATTCTTAGATGTAAGTTATAAGGAAAAAGAGCATGGCAAATAAATTTTATATTACTACCCCTATATATTATGTGAATGCCTCTCCGCATATCGGCCATTCTTATACTAATATCGCCGCCGATACCTTGGCGCGTTATCACCGTAAAATCTGGGGCGCGGACAATGTCTGGTTTTTAACCGGAACCGATGAGCACGGACAGAAGATACAGAAGGCAGCGGATGAACTTAAGCTTTCTGCTATCGAGTTTGTGGACCGGGTGGTGCCGCAGTTTAAGGAGTTGTGGAGAAAATTAGAGATATCGAATGATGATTTTATCCGCACTACCGAAAACAGGCACATCGCTACCGTGCAAAAGGCGCTGCAGATAGTATATGATAAAGGTGATATTTACGAGGATAAATATGAAGGCGCCTACTGTACCCCCTGCGAAACATTCTGGCCTCAATCTCAGGTTGCCGGAAATCTCTGCCCGGATTGCAAGCGCGAGCTTGAGCAGATCAGCGAAACAAATTTTTTCTTTAAATTATCAAAATACCAGGATTGGCTAATTGAATATATTAAGGATACAGATAATAACCCTGAGCGGATTAATTTTATCGAACCGGCCAGCAGAAGAAACGAGGTGTTGGGTTTCCTGGAAAATAATAAACTTGAGGATTTGTGTATATCCAGGCCGAGTGCCCGGCTGAGTTGGGGTATCCCTTTGCCCTTTAGCCAAAAACATGTTACCTATGTCTGGTTTGACGCCCTGATTAACTATATCAGCGCGGTAGGCGGTTTTGACGGCCAGAATATCTATCACTCAAAATGGTGGGATAAAGATGTAAAGGTGGTGCATTTAGTAGGTAAAGATATCTTAAGGCATCACGCGATTTATTGGCCGATTATGCTTAAGGCCTTGGGTATAAGGCAGCCGGATACCATATTCGCGCATGGTTGGTGGATGATTAACGAGGATAAGATGTCTAAGTCACGCGGAAATGCGGTTAATCCGGCCGAAATAGTAGACCAATTCGGCATAGATGTGTACCGTTATTTTCTTTTACGTGATGTGCCTTTTGGCCTGGATGGTAATTTTTCAGAAGAGGCTATAATCAAGAGGTTCAATGGCGATCTGGCTAATGACCTGGGAAATCTGATATACCGCACGCTGACCATGATTGAAAAGTATTATTCCGGCTTGATCCCGGAATTGGATATTAATAAGATTAAATATGATGCCAGCGGCGAGAATATAAAAGAGAAGATAAAAAACCTACATCAGGAAGTTTATGCCCCTTTGAGCCGGGATAATGATTTTAGCCTGGCGCTTGAGAAAATCTGGGAGTGTATTGGCATCACGAATAAGTATGTCGAAGAGACCAAGCCCTGGAACCTGGTAAAAGAAGGAAAGGCCGAAGAATTGAAGGCATTTATCCGTTTATTGGTTGAGGCAATCAGAATGATCAATGAAGAGATCCGGCCGTTTATGCCTAAAACAGCGGAATCTATTTCTCAGCAGTTAGGCGGCAAAGAAATTAAAAAAGGCAGCCCATTATTCCCTCGTATTGAGACCAAGAAAAAGTAATTTCATATCAAATGTTAGTTGACACCCACTGCCATCTTGATTTTACACAGTTTGATGCGGATCGCGACGCGGTTATCCAGCGCGCCGCTGAGGCGGGAGTAAATTACCTTGTAAATATTGGCGCAACCCTTGGTTCTTCAGGTGCTGCTTGTGCATTGGCCGCAAAATACAGCCAAGTCTATGCCGGGGCAGGAGTGCATCCGCATGACGCGGATGGATTTAATCAGGAGGCGGAAGGCAAATTAAGGGAGTTGGCTTTAAATAATAAGGTTGTGGCTATCGGGGAAACCGGGCTTGATTATTACCGTAATTTATCCTCTGAAGAGCATCAATTGCATGCCTTTAACCGGCAAATTGATTTAGCTAAAGACTTAAAGCTGCCTTTAGTAATACACAGCCGGCAGGCAGAGGATCAGGTGCTCAAGGTTTTAAAAACCGCTATGCCTGTTAGGGCGGTAATACATTGTTTTTCCGGGGATGAAAGTTTCCTGAGGGCATGTTTAGATATGGGTTTTTTTATCTCCTTTACCTGTAATATTACTTATAAAAAAGCTCAAGGCTTAAGGGATATGGTTAAGCTTACACCGCTTGATAGGTTGATGCTTGAAACTGACGCGCCATATTTATCTCCCGAGGGGTTCCGCGGCAAGCGCAATGAACCGATGCAGGTAAAATTATTAGCTGAGGCAGTTAGTTTGATCAAAGAGGTTAGCGTCGAGGAAATTGCGGATAAAACAACTAATAACGCCAGGGGTTTTTTTAAGTTAAAATGAGCGCCAAGATTTCCGTAGCCAAATGCGATAGTTATGAGCCGCTGGTTGTAGAGCAGGCAGTCAGGAGGACGGTCGAGCTCCTGGGAGGGATAACCTGTTTTGTCAAGCCGGGCTCACGCGTGTTGGTTAAACCGAACCTTTTGATGTCCAAGGGGCCCGAATACGCTATTACTACTCATCCGCAGGTGGTCAGCGCGGTAATCCATATTTTAAAGGAGATTAATTGCCGGGTGCTTATCGGCGACGGCCCAAGCGTCTGGGATCATTATGTTGAGAATGTGGACAGGGTTTATGAGATTACCGGCATAAAAAAGGTCGCCCGGGATGAGGGGGTCCAGCTGGTTAATTTTAATAAGCGCAGGATGCGCGATAAGTTTCCGCTTACTGCCTGGCTTGATGAGTGTGATTATTTGATTAATCTGCCTAAATTTAAAACTCACGGGCTTACTTTGATTTCGGGCGCAGTTAAAAACCTTTTTGGTTTGGTTTCAGGGACATATAAAATTGAGCTGCATAAAAATTATTTTAAACGATCCGATTTCGCAAAGATCCTGGTGGACATATACCAGGAGGTCAGCCCCGCCTTGACCATTATTGACGGAATATTGGCTATGGAAGGGGAAGGCCCGGGTAGCAGCGGCAAACCCAGGCAGCTTAATCTTTTGCTCGCAGGCTCCGATTGCGTGGCATTAGATACGGTAATGGCTAAGATAATGGGCATTAAGCACCGCGAGGTTTTATCAACTAAGGAGGCAGCGCTGCGCGGGTTAGGCGAATCACAGTTAGACAGGATTAAGATAGAGGGAGAGGATATCGACAGTTTAAATATCCGCCCATTCATACTGCCGCAGGCATCAAAATTAAATAATATTCCGCAAGCCTTTAAGTTTATATTGAAATGGTTCATCAGGCATTGTCCCTATTCCCTTCGCCTGAGATGCACGCGTTGCGGGCATTGTGTAAATATCTGCCCGGCAAAATGCATTTTACTTAAGAAAAAAGGAATAGTTTTTAATTATAAACAATGCATTTCCTGTTTTTGCTGCCAGGAGTCTTGTCCTGCGGCAGCAATCTCAGTGAAGAAAAGTATTTTAGCTAAACTCATGGGATTATAAATATGCATATTCGTACAATAGACTGGAAGAATAACAAGGCTAGGATTATTGACCAGAGTAAGTTGCCCCGGAAATTAGTTTATCTGGACATTGAGAAACCGGATGATTTATGGCGGGCAATTAAAACGCTGCAGGTGCGCGGGGCTCCGGCTTTGGGTGCTGCCGCCGCTATAGGGGTATATTTAGGTATAAGGAATTATCCGGGTTCTGATTGGCCCGGGTTTAGCCGCAAATTAAACTCGGCGGCAAAATATATCGCCAGCTCTCGTCCCACGGCCAGGAACCTTTTTTGGGGCATTGAAAGGGCCTGCGCCGCTGCTTTGAAGAATAATAAACAGCCTGTTCTTAAAATTAAGCAGGTTATTTTGGATGAGGCAAGGAGGATTATGCGGGAGGATACTGTTTCTTGCCGTAAGATTGGTTTTTACGGCGCTAAATTGTTTAAGCATAAGTGCGGGGTTTTGACCATCTGTAATGCCGGGATACTGGCGACGATTGATTACGGCACTGCCCTGGGGGTTATTTATTCTGCCTGTAGCCAGGGTAAGAAAGTTAAGGTATTCTCATCTGAAACGCGGCCCTTGCTGCAGGGCAGCCGGCTTTCCTCATGGGAGCTTTACAAACAGGGCGTAGATGTTACGATGATCGCGGACAATACCGCCTCTTCACTCATGGCTGAAAAAAAGGTGGATTTGGTAATTACCGGAGCAGACCGTATTGCCGCAAACGGCGATTCAGCTAACAAGATCGGTACATACAACCTGGCAATTTTATGCAAGTACCATAAAATACCTTTTTATATTGCGGCACCCATAAGTACCTTTGATTTCAGGGTAAAAAGCGGAAAAGGCATTAAAATTGAAATGCGTGATATCCGGGAGGTCACCAGCATTTTGTTTAAGAAAACTATCGCGCCTACCGGGGCTGAGGCGATCAATCCTGCTTTTGATGTTACTCCGCATCAGCTAATCAGCGGGATTATTACGGATAAAGGGATTATCCGGCCGCCTTACATTAAGAATATCAGGGATATTATCAGGGGGTAAGTACATGTATTTGAAAGAAATCGGAGAATTTGGTTTAATCAAGAGGTTTCAGAGACGGATTAAGACCGATAGTTCTGTTTTTAGGGGCAGCGGAGATGACTGCGCGGTTTTACGCCTGAATAAATCCAGTTATCAGTTATTTACCTGCGATATGATCGTTGAGGATGTGGATTTCAGGAGGTCGGATAATCTGGAAGCTGTGGGCAGAAAGGCTTTAGGTTTATCCATCAGCGATATTGCCGCCTGCGGCGGAGTTCCCAGGCATGCGGTAGTATCATTGGGCCTGCCAAAAAATATGCGGGTTAAGCAAACAGATCTTCTGGCAAAAGGGATATTCGGCCTGGCAAAGAAATATAAAATCAATATTGTCGGAGGAGATATCAGCGCTTCGGACAAATTGATTATTGATGTGAGCATGCTGGGGGAGGTGGAAAGGCATAAGCTTTGCCTGCGCCGGGGCGCCAAGTGCGGGGATATTATTATGGTAACCGGAAGTTTTGGCGGTTCAATCAAGGGCAAGCATTTAAAATTTACCCCCCGCTTAAAAGAGGCGCGTTTTTTAGTGCATAATTTCAAGATTAATTCCATGATCGATGTTTCCGACGGCCTGATTCAGGACCTGGGGCATATATTAGAGCAAAGCTCTGTTGGAGCTGTTTTGTTTGAAAGCCTGATTCCTTTAAGCAAGGAAGCTAAAGGGGTAGATGAGGCGCTTTGTTCGGGCGAGGAGTTTGAATTGCTTTTTACTGTTTCAAGAGGAGAGGCCAATAAAATTATTAAATCTGCAAAATATCATTTCAGGGTCATAGGGGAAATAATGCCTGCATCATTCGGTTTAAGGTTGATTGATCATAAAAGCAGGTATTCTAATATATTAAAATTTAATAAGGCCGGGTACAGCGCAGAGGCGCGTACCGGCCGTTCCTTTAGGGCCGGGTACAAGCATTTCTAATGAAAAAACTATCTACGTCAGTTAACGAGACTTTGAGAATAGGTAAAGTTGTTGCGCGGAAACTTTGCGGAGGAGAAATTATTCTTTTATCCGGCTCTCTTGGTGCAGGCAAGACAGTTTTAGCCAAAGGCATCGCGCAGGGGCTTGGCATCGATAAACATAATGTAGTCAGCCCTACCTTTGTTTTGCTGCGAGTATATAAAGGTAAGCGTTTTTTAAATCATTTTGATTTTTACCGGGTTAAGAGCCCTAAAGAAATCCTGGCTTTAGGATATGAGGAGTATTTTTACTCTGACTGCGTAACGGTTATTGAGTGGCCGGAGCGTTTAAAATTCCTCTTGCCAAAAGAATTCTTAAAGATTAAGCTATCTAATAGATTCGGGAATCAGAGGATGCTGGAATTTACCGGCAGGGGAGCCAGGTATAAACAGCTGTTAAAAGTAATCCATGAAAATATTAGGCATTGATACAACTACCAGGTTTCTCTGCTTAGGCCTGTATGTAGACGGCAGGTTTTACGAATACAGCCTTGAGACAGGCAGAAGCCTTTCTGCCCTGCTGGTTCCTACAATACAAAGGGTTATTGCCGCGGCGGGATTGAAAATCCCGGATATCGATTATTTTGCCTGCGGCCTGGGCCCGGGTTCTTTTACCGGTATGCGCATAGGCATAGCTACGATAAAAGGATTAAGTATTGTCAGGAATAAACCGGTGGTGGGAATATCTACCCTGGACATTCTTGCGGAAAATGCCCCGGTTAATAATGCCCTGATTGTCCCGGCTATAGATGCCAGGAGGGGATTGATTTACTGTGGTTCCTATAAAAGAGAACAACAAGGCCTCCTAAAGCGTAAAAGCGAGTACCTGCTTTTAAGCTTGGATGAATTTATTAAGAAATTCAATAGCAAACCGATAGTTATAGGGGATGCCGCAGTTTTATACGGGGATAAGATGCTCTCCCGGATAAAAGGCGCAACTATTTTAGATAAAGATTATTGGTTTCCTAAGGCGCATAATCTTCTTAGGCTGGCGTTAGCCAAAATAAGGGCAAGAAGATTCAGCTCAGCGCAAACCATCAAACCAATTTATTTATACCCTCAAGAATGCCAAATAAAAGCCAGATAGGCTACCGTCCCACCTGGGCGGAGGTCAACCTTAATAACCTGGAACATAATTTCCGGCAGGTAAAGTCCCGTCTTAGGCCGCAGATAAAAGTTTTAGTTACTGTAAAAGCCGATGCTTATGGCCATGG
>Ga0265297_10005842_pt1 | contig 18360 bp, 18 predicted proteins | sample Munlanlwell13791_FD_192502 | JGI IMG/M metagenome (GOLD analysis project Ga0265297, IMG submission 192502) | Leachate microbial communities from a municipal landfill in Southern Ontario, Canada - Leachate well 137-91 | ecosystem: Engineered > Solid waste > Landfill > Unclassified | place...
AATTCGAGATATGGGGCATTCAATCATGCTTCTAACCCTAACCGAGCGCTCAACCGGAGCGCGGTTATAATGCGGTTTTATTTTTTCAGCTTTCCGTGCCGCGCCCGGTTAGCTCTACGTTATGCGCGCAACCTCCAGGATGATGTTTAAAATTTTTCCCGCGATTTTTGTAGTTTTTATTTTGGCTTTACTTCCAGTGCAAGCTGTCTTAGCCTGCAAATGTGCAAGTGGTGAAACCGAGCAAAGCCTATATATCAAAGCTGACTATGTGGCACATGTAAAAATCACTGTCGCAGAAATTAGGGATGCGAGTGAATTAGAAAATGCTGACTCTGACATCATCGATATGGCTAATGGTGAATATGTCCGCGTCTCTTTCGAAGAAAAAGAAGTATTTAAAGGAAAAAAGTTTTCTCCAAATTTCCTAAAAGAATTACCGTTCACCAATGGAAACTGCATGCTGGGCCTTCGGCCCGGCTGGGAATATGTCATATTTCTTAACAAAGAATCAAACGGGCTCGTTTTTGCTTGCTCTGGCTCGTTTTCTTTCTACAACACCACTGATGCATCAACCAAAATACAGCAGCTAAGAGAATAGGCAAAGGAAAAAAGGTAAATTCGCATAACACGGCGCTTCACCCGACCAAAAACCGCTATGCGGTTTTCGTCGGGTGAGCTGGGCGTTAGCGATCACTAGCATGGCTCTGTGGAAGAAAATACTTATTGGGTTGAGTCTGCTGTTCTTGCTCGTTATTGGGGCAGTAACACTCTTTGTTTCCCGCCTCCCTGATCTCGGCGCCAACACTGCCCTTGTTGAGTATCCTTCACCGGGTGGTCAATTGAAGGCTGTGATCTTTGACCGTGATTGCGGCGCAACCACAGATTTTTCTACCCAAGTCTCAATACTCCCGGCTAGCAGTAGTCTCGAAAACGAAGGTGGAAATATTTTCTCTGCGGATACAGACTATCGCCAGGCACCGTCATGGAAAAATGGCGGGCCGGAAGTGCGGTTCCGCTGGGTCTCGGACAAAAGCGCGGTGCTTCAACATCATCAATTCGCTCGCGTTGTTCGGGCAAGTTCCAACGCCAAGGGGGTTCAGGTTGCTTATTCCATCTTCCAGTAGCCGCATCGCTAACAATCCAGTCCAGCGAACAGTCAGCAAGCTTCGCTGTCTACCTGCTGCTGACATTCGTTGTTGGATAAAAGAGAAGCCGAAGAGTAGGAATCCCGTCTTTTGATTACTTTTCATTCAATACCCAGACGCCGTCCCAATCGGAACAGGCGACATCATTCGTGTCCAGACAGCGCTCCAGATATACTTTAGCGACTGGATCGTCGGGCAACGTTTCAAACACGGATGCTGCTGCGGCCAACTCGCCCTGCTTATATAAAGCCAGCCCCTGGTTGAATGTTTGTATGGCAAGCGAAAGAGCTTCGCCTTTAAAACCCAGTAGTTCATAAACAGTCACCGGCGTATTGCGGCCGACTACCCGGATGGTTCCGGTTTCGCGCCAGAGGAACTCATCACGGGTCTGCTGCTTGGTCGCTTCGGAAATCATCGTATAAGTGCCGAAAAACTTGTTGGCCCCTTCCAGTCTTGCGGCCAGATTGGCCGCATCGCCCAGCATGGTGTAGTTGAAACGGGTCTTGGAACCGAAATTGCCCACCACCACATTGCCGCTATGAATGCCGATGCGGTTATAAATCCAGGCCCCGGTTTGCTGGAAAAACTCCTCACGCCGCTCGGCCAATTTGCGCTGGCATTTTAAAACGCTCCGGCACATCCTGATGGCATGATCTTCCTGCGTTAACGGTGCATTGGTAAAGGCGATGATCGCATCGCCTTCGTATTTGTCCAGCGTGCCGCCTTCGTCGGTAATGATGTCGGTCATGTCGGTCAAATAGATGTTCAAAAAATGTACCAGCTGTTCCGGCGTCAGCTTTTCAGAAATCGTGGTAAAGCCCTGAATATCTGAAAAGAAGATCGTTAATTCCCGTGTTTCGCCGCCCAGCCTTAGCTGCGAGGGATCTTTTTTCAGTATTTCGATATAGTCCCTGCTCAAATAATGCTGGAACATAGTTTGTATAACGCGCTTTTTCCGGCCCTCAGTTACATATTTCAAAATGACCGAATTAACCAGCGCCAAAATAACGGCCGTTTCCACAAACAAAACCGGCCAATCGTAATTGCGGCAATAGGCGGCAAAACCGATCAATAACGGTAACGGCGCAAACAACGCAAACGCAAGCACCAAACCCAGCATGCGTTTGCTGTGGATTAGCAGGTAACTTGCCGAACTGGCAAGAACCAAGGCAATGCAGAAAGCCAACCATACCGGGAATGGCTTAATCGCGTCCCCTGCCAACAGGTTGTCCAGCACTGTCGCATGGACTTCCACGCCTGGATAATCGCCGCTGACCGGCGTTGCGCGCAAGTCCTTTAAGCCCGGCGCGCTAAAGCCGAAAAACACATATTTATCCTTAAATTGAGCCGGATCGATTACGCTCGTTTCGCCCGCCTGCAAATGCAATTCAGACTGGATAATCGCCGCCGCACTAAAAGCCTGATGCGTACCTGAATCGCCGCGAAATTTTAAAATGACCTGTCCCTGGTTGTCGGTCGGAAGGCTTTTGCCTTGATATTGCAGCATACCGTCATAACTCAATGCCCTGTCCTGCTTACTTAACATCAAGGCAGCCAAGCCCACCGAGGGGATGATTTGCTGATCGAAAACTCTAAATAACGACGCGCGCCTGAAGACACCGTCAGAATCGGGCAATTCATCGATATGCGAGAGTATGTTCGCGGCCTTTGCCAAGCGGTCAATCGGAAAAGTGGCGTGAGTTTTATTCACCGCGCTCAAATTGGTCAGTTTTTGCCATTGCTCCAATCCCTGTATCTTGACCGAACTACGTGCAACAGTATCTGGCCAGTTCGACCTTTGCTTGGCTTGTTCGCCTAAAAAAACCGGCAACACGACTTTATTGTCAGCTATCGCGTCTGCAAACACCTGATCGTCTTCAACGCCATAAACCGACGCTTCGGTATACAACACATCAAAGGCGATAATTTTAGCCCCTCCCCTCTGTAAAAACCGGATGATCGGCGCATAGGCTTCGCGCGGCCAGGGCCAGGACAAACCATTGACAGACGCGCCCCAATCCAGGCTCGTCTGGTCCAGTAGGATAATTTTAATGTCTTGGGTATAGGGTGAAGGGCGCGCCAGTAATTTCTCGCGCCATGACCAGGTTGAGTATTCCCACTGATCCAGGAGTTTGGTTGATTGCAATGCCTGTGCTAACAGAACTGCCGTCAAACCGATAATCAGCGCAGAACGCAGCTTCGTGGGGATAGTTAAAGCCATATAATTATTTGGTATAAAAAACTCACCACGAAGGCACGAAGGACACGAAGTTTTATTTCTCCGTGCTATTGGTGATTTCAATCTTTACGTACTGAACTTAGGTGATACCCCGATTCTGTTATTTACCGCAAAGACACAAAGTTTAGGTTTCTTCTTCGTGTCCTCGGCAATTGCTCCTGCATTGCTCTACCTCCTGTATCCGTACAGTCCTTCGTGTCTTCGTGGTAACTAAAAATGCGCAATTCCAGCTTCCTGGATGTAAATCACTTAAAGCGTTCTCAACATCTCGCCAAAGCGTTTGTCGCGATTGGTGTTTGCGGCCATTGCCATAAGGCTTTGCGGTAGCAACGGCCTGATATCGGCAATCCGCTCATCCGCTGGCGGATGCGTTGAGGTAAAACCGGTCGCCCCTGGCTTAACTTTAATTTTCATCGTTTCCAGGACCCGTATCAACGCCGCCGGATCGTAACCCACGCGCTGCATGATCTTAATGGCCGAAGCATCGGCTTCATTTTCTTGTCCGCGCGCATAGCCGCTGTTAACCAGCGTCTGGGTAATATCATCAATACTCCCTTCAAACAAACGGGTTAACTCCCCAACAGAGCCGCCTACAGCAGCTTGAGCGCCTTCTGAGGCAATGATAGTCAACGCCGAAGTGATGCGGCTGGTCGAGATGGCTGCAAGCGCATGCGAATGTTGAACGTGCCCGATTTCATGCGCCAAGACTGCCGCCAGATCGTCTTCGTTTTTGCACAGCTTGACCATGCCTTTGGAAACAAAAACATAACCGCTAGGCGCTGCAAAAGCCACGACCTCATCGGTGTCCAGCAACAGGAAATGATAGCCCTTATAGGTTGAAGGTTTGTCGGATGCCATCACCAGGACCTGGCCCAGCAAGTTGAGGTAATTATTGGCGGCCGGATTGGCTTTGACGGGGTAACGATTGACTATGCCCGCGCTGACTGTCCGGCCGATGTAATACTCTTGGGCCGGGGTAATATCTTCCATCGTTTTAGCAACGGCGGTCGAAGCTCGCATTACTGAGCCGGCCTGGCTGCTGGAGATGTAGCCCGTTGCTGCCGCAACCGTTGCCGCCCCATTAACTACCTTGGTCATCTCGGCGCAGCTTGCCAATCCCAATGCCAACGATGCTATTAATATTGAACGCATCATAATCCAGCCTCCCGTAAACCGCCCTGTTTAATGAACTGCTCAATATCGGTATTCTTGACCGTGAATTTTTCCATGTTATCCACCCAAGCGAAGCTCATCTGTTGATGTCCTGCCTTGTAGGCGTTCTCCACATCCGCGTTAAAGCCTTTGCCGGCCAATGCGATTTCCTTGCCGCTAGCGCCTGCATTGACATTACTACCCGGCACCAATTCAACACTGGATTCCGATACCGCAGACTGATGAATCCAGCCGCCCGGCTTTCTTGGAGTATTGACCATACGCCAGGGGCCCTGCTCTTTTACCACTTCTACCGATTCGCCATAAACGACTTTATCAACTATTTCCCCCAAAAAAGACGGTTTATTCCTGACCTGACCCTCTTCAACCTGAACGTTTAGTGATGTTGACCAAGCCGTAGCCGGCACCAGCAACACCACGACGCTTATCAATAATCGCCGCATATCTCTCTACCTCTTATTGTTGTTATTTTGTAATGATAAATCCTTTTTATAGCATAGAAAGCCGTTATGTGCTTTAAAGAGCTACACACAAAACCAGCGGCGATACTGAATAAGAACGCTTTTTACTTTTTGAACAAAGCGATCGACTCCACATGCCCGGTTTGCGGGAACATATCCATCACCCCGGCTTTAACCAGTTTATAGCCCAGTTCATTAACCAGAATCCCTGCATCACGGGCCAGCGTTGACGGATTGCAGGATACATAAACAATCTTCTCAGGTTGCCATTTCTTAAAATGATGCAAGACCTCCGAAGCTCCGGCTCTGGAAGGATCGAGCATGATTTTGTTGTATTTACGGTTAGCCCAAGGCTGATCGCTAATATCCTTACTTAAATCGGCTGCGTAAAATTCAACGTTTTCAATGCCGTTATGACGGGCATTTTCCTTGGCGTGATTGACCAAAGGCTGGTCGCCTTCGACGCCGACCACGTGCCCTGCAAATTTCGCCATCGGCAAGGTAAAGTTGCCCAAGCCGCAGAATAAGTCCAGCACAGAGTCGTTTTCATTCAAGTCCAGGGTTTCCAGCACCCGGTTGATCATTTGTTTGTTAATTTCATAATTAACCTGGGTAAACATAGCCGGTTTAAATTTAAACTCCAAACCTTGATCCGGCAATGCATAAATCGGTATCAGTTCCGGTTCGCCATCCAGCGGCATGATGGTATCCGGGCCTTTCGATTGCAGGCACACCGATATATCATGCTGATGAGCAAACTCGCGCATCCGTTCCTTATCGGCATTGGTTGGCGGCTCCAGTACCCGAAACGACAGCACGCATTGGTTATCGCCGATAGCCACTTCGATCTGCGGAATTTTGTCCCTGATCGTCAAGCCGCCGATCATTTCCGACAAAGCCATGAGCTTGGTGCCGACGACAGGATGCATGACCACACAACTTTCGATTTCTGCCAGATAAGGATGGCGTCTTTCTCGAAACCCCACCAGTACCCGGTTCTTTTTCTCGACATATTTAACGCCCATCCGCGCTTTACTGCGATAGCCCCAATGCGGGCCTTCCAGCGGCTGCCAAAGCTCGGGTATTTCAGTCTTGCCGATGCGTTTGAACTGATCGACCAGCAAATCCTGCTTGATCCTGATTTGCGCAGCCGAGTCGACATGCTGAAAACTGCAACCGCCACATACGCCGTAATGCGCGCATAACGCATCGACCCGGTCGGCGGCGCGGCTCAACAGATTGGCAACCTTGCCTTCCGCATAATCCTTGCGACTCTCGGTATAGATAAACTCCACTTCTTCGCCCGGCAACGCCTCATCGATAAAGATCACCTTACCGTCGACATGCGCCACCCCACGCCCATCATGAGCTAAGGATTCTATAGTGACTTTAACCGGCGTATCCGGTAACTGCTTTCTGACTCGTTTTCTGTTTGCCATGTTTACTTTTGTTTCCAGCTTCCTGAAGATTGATACCACCAGCCCGGTTGAGCATTACTCACCCAGCGAGCGGCAAAGGTTGATTTGATTTGCGCAGCCCATTCGGGGTGGCCGTTGGCATTGGCGATTGCCTGATAAAGGTTTTGCCGATCGGCATTTTCAGCGGCGACCAGTTTGTTGACCTGATTCCTGTCTTTAAGCGGTACGCTGCCACTATCCCTGACTGCCAGCAGGCCGTCAGCCTGAATGCCGATATAGCCAGCTGCATATAAAGGTTGCAGGCTGGCAAAACGGGATTCCATAGCGGCGCGCAGCTGCCTGATTTCAGCGCTGTCGATTGCCAGATTTGCTTCATCAGCTTGCGCGGGCGATACCACGATATTAATTGCCGTATCAATTACCTGGTACAGGCTCGCCTGCCAATCCGGCAAACTGGCCTTAGGCTTGGGTTCAGTTTGTTGCGGCGTATTTTTTTGTATGTCTTTGATAATTTCATCTGCCGCTTTTTCAGCTGCCGCGGCAGGAAAGTAAATATTGATAGTGACACAGGCAGTCAACAATATTGCGCTTAAAACTGATATTTTTCTCATAACGCTCTCCAAACTATTCAATGGTTACTGGTCTGATGTCGACTGACTGTTTCATCAATACGCTCACTCAAGCAGGGGATTATAGCCGATTGCATCGATTCGCGGCAGACCGGTGTCGGTAACAAGAGAAACGAAGTTTGCAGTAGAGGATGGTATCCAATATTCTGGACTGTACATTCAGGTCGAACGATATCTTTTCGTCGACCGTCATTTTGGAATTCGATGCGACCGGTAAATTCGAGATCCGTCGCCTTATTGGAGCATAGGAATCGAGCATAAAAAGCATGCCCGCCCCTACTTCAAGCCCGTTGCAAGCGATTGCGGACTGGTGTTTGAATAAAGGCGGGCATTTTTAATGCTTCCCTGGCATGGTTTCAGTGCAGTTTGATTAAATTCGCCATCAAACTGAAGAAACAAATGCAAGCAGCATTAAATATCAAAACACGTTGGTACAGCTTTCCCTAATCTCCTTAAGCTCTACGGCAATCTCCCGACGCATGCGAAAATCCCGGCGCGTGTGGACTATGTTGTATGGAATATTAGGGTTCTTTTCGTATTTGACGGCTGTGCGGATGATGCCTATCCACTGCCGGTCGTTATCTTCCATGTCTTTAAAGCGATTACGAATACGTTCCAGTTCCTGGTTGCAATAGGTAATAAAACCTGCGGCATAAAATACGCTGTTTTTCAGGTAGTCTTGTAAGGCAGCTAAATCGCCGTTAATTTCGACAACAACTTCTTCAAAATTAGCCGGCTCGGTAGAAAACATTTTATCTGCCGGGTCTTCGATCAGTTTTTTGACCGGCGGCATCGCTTCAGCGGTCACCGCATTGACAATATCTTGTATGACCTGGTTTTTGGCTGTCGGTTTTTCCACCGATTTGGCACGGCTACCGGTAGCGGCGGTTTGAGCGAGTTTTGTCCACAGACCGTAACGCAGATAATGTGTCAGGCCGCCTTCGCGCTTGGCCTTATCGTTGCCTTGATAGAATGCTTCAAGGGTTTTAATTTCGGCTGAACGCTCGTGCAACAAACGTTCTCTTGCATGTAAAGGCTTGGCAATAAAGGCTTCGACAGCTACCCGGCTAAAGCGCAAAAACAGTACTTGAAAGCCGTGCCGAATGCGCGCCTGTTCAACTACTTCATCAACATCGGAATGCAGCAAAGTTTTGCGTACTTCTTCGGTTTCCCACAGCAGGCTTTGAGTCTTTAGAGCAATTTGATCGATAAGGGCTTGTAGCGCCTGCGCCAGCTGGTCAGTCATTTCGGTTTCAAATTTTTTCTGAATTTCCCGAAATAATTCTTCACGAATTTTATAATTGCCTTCACGCGAGTCAGGCATGGAAATGGTACCGCCCGCTGTGTAAATGCGCTTTAACTCGTCAGGTTGGGCTGTGATCAAATTAGACAGTAAAAGCTCGATTTTTTCGTCATAGGCTGAATGCAGCGCAGCCAATTCATGATGTTCCGAACCCAAAGCGTCGGCTTCTTTGCGGCCTTGAATAACTTCGGCGTACCAGGTATCGAAATCTTTTTTGATGCGTTGCCACTGCCGTCCCCACCATTGATTAAAATCCTTACCCAGTAAATCATCTTCCTGGATTTCATTTTCATCAAATACGCCGTAAACCGGTTCAAGCTTGAGCAATATTTCATTAGCGATTTGCCGGATGCTGCTGACCAAGCCATCGCAACGTCTTTCTAAAACACCTGAGCGCTCATTGTCGATGTAGTAATTAATGGATTCCTTGAGCGCCGCCATGCCATCGTTGATACCCAGCTTTTTCATTTTCGCTTTATCGTCGGCGCTCTTAGCGCGTCTTAGGGTATCGTCGGAAGGAATGCCAAACTCGACTAAATGAGAGCGCGCGCAAACCGGGATTAACCGGCGCTCAGGCACTGACGGCCAATAGCTGCGATGCTTGGTGTAGGTCTCTTTAAAGTCGATTTGATCGTCCATCGCATCGGCCTGGGTGAGCACCACAAAGACCTTATCGGAAACTTTTACCGTAGGGTCTTCGGAATCGGCAATGACCAGCATTTCTTTCTCGGGTCCGGTAATGGACGGCTGCTTCATTTCCTTGGCGTAAATGATCGCATCGCAGTTTTTTAACCGTTCGGTCGCTTGCTCGGCATGCATTAAAATACCCGAGTTAAAGCCCGGCACATCATGAAAAATGATGTCGCGGTCGCTGCGCAAACGCACGGTCTTCAATTGAATACGCTTAATCGCTAAAGATTGAGCCCGGTTTTTAAACACCGCCGACTGCAATTGTTCGCTGATTTCGCCGATATCGGTAAAGTGTTGCGTATAACCGGCTTTTTGCTTAGAAAACACTAAAATCTGGGTAAGATGTTTTTCGGTATCATCAAAATCTTCTTGTATTTCTTTGCGCTCGCGTTCGCTTAAAAGACCTAACAGCGCATCACGCCGCTGTAGTTGAAGCTTGCTGATTTCTTCTTTGGTGTAATACTGGATATACAGCAGTTGATCTTGTTCAGTCTGGGCGGACCAAATCTCGGTACTGGTGAATGTGCAGCGCTCGCGTGCGGACGGCAAAATTTCCTGCCCTAACCAGGCATTCAGCAGCGCACTTTTCCCTGCCTTTTCCAAACCGATTACCGCTACTTCAAAACGATTGGCATGCAGGCGTTCCAATTGTCGCTCCAAACGAGGACGCTCAATGTTGAGCCGCCTTAGCAAGTCCGGGGAAATATCCACGCCGGTTTTATTGCCCAAAGTAATCAGTTTATCAGCCAGTACCGACGTTTTTTCCAATCTGGCCAATTGTTTTTGACAGGTTTCTAACCAAGTAGTCATGAGTGTTCCGAAATTACAAGAAAGATGAAACAAATTTAAATCGCCATAGTTTACCGTATTGTTAGCAGACTACTCGACAAGTTATTGTATGATTAATTCATACTGTAAAAAATCTGGTCAATAATTAATCCGGCAATAAATGAGCGTATTTATATTGAATGTAATAATAGATTAAATAGAGAACCTTGGCCGCAAATCATCGCCTACTCAACAATCACTTCATCCGTTGCCGTAATACGCTTCAACCGCTCCATCAACACATCCCAGTCAACGCGTGGGTTATAACCGATCACATCGATACGCGGCAGGCCACCGCCGGTGACAATGGCGTAGCCTGATTCCCTGGCTTCTACGCCCATCAATTGACACACGCCGTTATGCAAATAACACCCCATGCCCAGCTTGTCATAGCCAAAGGTGTCAAAGAACCTTAAAAAACTTCTGGACAGTAAATCGGCTGCGCCGCCGCCACCGATATTGGCGATGTTTTGTACCGCTTTTTGGCTGATTCGATGCCGCGAATCGTCGTTTTCTGGTGTGCCCAGCCACGCGAAAAAAGAGACCGGGCGCCAGTTTTCCATATACAACTGCTGGACATAGCCCGATAGCTTGCCGGTAATGCCGCCAAATTCAAACCGGCCGGTCAGTTGGTCCAGGTCCAGATTGTTAATTTCAACATCGCTGTGAAACTTGATGAAATCCGTAAACAACCCTGAAGAGGCCAAATTGCTGATCTTTATCTCACCGTCAAACGCCTTGATAATCAGTTCGCCGCCCAGACTCAGGGTTTTGTTGCTGTACTCGACTCGGGGGATATGACCGCTGATAGTACCCGATAACGGTGTCCAGTTCAGCGCGCGGGATAGCTGCTCAAGTGACACATTGTTTACGCTCCCATCAAACGACACCTCGGGCTCTTGCTGGTTTCTGGCCTGCCAACTGAAATGGTTGATAGCGATTGCGCCGCCTAATAAAGGCAATTGAGCTTTTTCAAGCAGCCGGATGCTGTCAGCCCGGCTCAGGAACGATAGCTCGGCAGGGCCTACAGCTACACCTCCCACCTTCAATTGCTGCCAGAAAAATTTCGACGGCCGGCTAAAAAACTCATCGTTCGCCCAGTTAACCTGGCCTGCCCCGCCCTGAATTTCACCGCGTCCCGCTGCATCTTTAACACCAAAATTGTCAAAGGTTGCCGCCATCGCGGTTAAGGACTGATCGTTAATCAGAAAGTCGGCTCTTAAGCTTCCTGCGAGCGAGATGTCTTGCAATACGGTCTGCTCAAAAAACGGTTTCAGGTAAATTGCTGAAACATCCTGCAAATTATTGCTGTTCAACGAGATCTGGGCCTTTTCAATAGTTAATTCATCCTTGTAATGAACGGTTGCGTTGCCGTTTATTTCCCCAGCATTTGAGTGTTTGTAATTTGCAGCGTTAATTTCGACCCTGTTGTTTGATGCGTCCCAATCGCCTTGGGCATCCCACACTATATGTTGCCCGGCCGCTTCCAGATATAAAGGCTCTACATACAACGCTCCGCCGTTAACATCAATATGACTTTGCCATTGCCATAAGCCGTTATAGTTTTTAGCATCTAGTGTTGATTCAAGCATTAACGCCTCGGCTGCAAACCGCCCGTCTTTGGTTTGTCCGGTCAGGCCGTCCAGCCCAACGCTTAAGGTAAACTCATGAACTCGCGCATGACTGCCGCATGCGTTTAACTTAACATTGATTTTTCCGGCTTTAAGTTTGAAGTATTCCTGGGGCAACAGCTGCTGGATCAATTTGCCGTCCACCGCCTTAGCGTCAATATGCAGCCGCCATAGTTCAACCTGCTCTTCACCATCAATCGCTACGATACCGCCCGCCAAACGTAAACCAGTCAATTTGAATGAGCTGCGCTGCTCCGTAACGTGAAAAGAAAAGTTGGTTGACGGCGATTGCCATTGTTTTGATTGTATCTTCGCCTTGCCCTGTTCGCACAACAATTCCTTGTTTTGCCAAGTGAAAGAAGTACAACGAATGTTGGCCAGATTGAGGTCATTAAAAGGTTTTGGCAGGCTTAGCTTGGCGATCGTTAAGGTCAGTTTTTGCGGATTTTGCTGTATGTCGGTCAGGGCGATATTGATGCCTTCCAGCTTCCATTGCGTCCCTGCAAGGGTGCCGACATTAAGCGATACGCTATCCAGCGCATTGGCGGTGAACGATATTAAAATAAAAACGATGATCAGGATGAGTCTGATCAAGGACGACGGGACGGCCGCCTCTAAAAATTCTTCGGCAGGCTCAGAATGAGCGGCTTTCATTAGCCAGGGAAAACACCTGTGGACAAATACCGATCGCCCCGGTCGCAGATAATCACCACAATCACCGCATTCTCGACTTCTTCAGACAGTTTCAAGGCCGCATGAACAGCGCCGCCGGATGAAACACCGGCAAAAATACCTTCTTGGGCGGCCAAAGCGCGGGTAACATTTTCGGCTGAAACCTGATCGACGTCGATAATCCGGTTAACTCGGTCGGCTTGATAGATCTTAGGTAGATATTCCTGAGGCCAACGCCGGATACCGGGGATTTTAGACTCGCCTTCCGGCTGCACGCCGATAACCTGAATAGCGCTGTTTTGCTCTTTCAGGAACTTTGAAGTACCCATAATGGTGCCGGTCGTACCCATGGAGCTGACAAAATGGGTGACTTTTCCGTGCGTATCCCGCCAGATCTCAGGACCGGTGCCTTCATAATGAGCACGCGGATTATCAGGATTGGAAAACTGGTCCAGAACCTTGCCCTTGCCGGCCGCTTCCATTTCCCTCGATAAGTCAATCGCCGCCTCCATACTGCCTGCCGCCGGTGTCAGGATGATCTCCGCACCGTAAGCTTTCATCGAAGCCCGACGTTCTTCGCTCATGTTATCGGGCATGATCAGAGTCATTTTATAGCCTTTGATCGCCGCCGCCATCGCCAACGCAATGCCGGTGTTACCACTGGTCGCTTCAATCAAGCGGTCGCCGGGTTTGATCTCGCCTCTTTGTTCAGCATGCTTAATCATGCTCAATGCCGGTCGGTCTTTTACCGAACCGGCCGGGTTGTTGCCTTCCAGCTTAACTAGAATAGTATTGCCCGTAGTGCCGGGCAAGCGTTGCAACCTGACCAAAGGCGTATTGCCGACAAAAGATTCAATGGTTGGGAAAGTCATGGTAGTCATTGTGATGATTAAGGTCCAAGGTAAAAGCTGAAAGGCTAAAGGCTAAAGGCTAAAGGCTAAAAATTATTGCTCCTTTCGCCTTATTTATTTCTATTTATGAAAATGATGCGTCGGACACTGGCCGTCTCTCAAACTGATGATCGGCCAATTGGAAGTTTTCGCAAACTCGGTCAGTTTTTCATCGGGATCGACCGCCACCGGATTGTCTACCAGCTTGAGCAATGGCAGATCGTTGTGGGAATCACTATAAAACCAACTGTCCTGCATGGTTTCGGTGGAGTTTTTCAGCCACGCTTCCAGCAACTTAACTTTGCCTTCCCTAAAACAGGGGATGTCGTTGAATCCGCCGGTATAACGCCCGTCGATAAATTCCGGCGTGGTTGCCAGTAAGTTTTCAATGCCGTACAGGTTGACTATCGGCTCGGTAACAAAGCGGTTGGTTGCGGTAATAACCAGCAAAGTGTCGCCTCGGGCTTTATGCTTGTCGATCAACTGTTGCGCGGATTGCAACATCAGCGGCCTGATGGTTTCTTCAATAAATTGCGCCCGCCATTGATAAAGCTGTTCGGGATTGTTGTCCGCCAAAGGTTGCAGCGAAAAGCGCAGAAACTCGACAATATCCAGCGTCCCCTGCTTATAGTCATCGTAGAACCTGGCGTTGGCGCTTTCATAGTGATTTTTATCGACGATGCCTTGGTCGACAAGAAACTGTCCCCACAGATAGTCACTGTCATCGGCAATCAAGGTATTGTCTAAATCAAAAATCGCTAAACTCACGGTTAATCCTGTGTTGAGTAATTAAAAAGCCTATGGCGCATGGCCTTTATTTATGGAACAATGAGGCCATTAAATTTAACTTACTAGCCTAATCTTTTAATAATTTTACCATTAGCAAGATTAAAGATATAGGAAAGGTAAAAACACAGGTTTTAACATGATTGACTCTAAAGGATACCGGCCCAATGTCGGAATCATCCTTTGCAATGACGAGGGTCGCGTGTTTTGGGCAAAACGAATGGGTGTAAACTCATGGCAATTCCCGCAAGGCGGGATAAATCCGAATGAAGACCCAGAAGCTGCGATGTATCGGGAGTTGTGCGAAGAAACAGGGCTGCAACAGCAGCACGTCCAGGTGCTCGGCCGTACGCGATATTGGCTGAGATATCAGCTGCCCGAACGTTATATACGCAAGAACTCTCTGCCGTTATGCATAGGCCAAAAACAAATCTGGTATATGCTGCGCTTGGTGACGCATGAATCCAACGTGCGTTTCGATCAGTGCGCCAAACCGGAATTCGATGACTGGCGCTGGGTGGACTATTGGGAACCGCTTAAAGATGTGGTGTATTTCAAGCGCAAGGTTTATCAAAAAGCGATGAGCGAGTTGGGTGCCATTCTGACTGCTGATACCGTTCCTGTTAACGCCGCCGGGTATTTGGCCAAAGAAATTGAAAAGGCCAAAGACAAAAGGCGCAAAAAGTAGCATCGCTATTCACCACTCCCACGGCGTCATAAACAAGCCGTGGGAAGATCGATACTTCCTCTCTTTTTCTTTGACACAATCTGATTCAGGTATTGGTTCAGCAAACTGAACCTCTGAAACCAATACTCTTGCGGCCATTACTTAACGCACGTTATTTTTTAGTATCCGATTTCTTAGCGTCAGAAGCAATTCCCACTTTTATTGGCGGCAGCCTCGTAACTCTTATGGGTGGTAACTCGGTGATTGCAACATCGGCACCAACCTTAACTTCGATCGGTTTTTCGACAGCCAAAGAAATAGGTTTATCCGTCGCAATATTCAAGTTCACAGTAAGCGGACAGCCTGATAATGTTATTGAAGCAAGGATTATCAGTTTCCATTTGAACAACAGATGAAGAATCTTATTCATATCGATCATCCTCTTTTTGTCTGGCTGACAAGCTCCAGCTTGAAAACCAGTAAGACGAAGCGCTTGCTTCGCAGGATAGGAAGCTCCAGCTTCCAGACTGGACCACTAAGGTGGCGATTAGAGGTCCAGTCGAATATTGGTTTATATTCAGAATAATGAGTTCAAATTCTTTAATCAATTAAGTGCCATCACCTAGCTGGTGAGCATCCTTAATTTTTAAGGATGGCACCGCTAGGCAAAAACCAGGGTTTTCCCTGTGTGTATATGCGATGGTTAGGCGAGTTTTATTCCTAATAATGCAACAGCTTTCACGAAAGTGAGGGATTAGCAATGCACTAACACAGTCGGTGGCGCTTAAAACTGTATAGTTAATAGCGCTGGCGTCATCGAGCTTGGGCTTAGGTGCGTTAGCTAACACGGTGGAGGTATCGGAGATATTTCCGAGTTTGATTATCAAATCACTGTTTTTTTTCAGATAAATCTTTGCTTGAGCTTCATCCGGTTTTGCAAGGAAGTTAGTGCGGTCGGTCTCAGCCTTATTCCCTAGAAAATTGGCGCTTGCGATTTTCTGCTTTACATCTACTAGTAGATCATCGCACTGACCGAACATAAGGCGCCGCGTTACTCTCACTTGGTAGTAGCAATAAAATTCCTAAACTCACAAAGATGACGCGGCATACTGCCACCGCCTTGCGTGTTGATATACAGGTCATGATTAATAACTCTAAAGGAAGATAACGTTGCAATTTTCGGATTCCTTACAGAAAAACAAATGCAGGAATCCCAAATTGGATTCGCTTTAGTGGTTATTATTCATTTTTCTGACCGGATTTATATCTGCACTATTACTGATGAAATGGAGCTTGAGCGAGACTCGCTAGTGATATAGCCCGAGAAAAGATAGTTACAATTTGCAGGTTATCACTTGCTCTAGAAACCGCTGCGTATCCGAACCTACAGAAGATTCCGAACAAGTTACGGGAGCCAACAGTTGGTGCCACAAGGCGATAGTTTTTAATGCCCAGCATTTCGATGTTCAGTAATGAAATAGCCAAGGGCAAATTCAAAATCTGACGTCATATTAAAATATCGGAATGTTGGCCATAAAAGGCATGCTCAAACAATGCTCCTAAGAACGTGAAGCAAATATTAGTCAGGCATGGGCGGGTAATTGCAAGTCTCCCAAAAAATCTTCGTTGGCTGATTTTAGGCACTTACGGGCACAACTGGCGCAACGACCGCACTCAACGCTTACCTGCAGATCCCGGCGTAAATCCTTAAGTGTTTTTGCTCCGTTTCTGGCGGCTTGATGAATATCGAGATCAGTCACCGCCTGACAAACACATACATACATAGAAAAAGCTCCTCTATAGCCCAATAACGTTTTTATTGAGAAGCATTCTTATTTAGTTTTGAGTATCTGTCAAGGTCAATTTTTCTTTTTAAAAACGACGTCACTAACTATGCGTAGTAGCAATTAATGACACTGGTGATTGCCGCCATACTACATATGCGATTGCAGATAGTTAGGCAGACTGACATTCTTCATTAAGCTTTGCTGGGTTTCCAGCCAATCGATGGCCTCTTCGCAGTGCTCCAGCAGCTCTTCGAATAGATCTCGACTGACATAATCCTGCAATTCCTCACATAAAGCCACGGCGTTTATCAGCTGTGGCCGCTGAACATTTCTTTCGTATTCCAAATCACCGTTTAAACATTCGATGACGTTTTCTCCAATCAATAACTTTCCGAGGTTTTGCAGATTGGGCAGACCTTCCAGGAATAAGATGCGCTCAATAAGTTCATCGGCTTCTTTCATGACACGAATCGATTGCTTATATTGGTAGTCGTTAAGTTTTTCCAGCCCCCAGTTACGAAACATACGAGCGTGCAGAAAATATTGATTGATCGAGGTTAGCTCGTTTTTGAGTACTTTATTGAGAATTTCAATGATTTTTTTATCGCCTTTCATATTCGCGCCCTCGCCTGATTAGATACCTGGTTTCATTTGACTTTGCTGATAATTTTCCAAGCCTATCAAGCCAATCAGCTTCAACTGCTGTTCCAACCAATAGGCATGATCCATTTCCGTATCATCCAGTTGCGTAGTCAGCATTTCGCGGGTTACATAGTCTCCGGCTTTTTCACAGGCGGCGATTGCTTTTTTTAACTCAACGACGACATGATATTCAACGTCAAGATCGGCTTTTAGCATTTCCTGAACTCCGTCGCCGATATTCAAGGCTTCGCGTTTAGCTAGGTTTGGAGTACCTTCAAGAAATAGAATACGTTGAATCAAGGCACGGGCATGCAGTCGTTCATGTTCGGACTCGTGTAAGCTTTTTTCTGCAAGGTGGTGCAGACCCAAATCTGCGAACATCTCACCATGGATCAGGTACTGATCGGATGCGGTCAATTCTCCGGCAAGCAATCCGTTAAGAATTTCCAGAATATTCATATCGCCTTTCATAATGACTCCTGTTAAGGTGAATCGGACACAAACCTATAAGTTGGCTTGCGCAAGTTGACAAGTCTTTGAACACTGATTCTATCTCGTCTGGCCCTACCGTCAAATTAATCTTTTTGATTAGACAAGCGCCGTGATATATCAGAACGATGCGCTTCGTACCTCAGCACATATTATGCTTGCGTATCTTATAGCGTTTCTTGAGAGGCAACGTGATCATGACATTTTGGAAACATGTTTAAATGCAAAGAATATGACAATTGCCGGTACAATCAGTGCCATGGTGCTCCATATTCCCATCGCAAGAAAAACGATCTGGTTGAGCGCTACAAGCCCTGCATAGCTATAAACAGCCCACTTTTTCATCATCCACAACCCGAGCATGCAGACTAGTCCTATGAAGGATGAAAAGCCTATATATAGTTGATATCCAAAACCGATTTGCTGCGCTATGGGTGAAAAAATCAAAGGCACTGCCATTAGCGCCCCAATGAATCCGATCACACAGATGACTGTTATTGAGATTGGCCGTTCGGTTGTTTCTGTTATTTCGTTCATGGCGTGGATTTCCTTTTAAGTGTCTGATAATCCTGTTCAGCATGACCCATACATCAAAGAATGCGGAGAGCCACATAGTGCCGGGCATTGGCTGAAAAAATCTGGCAGCCACAGCCATTTCAGATGATGATAAAAGCGACTGGACTGTCCAATGCATTTTTATTGGATTATGACGGCAGTAATTCGTTCCCGTCAATCGTAAAGGGAATCATTGAAACAACTCAAAAGGTACGCGGTCAGGGCAATCGCGCTATATTTTCCTTTTCCCAAAGACCAGTTCGGCGCGATAACAATCACTCAAACAAGCACGCAGTTTTCGTTGGCGTAGGCTGTCTTTGCTGGGGCTGTTGTTATTCAACAAATTCAAGGCCGC